>WNFY01000226.1_pt1 | contig 76543 bp, 70 predicted proteins | sample 5400091 | NCBI WGS metagenome assembly WNFY01 (sample SAMN13153364, study PRJNA577476) | soil metagenome | isolation source: 60 cm soil or saprolite under grassland replicate 1 | place: USA:California | collected 2016-06-15
GGTGTCATAAGCCAGGCCGGGAATACTGATGATGGTCAGCGTACTGGTTTCCGCCGCCACGATCGAAAGCGCAATTGCCCACCAGGGAATGCTGCGGTCGGCAAGAAAATAATCCCGCAAAGTCCGCTGCCGTTTGCGAAAACGCAGCCCGAACAAGGTGATCCCTGCCAGATAGATTGCGATGATGGCGAAATCCAGCTTGTCCAGCCCCATGGGGTGTTTGTTGATCCTATTCTCCTGGTCGCATGGAGTGGCGGGCGATCGCCCGCCACTCGCGCAATTATCGTGGATAAACCGGTCCCGAACCCGTTTCTGTACCTGCAAAGTCAATCCCTTGTGATAGAACAACCGCGTGGCCATCTTCCTGGGCATTGACGGAGGCGGTAGTAAGACCTCTTGCCTGATCGGCAATGAGTCATCGGTGCTCGGCTCGGGGACCGCCGCGGGCAGCAACCTGATTCGTGCCGGAGAAGAACTTGCGCGGCAAGCGCTGCATGAAGCGGTCCGCCAGGCCTGTGCGTCGGCAAACGTAACTCCTTCGCAGATCCAGCGCGCCTGCATCGGCCTGGCAGGAGCGGCGCGACCCGAAGTACGAGATGCCGTACAACGCATAATGGCGGATATCGTGCCCGGAGAGATTGAAATTGTGGGCGACATGGAAATTGCCCTGGAGGCGGCATTCGGCGACGGTCCGGGCGTGATTGTGATCGCCGGTACAGGCTCGATTGCCTACGGACGCAACTCGCAAGGACAAACCGCCCGCGCCGGTGGATGGGGATTTGCTATCTCGGATGAGGGTTCAGGCTATTGGATTGGCCGCACGGCGGTCGCAACTGCCGTGCAGACGGGTGATCAATCTCAGGACACAAGTTTGCTCAAGGCCATCGCCAAGGCCTGGGGAGTAACCACGCATCAGCAGGTGGTAAGGACGGCGAATGGCACGCCTCCTCCCGATTTTGCTGCGCTGTTCCCAATGGTGCTCGAGGCAGCGGAGAAACAGAATCAGCAGGCACGCCAGGTTCTAACGCAGGCCGCCAAAGAGCTTGTCGCTCTGGCAGAGGAGGTCATGAACCGCGTGTTTAGTGATTCCGCGAGTGTCCCCGTGGCCATGTCCGGAGGTGTTTTCGCCCATAGCTCGCAAGTGCGGGAAATTTTTTACAATCGTTTAAGCAAGGAGCGTCCCAATGTACAACTCATTGAGGATGTAGTTGAGCCCGTGCAGGGCGCTCTCCGGCGGGCGCGCCAACAGGTCCACTAAATTAACGCAGATGTCCAGCAACCAATCCAGTCCGCCCGAAGTTTTGCCTCCGCCGCTGGAAGAAGCCATCCACAGCGTTTCTCGGGAAGTTCTTGCCGCCGCGGCGTCGCATCCGGCATTGAATGAGGACTTGGCCCTCTCCCTTCTGAAAAGGGCTGATTTACCCGGCGAAGTGCTGGAGCACCTGAGCAAGAATGCCGCGGTCATGAAGAGCCGTAAAGTGAAGCTGGCATTGGTGGCGCATCCCAGGACGCCTCGTCACGTCTCCATGCCGGTGGTGCGGCATCTTTTTACTTTTGATCTAATGCGAGTGGCCCTCACGCCGGTGGTTCCCGCGGATGTGAAAGTGGTCGCCGAGGAAGTTCTTTGCAATCGAACCGGGACGATTTCCTCAGGCGAAAAGTTGACCCTTGCCCATCGTGCCTCAGGACGAGTCGCCGCTGAGTTGCTAGCCGATGCGGAGCCGCGCGTAATTCATGCGGCTTTGGATAATTCCCGCCTTACCGAATCACACGTGGTGAAAGCCGTGATGCGTTCGAATGCGTCGCCGATTCTAGTGCTTGCGGTTTGCCAGCATTCCAAGTGGTCGTTACGCCGTGAAGTCCGCATTGCCCTGTTGCGCAGCCAGCACACTCCCATGGCGCGCGCGGTGGAGTTTGCGGCATCGTTTCCTGTTCCGATCTTGCGGGATATTCTGCATGGTTCGAGACTTCCGGCAAACGCGCGGGAACATCTACTAAGCCAGCGCAACGCTTGAAGATGAGTTGTTTCGGACGGGGCCCAACAGTGCGTGTTTCCAGGCCTCCTGTGCGAACTTTGCGGTTTTAGGCCGCAAAAGACGGCAGCTTTGATAGGACACCTCCGTAATTTGCGCAACCTCGCCACGACGACGAAGATTCAATCATGTGGGAAATGCTGCGGGAAATGCTTGACCGGCCATGGCGCCCGCTTCCGCGCTGGGCGGCGGCATTGTGGGTTTGTTTCTTCGCAATATTCCTGATTTACGCCTTCTCCAAGCACGGTGAGTTTCTATTCATCGATCTGGCCAACCTGGTGGTGCACGAAGGCGGACATCTCCTGTTCGGATGGTTTGGGCCTACGCTCGGCATCTGGGGTGGAACCATCCTGCAATGGTTTGCGCCCTTCTTGCTGGCAGGATATTTCTTTTTCCAGCGCCAGATTGCCGCTTTTGTTTTCTGCACGTTCTTCTTTTTTGAGAACTGGCTGTACACCGCCACCTACATGGCGGACGCGCGCGCCATGGCACTACCATTGGTCACGACCGGAGATTCCGACTACGTGGAGCACGACTGGAACACTATTTTTTCACACATGGGCGTCCTGGATTACGATGCGAAGATTGCAGCCACCATCCGGATCATTGGCTGGATCGGAATGCTGGCTGTCGTCCTCTGGTTCGCACAGCGCACTATGGTAGCGAGCGCCAAAACTGGTGAAAGCAAGGCTATCTAGCGGACTTGCCCGGAACACTCAGATCCTGGCTCGCGACATCCTGCGCGCGCTTTCCATGCAGCAACTCCACCAAAGTCTGGTAAAGGCGGGCGCGTACGGCATAGCGCTCATTGGCATTGGTGATGTAGCGGACGTGCACTTCGACTCCTGACACCGTCGGCCGCAAACTGATCGCAGGCTTGCCCGATACCGACTGCACGCGATAACGGCTGGTACTGTGCTGCCACTCCTGCTCGGCTTTGTTGGCATTGGCCGCAGTTTCTGCCGTGATCAATTTCTGGATGGCATCGAACACAGTGTAGGGATCTTTGTCGGATGGGACCAACAGTTGGAGTTCGTCCCACAGCCATTGTCCAGAAGTGGAGAAGTTGAAGAAGTGGCCTTCGATGGCGAAGCTGTTGACAAACGCCACCTTGCGGCCCGTGGGATGCCCGCTGTCGGTCCAGTTCCCGGTCTCGAGTAAAACCGTCCTCAGCCAATTGACTTCCACAACTTCGCCCACCACTCCATTGATTTCCACCCAGTCGCCCACGCGAATTCCGTTTTTCCCCATCAGCACGAACCAGCCGAAAAATCCGACAATGAAATCTTTGAGGGCAACCGTGAGGCCTGCACCTGCGAGGCCGAGAACCGTCGACATTTGACTGGGCAAGCCAAACAAGACAAAAGCGATGATCAGAATCCCAATCGCCTGCACCGCAAAGCGCAAGATCACCCGCAGCGTACGCAAGGTCTTGCGCTCCTGGGTGAGGTCCGACAGAAAGTGATCGATGAGCTGGCAGGTGAGGTAGACCACCAGGGCGATCACCACGATCCAGATGGCGGACATCAGGATCCCATGAATTGCTGCCCGCTGATTGGAGCGCACAACTGCGATCCAACTGGTATAGGTGTCCGAAAGCTCCTGGCAGTCCTGAATTCGCTTGTCGAGATCGGAGAGACTCTTCTGTTTATCGGCAAACTCGTGAAACGACGCTATAGTCGTTTTTACAGCATCCGCGTTTCCGTCTGCTTGCAGTTGACTGTTTGCCTGCTGCTTCAGCGACTGTCTGGCTGTTTCCTGGGCATGTAGTTGTTGCTCAAGCTGGTTATGGGTGTCGCGCAATTTATCGGCGGCGGCTGACGCGTCCTGGTTGGCCCTGTGCAGTTGGCTGGCTTTACCCTGCAACTTTTTCCAGAGGGAGAACTGGGCAAGGAAAGTGGATGATTCGTCGGTTTCGGGTCTGTCGGTATTCTGGGCCGCGAATAGATCCTGATCGTGCTGCGCGGTCGCCTGATAACGGCTGAACTGGCGTTGCAAACGAGTTTGCATGTCCACGCCGGAGCGCATCAAGTCTGCTTGGGCGTCTTCCAGTTCATCCTGATCCAGCTCGAGCTGCGCCTCGGCCAGATTGATTCGTTGTTGAATTACATCCTTGCGGGAGGCCGCCGCGGCGGCCAGTTGCTTTTTGAGCAGGTCTACCTGGTCCTGTTCCGCGGTTGCGACGGATTGGGCTTTCTGGACGCGCTCGTAGAGTGTGCGCGCCTCAGAAGAAACTTGAGCGCGCTGCTGCGTGGCGTCGCGCATGGCCATGGCAAATGCCAGGTCAACTTCGTGGTCTGCCGAGCGCAAGGCCTGTCTCGCCAGCCGCTGTTCGTCTCGGCTGGAAGCGGATGCGGCCAACTGGCGGGCGGTTTGCGCAAAACTCAAGTTTACTAATTGCGCTCGCCGCGCCTGTCCTCCGGGTTTGGCGTTATCTTGTTCCCGGGTCAGCACCAGGCCGACGATTCCCAGCGCGAACAATGTCAATAAGGAGCCAATGACCGTCCAGTGGCGGGTTTTGAGGTAAGCAAACATCAGACGGCAATTATATGGGTTCCGGCTCAAGGCAGGCCCTGTCGCAAAAATCGCGACAAGGAGGGGGCATGCGGAAAGATTCTATTTTCGGAAGTGGTCAAGAATCGCCTCGGCCTGGTTTCGGGTCACCACCGCGGACAGCGCCGCAACATCCGCCTGCTTTACCGCCTGCACACTGCCAAAATGCTGGAGCAGTCGTCGAGTCGTGCTTTCCCCGACTCCCGGGATCTCGCGCAGCTCGGTGGCGCGGTCGCGCATCTGCCGCCGCTTGCGATGGAAAGTCACGGCAAAGCGGTGAGCCTCATCGCGGATCAGTTGCACCAGATGTAAAACCGGGGAGTGATGGTCAATCGCTACCGGCTCATGTTCCTGTCCGTACACGTAGATGATTTCCTCCCGCTTGGCAATCGCTGCCAGCGGCAGGTTGATGATTTCGAGTGACTCCAGGGCTTCCGCTGCGGCATGTAGTTGGCCCAGGCCTCCATCAATCAAGACCAGGCTCGGCATCTTTTTGTCTTCTTCCTGAAGACGTTTATATCGCCGGGATACGACTTCCTTCATCGAAGCGAAATCGTCCACGCCTTGCACTGTCTTGATGATGAACTTACGATAGTCGGATTTCTTCATGCGACCGTCTTCCCATACCACCATGGACGCCACAGTCTCCGCGCCCTGGATGTGAGAAATGTCGAAGCATTCAATGCGTTGCGGCAAGTCGGGGAGGCCAAGCGCGTCTTGCAAAGCCTCCTGAATGGCCTTCATGTTCGGCTTCATCACACGGAAGCGCTGATCGTACGACTGCTTGGCATTGTTTCCGGCAAGGTCGATCAAAGACCGTTTCTCTCCGCGCTGCGGAACAACGATGCTGACCCGTGCAGGGCGGACGAGCTTTTCTGCCACTTGCTCGGATAACAAATCCTCAAGAGCTTCCCGGTCTTCGAATTCCACGGGAACGTAGATGTTGCGCGGCACGTAAGGCTGGCCGATGTAGAGTTGCTTTAGAAAAGTCGAGAAAAACTCGCCAGGTGCAAAACCCGCGCGTGTGGAGGCGGGATTTTGCCCAGGCTGATCCAAATCGGATGCGGACGCCAACTCCGGCAGTTCCTCCCAAAAAAATTCCCGCCGGTCCAGCACCTTCCCGCCACGCATGTGGAATAGATTCACTGCGAGAATGCCGTTCTCGTAGTGATAGCCGAACACATCGGCATCGTCTCCCTCAACCGACGCCATGCGTTGTTTCTCCTGCAACTGCTCGACAGTGGAAATCAAGTCCCGATAACGGGCCGCACGTTCGAATTCTTCGCTGCCAGCGGCCTGTTCCATGCGCTCCCGCAGAGAGCGCGAAAGATCGCTGGGGCGTCCTTCCAGGAACAATTTCGTATCGCGCACCGCCTCCTGATAAATTTCGGGGCTGGTGAGCTCCTGAACGCACGGTCCCAGGCAGCGTCGAATGTAGTACTGAAGGCAAGGACGCGGGTGATACCGCGTCAAATCCACCTTGCACGATGGCACCAGAAAATTGCGGTGAATTAAATCCACAATGCGGTAGGCCAGGTTGGCAGGGAAGTAAGGGCCATAATATGCGCTGCCATCTTTGCGCAGACGCCGAGTCACGTATACGCGGGGGAATCGTTCTCCCAGCGTCAACTTTACATACGGATAAGTCTTGTCATCCCGCAGCAGAATGTTGAAGCGCGGTTTGCGTTGCTTGATGAGGTTGTTTTCCAGCGCCAGCGCCTCTTTGTTGTTGGCGACGACGATGTATTCCACATCCACGGCCTCCCGCACCAGGGTTCCGGTTTTGGCGTCTTCCCAACGGCCTTCGTGGAAGTAGGACGCCACCCGGCTGCGCAGGTTTTTGGCCTTGCCGACATAGATCACCTCTCCTTCGTCGTTCTTATATAGGTAAACCCCCGGTTCGGTGGGGAGAGTACGGATTTTCTGCGACAAATCCATCGGGAGGGCTATAGGTCTATTCTAGTGAAAATGCGGCTACATTGTTCGCAGGAGGAAATGATCTGACAATCCAATTTCGACTATATAAATTTTCCATCCTCGGGGTTGCGGTTTGCTCAATGGATGGTGTCTTTGAGTGTTTTCAATGCCAGCCGAAACTGACTATTAGTCCTTTATTAACAGTAAGTTAGATGGTGCTTCGCCGGTTCGCTTCAGCTTGGCATGCGCCGTGCTTTAAGGTAGACCGAGTGACGCGCAAACCTCCCCCGAAAGCGACTGCGCGCTCCCAGGTTCTTAAGTTGTGCATGACAACTAACGGGCTCGCAAGGCGAGTACCATGAAGATCAAAGATTAGATGTGGAAAAGGAGCTTTCGAATGAACCGCACTTCGTTAGTGATTGGATTGGCGGCAGCGATGTTGGCAACGGTAGGTTGCTCGACCAAGAACTATGTCCGCCAGCAAACGACCCCGCTGATCAACAAGACCAATGAACTGGACGACCTGACCGCGAAGAATACCAACGCCATTAAAGACGTTGATGCGCGCGCGCAGGCCGGGATTCAGCAAGTTCAAGCCAAAGCCACGGAAGTTGACCAGAAGGCCACGGCGGCGGGCCAGCAGGCAGCTCAGGCCCAGACCCTCGCCGACAACGCAGTGCACCGCGTCGATAGCCTTCAGAACACAGTGGCGAACCTCGACAACTACCACGTGGTGAATGAAGCCTCGGTGCAGTTTGGTTTCAACAAGGACAACCTGACCAAGGCAGCTAAGGAAGCTCTCGACCAGCTAGGCGGCGCTGTGCCCAATACCAAGGGATACATCATTGCCCTGGAGGGTGGGACGGATTCAGTCGGCCCGGCGGACTATAACTACGATCTCAGCGAACGCCGCGCCAACGCGGTGATCCAGTACCTGGCTTCGAAGTACAACATTCCGGCCCACAAGATTTACGTGATTGGATTGGGCAAGGACAAGCCGTTGGATTCCAACAAGACCAGCGCGGGCCGCGCCAAGAACCGCCGTGTGGATGTGCGTTTGATGACCAACACCACCGGGACCGCGCCCAGCCAGGGAACCGCCGCAACTCCGGCGACCCCGACCGGCGGCAACTAAGTTTTCCCTCCTCCCCGGAGGACTTCGCCAACCCAAGCCACCTTGCTCGAAAAGGTGGCTTGGCTTTTTTATTGCATTACTCCCTTTGACTCCGCTCTGTCGATCCCCCATATTCATTTTCTAAACAAATCTGCCTTGACCCCGCCAGCGCCGTTAGAGACAGATGACAGATTTGTCGGCTTTAGGCAGCGGCTCCCTAAGCGAAGGGAGTGCCCGACCCACATCATTCGCAGTAAAATATAAGCATGCTCCGTTTGGCTTTTGTTTTTTGTGCTTTGCTGCTGATTGCCGGGAACGCTTTTCCTCAAGTTGACCAACTGCCGCAGGGCGGGAAAACTCCGCCGAAGAGCCAGGCTCCTCCACGTTCTGACGCGGATAAGGAAGCGAACCGGGAAGCCGGCATGAGCTCCAGCAAGAACACTCAAATTGATCTGAGTCCTCCTGCCGACGACGCCAAGAACCATCCCGACAGCGGGGCTGCGATTATGGACAGCGAAAGCGATGCAGCCGACGTCCAGGAAATGCGCCCCTGGGACCCGCATCGTGCCGCCAAAAACAATGAGGTTGGACTGTTCTACTTCAAGCGCAAGAACTACCGCGCCGCGTTAGCCCGATTCCAGGAAGCGCTGGACTTTAAACCCAACGATGCCGAAGCCAATTTCCACCTCGCCGAGTGCTATGAGAAGCTCAACGATCCCGATCAGGCTGCCCGGCACTATGAAGAGTATCTGAAGATCCTGCCACAAGGCGCATTGGCTCCGGATGCCCACAAAGCACTGGAGAAACTAGGTAAGACGCAAGCCAGTCAGGACTCCGGCAAACCGCAGCCGAAATAGCCGGACCTATTTCTGCACGCGCATGAAATCGCCGCTGGTTGCATCCACGTCAACCCGCAGTTTGCCTTCGCTGCCGTAGGTCACATGCCAAATGAGCTTGCCCGTGTTGCGGTCCCAGGCCAGGCGATACGTAATAGGAGTGTTGGGCGCTGCTGCAAGGATCTTTTCGCCGCCATGTTTCTGGGTGGTCTTGAACACCTCGTCGGTATCAACCTTCAAGAAAGCCTGATCGAAGACTTGCGTGTTGGAATTGTTCGGATTGTAGTTGTCCTCAGTCCCGAAGGTCACGCCTCGTGCCGGTGCATCCTGCGCATCCGAGCCCGACCAGGTATAGGGTTTCAGGCCGTGCCCGGCAGGGGATGCAAATGCCGCCCGCCAAATGGCGGCCTTGCCCTCCTTGCCGGTAGAGTCGCTGTTTACTACCGATTCCACCGAGAAAGGCTGCGCATCGCGGGCCCAGCCATGTGCCGGGACCACCAGTTTATAAAATCCAAAACGCCCGGTTAGCAACTCAACTGGCTTAGGCTGGGGCTTTTCCGTTTCCACCGGTTTCGAAGATTCGCATCCCACCAGAAACGTCAACGCCGCCATCACGACCAGCAGGTTTTTCATTTTTTTTCTTCTTTCCATCACCAGGAATTTGCTGAAAGACTCTCGCGCTAATTCTATAAGATAGTAGCGGAGCCGTTGCCCATGAGTGAATACATCTCGAGGTTACAGGAGGCCATCGCCTCCTCGATCCGTGGTACAAGCCGCGAAGCTCTCCTCCAGCATCCGGAAGGGAAGTGGAGCGCCGCCGAAATCCTGGAGCACTTATACCTCAGCTACACCGGCACGGTGAAAGGGTGCGAACGCTGCCTGGTGGCAAAAGGCCCCCTCGGGACAACCCAGTCGCTGAGGCAGCGACTGGGCACGCTCCTTATTGTCACGGCGGGCTACTTTCCTCGCAGTGGGGTGAAAGCTCCAGCGCTGGTGCTGCCCAAAGGCACGCCGGTGGAGCAGGTAGTTTCGGATATCGGAAAGCAAATCGCGGTCATGGATGACCTATTCACACGCTGTGAGCAGCGTCACGGCAAGCGGGCCAAATTGTTTAATCATCCAGTGCTGGGGGCGCTCACCGCAGAGCAGTGGCGCAAACTCCACTGGGTCCATGGCCGGCATCATGTCCGCCAGATACTTGCGTTGCGGAGCAAATACGCGGCCAAAGAAATAGCCCCCGCCACCGCGGGGGCCCAAATCGGATCGTAATGCTTATTTGACGCCCGCTTTGCGTTGCTCTTCCTCGAGATCGGCAAGCGCCTTTTTGGCTTCGTCTAAACCCTTCTGCTGCTCCGCGATCTTTTTCTTATAATCTGCGTCTTCCTTGTCCCAGGCAGCGGCATTGCGGAGGCGGTCTCCGGCATCCGCATAGAAGGAGGCTGCGCGCAGCCGGTATTCCCTCTGGCTGACATCGAGTTCGCGCGACAGAAGATCCACTTTGTTCTTCTGCTCTGCTACTCTCGCCTTTATGGCATCAGCATTCGCCTTGCTCGCATTCGCGCTATTGGCCGCAGCCGGCGTGGCGGCATCGGCTTGCGCCGTGGGCGAACTATCGGTAGGGGTGCCGACGACGCTCAAATGGCTGTCTTTGGGCAGATTATCGTTATCGAAGACTTTGGTCGCTGCCACAGGCTTGTTTTCTTTGCGGGCGGCGCGAGCGTAGTCACCCAAGGAACCCGACTGCGCGCTGCACAACGTCGTGAGTCCGAGCATCATTCCAGCTAGCCAGACGTAAGTTATCCGTTTCATAGTTGCTCCGTGTGTTATCCCTTGCCTCAGTTTGAAGCAGTTCAAATCGTCTTGCGTAAACTCAATGACCGGCGCTAGCCTGCCCCGCCTTCGGGGCCGCCAGGAAACCGCCAATCGTACTCTCCAGATGGGCCGCTTCGGATGCGATGTCGGACGCCATGTTTTCCACTGATTGCTCGTCAGGCCTTGCGGACAGCCGTTTGGCGCAGTCGGCAATCGTCGCCAGCGAACTGCGGAGCTGGAGCGCCATCTCCGCCGATATTTCTCCACTCATGGCTTGTTGGCGGCGAACCCGCGCCAACTCGGTCTGGTCATTGATCAGGCAGGCCGCCCCGATGGTATCGCCACTGGGCGCTTGCACTGGCGTCAGGGTGACCTCGAGCGCGCGCTCCTCGCCGGAGGGCCGTGAGTAATGAACGTCCAACTGATAAGACGAGCTTTTGTCGCGCAGATTGAGTTGTATTGCTTCCGCCAAGGTTTTGGTCTGACCCGGCGTCTCATACACAGCAGCCTCGCGGAACACTTCCTTGAGACCCATACCTACTGGGGAAGCAAACCCGAGGATCTGCCGCGCCGCGGTGTTCGCCTGGCGCACCAACCCGTTGCGATCGATAAACAATACTCCGCTGGAAAGATGCGATAGCACCGCCGCGCTAATGCTCTCCGAAGTCCGGGCACGACGGCGCTCGACCTGCTGGTTGCTTTGCAGCTCGTGCTTTTGCTGCTTCAGCTGCTGGATGACCGCGTGATAGGTATGTAATGGCAGGCTTTCCACGGAAGCAGGCTCGGAACTGTCGACCAATTCCTCGCTCAGATTGCGGCGCATACGGCGCATCACAATCACCCCGATGACGAAGGCGAACGCTCCAGCAACAAAAACCAAAGTCATGCGTAGAATGATCGGGTTGGTCAGGAGCTTCACATCAGCCTCCAATACCAACCCAGGAACCGGTTGCCGAAAAAGAATGCCACCAGAGCCATGCTGCCGAGAAACACGCCAAATGGCATTTGATGACGGCGCAGCGCGATCAATGCTGATGCCCAGGCATGTCTGCGGGCCTCGCGGGAGTTTTCCTGATGGTGCGCAATGCGACGGCGAGTCCGTTTCAACCAAACCGCAACCACGGTCCATACGCCAAACAGCGATCCGGCCAGCGAGGCCGCAAAAAGTGTGAAAATAGTCAGCTTCACTCCCAGGAACGCGCCCACCATTGCCATGAGCTTGACGTCGCCAAATCCCATGCCCTCGACGCCCCGGGCGCGCAGATAGATCGCGCCGGCGCCATAGATGAACGAGGCCCCTACGATCGCTCCCAGGGTTGCGTCGAACAAGGAAAATAACCGCCAGGAAACATCCGAGCTCAGGGGAAGCGAAACCGCCCCGCTCAACAGCTGCGATGCCAGGTCATTCACGGGAACAATGAGGCTGAAGAGGATGCCAATTGCCAAGCCGGGAAGCGTCATCTTATCGGGCAGCAGAAAAGTTTCCGCATCGGTGAAAATCAGGCCTAGAAGTAGAAATCCCAGAACGCAGTATTTCAGAGCCGCAAGGGTCAATCCGAAGTAAGCGTAACAAGCCAGAAACAAAGCGCCGGTCAATATTTCCACCACGATGTAGCGCGGGGAAATGCCCACTTTGCAATAGCGGCAGCGTCCGCCGAGCATCAGCCAGCTGAGCACCGGCAGGTTGAGGTAAAACGGAATTGGTTTCTCACAATTTGGGCACGCCGAGCCGGGCGAAACCACGGAAAAGTCCCGCGGCAGGCGGTAAATGCACACGTTCAGGAAGCTGCCAAAAACCAGCCCAAACGTGGCAAACGAGATGGCCCACAAAGGATCCAAAATGCCCCTCAAGACAGACCGATACCTATATGCACTTGATTATATGGCGGTTCGTGGAGGGCGACTGCGGTACCAAAGTCACTGTCCGAGTGGACGGTTAGCTGGCCGGCTCTTGAAAGCAGAACAAAGCCGGGAAAGCGGCGGAAGATTGCAGCGCTTACGGGCTGGGCTGCAATCTCACGCGCTTTGGGCTGGCGGCTCGATTGGACCGCGGAATTACTCCGCGTTTTTGGCCTGACGCGGACCTTTCGTCGTCGGAAGTACGTTTACCGAAGACTGGAGCGTAAAGTTCAGCACGGTTTCCGAGGGTAGCTTGATCTGCTGGCCTTTGGTTGCGGCCTGTACCCCGCCGCCAAGGCCGCCGCCTGCTGCTGCCCCGATGGCTGCTCCCTTACCACCACCGGCAATTCCACCGATAATGGCTCCGATGGCCGCTCCCGTCCCGACTTTCGCTGCCGTGTTCTTGCCGCGTGAAGAGCCGGTGCGCGAATATTCATCGGTTTGAATGGTGTAGTACTTCGTGCCAACCGCGATGCGGTCGAGCTGCAACTTCAGCAGCGACTTGCCCGCAAATTTCCCGGCGCTTTGAACGTCCACTACATGGCCTTCAACGTCATAGCCTGAGGGAATCACCACATCGCCGTCGACGGACAACGGAGAATCCAGGGTGGCATGGAAGCTTTGTCCCGCCGTGGCCGTCTCGCTATCAATCGTGTCCACGAGTCGAACCGCGAGGGTGGTGCCAGATGGAATCGTCACTTTCTGTGGAGGTGGCGGAGGGGGCGGCGTGGTCACTGCCGGCTCAGGAGTCGATGCCGGGGCCGCAGAGGCCATGCTGGAGCTGGTTTCTGGCTCAGGCTCCATCTTCTTCACCGAAGATGGCATAGCGCGATGACGCGGACTGCTTGCGCGAGGTTTCTCTGCTCGCGTTGGCGTCGGCGCAGGCTCCTCTGGAGCCGGTGCCGGCATAGCAGAAGCGACAGTTAGATTGTTTACTACCTGCTTCACGCCGGGCACCGAGGCCGCGTATTTGGCGGCGGCATCGCGTTCCCCTTGATTGTCCACGCTGCCGGAAAGGGTGGCCGTCCCGTTGGCCACATCTACTCCCAATTGCTTGCCCTGCAAGCCGGAGTCAGCGCTGAACTTGTTTTGGATATCACTGGTGACTTGCGCGTCGCTGGGCGGTTTGGTGCAGCCCACGGTAAGGCCCAGTCCGACGATTAACATGGCAACGACTAGACGGAGATAGACTTTGGTATGCATGAGGATCTCCTAAGCTTTATAAACCCGGTATACCTAGTTTAGATGCGGTCTGAGGGCGAATTATTACAAATTCGCACGCGGAAGCCCATATGGCAATGGGCCGCAAGTACAGCCGGATTTGGGGCTTAGGCCTTAGTGGATGAACTTGTAGTCCAGGATATAGGCCGCCAACACGGCGCGTTCCTCATCGCCTGGCGACGTCACGCGGTCTTTGAGCCGGACGATCCGTCCCTGGCAGAGCACCGGGCTGTGCCGCTGTCCCGAAATCTCCTCTGGCATTTCGAAACGCATTTCTACCAGGGTATTTTGCGGCAGTGCCTTGGTTCCACAGAAAAGTACGCCAGATTGGCTCAGGTTTTCCGTCATTCCGGCATACCAGCCCATCAAATTCTTCACCCTGTAACGTACCGGAGTACTCAACTTCAGCCGGCGGGCGCGGGGTACCCAAGTTGGCTTGACTGAGTGGCTGCGTCGCTTGGTGCGAGAACTGTCCGATGCAGGCCGCTCCAGGCGTTCCGTGCGCCGCATGGTCTTCCAGTCATACTTGTATTCGGCCGCACAAAGCAGGCAAACCTGGTAATAATCTCCGTCATCCTGACGCCGAGGCCAGGAGAACTCGTGGGAACACCGCCCGAGCCGTAAAACATCCATCAACTTCTGTGCCATGAGAGTAAGTCCGGTAGAAACTCCGGAAAGTGCATCATGCATCGAGATTGGGGACTTGGGTAGGTTACCTTCGTGTATTGCTGCTATGTCAATTGTTTAGCGGGGCTTGCAATCCGTCTGCAATCCGTTAAGCGCAAGTCCCACAATTTTGCTGTGTGCCTCGGCCATGTCAGCGGTGAAACTGTCGCCATAGGACATCGTGGTGGCAATGTTCACGTGCCGCATAAGTTTTTGTTGAACCCCGAGCGGCGTCCCCTGAGAGTCCAACCAACTACGGTAGGTGTGCCGCATTGAATGGGTAGTGATACCCGCAATGCCGGCGTCCTTCGCAGCTCGCCGGTAAATGTGACGGATGTGATGGTAGGACCAAGGCAGTCTGCCAATCTGCACCGGGCTTGCAAAGATCCAATCCGATACTTTGCCAAACTGAGTAGCCCGCTTCCACACCTGGAGTGCGGACAGAAGGTCACGGTCTACGGTGAGTCTGCTGGCGAGCCAATCCACGTCCGCCCATTTCAACGCGAGGCACTCAGAGATTCGCAAACCTAAACAGCAACAAAGCAGCGCCACGGTTCGGAACGGCTCTGCAAGATGCTGCGTGAATTTTTGAAACTCTGCCAGTGCGCGGAAACGGCACAGCAACAATCCAGAAATAAATGGTGGGCGAAACACGGAACCCAATGGAGGGCTGAATATTTGAATCGGGGCAGCGCCGTCCACCGCGGCCCCAACGCACCTACTACTTGAGCGCGGCTTCTACCTGCTTGCGCGCCTCTACTCGCTCGGGGAAGGGCAAGCGGTCCACACTCTCCCAAGCCACTGCGGTGCAATCTCTGTACCCTAGATCCGTGCGGCTCACTCGCTCACCATACCTTTTCCAGATACGCAGATGCCAGTGGCTTTCCGCATCGAATGTGATGGACCGATGGCCGATGCAAACTTCTACATTGCGGGTCAGGGTGCACTGATGAGAGTAAGGGAAGGCATTAATGGCGACAGCTACATCGTGTCTGTCGGGTTTCCGGCGATTTCACCATCCAATCCGTTAGTAGTGAACCTCTACTCCAAGCAGAAAATTAACGTGATGAAAGTCCAGCGGTTGGCGCAATAGAGTGTGGATGAATTTTCGTGTGGGAACAACCGCGGGAGTGTGGGGTCCCTGACACTAGCAGGAGTAACGACTCTTCGCTGAAAGCACACTATCTTCGTTTAAATAGAGCTACTGGGTCTTCCCCACCGGCACGTACACAAATTTGCATTTAAGCCTTCGTCGAACTTGAATTTAACTTGACGCCTAAGTCACTGAAGGTGCATTATTCTCGGTTCAAATGGATCTGCCGGATCTCCCCCCCTGGCACCTCCAAAATTCGTAAATAAGATTTGTGCAGGCACTTCTGTCGGGGTACTCGTGTCTATTCCGCTCGTACGCTTTTTGTACGCCTTCACCGTTCTGCTTACCGCTTACGGGGCCGCGCAACAAGTTCGCCGGCCGCTGATCACCCGTCCTATCGACGACAACACCGTGGTCACGCTTCCGGGCAACACTCATCCCATGGCGCTGCCCGCGTTCGAGGTTGGCACGGCGCCTCCGGATCTTCCCATGCGTCGCATGCTACTGGTTTTGAAGCGAGACCCCCAGCAGGACTTCGCTATCCGCAAGTTGCTCGACGATCAGCAGGACAAGAATTCCCCGAACTACCACAAGTGGCTGGCGCCGGCGCAATTCGGCGCGCAGTTCGGTGCTTCAGACCAGGACGTTCAACTCATCACGGGATGGCTGCAAAGCCACGGGTTTCAGATCGACCGAATTTCCAACGGCCGCACCGTCATCGAGTTTTCTGGCGCGGAGTTTCAGGTGGAGCAAGCGTTTCACACTCAGATCCACCGCTATCTTGTGAATGGCCAGCAGCACTGGGCAAACGCCGGCGACCCGCAGATTCCAGCCGCGCTCGCGCCGGCGGTGGCCGGAATTGAGTCTCTGAATAACTTCAAAGCCAAGCGCTTCAGCCACGTGGTGGGCGTTGTCTCTCGCGACAAATCCACCGGTCAATTCACCTCTTCGTCGCCGCTCTTTACTCTGACTGGCAACTGCGGGGTGCAGTCCAGTTGCTATGGAGTTGGGCCCTACGATTTTGCCACCATTTACGACATCGCTCCTGCGTGGAGCGCCACCCCAGCGATTGACGGCACAGGCCAGACGATTGCGATTGTGGGCGAGACCGACATCAATCCACAGGACGTGGCTGACTTCCGAAACTTTTTCGGTCTTCCGGCGTATGGCAACCCCGGTGGGCCAACGCTCAACATCATTCACAATGGTTCCGCGCCCGGCATTCTCAGCGATGGCGAAGAGACCGAAGCCGACCTGGACGTCGAGTGGTCAGGGGCGGTCGCGAAGGGCGCCAGCGTAGACTTCGTGGTCTCTCAGACCACCGAAACTTCGCTGGGAATTAACCTGTCCGCTCTGTACATCGTCGATAACAATCTCGCTCCAGTCATGAGTGAAAGCTATGGATTCTGCGAACTCTTCCTCGGGCCGGCAGGGAACCAGTTCTTCAGTTCGCTTTGGCAGCAGGCAGCGGCTCAGGGAATCACCGTCATGGTATCGGCTGGTGACGGGAGTTCGGCTGGTTGCGACGATTTCAACGCGCCCGGGCCCGCCACTCGCGGTTTGCAGGTCAGCGGGTATGCTTCGACGCCATACAACGTCGCCGTTGGCGGCACCGATTTCTACGACCTTACGAACGCCACTACTTACTGGAGCGGAACTAACGCCGCGACGACGCACGCTTCGGCTCTGAGCTACATTCCTGAAACAACCTGGGACGATAACTGCACCAACCCGGTTTTTGGAGCTTTGCTGGGTTTCAGCACCAACGCGGAGACGAATTGCAACAACCCGACGCTGATCAACAATGGCTTCTTAAACATCGTCGGCGGCTCGGGCGGCCGGAGCAATTGCACCAATTCCGACGGCCAGAACGCGAGTAGTTGCACAGGCGGTTATGCCAAGCCGTCCTGGCAGAACGCCCCGGGCGTACCGTCGGACGGAGCCCGCGACGTACCTGACGTTTCCTTGTATGCAGCCTCCGGCTCGCCTTCAGGAAGCTTCTACGTTATTTGCCAAGCCGATGCGGTGGGTGGGGGATCTTCGTGCGACCCCACGAACCCTAACACTCGATTCCTTGGAATTGGTGGAACTTCGGCATCATCTCCAGCTTTTGCTGGAATTATGGCACTGGTAAACCAAAAGACGGGCCATCGCCAAGGCAACGCAAACTTCGTACTGTACAAGCTCGCCCAACAGTTTCCTCTCAGTTTCCACGACGTCACCAGGGGAACGATTGCCGTTCCCTGCCAGACCGGATCACTGACCTGCACTACCAGCGTGGCCGGCCACCAATACGGCATATTGAGTGGTTATAATACGGCGGCCGGCTATGATCTCGCGACAGGCATTGGCTCGGTAGATGTCGCTACCCTGCTCCAGAACTGGTCGTCGGCAACCTTCAGGGCGAGCACCACCACACTGAACCTGACACCGGCAACGAACCTGACCCATGGCCAATCGGTGGCGGTTAGCGGGACTGTCACTCCGAGCAGCGGATCGGGGGTTCCCTCCGGCAACGTTTCCCTGATCACGAGCACCGGCGTAAGTGCGGGGGGCTTTACCCTGGGCGGCGGAGCGCTTTCGGGCAATACGAACCTGCTTCCCGGCGGGACCTACACCGCCACCGCGCACTACGCGGGAGATACGACGTTCGGCGGCAGCGATTCGGCGCCCCTCAACATTACTGTTGCCAAAGAGAACAGCAGCCCGAAAATCGACATGGTCACGTTTGACTGGCAAGGACACCTTACCAGCGCGAACGCCTCCACAGCTGTATATGGCTCCCCTTACCTTTTGCGTGTGGATGTCCTCAATAGTGCGGGCAACACTTGTCAGGGAAGCAATGGGTTACCCCTATTTGGCTGCCCCAGCGGCAATGTGACTCTAACAAATAACGGAACACCGTTGGATGCGGGCAGCTACTCGCTGAATAACATGGGCTACACCGAGGACCAAGCCGTGCAGCTGCCCGGCGGCGGTAATTCCGTGCAGGCGCAATACGCTGGCGACAACAGCTTCAACGTCAGTTCAGCGACCACGGCGTTGAACATCACGCCCGCGCCTACTACAGCGGCGGGCACTTTTTACGGCGGTGCAGTTGGTCTTAATTACAGCCCGTATGCTACTGTTCAGTCCCAGAGTTCTGGCGCGATCCCCACGGGAACAATCACGTTCTATGCAAACGGTCAGCCTATACCAGGCACCGTGGTGTATGCATGGGATCGAACAAATACTATTCCGCCAACGGTCATGTACCAGGCAAATCTGTACAGTACGAGTTCGCCGTTCCCAGCCCCTGGGAACTACACGCTGACAGCCAGGTACAGCGGAGACGGCAACTATCAGACTTCGACTTCTTCCGGCACGACCCTCAATGTGAGGTTCGGCGTCCCGACAGTAAACCTTCAATCATCTCCCAACCCGGTGAATTTAGGCTCTACCACTGCCCTTACCGCGACGGTATTAGGGGGCAGTCCTACAATTGCGCCCACGGGAACAGTCTCTTTCTTTGAGCCCATCCTAGGGTTGGCCGCGCTGCCGGGAACAGTTACCTACGCTACGGTCACTGATCCCAGTACGGGAAATCTTGATCTGCAGGCCAATCTCAGCATTAACCCCAGTTTCACAGCCGGTTATCTCGCAAACTACAACGGGGATACCAATTACCCGGCGGGAAGTACGTGTTGTGCCGCATTCGTTACGGTGAATGGAAACGACTTTGTATTGTCTGCGCAGCAGAGTTCTGCAAGCACTTCGCAGGGGTTTTCCGCTTTCTACCACCTAATAGTTGGCATGCAGTCTAATACAGCTCCCGTATCGTTCGGCGCTAACGCCTGCTCAGGCTTGCCTGCGGAAACAACTTGCAGCTTTTCGCCTGACCCTAACTCGAGCACAGAATTTGTTACCCTCCAGATTTCTACGACCGGCCCTCATAGTGTCCCCGGCGTTAAATCCTCCGGCTACAATTCGGAGCTTTTCTGGGTGGCGGGTCCGACGTTGCCATTCGCTGCAATCTTATTGATCGGATATCGGCGCGGCGGCAATAAGCGCCTTCCGATGCGACTCTTGCTCACTATCACGATGGTGCTGGGCGCGGGTTGTGGCGGTGGCGGAACTGGCGGTGGCGGCGGGGGAGGAGGCGGAACACCACCGTCGGCGCCTACAAACCTTACAGCCACGGCAGCATCCTACAACGAGATTGACTTGAACTGGATCCAGCCGACAGGCCCTACAGGCTTTACAGTCTAACGAAGCACCACGAGTGGCTTCACACCGTCGCACTCGAATCAGATCGCGAGTTACCCATCTGGGTACGCACCATCGTACCCGGATTCCTCATTGGCACCTTCAACCACATACTACTATGTGGTGGAGGCCACCAACAGCTCTGGCTCTTCAGGTCCGTCGAACCAGGCCTCGGGAAGTACTAAGGCGTTTGACCCGGGAACCCCTGCTGGCACCTATACCATCACTGTAACAGCTACGAGCGGATCGATTAGCCATAGCACCGTTGTGACGCTCACAGTGCAGTAGTCCATGAGGTAAAGCACGAGCTGCCGATTTCAACGGCAGCTCGCCTCCGTTGTTCAGCCTTCTTATCGCACGAACCAACCCCAGGACCGGAGGCAACAGTAATCCAGCCAGTAGAACCGCGATTCTCCACAGGGCTGGGTTACTCCACATCACAGACCGGACGGCGTGCATGAGAGCATGAGAGAAACTTAGCGCGAATTGCAGGACACTGCCAGATTACTGTTGTAAACAAGGCATTACACTCACAACTAAGCTCATGGATTACTCCCACGCCAAAATAGAGTTTTTCAATAGTTTGGCTCCGATCTGAATTATCGGGACTATCCGGTACTGATCTAATAGATCAGTACCGAGTGTCCCCAGGTTTGCAATCCATCCCGCAATCCGTTCCGGTGTATTCCCTGCCTTCGTATACGCTTGGGTGCCATCCGTGTGCATCTATCGTGTTGAATCTAGGTTTTCCAGCGTTTAGGTTACCTTCGTGTCTATTCGCGGGGTTCCCGCAACCCTAACGGAGTGTGTAACTTGCGCTAAGGAATCATCGCGGACCAGGTCCGGATGTGTATCATCAGCGGGTGGGCGACCTTACCGCATTCATTTTGGCTGGTGGGCACAGCCGCCGCATGGGCCGGGACAAAGCCTTCCTCGAACTGGGGGGCCGGACTCTGCTGGAACGCGCCAAAGCTCTGGCCGGTTCCATCGCGCCCTCTGTGCGCATCGTAGCGCCGCAGGAGAAATTTCTTACGGTAGCGCGCACCGTTGAGGATGTATTCCCAGGTTGCGGCCCATTAGGGGGAATTCATGCCGCCTTGAAATCCACAGTCACTGGGCTCAACCTGATGCTTGCCGTGGACCTGCCATTTGTGAAACCGGAGTTTTTGTCGTACCTGATTGCCCAAGCTAGTCAGGTCTCGGCCCTGGTTACAGTTCCTCAGGATGCTAAAGGTTTCCAGCCTTTGTGCGCGGTGTATCGCCGCGATTTCCGCGAACCAGCCGAACGAGCGCTTAAGAAAAAGAAAAACAAGGTCGATGCGCTGTTTGCCGAAGTCGAAACCCGTATCATCGCGGAGAAGGAGATGATCCACATGGGTTTCTCCGTCAAAATGTTTCAAAACCTGAACACACCCGAAGAATTTTCCGCGGCAGAACAGGCGTTACAAGAAAGTCATTCGTGAGAAACTAGGCCTAAGAATGGCTTCCACCGCACAATCCGGTCCATACATCGATTTTAAAGACGTCTCAAAATCGTTTGCTGACAACTGTGTTCTCGATCATGTGAGCTTCGATGTCATGCCCGGCGAAACCGTGTGCATTCTAGGCCGCAGCGGTGTGGGTAAGTCAGTGTCGCTACATCACATCATGGGCTTTTTGAAGCCCGACTCGGGCCGGGTCATCGTGGCGCATGAGGACATCACAGACTATACCGAAGAAGAAATGGAACACATCCGTAAGAAAGTCACCATGGTCTTCCAGAACGGCGCGCTATTTGATTCTTTGACGGTGGGAGAGAATGTGGCGTTTCCGTTGCGCGAGCGTCCCGGCATGCAAGAGAAACAAATTCTTCAGGTTGTGGATGGCTTGCTGCAAATGGTTGGGGTTGGGGAGATGCGCGACCTGTTGCCGTCAGATCTATCCACTGGCATGAAACGCTCGGTGGCGATTGCGCGCGCCCTCGCCGCTCAACCCGAATGCGTACTGTACGACGAACCTACGACGATGGTGGACCCGCTCATGGCCCAACTCCTGGGAGATTTGATCAAGCGCCTGAAAATCCAGCTGCACCTGACCAGCGTGGTAGTGACCCATGACATGAGACTGGCGAAAAAACTGGCTGACCGCATTGTGTTTTTGCATGAAGCAAAAGTGATCTTCTTCGGGACTTCGGAAGAGATGGAGAGATCGGCTGAACCAATCGTGAAAGAATTTCTGGAATTGGATGAACTGAAGGTCGGGGTCTGAGCTAGAATCCCTGCCGTACCAGATTTTCCACGGTGATTGCGGTCGCGGACTCGCCTTTCATCATCTTTTCCACGTACTTCGCGATCAGGTCAGCTTCCAGGTTTACCGGATCGCCGGGCTTGAGCGATTTTAGATTCGTCGCTTCCACGGTATGGGGGATGATGGCAACGCTACAGCGATTACGGTCGAGCTTGGCAACGGTCAGGCTGATGCCTTCGATCGATATAGAGCCCTTATAAACCGTATATTTTTCTACCTCCGGCGGCAGTTCAGCGTGCAGCCACCAGTTGTCTGAATCGGCAATGCGATCGAGGCCCAGGAATTTGCCGACTCCATCGACGTGGCCTTGCACTACATGCCCACCGAAGCGGCCGTCGGCCTTCATGGGAAGCTCAAGGTTAATCAGTGCGCCTTCGTGAATCCGGGAAAAAGAAGTGCGTGCCCATGTCTCTGGGGCGAGGTCGGCGCAAAACGATTTCGGCTGTATGTCCAGCGCGGTGAGGCAAACCCCGCTGACCGACACACTGTGTCCGGTCCCCAGCTCTTTGGGAGTAGTCTCCGCTGCGATGGTGATACGGCGGTTCTCGCCGCGCTGCTCGATCTTGGTTACCGTACCGATTTCTTCAACGATTCCAGTGAACATGGCTTTACTCACTATAGGGATTCTTAAGATAGCCTTCCACGGCAAAATCTTCTCCGAAGCGATGCAGTTTGATGGATTTTACGTAGGCCGCATCGTTCATATGACGGAAGCCGTATCCGGCGGCAAACGGCACGGAGCCCGTGCCCGCAAGGATCTTAGGGGCGTAGTAGAGGAAGACTTTGTCGACGATTCCCGACGCCAGCGCCGCCCAATTGACCATCGCACCACCTTCGATCAGCAGGCTTGTAATTTCCAGTTCCCCCAGGCGGCGCAAGATGCCGATCATATCAGGACGGCCATCCGCGGTCATGATTGCAATCTGTTCGACGCGTATGCCGCAACCCATCAACTGCTGTTTTTTCTTTTCTTCGGCGAACGAACAGAGAACCAGGACATCGTCTTGTGAGGTTTTTACCACACGCGAATCCAAAGGCAATCTTAGCCGCGAATCAACAATCACACGCAACAGCGGCCGCCGGCGGGCGCGCTCACTGCGGTCCGTCAGGAGCGGGTTATCCGCAATGATGGTTCCCACTCCGACCATGATGCCATCGTGCTGGTGGCGCAATTCCTGCACATGCGCCCGCGCTTCGTTACTCGTGATCCATCCTCCGGTCGGTCCCCGGCTGGCAGCTGCCTTGTCGGGCGGCGGCGCAATCTTCCCGTCCAACGTCATGGCGGCTTTCAGGGTGACCAGCGGTTCATGGTGGCGAATGAATTTTGCGAACGATTCATTGAGGGCCTTGGCCTCTTCCTCGAAAATGCCAGATTCTGCTGTAACTCCGGCAGCGCGCAGCTTGGCAAAGCCTTGTCCACTCACCGCAGGGTTAGGGTCCTGCATGCGTTTGACGATCTGCCATGGCAAGTGAACCGGTGGAGGCTACGCAAACAGCGAATCGACAAAATCTTTGGGATTAAAAGGCAGCAAGTCGCCGGCTTTTTCCCCGACGCCAACATAGCGCACCGGAAGCCCCAACTCGCGCGAAATGGCAACTACCACGCCTCCCTTGGCGGTTCCATCGAGTTTCGTGAGCACGATGCCGGTCACTCCAGCCGACTGGGTGAACAGCCGCGCCTGCTGCAACCCATTCTGGCCAGTCGTCCCATCCATCACCAGCAGGGTCTCGTGTGGTGAGCCGGGAATGACGCGCTGGGCCGTGCGCCGCATCTTCTCCAGTTCCGCCATCAGGCTGGTCTTGGTGTGGAGGCGGCCCGCGGTATCCACGATAACGTAGTCAGTCTTGCGCGCGCCGGCAGCTTGCAGCGCATCGAACAGGACTGCGGATGGATCGCCACCTGGGCTGGTGCGAATGACTTCCGTGCCTGTACGTTGCCCCCAGATTTCCAGTTGCTCGATGGCGGCGGCACGAAACGTATCCGCCGCGCACAACAAGACCGTTTTCCCCGCAGTGCGAAAGGTTTGCGCGAGTTTGCCGATGGTCGTGGTCTTGCCTGCTCCGTTGACGCCGACCACCAGAATCACTTCTGGCGTCCCATCCACTTTTTGCACGGGCTGCTTATCAGTGGCGTTCAAAATCGCCAGCAACTCATCTTTGAGCAGCCGCTTTAGTTCGTTGACGTCCTTGATTTGCTTTCGATCCGCTTTCTCGCGCAAGCTCGACAGAACTTGCTGGGTGGTGACTGTCCCAAGGTCTGCGCCGATCAGGATGGCTTCAAGATCATCGAGGGTAGCGCGGTCAATCTCCTTGCCGATGGAAACGACGTCCTCAATCCGCGCGGACAGGTTCTCCCGCGTGCGGGTGACCGCCTCTTTCATGCGGTCAAAAAAACCGGGCTTATCCTCCGTGCTGCCAAAAAGAGTTTGAATCATGACGACAATTGCGCTTCCCGGCAATTATAGCGGTGGACTAGCGATGCCGCAGGACGTGGAACGGGTTTTGGGGCGATTTAGACTTGCGTGGTTGCGAGGGCGACCGCGGCCGGAGCTTCGGGGACCGGCGATTCGGCAGGGGGAACTGCCGGCGAATGTGCGACAGGAACTGTGACCAGCAGCGGTATTTTGACCGGCTGCCGCGGAATCTTGATCTCCCCTCGCCCGTAAATGGCGTGAATAGCCGTCGCCGCGGTTGGGTCCAGGCGTTTCCCTGACAGCGATTGAATCACTTTCAGCGCTGCCTCGGCGTCGCGCGCCTGCTGATAAGGACGGTTGGTAGTCAGCGCATCAAACGTGTCCGCTACGGCGATAATGCGCGCCAACTGCGGAATCTGATCACCCTTCAACCCGTGAGGGTATCCACGGCCATCGAGCGATTCGTGGTGCAACTCAATCCCAGGGATCATTTCCTGCAATTGCAGCACCGGCCGGAGGATGTTGGCTCCCTTGGTGGTGTGGGTCTTCATGATCTCGAATTCTTCTTCGGTGAGCGCGCCGGGCTTCTTCAGGATGCGGTCTTCAATTCCAATTTTGCCGACGTCGTGCAACTGGGCTGAAATCCGTACCACTTCAATCTCGCTCTCGGTCAGCCCCATTTCCTTGGCGATCATCATGGAGTAGCGCGTAACCCGGTCCGAGTGACCGCGAGTGTAGGGATCCTTTTCGTCGACCGCTCCCGCGAGCATTTGAATGGATGCCAGGAACAGATCGCGATTTTCGTTGGCCGCGCGCTTGAGATCGAAAACGAATTGCTCTAACTCTTCCGACATGGTGTTGAAGGTTGCAGCCAGTTCCCCGAACTCCGTGCGGCTCTTCAGCCGCACGCGCTGGGAGAAGTCTCCCTGCGCAATGGCCCGACTGGAGTCGGTAAGGATCTGAAGGGGATTGGTGATAGTGCGCGCCGCGATAATGCCGATCATGATGCTGATCAGAGCAGCCAGGAATGCCCAGATACGCGCGCTCCGTTGCATCTCATAAACAGCGCGATACGCTTCCTGCCGCGGCTTTTGCACGACCACGGCCCACTCCAGGTTGGACACCGGGCTATAGGTCCCCAGCATCTTGACGGCGTTTCTGCCCTGGCCAACATTGAATTCATTGGTGGCGGCGACGAACTGCGCTTTGCTCCCCTGGTCGACGAAATTGCGCACAATGTCGAGGTTCGTCATGTCCTGGCCGGTGGCGTAGTCCGGCGCGGCTCCGGCGACCAGCCGGCCCGCCGAATCCACGACATAAGGCGTAAGCCCGCCTCGGCTCACTTCCTGTAAGCGACGGATGAGGAATTGCAGGTCCACCACCGAGCCCAGCATGCCCAGAAAGCTGCCGGATGAGGTTACCGGGACGCTCACCACGATCACGGTGCGGGAGTCTTTGCCGCTGCCCACGACAAGCGCTTCGCCGCTATAGCCGCGGCCTTCCCGCGCGGCCGCATAAGCACGTTCCAATTCACGCTGCAAGAATGCGTCGGGGGCAATTCGCCCGGCGGAGATTCCCTTGGCTTCGGAATTCAGCAGGGTGGCGTAGGCCACGTCGTTGGACGAAGAAACATAGTTCTCCAGCAAGGCGCGTAATTCCGGCGCCTCGACCCGTTCGCCGGTTATATCTCCGCTACTGGCCACTTGCAGTGCGGAGGACAAGTTGGCCATCATCATCCGCGAGGAATTCTGGTGCTGGGCAATGTCATCTGCCAGCGAGCGCGCGACCGTGTTCTGTAAGAGTCTTTCGTTGGTGATCAGTCGTTCGCGGTTGATCATCTCTACCTTGGACGAGTAGAAATAAATAGGCACTACGCTGATCAGCAAAAGCACGGCGAGGATCAGGTACAAAATCCGTATGCGTCGGGTTGGGGCGGTTGGTGTCAAGATGACAAAGTAGCCCTGTCGCGTCCGCGTTCAGGCGCGCCAGAGATTGGCTTCTTAGAATTTTACGGCGAGATGGACAACACGCGCCGTTACGAAGGTGTTAATCACTATCCCGGACTGGCAGGAGAAAGCAGCAATAAGTGACGTGTAATAAACGAGATGGGTGGCGATTTTTGGTAATGTGGGAGTTCGTTGTCCGTCCTGGTAGGGAGTCGATGTTTGAGCAAATCTATGGCCCCGAGGGGGACTGGGCACGGTGCTTTCGCAAGGGCGAGGGATATCTTGGGACGGAGCTAAGTCGCGACCTGAACAAGCCGCGACGCTATGTCACCGCAGATTTCTGGAAATCTCGCGCCTCGTACGAGAACTTCAAAATAGAGTTTGCAAAGGAGTACGAGGACCTCGATCAAAAATGCAAGGCATTGACTGAGCACGAACGAGAAATCGGCAGATTTGAAAGAGTAATAACTGAGACAGAGAAGTGAAGACTGGCAACTGAACTTGCTTCCGTTTTTCCCGCAGTATTGCTTAACTTTCGCTCTTGGCGCTCCTGGTCATTAACTCATGGATCGCATCGCGAGGAGCTTTGCCATCATGCAGGATGGCATACATCTGCTCCGTGATCGGCATTTCGATGGATCGTGCGCGTGCCAGTCCGATTGCCGCATTCGTAGTGAAAATGCCTTCGGCGACCGAGCCGTGCATGCCAGCCACAATGTCCACGAGTTTTCCGCCGCGGCCCAGTTCCACGCCCACACTGCGATTGCGGGACAGATCTCCCGTGCAGGTAAGAACCAGGTCGCCCAGCCCTGCAAGTCCGGCCATGGTTTCCTGCCGGCCGCCACAGGCGACAACCAGGCGCGTCATTTCTGCCAAGCCTCGAGTGATGAGCGCTGCGATCGAGTTGTGTCCAAAATTCAAGCCGTAGCAGATTCCTGCAGCGATGGCGATTACGTTCTTTAGCGCTCCAGCCAATTCCACGCCTACGATATCTTCATTACGATAAACGCGAAACCTGGGATCGCTGAATTCCCGCTGAATCGTTTCCGCCAGTCCACTGTCACTTGAGGCGATCGCGACGGCGGTCGGATCGCCGCGTGCCGCTTCGGTTGCGAACGACGGTCCACTGAGCGCGCCCAGCCGTGGTTTGAAGCCGGGCGCTGTTTCCAGGGTTTGGGAAATCACCTCGGTCATACGCCGCCAACTCGATTCCTCCAGCCCTTTGGTCGCGCTGACGATCAGCATGTCCGGTTTCAATCGCGGCGCCATTTGCTGGAACAATTCTCGGCAGTGCTGGGAGGGCATCACACTAACCACAATGTCAGCATCTTCGAGGGATTCTGCAAGATCACCGGTGACGGTAATGTCTTCCGGAACGGATTGTCCGGGAAGGAATCGATCATTGACCCGCCGCGAGGAAATGGCTTCGCGCACTTCGGGCTCGCGCGCCCACAAGCGAACGGTGTGGGCGCCCTTCCGGCCAAGGACGACAGAAAGGCTAGTGCCCCAGGCCCCCGCTCCGATGATGGCGATTCTGCTCATCCGCGTTTCCGTTGAAGGTGCGGTTCGGTCCCCTGCATGAGCCGGCGGATATTTTCGCGATGCTGCAATACGATCAAGAGCGACGAAGCGGAGACTAGCGCAAGAACGAAGGGTTCATCGTGATATTCGCGCAACAGCCAGACCGGCAAAGGAAACAGGGCGACCGTAATGATTGAAGCAAATGACACATAGCGGAATACAAGTAAGGTAAGCGCAAACACTCCGACCACGATCAGCATGGCCTTCGGGGCAATGATTACGAATGAACCGAAACTAGTGGCCACTCCTTTGCCTCCCTTGAACTTCAGCCAGATCGGAAACATGTGTCCCAGCACGGCAAGAAATGCTGCGAGAGCGGCGCGAATGGCCGTGTCAGATTCGGGTGCTGGACCGCCGAGGCTGTAGGACCGGCTGAGTAGTATTGCAACGGCTACTGCCGCAGACCCCTTCCCGGCATCGAGCAGTAGGGTGAACAGGCCGAGCACGGGCGACGACCTCGCAACGTTGGTTGCGCCAATGTTCCCGCTGCCGCTCTGCCGCACGTCCTGCCCACAAAAAGTGCGCACTAGGATGTATCCGAATGGAATTGACCCTATCAGATAGCTAAACACCACGACGATCAGGAAAGGGAGCATGAGCTGGACTGTCAGGGAATGCTAGCGCAAAGGGAAGCCTGCAATCTTTGTATAGCGTGAGCCTTTCGGGCTGAGCCAGCTTTGATAGAGAAAAAACTCACGGGCGGTCATGGTACCAAACTCGGGTACGGGAAGCGCTCCCAGTTTTTCTTGGAGTCGCCGAAAATTCCGGTTGGGACGATCTGGCTTGCCAGGGCTCGGCCTTCCTGAACCGGTCCGGGCCAAGGTCAGATGTGGACTAAAAGCATGGGATTCCTTTGCAATGCCAAGCGGGGTCAGTGCGTCCTCGATGGCAGCTGCCAGAGTGGAAAGGGCCGCGCCAGACTCAATGCCAACCCAGAATACGCGCGCGGATTTGGGGGTTGGGAAAAACCCGTGACCGCGGAAGGTGGTTTCGACAGGGCTAACGCTTATCCGCGATAGAAAAGATTCGACTTCTTTCACGTCGGGCCTCTCGCCGATGAACTTGAGAGTTATGTGCAATGACTCAGGATTCACCCAGCGGACGTCGGAAGCAAACTCCCGTACTCCTTCCACAAATCGGGCAATCTTCTGACGAATGCCTTGCTCAATATCGAGCGCGACGAATAAACGCATGGCTACATCAGCCTCCGCCGGACCATATCCAACGCCTGCTGTGTTGCATACCGGCGCACGCGTTTCCGGTCTCCGGGAAAATTCCGTTCCGAAACCTCGGTTTCCGTCTCTCCCGCCAGCGCGTGATAAACCAGGCCAACCGGCTTTTCCAATGATCCGCCAGCAGGGCCGGCCACCCCGGTGATTCCCAGCCCCCAATTCGACCTGCAACGTTTGCGTATGCCTTCCGCCAGAGCGGCCGCTACTTCGCGGCTGACCGCGCCGTGCTTCTTGATTAAGTCAGCCGGCACACCCGCCAAATCAGTTTTCAGCTCATTGGAATAGACCACCGCGCCGCCGACAAAATAGCGCGAACTGCCGCTGATCGAAGTGATGCGCTCGGCCAGCAATCCTCCGGTACACGACTCCGCCACCGCCAGGGTGGCGTTCCGCATTTGCAGGTAATAGCCGACAATCTGCTCCAGCGAATCACCGTTGTCAGAGAATACGGCGTCCCCCAATTCCTCTTCGATGTCCGCCATCAGGTGGTCCACGCGCTCCTGCGCCTCCGGCAGAGAACTGGCAGCCGTTTTCAAATGCAGCTGAACCTCTCCCGCACCCGCCAGAATCGTGGTCTGCACATCCTTGTATCGCGTGTAGATGGGGGCAACGCGAGCATCGCAGGCCGATTCGCCCATCATGGCGACTTTCAAGACGCGAGTGGCGATGAACTGTTGCGGCACTGTTTCGCGCAGGCGATGAATGCATTGATCGTCAAACATGGCCATGAGTTCGTGGGGAGGGCCGGGAAGCAAGATCACAATCTTGTCGCGTCCCTCATATCTAGGGGTCACCCACTGCCCGGGCGCGCTGCCATTGGGATTGGGCAGGATGGCCGCACCGTCTATCACGTCCGCCTGCTTGTAGTTATTGGGGGTGATTTTCCAATTGCGTGACGCGAAGCGGCGCTCCAGAGCCTCAAGTGCTTCCGGATCGCGTCGTAAGTCTACCTGTAAAGCCTCGGCCACGGCTTCGCGTGTGAGGTCGTCTTCGGTGGGGCCGAGTCCGCCCATGAAGATTACGATGTCGGCACGGGAAAGCGCGATCGTGGCAGCTTGCGCGAGATGCTGCGCATTGTCTCCCACAATAGTTTTGAAGATGACTTCGACCCCAAGTTCATTCAGTTTTCCGGTGAGGAAAAGGGAGTTCGTGTCCTGGCGAGAAGGGGTGAGCAGTTCCGAGCCGATAGCGATGATCTCAGCATTCACAAGGGCAGTGTAAACGATGGCGGATTTTGCATGCGCTACTCGGGCAGCAGGGACAACCCTTGAATATCCCACGACAAGCGATGAATCGCGCTGGTTGTGGCCAGCACCACGGACCGGCCCGGCGCGAAGGCGAGACCCACCAGGCCACTGCCGGCAACTTCCAGCGACGCTTTGGCGTCGGGCGTGATCTTCACAATCCCACGTTTGCCGGAGAGAGAAGCCGCCACGTATAGATTTCCATCAATGTCGAACGCCAGTCCTTGCGGCCGCCCCAAGCCTCTATAGAAAGTGGACACGGAACCGTGCCCGTCAATCTTGTAAACCACATCGAAACTGGATGTAGTTGGCCCAGTGACGAACAACTCGCCACTGGGCGCGAAAGCAAGGTGGTAAGCGGACACGCTTGATTCGAGCGTAGCGAATACAAAGATCTGGCGATCAGGAGCCACTTTAAAGATAGTTCCGTTGCGGTCCCCTACATAAAGATTCTCACTCCGGTCGAACGCGATTCCGGTCGCGACGCCCATGCCCTCGGCGAAAGTGGACATGGTTCCATTGCGTGCAACTCGATAAACCTTCTCATCGTGGCGCGAGGAAACATACATCTGCCCCATGCGGTCAAAGGCGATGGCCGTGGGGTTCATGATCTCAGCCGTGAATGGATGAGTCTCATAATTGGTGTCAATTTTAAAAATGGAGACGGGAACTTTCTGCTACCGGATGCAGATTGTCGGTGATGAGCCCGGCAACCTGGATGGTTTGAGGGTTGCTGGAATGTCCGTTGGTTGAGACCACCACGGGCCCGGAGGCCGCGCCGGCCGGAACCCGTGCCACTAGGAAATCGTCGGAGCTGATGATGACAGCTCCTTCAATTTCCCCAAACTTCACGCTGGGCCGGCGCAAGTCAGCCGGCCGCAAAGACTGACCGATGATGCGGACCTCGCCCCCGGGCAACGCCGCAGAAGGGTGCACCGCCTCAATGTAGGGGTTCCCATTCGCGTTCTTTTTGCCGGGGAGGCGGTCAGAAATACTCATGAACTAAATTCTCACGATCGTGGCAGAAGGCCGAAATGCAGCAAAAGCTGCATGACCGCCAATGCGTAAAGGCCAGCGCCCACATCATCCAGTACGATGCCGAAACCTTGAGGGAGGCGTTCCAGTTGACGTACCGGCGGCGGCTTGACGATGTCAAACCCTCGAAAAAGTATAAAGCCCGCGAGCAGAGATTTCCACGTCGCCGGAGCAGTGATCAGGGCAATGAGTTGTCCGGCCACTTCGTCAATGACCACAAACTGCGGATCTTTGTTGCCGGATGCCCGCGAAACCTGCGTGGAGGCCGGTATGCCGACGAGGATGACCAATCCCGCGATTGCGCCAGCCGCCAGCGCCTGACGGTTGGGCGCGACCCCATGTGCCAGCACCCACCAGCATAAGATCGTAGCCGCTGATGCCCAGGTTCCAGGACCGGGACGAAGGTAGCCGATTCCGAAGAAAGTAGCGGTCAGCGACCCCCAGAGCGGAGCCTTACTGCCCCGCTGCTCATCCGTCATAATTTCTTGTCCGAGTCGACTAGTTTCCTCAAGTCCAGCTCATCACTTGTGTCGGTCACCGGAGACGAGATCACGTAGGCTCCACTGGCCCATTTCCCCAGATCGATGAGGCGGCACCGGTCGCTGCAAAAAGGGAAATCCGGATTTCCCTTGGGAACCGGCTTCTTACAGATCGGGCACTTCAGTTTCAGGGCTTGCTTCCGAGGCATGATGGACTCCTCAGAGAATCCGCGCTACGAGGTCGTAGTCGTGGGTTTCGGTGATCTGGCAACGATAGAATTCACCAACTTTAGGCTCGCGATCCTCGGGAAAATCGTTGATGAATACTTTCCCGTCAATTTCCGGAGCGTGCATCTCGGTGCGGCCTTCGTAGAGCAACTCGCTTTCCTCCGATGGGCCTTGCAGTAGCAGATCCAATTCTTTGCCGACTAACGTTTTTTTGTTCTTGCGACTGATGCCGCGCTGGATCTGCATCAGGTGTTTGCGGCGGCGTTCAATTTCGCGTACGGAGACTTTTTTCCCCAATTCAAACGCGCCGGCGCCCTCCTGGTCCGAGTAGCTGAAGGCTCCCATCCAATCGAACTTCGCTTCGCGAACGAACTCACACAGCTCTTCAAACTCCTGCTCCGTTTCTCCCGGGAACCCAACGATGAACGATGTGCGTAGCGTGACGCCGGGAATCATGCGCCGCATTTTTTCCAGCGAACGCAAGAAAAGCTCGGCTCCGCCTCCGCGCTTCATCCGTTTCAAAACTGCCGGGGAAGCATGCTGCAACGGCACATCCATGTAAGAACAAATGTTGTCGTGGGATGCGATGGTCTCCAGTAATCGTCCGGTAACCTTATTCGGATAGGCATAAAGAAACCGCACCCAGCGCAGGCCATCGATGCCGGCCAGTTTCTCCAGCAGCAGGGCTAGCCCATCTTTTAGATCGAAATCTTCGCCATAACAGGTTGTGTCCTGGCCAATCAAGGTAATTTCACGCACGCCGCTGCGCGCAAGGCGCTCGGCCTCGGCAACCACGGACTCAAACCGTCGTGACCGGAATTGCCCTCGCAATTGCGGAATGATGCAGAAGGTGCAAGGGTGATCGCATCCTTCGGCAATTTTGATATATGCGGTGTAGCCGGGCGTAGCCAGAATTCGCGGCGTGGCCTCATCGTAAAGATAGTTCGGCAGATCGGAGACGGTTCCGTTCCATGAGTCACGCGAGAATCGCCCTTGGGCGGCACGCGCATCACCTTCGGGGCGAGTGGTCAAAATACGAAACGGTGAATCCGCAGGCGGCGGAACCATTCCAGCCGCCGCCAAAATGCCTTCCAACTCTCCCGTTCCGACAACGGCGTCCACTTCCGGAATGTTCTTGCGAATGTCGTTGCGGAACCGTTCCACCAGGCACCCGGCAACCACCAACTTCCGCGCGCGCCCCTCGGTTTTGTGGCGGGCCATCTCCAGAATCGTGTTTACCGATTCCTGCTGGGCACTCTCGATGAAGGAGCAGGTATTCACCACAATGACGTCGGCGTCTTCCGCCCGGCGAACCAGCTGCGCGCCCGAGTGGGCCAGCATCCCCATCATGACCTCGCTGTCCACGAGGTTCTTGGGACAGCCCAGGCTTACGAAGCCGACTTTCGGGGCGCTAGCGGTTGCACTGAGGCTGGTTTCTGCTTCATCGGCAACCATCACAGATGGGATCCTATGGGGCATGCAATCTTTCAATTTTAGCATCTCAACAGCTTCCTCATTTCCCTCAATGACAGCCCAACCGGGGATACGGCGGCGCACCAAGTCATGCACCACCTGGACGGGCCGCTCGGCATCAAGCGTGCTAACCTAACAGCATCCAAGCAGAAAATGCGGCTTTTGCAACTGGAGGAATGATGGCGCGTCAACGTGTCGGTATCGCGGTATTCCTTGCGACGGTGTTGCTGGCAGCAAATGCCGCAGCCCAAAAAAATGAGATTGCTGGTTCAATTGGCCGCGTATTCATCAGCGACCAGGGCGTCCAGGGAGCGAATCCAGCCAATCCAAATATCCATTTCGGCGATGGCCTCAGTTATGAAGTGAATTACGCTCGAACCTTTCTGAATACCGGCGTGTTTAGTATCAACGCGGAAATTCCTTTCGTCATAACGCCGACGGCTGAGTTGAATTTTGGGCAGAACATTGTTCCCAAGAGTTTCCGGTCTTACTTTATTACCCCGGCAGCCCGGGTCAATCTGTTTCCCACTACAGCCTTTTCGCCCTGGGTAAGCGTCGGCGGCGGTTTTGGACATTTCGGAGAGAGTTCGGAGCTTGAGTTCGGTGGGGCAAACCCGGGAAAAACCGGCACAACGACGGGGGTTTTCCAGGCGGGTTTCGGGCTGGATGTGAAGATTATCTCTGCGTTCAAACTCCGTGGCGAAGTGCGTGATTTTTACTCGGGCGTGCCGCAGCTGAACGCCGTGACCGGGAAGACCCGGCAACACAACTATTTTGCCGGTGGCGGAGTGGTGTTCAGTTTCTAGGGCATTTAGCCCCAGCCGCGAAGCGGTTGATTCTCCTTTGCTACTTCGGCGAGCCGATCACTTCGTCATACAGATCGGGAAGCTGCCGCGCGTCTTCGGCGGAATTTCCAAAGCGCGCTCCCTCATAGCGGCGAGTGAATTCCAGCACGTTGTGGCGCAAGCGCTGATCCCGGATTGAGTCGGCAAACTCGGCCGGAGTTTGAGATCCAGACTTCTGCCAACCTTTTCGTCCCACTTTCTTCACCATCTTTTCATACCAAAGGCTGGCCGCCATTCGCGGCGATCGCTCAGGACTCTTGCGGAGCATCAGCTTTTGGATCGCGCGCCAGAGAGCACTCCCATACAGGAGCAGGAGTACAAGAATGATGACGAATAGTGCACGCAGGCTCCAGCGGCCGGGGGCAAGCGATATTTTGTGAGCCATCTGGCGCGCGCCGCCCAACAGGCTCAAATAGTGCATCCGGCTCCAGCGGCTGGCGCGATGGAGCATACGGCGCCCAGTCTGCGCGGTCTGCTGGCCCAGGTTGTACTGGTGAGCGGCGTCATAGTTCACCACCCATTCCCGCCAGAATGAAGCCATGGCGTCGGTGTACATGGAAATCCTGCCCCAACCCCTGTGGGCGTACGCATCCGAGGCGGGCGTAGGATCGAAGGTTACCCATCCGCGCTCGGGGAAATATGCCTCAACCCAGGCGTGGGCGTCGCTGGCGCGGATGACATATTGCGAAGTGACGTCATTGAATTCGTTGGTCTTGAAACCGGTTACGACGCGAGCAGGAATTCTCAAGGCCCGCAGCATCACAGCCATCGCCGACGCAAAGTACTCGCAATGGCCCTGCTTGCGTTCAAAAAGGAAATGGGCCAGGGGATCCGATTGACGGGTTGGAGGCAGTTGCAGCGTGTAGCTGAAATTTCTCTTGAGGTAGAGTTCAATGGCGGTGGCTTTGTCGTGATCGTCAATGGCGGCGCCCGGGACTTGGGCAGCCAGCTCAGGAACTCGCGGGTCGAGCCGGGGCAGCTGCAAATAGTCGTCGAGTTCCGGGGCAGTTGAGGTTCTCGCTTGAGAGGGAGGCGATTCTGTGTCCCGCAATGACCAGCCATCGTAGATGCCGATCGGATGGTCCAGATCGAGATTGAAGACCGCCCCTCCGCGATCTGCGGCGATCACACGATATTGTCCTTGCAGTGCTTGCGTGTGCGGCGCCAGCAAGAAGACGTTGATCCCCACCGGCTCCATCAGGACGTGGTAGTGAATCTGGGAAGCGGATCCCAGCGCGAGCGGCGAAGCAAACCTGTCGCTGCCTGAACGCAAATCGAATTGCTGGTTGAGTCCGGGACGCATCGGAGCAGGACGATAAGGGTTTGACCAACTGCTGCCGTCGAAGACACTAAGCGCGATTCCTCGCCATCTCTGGGTATAGCTTCCCGCCTGGTCGCCGCTGATCTCGATATGCATGACGACCGTGTTGGATTGCTGAATTTCGCCGATGCTGCCGAGTTCCACGTGGTCACTGAAGCCAGTCGAGAGGCCGCCACTGGTAGAAAATGCGCTCAAGTAGCCGGTTGAGAGGCGGGGAAGTACGAAGAAAATTGTAGTTCCCGCTATCAAGATCAAAAGCAAAATTGCCGGCGCAGCGCCGACCAGGGAAATCACCAGCTTCCGGTCGCTCTGGCCTCCGTCCGATAGGCTGGCAGTCGCTGTTGAATTGGTGGAGGTACGCTTCATTTCCATCAGGATGAAGGTGACGATGGCAAACAGCATGAACACCGCGAACGCGAATAAGAACGTGCTGTCTACGGTGAGAACTGCCGATGCCAGCACCATCAGGAAGGCGATGACTGCCAGAAAATAATGGTCCCGGTCGCGGCGTGTGGAGAACAGACGCATCACGGTCAGAAACAAGACAAGGTGAACCGTGGTCGCGACGAACTGTTGGGACAATACAACATAGTCGACTACGTAGAAGGCGACGTACGCGATGGTCAGGCCTGTAGTCCACCGCTCGGGAATCAGCAGGGTGCGATTGGTCGCCAGCACAAATCCGCGAAGCAAGAGTGCTCCCGCCACAAACAAGGTAGATGGCGTATCCAGCCCCCTGGTGGAGACCAGGGTCACGAACCCCGTCAGGACGAGCAAGTACAGAGCTATTTCAAAATAGTGAAGGAATGCCCGATTCAAGGGGCCGGGAACGGATTGTGCGTCACTGTCGGACACAGACGGTATCTATTGTTCGACAATTTTAAAAGCAAAGGAAGAGTACGGTAGGTACCGGGCGAAGATTTTAGTTCAAAAACGAGAACCGGGAACTGACAACAGTTCCCGGTCCGCTAGTCTCAGTACGTCAGATTTTATCGTCTTCGCCGGAATTCAGGTTCTTGACTGGGCTCATGGCATGTCCATCGTTGGCCCGTTGAATATGGATCGTCCCATTTACGTTGTTCAACTTAATACGCGTCCGTCCATCCCCGAGTTTGCCGTGGAGATCGCGCCCCACCCACTGATGGCGATCAACATTCAGCCCGAAATCATTGCTGATTCCGCCGTGTACGGTTGAAGCCTCAACTTCAGCCTGGGCATCCGACGGCAGCGTCAACGATAGACTGCCGTTCACCGATGACAACTCCACTGGCGAACCGGCCAGCTTATTCAGCTGTGCCCTAAGGGTGCCGTTGATGGTAGAGAGTTGAATCCGGCCACCTAGCTCCGTTGCGTCCAGTGAGCCATTAATACATGAGGCCTGAACTTCGCCGGTAACGCCCTTGATGTCCAGTCCTCCGTTGATCAATTCAATCTTGTCCAGCTGCGCGCCCCGCGGTACGGTGATGGTGTACTCGACGCTTGCCGGGTTGTCGTCGTGGTGCCAATTCCAGTTCCCGTCATGCTCAGGGTATTGGGTCTTGATGGATACCTGGTCATTGCTGGCATGGACCACGATCTTGGCTTCCTCCAGCCGTTCTTTGTTTCGCGCATACTTGACCGCATCAACTTTCACTTCGTTGCGATCCCAACCAACGATATGGGCAGAGCCATTGATATTGCTCAACGACACGCGCCCGTCTGCTGTTAAGGGATAGGTCTGGTGAAATTCTTCGGTGAGTTCGTCTGCATGGTCGCGGGCGTAGGCCTGCGTCGTCAAGAACAGCGCAGCAATGGTTCCCAACAACACGGGAAACCGCCGAATCGGCAATCTCATGAGTTCCTCCTGATCCGCCGCAGCTTAGACGCGCTGACTCGGGATTGGTGAGTTTTGGCAAAAGTGGAACCTGTCCTGAAATGCGACAGAATAGGTTACCAAGGTTATCTTTCAACAATTTAGCTCGATCGACGACAATGCTCGGCAGGGGCTGAGACTGGGGATGGAGTGTTGTTTTGACGTTTTCGTTTTGCGAAGCTAAGAGCTGTGCCAAAAGACTCACAGTCTTTTCCGCCATCATCTGGGCGTCCCTCATAGTCTTCGCAGCACCTTCCTTGCTGGCGCAGTCCTCCGTCGACGAACGGCCAATTCCCATTTTGACGGGCACGGCCGGCTACTTCACCAACATTGATCGAGGGCAGGCCGAACTAGCTCCGGAAATTACTACGGTGCTCCTGGTGCCCGCTGGAAATCATTGGCTGGTCGAGGCTCGGGCCGCCTTCGAAGGCGAGTTTCAGCGGGAAAATGGCACTGGTCGTTTCCGCGGAGTGGTCGGGAAGGACATTGATTACCTCGAGGCCGACTACATCGCCAATCGTTACCTGACGATCACCGCGGGCCGGTTCCTAACACCGTTTGGCATTTACAACGAGCGCGTGTATCCGATCTGGATCCGCGACCTGCACCAGGTGCCCCTGATTTTTCCGCTGGGCACGGGATCGAGCGATGGAGCCATGTTCCGTGGAGGGTTCGCCGTCAGTTCCAAAGCCAACCTTAACTATGCCGCGTATTTTTCCACCAACAGCTCGGTGAACAAGTTCGAATCGGACCGGCTGCCGGGAGGGCGTGTGGGGTTCTTTTTCCCTGGGCCACGAATTGAAGTTGGCGGTTCTTTCCAGAAAGAGCTCCAGGCCGATCGCGCCAACGCCTTCGGATTTCATTTCGCCTGGCAGCCGATGCGGGCTCCGCTGAATCTGCGCTCCGAGTATGCCCGGTCCCATGATGGCAGCGGCTATTGGGTCGAAGGAGCTTACCGGCTCAGTCAAGTGACTTTTTGGCAGGGCGCCATGCGCCGCACTGAATTTGTGGCCCGCATGCAGCAGTTCTTTCTGGGAGAGGAAACCGACCCGCATGAACTCAGCGAGTATGGCCTGCCCCGTGGAAACGTTCGCCAGCCAGATTTCGGATTGAATTTCTATCTGCGCGATGGGTTGAGGACCACTGCCAGTTACGGACGTTGGTTGGGCAATAAGAACTGGAACGTGTGGACTATGGGAGTCGCCTATCGATTCGCCCTGCCGCTGGGACCGACAGGAGCACGATGAAAATCAGAATCGCGATATTCGTCAGCGCGCTGGCGATGGTTTCGGCAGTTTTTGCCGCCGACCCGCCAAAAGGCTCAAGCTCTGATGCGACCGCGGATCCAGCCGTAGTCACCAGCAACCGCCCCTCGGCCGAGCGCAACCGAGAAGACGCCGACGCCATTCGCGTCGAAGGCGAAAAGAGGTTTCGCGCTAATTGCAGCCGCTGCCACGCGGCCCCGCACAAATTTCCTCCGCGCATGATGGCCACCATCGTCCGCCACATGCGGGTACGGGCCACCATCACGGATGCAGACATGCGCTATATCCTCGCCTACATGACGCAGTGACCTTTTACAAATTGCGAAATGAGTATGAATAACCTATCTAGATTCGTCATCGCCTGTGCGACTTACATCGTGATGGCAGCGGGCTTGGCTTGCGCCCAGGACCATGTCATCGAGATCATAGCCGACAAAGACAGCCGCTACAAAATTGCCGGCCAGTCCAAGCCAGAGATTGCCTTGAAGGCGGGAGAGCAGGTAACTCTGCGCATCACCGCCAACAAGGGCAAGACCGGGAACCGCGACGGCACGGTGCACGGATTCACTCTCCTGCGGGCCGGCAATCGCACTAAGGTTCCGGGATGGAGCTTCGCCCTTTTGCCCGGAACCCAGGAATTCCACCTCATCGCCCCGTCAGAACCGGGCGACTATTGGGTGGTGTGCACTGTGATCTGCAGCGAAGATCATGAGGGCATGAACATGAAACTGGTAGTTGTACCCTGAACTGACACAAGGAGCGCATGATGAGTAAGCAAGCAGCTTTCGCGGGAATCCTGGCATTGGCGGCGATCATGTTGGCCGGTGCCGAAGAAAAGACGCGCACATTCAGTGGAGAAATTGCCGACAGCCAGTGCTCGATGAATGTCCACTCCCTGAGCCGTTCCCACACCGAGATGATGAAGACGAAGAACATGGGCGGCACTCCGACAAACTGCACCAACTATTGCGTGAAATATCTTGGCGGCGAGCTGGTCCTGGCCAATCGCAATTTGGTCTATCGCCTGGATGATCAAGAAAAACCGGCAGCTTTTGCAGGATTGAAAGTAAAGGTCAAGGGTACCCTCGATCCCAAAACCAAAACCATCCACGTGGCGGATATCAAGGCAGCAGAATAGTCCAGCTTTTCTATGCGAGATCGGCGGTGCAAGGTCTTGACCGCCGAGAACCTCCGCAGGGAACGTTGAGAAACCCTAGTTACCAGCTTTGCCATCATCTTTCGCAACCGCATATACGATCAAGATCCCCATCTCCGGTTCAATGGGATGGCGGTAGCGGGGATGAGGAAAAACTACGTAGTAGACCATCGGATAGACCAGGAATAGCCAGAAAAACAACAAGGCTTCTGGCTTCCGTTTTCGGAAAGCCGCAACCAATCCCCAAAATGCCAGTAACGAAGAGAGGAAGTAAAGCGAAGTCCTCAAAATTCTTCGTGGTACGGTTTCGTCCGCGCGGGGAACGCCCGCCCAGTAGTAGAAGAATCGCTTACCGCACAACCACAGGAACCTTCCGTAATCCCCTTGAATGTAAGACTCGGCCTCCTGTCCCCGCATGGCTACATAAGCCGTTTCACCCATGCCCCGGTAGCGGCTCATCTCCTGAGGGTTCTGCGTGGGATGAAGGGTTTGCATCCACGTGCCGTTGGCTCCAGGTCCATTGCCCAGCCTGAGTTCAGCTCCGAAATTCGAGCGGATGAATAGCAGTTTTCCAAAAGTGCGATAGTTGCGCACTGTCCAAGGGACGACGCAGGCTAGAAAAATGAGAGACGCCAAGGCTACGCCGCTCAGCGACGGTTTCCTGAGTTTCTGGCGTCGCCACCAAACCCACAAACCGGATACGGGAAGGAAAGAAAGCAGGGAAGTGTTGAGCAGCGCGGTGATGCCCCAAAGCAATCCGAATTCGATCCACGGCAGACGGCCTTCGGCTTCCTCCATCACCAGCGTGAGCCAAAAAAGCAGAGTCAGCAAAAATGTGGCCAGGCTGGTCTCCCAGACCCAACGCGTCGCCCAAGTCATGATGGAGGGAAACAGGGCCCACAGCCAGCACGTCCAGATGGCAACTCTTTCGCTAAAGCAACGTTGCGCGATCAGGAAGATCGGGATGCAAGTCAGCGCAGAAAAAATGCTATTGATGAGAAGAAGTACGACGGCCGAGGTCAGCGAATAAATGCCAAAAACTTTGAATACCCCGGCGATCAGATAGGGATAAAGTGGCGGCTCCCATGCGGTGGGCCCGGTAGCCTCGCCAAATGGGCTGCTGAAGCCCTCTCCCGCGGCCAGCGACCGGCCAATGCTGCCCATCTCCCAACCAAAACTGAAGTTGTGATTGTGATCGTAAAACTTGTAAGTGTGGCCGAAAAAGATCAGCACCACCCGCAACACCAGGGCAATAACGAAGATCCAAAAGTATGGCTCGCGGGGAGTGGGCTTGCTTTCAGCCATGGGCTCCAGTCATGTGCAGAGCGTTTTGAAAGGTCTGGTAATCCGCGTCGCCGAAGAGCACAAATCGCACCAACCTTACGCTGGTTGCGGGATGCTCGCGCGAATATTGCTGGACCGCGCGGATCATCACCGCCGCACATTCGTCCCCAGGGAATCCTCCCGCCCCAGTTGCCAGGGCAGGGAAGGCGATGCTGTCCAATTTCAACTCGTCGGCGCGCAGCAGGCTGTTGCGGGTTGCATCAGCAATAATCGCAGCGCTTGATAACGATCCTTCGCGCTTCGGAACGCGGGCATCTTCTGGGCGATATCCCATGGCTGCGGCATGGATCACGTATTTATTTGGCAGACGTCCTGCGCTGGTGACCGCAGCCTCTCCCAGTTTGATTGGACCCTTTGCCTGGCCTTCGCGGTCAATTTCCGCGCCTCCACGGCGATAAATCGCGCCGGCGACACCGGAACCTAAGATCAGTTCGGTGTTTGCGGCATTGACGATCGCGTCCACGCCCGGCTGCTGGGTAATATCACCTTGGACAATTTCTATTTTCATCTGCGCTGACAAAGTAGCGCCGGCGTCCCGCCCGCGCGGCTTAAGATTGACACCTAAACCCGCCCCACCTAGACTGAGGCGTTCCGTATTGTGCAACGGAAGCGGCTATTGTAAATGGAATCAACCGAGGACACGCATGGCCTGGCTCCAGAACAAGTTTGAAAAGAACTTTCTGATCACCACTGTGGATTACGTCTTCAACTGGGCCCGCAAGTCAGCGGTGTGGCCCATGACGTTTGGCCTGGCCTGCTGCGCCATCGAAATGATCGCCTCTTCGACAGCGCGCTTCGATATCGCCCGCTTCGGCTCGGAGGTCTTCCGCCCCAGCCCGAGGCAAAGTGACCTGATGATCGTTGCCGGAACAGTTACGCTGAAGATGGCCCCAGTGGTGAAACGGATTTACGAGCAGATGCCCGATCCCAAGTGGGTGATCTCCATGGGCGCATGCTCCTCCGTCGGTGGCCCGTTCAATACTTATGCGGTTCTACAAGGGGTGGATAAGATCGTTCCCACCGATGTCTATGTAATCGGCTGCCCCCCGCGCCCGGAGAACCTGTTCTACGCGCTGCTGAAGCTGCAAGACAAGATCGATCAGATGTCGCTGGCCAAGAAGCCCACCGAAGTGCGGCTGGATCCCAATATGGTGGAAAATTTCAAGCGCCAGGTAATGATCGCGCAAACCTTGCAGCCGAAATAGGCAGAGACCATGTGGTGGCACCATGTGGTGACGGCCGCCTCGGCCGTCCGCGAGCAAAGCGAGTCGAACCCAAGCCATGCCCTTCACCAAGCTGACCACCCAGTCCGAACTTCCCGCTAACAACGAAGCCAAAGAATTCCCCTGCGGAGAAAAAATAGTCTGTGTCGCCAATGTGAATGGCACGATCACGGCCATGGACAACGTCTGCCTCCATCGCGGAGGCCCGCTGGGACAAGGAGTGATTGAAGACGGGAAGGTGGTTTGCCCATGGCACGGCTGGCAATGGGACCCGGCGACCGGTGCGGCCGCGCACAATGCCAACGCGAAAGTGGCGGTTTATCCGGTCAAGGTTGAAAACGGCGATGTAATGATTGAAGTCTGAGAGGCCTGATAGATATAGAGGCTATTTGATAGGCGGTTCCATATCTAGATTCGGTCGTGAGCTTCGCGTTTCGCTGTTTTGTGTCGCTCTCGCTCGTGGTGCACCAACCATATTCCAAAGACGATGTCTCTCACTAGCTAGCAGGCTGCGGAAAAACTCTGTTTTTAGCGCAATCGTGGAAGGGCACGAGTTCCACTCGTGCCGCCAAGAGGGAAAATTGTGATTTGGCGCCGTTAGGCGCAACTACCAGTATCCCCCGGACGCCTGATGGCGGGTGCGCCCCATGGGCGCGTAGGTCAATATCGATCACGAAACGGCACGAGTGAAACTCGTGCCCTTCCACAAGCCCGCTCGAAATGGATTCTTCTGTAACTCTTCTGGCTCTGCAGCCCATGAGCACAAACAACTCGTTTTAGCCCAGAGTGAGGGACTTGACCTGTCTGGTCATCCCTCTAACATTTTCACCGCAGCAGTCCCCTAGAGCAGCCCAAGATCGTACTAGCTGTGCTTAGGCGCTCGCATGAAGGAGCCGGATTTCCTGGTGGTGCTTCTAGCCCAAATATCGCAGCAGTGGTCCCTGTTGCTCTCCAAATCCTGGAAACACTAGGCCTAAGTGGGAGTTGCCCAAGTGCCGCTCGATGGCCTCAGCTAGTACGAGCCGGAAATCCGTAGTCACCGCCAAATCCCTCCCTTCATAAAGCTGTGACTGCTCCAGCCCTGGCCAGCGTCCACAAACTTTGCCGCCTTTAACCGGACCTCCCATCACGAACATCACATTGGCGTGGCCGTGGTCGGTTCCCCGGTTGCCATTCTCGCGCGCGGTGCGGCCGAATTCGGACATGGTCACGACCACCGTGTCTTCGCCCAGGTCTCCGAGATCGGTCCAGAATGCCGCGAGCGACTGCGAAAAATCGCCAAGCACGTTGGCCAGCTGGCCTTGCGTGCTGCCTTCGTTCACGTGATGGTCCCAGCCCCCAATGTCGGCAAACGCCACCTGCACGCCGAGATTGGCTTTGATGAGCTGCGCCAGTTGCCGCAGGCTGTCGCCGAAGCGTCCGCGGGGATAATTCGCACCCGGCGCGGGAGTGTATTTCCCGGGATCAGCCGCCTTCAGCATCTTGACTGCTTCGAAAGTTTCCTGCCCGCTTCCGTGCAGTACTGAATCGACCGAGCCTGCATACATTGCCTCAAACGTATTGCCAGCCGGAGAATTGGTGTTGCGCCCGCCTACGCCGAATTCATTGATGTTGTTGATGGCAACCGCTGGCTCGCCGCCAAACAGAATCCGAGGCAATGACGGCCCCATAGCAATCGCGCGAAAAGCAGCTTTGCCCGGCTCCGCAGGAAGCCCATGCAACGTCCGGTTCAGCCATCCATCTTCAGTTGCCTTGATGCCTGGCGTGCCCGATTCCATATAGTCCTGGGCGTCGAAGTGAGAGCGCGTCGTGTCGGGGGACCCCGCTGCATGGACGATGGCCAAGTGCCCTTGGTCCCAGATGGATTTGAATGGCGACATCGCAGGATGCAGGCCGAAGAAGCCGTCGAGATCGATCACATCCTTGCGGGGAATGTTGATAGACGGACGCACCGAGTAGTACTCACGCTCTCCGTGTGGCACGACGATGTTGAGCCCATCTGCTGCCCCACGCTGGAAAATGACAACCAGTCGCTTGTTCCGCGAACCGGCCTCAGTCGCGCCAAACGCAGCCCGGGTCAGGAAGGTGGGAATAATCGAGGTGCCGACGACGGCCAGCGCGCTGTTACGAACAAAAACGCGGCGTGTGATGGACATAAGAACCTTAGCTTTCAGTTTCAGCTATCTCCTCTGAAACTCCGGCGAGCCCAGCAATAATCCCGCAATCATCGCGATGTTCGGCGCGCGTGAGGGATCATCTAGTTTGCGTTGTGCGACATTCGGGTCTTGCAGGCGCGCCGTGATCGTGTCATGCGTTTGGCGGGATACGTCGCCCGCCAGCAACGCTCCTTCCAAATCCGTCAATACCAGCGGTGCATCGGTGTTGGCATGGTTAGCTGGCAGCAGTTGCACCGGGTCCAGTTGCACGCCGCGCAATTTTCCCGCAGCCAGCGCAAGTGAGAAATTCATACGCCCCAGAAGGGCCGAGGAGTTCACCCAGGTTTCCGCCTTCATGGAGTATCCGGTAGGCGGCTGCATTCCGTACAGAGGCATGCCCATATTCTGAAGCTGGCGGATCAGCGGAGTTGCGTCAGTAACCTCCGCGCCGGTGGCGCGCGCAGCGGAAGCCACAAACTCTAACGGCGTTTTCACTTTGGCTCGATAGGCCTCGGGCGCCCAGAACTCCGGCGAGTCGAGCATGGTCTTAAGCACCTGGCGGATATCGCCGTTCTTTTTCAGAAAGGTTTGCGCCATTCGTTCCACCAGGGCCGGCGGAGGGTCGTCAGACACAAAGCGCATGGCCAGCTTGATGCTTACGAATTTTGCCGTCGAAGGATGATGGGCAAGAAAATGCAAAAGCTCCAGCCCTTCCTTCTCGCCGTTGGACTCGAAGCGATGCCCCATCACCACTTTGTTTCCGGGTTCATGCATGCGCTCTTCAAAGGCAAAGTCTCCGCCCTTGCGAGGCTCCCGCAGCGTCCAGCCGGTCAGAATGCGCGCGGCCTCAGTGACATCTTTCTGGGTGTAGCCGCCGTTGACGCCGACGGTATGCAACTCCATCAGTTCGCGGCCGTAGTTTTCGTTTAACCCACGGTTGCGTTTTCCTTGGGCTTGGGGGCGGGGAGGCCGGGGAAATCTCTGCCTTCTGCCCCAATTTGGCTCTCTGCGAATTCCGTTGGCAGCATCTGAGCCCGGGCCTACGCTCAGCCAGTTGTCCAAATAAAACAGCATGGCTGGACTCTTGGCGGTAGCTACCAGCAAATCTTCAAACTTGCCCATGGCGTGAGGGCGGATCACGTCGCGCTCGTAGCTGGTGATCAGATATCGGTCGGCGCCCTTGCCGTTGAAGACGTTGAAGTGGTTGAACCAGAAATCGGTCATCACCTCTTCCAATTGGCGTTCGCTGTAGATGGCTCGCAGCAACTTTCCCTGGGCGAGTTCGTTGTAGACAACCTGTTGCGGATTGTTCAGCGCCATCATGGTTTCGCGCTGCTTGGCAGTCATGCCTTCCATGACTTCATCCCGCCGGTCTCTCATGCCGTTGGCCAACATGCGTTGCTGTTCCGGCGGGAGCTTGGCAATTTCCCTGATGCGCTTCTCCGGAGGCAATTCCAAAAGCGCTTCGGTCTTTTGTTCGATCTCCATCCTGGCTTGCCGCCGCTGGTCACGTTCTTCCTCGCTCAACCCATCGGGTTTAGCGGTCGCATCGGGGTTTGTAGCCCCGGCAGTTTCAGCTTGCTGTTTGTTGTCCTGGCGTGCCTGGTAACGCGCCATTTGGGCTTCATACACTGCCTTGCGCTCCGGGTCAGAGGGCATTTTCTGCTTGCCCTCGGCGACGGCTTTTATCATTTGTGGTGGAGGAAAGTTCTCGACGATTTCATGGGTATCCATCTTAAGGGTGCGGAAGGGAGCCATCCGGGCCGCAAGGGCGTCGTCGTTAATCTTTTCTGGATGGAGTTGCTGGTCGATCCACTTGTCCACGCCCATGGCCATAATTCGGTCCATATCTCCGGGCCTAGGCCCGAAGGCGAGCCGGTTCAGGGCATGCAAGGCACGTTTGCGGTCATCAAATTGCGTAGCCGGCTTTGCATCTTTTTTCTTTCCTAGAGCCATCTGGGTGGGAATCGCGAGACAGATGACGGCGAGCATGCTAATGGCGAGGCGGAGCTTGAGCCGCATGGTGTCCCCAATGAACGGAAGATTTCTGCTAATGATGAACCCGCCCGCCTGGGAAAAGTTGTTACGGAAGGTACATGCGATTTTGGCTGACCTTATGTTGTAGAGAGGCCGCCAGATGATCGACATCGGCGGGGGAAATATGGGCAGCGGCCTGGTTCTCCATGAAAGGTACCCGGTTACTGCCGACGGCGTCACGCCTGATTTGCACCAGCAATCCTTGAACCACGGCGGGATCAAATTTTAGAGGGCTCATCCGCACGATTTCATTCAGCGTACCGCCCAGCGACAGCGGTTCCCGATAAGGGCGCTCACTGGTCATGGCATCGAAAGTGTCGGCTAAGCCAACGATGCGCACCGGCAGACTTACATCATCCATGTGCAACCCGTCGGGATAGCCTGAGCCGTCGCTGCGCTCATGGTGCCAGCGAACAATTTCCGGGATACTTGCCCAGGGAAATTCAATCCCCGTCACGATCTGGTGGCCAACCACTGTATGGTCTGCCATCTCGCGAAATTCCTCAGGATCAAGCGCGGTTGGCTTGCCGAACAGCCGCTTATCCACCGCCACCTTGCCGATGTCATGCAGATATCCGGCCGAACGGAGCCCGGCGATTTCGGTTGGGCCCATGCCCATGGCCTCACCAATCGCAGCCGAATAACGCCCTACCCGCAACGAGTGGCCGTGGATGTTCACGTGTTTCACGTCGATGGCCGCAGCAAAGGCTTCAAGGGTGTGGTCATAAAACCCGTGCAATGAAGCCATCAGGCGCAGGTTTTCTGAAACCCGCTGAGAGAGAGTTTGTGTCAGCGCGTGGTTCTGCACAGCGAGCGCAACGTAGTTGCACAGCAGATCAAGTGCGCCCAGTTCATCTTCCTCATACAGCGCATCGCCTTCACGGCGTCCCAGGGCCACCAGGCCAACCAGTTTGTTCGCAACTTTGAGTGGCGCAAAACATTTGAACAATTCGGGCGCGACGTTGCCATTCGAGCTCAAGTAGTTCGCGTACGAGTTGGAAGCGAGTATGACCGGGCCGCGCGTGGTCAGCAGTGCATGCACATGCTTGGGAAGCAGAGGGATGACGGCCGGGTCCGGCATCAGGGCAAAGCCTTCCGAAGCGATGGAGGTCAGCAGGGATGGCTTATCGCAAAAGGTAAACAGCACACCTTCGCGCGCGCCCGCGGCTTGCAGGAGCGCTGAGACCATGGAGCGCGCCCGCTGAGGGAAGTCGTGCTCCGCCGTCATCTCGGGGCCGAGATCGGAGAGCGCCTCCACGGTGCGCAACAACCGCCGTAAATTGTCTTTCTGCACTGCCAACGAAGCGTGCGCAGAAATCCAGAGCATCTTGAGAGTACCACGCCGGAAACTATTGTGATGAAAGGGGTTGTTGGTTAGTTTGGTGCGGTTATGTGGCCCGCGATAGGGTTGGCTCCGCGGTTTTTCCGAGGTCAGAAATGCTCTTTCAAGCCGGCGAAAGTTTCGACCACCATCAACTTCCGCGGCGGGATCGGCTGCGCGACTTCTTCATGCTCCAGCACCCAGGTGTAGTCGTGAGGAACCAACACCGCGTTCAAACCCGCAGCCAGCGCGGGATTGATATCGGACTTAGGACTGTTGCCCACCATCCAGGTAACGTCCTCCGCCAGCCGGTGCCTGGAAATGACTGCGCGATAGGTAGGCTCATCTTTCTCGGCGACGATTTCCACCGCGGCAAAATATTGTTTTAGACCCGAGCGTTCCACCTTGCCCGCCTGTTCGGTTTGTTCCCCTTTTGTCATCAGGATCAGGTGATGACGCTCCGCAAGATATTCCAGGGTCTCGGGCACCCCCGACCGTATTTCCATGGGATGCTCGGCAATCGTCCGAGTAATGGCCGTGATGGAGTCGTGCAGCGATGGGGTGATGGGTTCCACCGATAATCGTTCAAATGTCCTGGCCAGAGCATGGGCAAAACTGTGCAGGCCATACCCGTGGGTGACGATGCAATCGCGTTCCACGTCATCGATCACCGCCCGGACCTGGGCTGGGGAATATTCTTTATGATTGAGAAACGAGATGAAGTTGGCAATCGCCCGCTCGAAGTAGATATTGTTTTCCCAGAGTGTGTCATCCGCGTCGATGAGCAGGGTCTGCGGCATGGGTCCATCTTAACCTCTGTGGAACTTCACAGAGGCAACGCCACGGAGGAAAACTACCTCATCACCTTCCGAACTGCTAGAATCTGTGCGATGAACAAGCGCCGCGGATTGTCCCTTCTTTCGCTACTTCTCTTGACAGTTGGTTTCTCCATCGCGCAGCAGGAAGGCAAGACAGGGACATCAACCAAGGGTGATGCTCTGTCCGCCAATTTGCATGTGGCTGCCGATCTCGACCGGCGGCTGGCAAAGTTTCGTCTGATTCAAATGCCCTACCGCTCGGCCGGGCTGACGGCTAACGAAAGAAAGATGATCGCGAAATTAGTCGATGCGTCGCGCTATCTGGAGGATATTTTCTGGCGGCAAAGCGATCCCGAGGGCCTTGATCTGTACCAATCACTGGCGGGAAGCGAAGACGCAAGAGATAAGAAGCTTCTGCACTTTCTCTGGATCAATGCATCTCGCTTCGATTTGATCGACGAAAACAAGCCGTTTGTGGGCATCGAGCCGCTGCCACCAGGCCGAGGGTTCTACCCGAAAGAGCTCACTCGAGACCAGGTCGAGCAATATGTGAAGGCGCATCCCGAAAAGAAAGCAGAAATCTATAGCCCGTACACGGTGGTTCGCTGGCGTGGAGATGACCTTCTGGGAGTCCCTTTTCACGTCGCCTACAAGTCCTTCCTTGAGCCCGCCGCGCAGGACTTGCGCGAAGCGGCAAAGTTGAGTTCCGATGCTGCCTTCGCCAACTACCTGCGCCTGCGCGCCGACGCTTTGCTGACCGACGACTATTTCAAAAGTGACCTGGCCTGGATGGATTTGAAAGATCCGAAGATCGACGTGATCTTTGCCCCTTATGAAACCTATCTGGATGATCTGCTGGGAATCAAAACGTCCTATGGCGCTGCCGTCCTCATCCGCAATGACCAGGAGAGCAAAAAGCTGGCCCTGTTCCAAAAATATGTTCCTGACATTCAGGAAGCGTTGCCACTGTCGAAAGAAGACCTGCCATCGAAGCGGGGCCTGCAAACTCCTATGGAAGTAATGGACGCTCCGTATCGGGTGGCGGATTTGCGCCATGGCTATCAGGCGGTCGCGGACAATCTTCCCAACGATCCCCGGATCCACGAGAAAAAGGGCAGCAAGAAGATCTTCTTCAAGAATTTTATGGATGCGCGGGTGAACTATGTCATCCTGCCGCTGGCCAAGCACGTGATGCGCGCCGACCAGGCCGCAAGAGTCTCGGGCGAGGGATACCTTTACAGCACGATCATGCACGAGATGGCTCATGGCCTGGGCCCGGCATTTGCGCATACCAAGGGTGAAAGAATCAACATCCGCGAGGCCATCGGCGCGCAATACGGAGGCCTGGAAGAGGCCAAAGCCGATGTCGTTGGCATGTTCGGCCTGAAGTGGCTGGTGGACCAGGGAGCCTTGCCCAAGGAAAAGTTAGAGGAGTACTACGCCTCCTACGTTGCCGGAAGTTTTCGCACCATGCGTTTTGGAACCGGAGAAGCCCACGGCCAGGCGGAAATGATGGAATTCAATTATCTGGTGGAGCGCGGCGCGATCAAGCGCCTGGCCTCCGGCAGGTATGCGGTGATGTACGACAAGATGCCTGTCGCGATTGCCGACCTGGCCAAAATCTTGCTGGAAATCGAGGCCACCGGAGACCGCGAGCGCGCGGAGAACTGGTTCAAGAAATACGACGTGATGCCGTCAGCATTGAAAGCGACCCTGAAACTCGGGGTCACCGTCCCGGTGGATGTTGATCCGGTGTTTGCGTTCAAGGAGCATATCGAATAACCCGCGGGATGACAGAGTTCTTAACTGACGAACTCCACCCGCGCGGCATGCGGAATAATGCCTGCCTTGTGGCCCATATCCAGCAATCGCCGTACAGCTTCGCGTCCGTCCAATCCGTAATCTACCGTCCGCTCGTTGACATACATTCCCACAAATTGATCGGCTAGATTCTGATCGAGGTCCCGGGCAAACTGCATGGCGTAGGCCAGCGCTTCCTCGCGATGATCCAAGGCGTACTGGATGCTGTCTCGCAGTGCGGTCGACACGCTGGACATCAACTCTGGTCCCAGGCTGCGGCGAATCGCATTTCCTCCTAGCGGCAAAGGCAACCCGGTAACTTTCTGCCACCAAGCTCCAAGGTCCACGATGCGGTGCAATCCTGACTTCACATAGCTCAACTGGCCTTCATGAATGATCAGTCCGGCTTCGTATTTCCCCGCGACCACCTCAGGAATAATCTGATCGAAGGGAACAACTTCGGTTTCAATACCGGGTGCAAATAGATTCAGTGCCAAATAGGCCGTGGTCAATTTTCCCGGAACCGCAATCACCTTCCGCTTGATCCCGCTTTCCGAGTAAGCGCGAGGCGCAACAATCATGGGTCCATATCCCTCGCCCACGCTGCCGCCGCTGGAAAGCAGCGCGTAGTGATCCTGAATGTATGGATAAGCGTGGAAGGAAATGGCGGTAACGTCGTAGACGCCCTCCCCACCCATGGCGGCGCGGTTCAGGGTTTCGATGTCGCAGAGTGTGTGGGTGAAACGGAGGCCGGGCACGCGGACCTTGTTGGTCGCGAGTCCATAAAACATGAAGGCATCGTCCGAATCCGGACTATGGGCGATCGTGATTTCGCGGGTCTCGACAGCTGCACTGCTCATAACCAAGGCATCTCCGATTGAAATTTCCTGTCTACTGCTTCCCGGAGAAACGCCGCCAACCCGCCACAATCCCCGCGGCCGAAGTAATTTTCAGGATTTCAGCCAGAACAAACCAGTAGAGTCCGAACTGGGCGGCGCGAGCCAGCGAGTGAGTGTAAACGTAGAGCCAGCTCAATCCCCCGGTGAACAGGACGATTTCAGCCAGAAAGGCAGCGGTCAGCGCGCGCAGAAAGGTCTTTTGCCCTCGCTCCACCACATAACCTGCAATCCAGGCGACAAACGGATACGCCATCAGGTATCCACCGGTAAGCCCGAAGATTTGAGCCAACCCGCTCGGTCCCATCAAGGGATTGAAAACTGGCAACCCTGCGGCGCCTTCGGCCAGGTACAGAGCAAGCGCAGCCAGGCCCCGCTTGCGGCCGAGCAGCATGCCCACGAGCAGGACGCCGAAATTTTGCAGCGTGAGCGGAACCGGAGTTGGAGCTAATACGGCCGTAAACCGCGCGCACACCGCCACAAACAGGCTGGCCGAAATGACTATGACAGCCTGCGTTCCCCATTCGATTGCCCGTGACGGCGCGGCTAAAACCTGGGTTTCTGATTTCTGCATGACTTTGCCCCTACTCTTTGCCGGAGGTTTCCTTGACTGCCTTCCTCATGTGGCGGCGCACACGCAGGTATACGCTTATGCCCACCAGTGCTACCGCGCCCGTGCTAACCGCCAGGATGATGAACAACCACAGCATTCGCACGATGAATTAGCATACCAAAACCGTTGCATCAGACGATTACTTCTTCGACATTTCCCGCTCCACATCCTCGGCGGTATGCGGCAGGTTGGCTACCAGGTCGATAAGTTTTCCGTCCTTGTCGACGTAGAAGGTGTCCTCAATACGGACCCCTATTTTTTCCTCGGGAATATAAATTCCCGGTTCGATGGTAAACATCATCCCCGGCGCCAGCGGGATGTCATAGCTGCCGGCATCATGGACTTCCAACCCAACGTAGTGGCTTAAACCGTGGATAAAATACTTTCCTAGCGGATCCCCGTGGAGGTCCTTGCCATGAGAGTTGATATAGTCGTATGCGATTTTGTGCAGGGAATTCGGGGCATCCCGTCGTAACGAGGACTTGCCCGACTGGAAGGCCGCGATAGCAGCCTGTTGCGCGCCGAGCACAATGCTGTAAATCTCCCGCTGCCGCGGCGTAAATTTCCCATTGGCGGGCAAGGTGCGCGTGATGTCGGAGGCGTACATCGAGTATTCCCCCGCCGCGTCAATCACCACCACATCGCCATTCTGTATGGTCTGGGAATCGGCTGAATAGTGCAGCACCGTGGAATAAAATCCTGATCCTACGATCGGCGAATAGGATGGGCGCTCGCATCCACGCCTCCCCCACTCGTATTGCATGAGAGCGGAAATTTCCCGTTCGCTGATGCCAGGCTTCATGGCGTGCATGGCCGCGAAATGCGCCGCGATGGACGCATTGGTAGCTTTGCGAACCAGTTCAATCTCGCGATCATCTTTAATTACCCGCAACCCTGCGATCAGGGGTCTGACGTCGAGCAGTCCCAGCGAAACCGGGAACGCATTGGCGCGCCTCAGCCAATCAATCGAGGTGGCAGAAATTGATTCTTGGCCTTGGCCCGCCACGTCGGTATAGAGCGTGGCGCGCGGGGAGGGAAGCAAGCGAACCAATTCTGTTCGCAGGTTGTCGATGGCCTCCACATGATCGAAGCCGGTCGCCTTGAGCGCGTTTGGGTCTTCCGGGCCCAGCTTTGGCCCCGTCCATTTCTCCTGGCCATAATTGTGGTTGGGGAGAAAGAAAATTTCGGTGTAGGGACGGGGTGAGTCGCCTTTTCCTTCCGCTGCGGGCACGAGAAGGATTGCTCCGCCAGGTTCGCTCCAGCCGGTGAGATAGAAGAAATTATTGTCAGCCCGGTATCCGTAAACGTCATTTGGCCCCTCTCCCTCAGGCGCGGCGAACAGAAGGACGGCGGCGCCTCCGGTCTTGGCGGCAAAGGCTTCGCGGCGGGCGTGATAGTCCGCGTTAGGCTGGCGGTCGAGGCCCCAAGCGAATTGAGTTATCAGAATGCATGCAAATACCAGATTCGTGCGCACGGCCGTCATAGAGCCTCCACAGGTAACAGAAATCGAAGGATTCGTAAGAATCGAGATTCGCTACGAAACAGCCTACACACCCACCGGGAACGGCTTGGTGTGATCTCCAGTGAGCGAGATGCCCGAGAATCGTCCCTGCAACAGCGACATCAGCCCCGTATACCAATATCCGATCACAAAAAGCGCAAGAAAGGGTACGGTCAAAAGATTGTCGTTGTCCACAGCGTAATAGATCGCCAGGGCGAAGTAAGCTCCAATCACTAACTCAACCCAAGGTACCCAACCCAGGCGCTTGCGGTACTTGTTGGCCTTGATGCGGTCCACCTTTGATTCCACGCGGTACTTGGGTGTCCGCGCGAAAGCGGTCTGCTTGCCGATTAGCGCTTCCAAAACCGCGCGCGTATTGGTGATGGTCAATCCGATACCCAGAGCCATCAAGAACGGCAGGTAAAGCAACGCCCGAGGCCAGGTGCGCGGAAACAGCTCCCGCTGTGAAACCAGATAAAAACTGGAAATAGAAAACGTCGAAGCCATGAACAAGGGAAGATCGATGTAGACCATCTGAAACCAGCCCTGATAGAAGCGGATGATCATGGCCGGCATCAGCAGCACCGAAAGCACAATCATGAGCGGATAGCTCAGGTTGGCGGTCAGGTGATACCAGGCTTCCGCCTTCACGCGGAAGGGCTGATCGCTCTTGAGAACCCGAGGCAGGATTTTTTTCGCTGTCTGGATCAATCCCTTGGCCCAGCGTGCCTGTTGGGTTTTGAATGCGGTCATCTCAATCGGCAGTTCGGCCGGGCACTCGACATCCTGCAAGTAAACAAATTTCCAACCGGCAAGCTGGGCACGATAGGAAAGGTCAGTATCCTCGGTGAGCGTGTCATGCTCCCAACCGCCGGCGTCTTCGATGGCTTGCCGCCGCCATACCCCCGCTGTTCCGTTGAAGTTGAAAAAGACCTTGTGGCGCGCCCGGCCGGAGTGCTCCAGCACAAAATGGCCATCCAGCAATATGGCTTCCACTTCTGTCAGGAAAGAATAGTGCCGGTTGATGTGGGTCCAACGCGTCTGTACCATGCCGATCTGTGGATTGGTGAATTGGTGGATGGTCCGCAGCAGAAAATCTTCCGGCGGCACAAAATCGGCGTCGAAGATGGCGACGAATTCACCCTGGGCAGTCTTCAAGCCCTCCGCTAACGCACCCGCTTTGAAGCCTTCGCGGTTGCTGCGGTGCAAATAGACGATGGGGAATCCTTTGCCCGCATAATGCTCAACCAATCCACGGGCCACGGCCTGAGTTTCGTCCGTCGAGTCGTCGAGCACCTGAATGTCGAGTTTTTCCCGCGGATAATCCAGCAGGCAAACTGAGTCCAGCAAGCGCTCCACCACGAATTGCTCGTTGAAAATTGGAAGTTGAACGGTAACCCGAGGTAAATCGGAAAAATAGCTCTGCGGCTCGGTGCTGTGGTTCTTTTTGTGTTTGTAATAGAGGTAAACCAAAACGTAACGGTGAACGCCGTAAGACGCCAGCAACACCAGCACCAGGAAGTAAGGAATCAACAGCATCAGGTCGAAGCTGTTGACCTGATAAAGTCCCTGAAACGTCCGGTCAAAAAAATGTTGCCGGATGTACTGGCCCAGCCCATGATTGGCAAGAAAAGTAGCCAAGGCGAAAGGCGGATTAAAAGTGCTGAGCAGAGGGTACCCCTTCTTTAGGACGCAACCAGATAGGAGGCCAACATTCTACCTGATTCAGCCCTATTCGGATGCCGGTGGCCGATAAAAGGTTTTTATTTCAGTTAGTTACGATTTAAAGGACGAAGGCTAATTCAGGAAGTAAGTCCGATACAGCGTGTCCCGCTGGGCGGGTTTGAATCCGGCATCGCGGATGATGCGCCGCAGTTCTTCTTCGGTCGTGCAGTTGGTGACTCCGGCCGCGCGAACGACGTTCTCCTCCAGCATGACCGAGCCCACATCATTCCCGCCAAAGCGCAACCCCATTTGGCACACCTTCAACCCTTGTGTGACCCAGCTGGATTGCACGTTCAGGAAATTGGAAAGGTAAAGGCGGGAAATCGCCAACACCTTCAAGTATTCGACTGCGGTCGCCTCATCCCATTGCCGCCCGCCTAACGCGGTATTCGTCGGTTGGAAACTCCAGGGAATGAATGCGGTAAATCCACCGGTTTCCTCCTGCAATTCGTAGAGCTTCTGGAAGTGGTGGATTCGGTTGGCATAGTTTTCCCCCACCCCAAACATCATCGTAGCCGTGGTCCGCATGCCGAGCTGATGAGCGGTGCGATGAACCTTGAGCCAATCTTCGGTCAGGCACTTCAGACGCGCAATCTTGTAGCGCACTTCGTCATCGAGGATCTCCGCCCCGCCCCCCGGAATCGAGTCCAGCCCTGCATCCCGCAGTCTGGAAATCGTGTCGCGAATGGTCAGTTCGCTGTATTCGGCGATGGCAATGATCTCGGATGCGGAATAGCAGTGCAGGTGGATCTGAGGAAAACGCTGCTTGATCCCGCGCAACATCCGCTCGTGCCAATCGATCTTAAGGTCGGGATGCAAGCCACCCTGCATCAGCACGCCGGTTCCACCCATCTCGACCGTCTCGCGAATCTTTTCGTAAATAGTTTCGAAGGCGAGAATATATCCTTCTTTGGCGGCAGGCCCCTTCAGGGGCCGATAGAAAGCGCAAAAGGTGCAGTATTCTGTGCAGAAATTGGTGTAGTTTATGTTGCGATCAATCACATAGGTGGCCACACCCTCGGGGTGCAGTTTCCGGCGAATCGCATCGGCTTCCATCCCGATGCCGATCAGGTCATCGGATTGAAACAGATCCAGGGCTTGGGCTTTGGTCAGGGACATGCTTCTCAGGTTGATTCTAGCGGAGATTCGCTGTTTGGTTCAATTTCCCCGAACGGCGGATAATTGCTTCTCGTTGCAGTCTTTGCGGTAACCGTTGACTCTCAAACCAAGTCAACACCTTTGGTGCAAAGCCGCAAAACCTGTGCACAGCAGAGAAACCACAACCAGACCAGCCAAACTCTTCAGACTGGAAGCGCTTACGGTCATGTGCGCCACCTTTTAAGCGAACCGTAACAGGAACCCGCCGCTTAGAATGTGACTCTGCGCACACGATGTTACTTTTTTGCATTCATTCCTGTGCCAAATTGGTTCCCCGCTTGCATCACTCTCCCGTTGGCGAGGGTTAGATCAAGCAGTTTCTCACTCTGAACTTGACGGCCGGCTTCATCCTGAAGAGTTGCCACGACTTTCTTGGACTGAACATCGACAATTTCGCCGGTCGAAGGATAGGCGGTTTTGCCATCCAAGCTGAAACTGATCCAGCCCACACAATCCCGCATCTTGATGCTGGTCTTTTGCTTTGGCGGCATAACCGTCGCATCGAACACGTGAATTGCTTCATTCGCGCAGTCCGCCAACCAAAGTTCCTTCTCGTCCGGGGTAAGAGCGATACCATGGCTCGGGCATCCATGACGCTTCACTTTCCCGACCTGGTATCCCTCAACTTCGACCCGGTACAGCTTCTTTCCTGTCTTGAGATCGCCTACCTCAAATCCCAGCAAGCCATTCACGTTTACGAAAGCCAGCGTGTTCTTCCCGTTCACGGTGAACGGACGGATGGATTCCGAGAACGGGCCAGCCTGGCTCTGCACTTTCTTGCTCTTAGCGTCCACAACCGAGAGGACAGGCGATCGAAGGCCGGCCAGATAAACCTTCCGCCCGTCGCCGGAGTAAATCGTATTGTGCGACCCGGAGTTGGTTGTGATGGAGGCGATCACATCTCCAGTTTTTGCATTGACCACATGCCAGACGCCTCCCTCAAATTGAGGGATATACAACAATTTCCCGTCAGGAGAAATGGCAAGCCGATCACAGCCTCCTTCAAAGGCTTTGTCCCAGACAACCTTCCCGGTCGTCGCATCAATGGCGATGGTGCGTTCCAACTCGGTGACGTAGATCAAACCTGTTTTCGCGCTGGCCGCAATACCTTTGACATTTTCCGGCTTGGCGCCTTCGGGGACATTCCACGTGGGGATGCGGCGGACAAACTTATATCCGTGATCGATGTCGAAAACCAGGATGCCGATTCCACCATACTCTGTGTAATTTCGGATTCCCGGACTGGCGACATAGAGCAAATGTTGCTCTGCCTGACCTTGCATCATGATGGACAATGCGGGAACAAGTAAGCAAAGAATGAAAGCCAGGCGCGCGGGCCATTGCATTTTCATTGATTGGAATCCAGGTTGGAGTTGTCAAGCAATCGCACAGCGATCATACATCAGGGTCAGTCACCGCCTCTAGCCGGGGCTCTTCCGGGATTCGTATCAGGACAGTGCCTTCAGGCCTGCCGTAGAATAATCCAAATAAATCGGCTCTAGGTGCTGGCCTAAAGCCGTGCCCATTCAAAACCATTCATGAGCCGGGTCTAGATTAGAGCCGGCCTGGAAGTTTCCAGAAACTCGAGAGCCGGTGCCGCCGGCAAAGCGCGGCACTCTTGTGCGTAACCATAGAAAAGCTTAAGCCCCGCGACGCAGGTGGCGTCAAGATCGTAGTGGATATTCTCGGTCAAATAACGCCGCACATCGTCGGGGCTCAGGCCTACTCGCGGAGCCCATTCCCGGGAAATCTTATCCAGACTGCCGGCTGTCAGTCCGTGGTCGCGGGACTTCTGAAAAATCGCGGCCAAATCGATTCCGGAAGCCAGGTGTTTCAAGGCTTCCCGCCTCACCGCCCAGAAAGCAAAAACGAAAGGCTTGCCGGTCAATCGCTGCCATTCCTCGGCCAGGTCGTAAGTGAAGTACTTCGAACGATCCACCTTCAAGGCCGGGTCGCCAATCAGTAGCGCAGCATCATGCTTTTCCAGCATTGGCTCGAGATTTGGAGGCATGGACGTGTACGCCTTTTCGCCTCCCCACCATCGTGCAAATAAGACTTTGAGCATGGCCACCGAAGTCAGCGAAGAGGTGTCCAAAGCCACATTCTGGATGCTTCCAATCCTGACTCTGCTAACCAGCAAAATGGAGCGTACGGCACGGCGCGACGCGATGGCCACACCGGGGAGGATGACCAGCTGCGGGACAGTGGTGAAAGCCGCCGCCGGGATAATTCCGATGTCCGCCGTCCCCTCGTGCAATTCCGCCGCACACGCCGAGGGAAGCGTGTATGAAATAACGAAATCCCGGCCCGCATCTCCATGTTCAAAATCCCACATCAGCGGTGCCGTGTTGAGGTAAGAAATGGCGGAGATTCGCAGGCGTCTCAAATCACCCAGCTCCTGGCTTCAAAAGAATTTTACCAGCTTGTGACATGTGACCTTGACGGCGCTTTCCTTCCATGTATACAGTCCGCCGGTAGAGTAGCCGGAGGTGTCCATGGCGGACGCAGCGGTCATTCCATCGTCCAATATCAGCGGGCATGCCACTGAGTGGCTCGCTATTACCCTGACTCCGGGTTTAGGGCCCACCAGGTCGCGCCGCCTGGTCGAATTGCTGGGAGGGATCGATGCGGTATTCCGCGCCACCCTGACCGAGTTGGAAGCCACGGGAATCCCCGCCGTGTCCGCGCAATCGCTGGGCACTGGCCGCTCCCTGGAGTTGGCCCACGACGAACAGGCTCGGGCTTCGGCCGCCGGAATCCAGTTGGTGGCGGTGGACGATCCGGCTTATCCCACGACCCTGCGCCAGATTTATGATCCTCCGCTCATCCTTTATATGCGGGGCAATTTGGAAGCCTTGTCGCGGCCAGGAATTGCTGTGGTGGGGACACGGCACCCGACGCCGTATGGCACAGGGATGGCCGAACGACTGGCGTGCGACTTGGCAGCACGAGGCCTGATGATCTTCAGCGGATTGGCAAGAGGGGTCGACGCCGCAGCGCACCGCGGCGCGATCGCAGCCAAAGGAAAGACCGTGGCTGTCTTTGGAACTGGCGCGGACGTGGTTTATCCCAAAGAGAATCGTCGTCTGGTTGAGCAACTCTTGAGCCTGGGCGGGGCCGTGATTTCCGAGTTTCCCATCGGTACCTCGCCGGCGCCTCAGAACTTTCCCATTCGCAACCGCATTATCAGCGGCATTTCCATTGGAGTGTTGGTCATCGAAGCCGCCGAATATAGCGGCACGCGCATCACTTCCTGCTGCGCCTTGGAGCAGAATCGGGAAGTTTTTGCTGTGCCCGGCAACGTCACCAACAAGAACTCGTGGGGACCTAACACTCTCATCAAGCAGGGCGCAAAGCTGGTGGCCACATGGGAAGACGTTTGGGAGGAACTCCCTGTGGAAGTGCGACTTACGCTGGAACCCAAATCCGTCGATGAATCAAACGCCAGCCAGACTGCATCTCTATTCGAGGACGACAAGCTGGGACCACACGAAAGAAAAATCCTGACGGTCTTGAAATCCGATGAGGCCACGCAACTCGACGAAGTCATCGAACGGCTGGAGCCTGAACTCTCATCTTCCGAAATTTTCGCAGCCATGTTTGAGCTGGAACTGGCCGGCAAAGTGAAACAGTTGCCGGGGAAGAATTTTGTGAAAAGCTTTTAGTTGTTAGCTCTTAAGCCTTTAGGATTTTGAGCTAAAAGCTAATCGCTAAGAGCTGGGAGCTTAATACGAAACTTGTTGACTTCCATCCATTCGTGCTAGCTTCACAAACAGTAACCATACCATTGAGGGAACATTGTCCAAAGGTTTAGTCATTATTGAATCGCCTGGCAAGGCGAAGGCCATCCAGAAATATTTGGGAAAAGGCTTTACGGTCGAGGCATCGTATGGTCACGTCAAGGATCTGCCTAAGAGTACTCTCGGAGTGGACACCGACAACGACTTCGACACGGAATACATCGTTATTCCCGGCAAAGAAAAGGTCCTGGCGAAGCTTAAGAAGCTCGCCCTCTCCGTGGATACGATTTATCTGGCGCCCGACCCGGACCGCGAAGGCGAAGCGATCGCCGCTCATCTTGCGGATGAATTAGGCGACGACAGCAAAAAGAAAAAGAAGAAAAAAGGTAAGGATGATGAAGAGGAGGGGAGCGGACGCATTCGCCGCGTAACCTTCAATGAAATCACCAAGCGCGCGGTGCAGGAAGCTTTCGACCATCCTCGCGATATCGACCGCAATCTGGTGGATGCGCAGCAGGCGCGCCGGGTACTCGACCGCCTGGTCGGTTATCAAGTTTCTCCTCTATTATGGGACAAAGTGCGCCGCGGTCTTTCCGCAGGCCGTGTGCAAACCGTCGCTCTGCGCCTGATCGTTGAACGCGAACGCGAAATCAAGGCCTTCGAAAAGAAGGAATACTGGACCATTGATGCCAACCTCGCCGCTAACAAGCCGCCGGCTTTTGATGCGCGCTTCCTAGGCAAAGGCGAGGAGAAGGTTGAAGTTACCAATGGAGAGGATGCGGAAAAAATCCGCGCCAAGCTGGAGTCAGCGGACTGGCTGGTCCGCACAGTAGACCGCAAGGAGCGGCGTCGCCATGCCACTCCGCCATTCACTACGAGCAAACTGCAACAGGATTCTTCCCGCAAGCTGCGCTTCAGCGTAAAGCGCACCATGATGATTGCCCAGCGTCTTTATGAGGGCGTTGAGATGGGCGAGGAGGGCGCGGTCGGCCTCATTACTTATATGCGTACCGACTCCACGCGGGTCTCCCCGGATGCCATCAATGAAGTGCGTGAGTACATCACCACTGAATATGGGCCGCAGTATTTGCCCGAACAGCCGAACGCCTACAAAGAGAAGAAAGAAGCGCAGGCTGCGCACGAAGCGATTCGTCCCACTTCAGTCACGAACCATCCCGACAAGATCAAGCAGTATCTAAAAGAAGATGAGTACAAGGTCTACAAGCTGATCTGGCAGCGGTTTGTGGCCTCGCAGATCATGCCCGCGGTATTCGACCAGACCACGGTGGACATTGATGCCAAGTCCGGCGCAGAGGTGTTCTGGTTCCGGGTCACGGGGTCCGTGCTCAAGTTCGACGGATTCCTGAGAGTGTACGAAGAGTCCAAGGAAAGCAAAGATGAGGAAGACGAAGAACTCAAGCACAAACTTCCGCCTCTCGATCCAGGACAGAAGCTGACTTTAAGGGAACTGAAGCCGGAGCAGCACTTTACCGAGCCGCCGCCGCGCTACAACGAAGCCTCGCTCGTCAAAGAATTGGAAGAGCGCGGAATCGGCCGCCCGTCTACCTACGCCGCCATCCTCACCACGATTCAGGAACGCATGTACGCGCAAAAAACCGGCGGAAAATTCGTTCCCACCGAGATCGGGTTGGTGGTAACCGATCTGCTTGTAGAGAACTTCCCCGACATCTTCGACATTCAATACACCGCGCGCCTCGAAGAAGAACTCGACGAAATCGAAGAAGGCAAGGAAACCTGGACCCAGGCGCTCGCCGATTTCTATAAGAAATTCGAGAAGGACCTCAAGTACGCCTCCAAGCACATGGAGAACATCAAGCGTATGGAGAAGCCCACCGACGAAAAGTGCGAGCGCTGCGGTTCGCCTTTGGTCATCAAGTGGGGCAAGCACGGGTCGTTTTACGCGTGCAGCTCGTACGACAAAGAGGATCCCAACAGCTGCACCTTCACCAAGGAAAACCCGATCAATCTTCCGGACCTGGATACCGCTGAAGTGCAGGAAACCACCCAGGAAGAGTATTGCGAGAACTGCGGCCGTGTGATGGTGCTGAAGCGCGGGCGCTTCGGCCAGTTTATGGCCTGCACCGGATATCCGGACTGCAAGACTACGCGGCGCCTCGACCAGGGCAAGCGGGTTCCCGACATTCCGCTCGATGAAAAATGCCCCAAATGCGATCGCAACCTCATTATTCGTCATGGCCGCTACGGTGAATTCACGTCATGCAGCGGCTATCCCGATTGCAAGTACGTGAAGCAAAACTTCATCGGCGTGAAATGCCCGCTCTGTGAGGATGGGGAGCTAGTTGAAAAGCGCGCGCGCAAGGGGAACACTTTTTACGGCTGCGGCAACTATCCCAAGTGCAAATTTACTTCCGCCAATAAACCCATTCCCGAGAAGTGCCCGGACTGCGGGAATGCTTTCCTGGTGGAAAAAAACTTGAAAACAGGTCCAGTGATCGCATGCCCCAACAAGGAATGCGACTATGAGCGTTCTATGCCGCCTTCGGCGTCAGGAGAGGCTCAATCAAGTACGTCGCCGGGCGCCTGAGCGATTTTTCGAGTCGGATCGCTTTCTATTGCATCCATTTCAAAGCGGTGAATCTCGCGGAGGTTTTGCATGCCTAAGAAGCCCACTACTGCTGATGCCCAAATCATCCTTCAACTCTATGACTTCCGACGTGAAGCGGAAATGCGTAAGGCCCGCAACTGGTTCAACGGCCAATTCTGGCCGAAGAGCGCGGAAGACGTCATGGCTGTCACCAGCGATTTCAGCAAGCCAGAGAACGCATGGTTCCGCCAGGTTGTTACCTATTGGGACATGACGGCGGCGCTGGTTTTGCATGGTGCACTGAATGAAGATCTCTTTTTCGCCTCCTCGGTTGAACTCTGGTTCAGCTTTGCCAAGCTTTATCCGTATCTGAAGGCGTACCGCGAAAAATCCGGGCAGCCAGACGCATGGAAGCAGCTGGAAAAAATGGCCACTCACACCAAACAAGGCAAGACCCGGCTCGACAATCTGGTGAAGCGGGTTACGGCCATGGGGCAGGCGAGATAAACAAAATAATCAACCGGCAGCGTGGCGGGCCTGCGGTGACAGGTCTGCTACGCGATGTACTCGCGAATGTAGTCGTCCCTGGAATTTGCCAATTGCAGCGCATCGCCGTCGAAGATAACTTTGCCGTCGCGAATCACCAGGAATGTTACTGGCAACTCGCGGTGTGTGCCCGGCTGAGCGGGGCGCATCTGATTGGCCTGAGGGTCAAAATAATGCGTTGCCATGGTGAACGCATCCTGCAAGCGGTGCGAGACCAGCAGAGAACTGGTTTTATAGACGTCACGTTGCTTGACGATAAGTTCCACGATAGTTGTCGAAGTCACCGGATCTAATCCGCCAGTCGGAGAATCGTAAAGCAATAACTCCGGCTGGGTGATGATGGCCCGGGCAATAGCCACCCGGCGCCGCATTCCACCCGAGAGCTCAGAAGGCCGCTTATCAATAGCAGGCTCGAGTTCGACAAAACTCAGCGCCTCCCGGACCCGCTGCTCAAGCTCTGACTCGTTGACCTTGCCTTCTTCCATCAGGCGGAAAGCGACGTTCTCCCGCACGGTCAGAGAGTCGAACAGCGCGCTCTCCTGGAAAACCATGCCAATGCGGTCACGCAGCGCGAACAGCTCCTCCTCGCGCATATCGGTGATGTCGTGACCGAGAACATGAATTCGTCCCGCCTCGGGCCGGATCAACCCTAGCACCAGCTTGAGGATGGAACTCTTTCCTGCTCCAGCGACGCCAAACAGCGCCTTGGTTTCCCCCCGTGCCAGGGAAAAGGACACTCCATCCAGCACCGGCTTGTCTTCAAATTCCAAAACGACTCCTTCAAAAACCACAACTGGGCCGGAGGAGTCTGTGCTCTCAACCGCTGGCGTTTCAATGGGCAGGGTAGGCACGGTTAGCGGTACACCAGAACAATGCTTAAAACGCGAGTCAGGAAGAAATCAATGACAACGATCAGCACCGAGGATACGACTACCGCCTGCGTGGTTCCACGGCCCACGCCCTGGGTTCCACCTTTGGCGGTCATGCCGTAGTAACAGCCGATCGTGGCGATCACAAACCCGTAAAAAACCGGCTGAATCAATCCGGTGATCACATCGGCGTTCTGGAGCACTTGCCAGGACGAGGTCCAATACTGATGGGAATCCAGGCCCAGCATCAGAACCGCCACCATGCTGCCACCCACAATGCCAAACAGGTCAGCGATGATGGTCAGGAAAAACAACATAAACACCGTAGCTACCACCCGCGGGGTCACCAATTTCTTGCTGGGGTCGGTACCCAGAGCGCGCATGGCATCGATCTGTTCCGTCACCTTCATGGAGCCCAGTTCGCTGGCGATGCCGGAAGCGTTACGCCCCGCGACCATCAAGCCGGTAATGACCGGCCCCAGCTGCCGCACCATGCCAACCGAGACGAGTTGTCCGATCAGCGAAACGGAACCAAACCTCTCCAAAGTGCTGGCGCTGTTCTGGGCTAGCACTGCGCCGGTGAAAAATCCGGTGAGAACCACGATTGAAACGGATCCCCAGCCGATGAAGTCCGCCTGCTGAATGAAGTCCGCAAGGTAAAGGGGACGGCGAAAGAGGTTGCCGATGGCCTGGGCGCACAGCAAGGCGTAATTCTGCACCGCCAGAATCTTGCCCTTGGCAAATTCTGTAGGAGAGATCAGTTCCACGCCGCTCAGGAAGTCGCCCGCAGCCATAGGAAAATCCTGACCGAACTATAGCAGAGCGGAAGCAAAACAGCAGTCAGCCATCAGCCTTCGGCAAAACCTATAGAAATGCGGTCGCGCGGGTTGAGAGCTGAAAGTTGACAGCTACCGGGCGCCTATTCCCGCCCTTTTTTCCTGATCTCGATACCCAGCCGTTTGATTTTCTGGTTCAGCGTGGAAAGAGGAATGCGGAATCGTTCCGCGGCTTCAGTCTGGTTCCAGCCGCATTTTTCCAACATGGCGGTGATAATTTGGCGTTCGCAATCCTCCATGATTTCGAACAGGGAAGCATCCGCGCGATGCTCTAACAGAGGGAAAGAGCCGCCGCGGTTGGCGATGTGGTCAGCAATCAAGTCGAGGCCAATTTCCGTGCCGGAGGACAGCACTACGGCTCGTTCGATGACGTTTTCCAGTTCGCGGACGTTTCCTGGCCAGGAGTACGTCATCAACGGACGAAGGGCTTCCGGCGTGATTCGCCGCGTCGGGCGCTCGTTCTCCTCGGAATATCGTTGCAGGAAGAAGTCCACCAACGACGGGATGTCTTCCTTGCGCTGCCGCAAGGAGGGAAGATCAATGGTGATGACATTCAGACGGTAATATAGGTCGTCACGAAACTTTCCCTCTTTCACCAACTGCTTGAGATCTACATTAGTGGCGGCAATGATGCGTACATCTACTTGAATTTCCTGGACTCCGCCCAGATGCATGAATCTGCGGTCCTGAAGCACGCGCAGGATTTTCGCCTGCGTGTCCATGGTCATGGAGCCAATTTCATCCAGGAACAGCGTGCCACGATCGGCCACCTCAAACAGGCCTTTCTTGGAAGCGACCGCACTGGTGAATGCTCCCTTGACGTGCCCGAACAGCGTGGACTCAAGCAGATCAGGAGGCATGGAACCGGTATTCACCGGGACAAATGGGCGGTCATGACGCGGGGAATTCAAGTGGAGCGCTTTGGCAATCAGTTCTTTGCCCGTGCCACTCTCGCCTTGCAGCAGCACCGTGGAGCGGCTGGGCGCGACTTGTGCGACGAGATCGAAGATTTTCAACATCGCTTCGCTTTTGCCCACGATGTTGTCAAAGTTGTAACGCTGCCTCAAGGCTCGCTTGAGCTGAACGTTCTCTTCTTCGGCCCGATGCCGGGCCACCGCGGCACGAATATCCGCCAGCAGTTTGTCGTTGTCCCAGGGTTTTTGAATAAAGTTGGCAGCGCCCGCCTGAGTGGCTCTCACTGCGTTGTCGACCGTACCATAGGCAGTGATTACGATGACGGGCAACTGCGAGTCGCGTTCATGAAGTTCCGCCAGAACGCTTAGTCCGTTCTTGTCCGGCAATGCCAGGTCGAGCAGGACCAGGTCAAAGGGCCGGTCCCCGGCGCATGCCAGGCCTTCGTTTCCCGTGGATGCGGTTTCGACTTCGTATCCTTCGAGTTCGAGCAGAGTTTGCAGCGATTCGCGGATCTCCGCTTCGTCATCAATGATCAACACGAGTCCCGCCGGGGATGGCGAAGTATCATTCATGCTGCGTCGCGAAATCACCGCCGCTTCAGACATTGACCGTCTTCCTCGTCAATGGGAAGTCAAGATAGAAAGTAGTGCCTTCGCCGGGCCGGCTATCGACCCGGATCTTTCCCGCATGCTCCTGAATAATTCCGTAGGTCACCGAGAGTCCAAGCCCGGTGCCCTTGCGCTGGCCTTCCTGCGGCGCGGTCTTGGTGGTGAAGAACGGATCGTAGATGCGCTGGATATGTTCCTGAGCAATACCGGCGCCAGTATCGGACACTACTACGCTGACCGCGTCACCGTTCATGGTCGAAATCTTCAGAGTGCCGCCGTTGGCCATCGCATCCTTTGCATTGAGGAACAGGTTGAGGAACACCTGCTGCAATCGCCCGGCGTTGCCCTGGATGGCGGGAAGATGCGAAGTCAACTCGTCTTCGACGCGAATTCCGGAAGTCTTGAACTGATGCTCCATCAGCGCCAGCGTATCCAAAATGATTTTGTTTACATCGACGCCGGTGAATTCGGTTCCGCTGGTGCGGGAGAAATTCAGCAGGTTGTTGACAATTTCTGAAGCGCGAAAGGTCTGCCGCGTGATCTTCTCCAACAATGCGCCACGCTGCGTATCTCCGTGCAGCTGCTTGGAGAGCATTTGGGCGTAGGAAGAAATCACTGCCAGCGGGGTGTTCACTTCATGCGCCACACCTGCCGCCAGCAAGCCGATGGAGGACAGTTTGTCAGCCTGCGAAAGTTGCGACTCAAGTTCTATCCGCTCGGTGATGTCGTCCATGATGATGAGCCGGCCAATCACGTTGAACTTCTTGGTCACCAGGGGGGCGATGGCAATGTTCAAAACGCGGGTCTCGCCCGCCGGGGTAATCAGCCTGAATTTGTAGAGATTGTGGATCCCGGGGTTCTTGCGTACCCGGTAGAACTCTTCCGTAAAGGCCTCGGGGAATATTTCGCCAAGAGAACGCGTTAGCGCCTGTGCGCGAGAAAGCGCATACATGACTTCCATCTGCGAGTTCCAGGACTCAATGCGGTCCTCCAAGTCGACTGCCAGCACGCCCACGTTGATGGATTCGACTATGTTTTCGTTGAAGTCCTTCAGCCGTTCATACTCCAGAACCTTTTGCTCCAGGGAAGCATAGAGGCGCGCGTTCTGGATAGCGATCCCGATGTAGCCCGCCAGGGTCTCCAGCAGTTCGATATCTTCGCTGGAAAGGAAGTCGCCTTGCACCGTCTTACCCAACCCGAGGAACGCGATGGTACGCTGCTGGGCCCGGCAGGGGATGTAGTAGTTGAAATCCAGTCGGGCAATGGTCTGCTGCGCCCCTGCGGATTCGCGGGGAACCATGTGCGTGTTTTCAAAGAACAGGTGGCCGGCTTCCATTTCAGGACGCGGCGCGCTGAGAAAACTCAGATCCAGTCCGCCGGTTTGGCTAATGCCAAACGATTTGGCCAAGGTCATCGGCTGCCCGGACTCGGTCCCAGCCAGGAAGATTGCCAACCGGTCGACCAGCAAAGTCCGTGCCAGCCGGTTCTCAACCGAATCCAACATCTTGCTCAAATCGGTTTCCGCGCTGAGCTCGCGCCCAAACTCAATCAGGGTCCGGCGGTAGTCGTATCGTGTGCGATAGAAGAACTGGTCGATCTGCTCCTGTATCCGCTTGCGCACCGGATCAAACAGCAGAGCTGTGACCACGATGGTAAGAATCTGTCCCGCCGAGCCAAACCTGGGTACGTGCGCGCTCACCAGCGTGACAATGCCGGCCACCACCGCGAAATACAGGCCCACGATTGCCGCGGCAGCCAGGAAATAAACCATACCGCGCTTAAATATGAGATCAACGTCCATCAGCCGGTAGCGGAAAATGGCATAGCCGAACGTCAGCGGAAGCAATCCCAACGACAGCACCGAAACTTTCATGGCTACAGTCGGCAGTGCGCCAGTCAGGTAGGGAATTACGTAGAAAAGTGTGTAGGGGGTGAAGGCCAGGATGGTCCCGCGCGTTACCCACTTCAACTGTTGCCGCAGGACGGCATTGCTCGCCCGCTCGTAGCTGTACCACAAGACCCCTGCCGCTGCGATAAAGTAAATCGCCAGATGGGCCATATCCAGGCGATCGAGGTTCCAGCGCAAATGTTCCGTTGCTTGCGCGTAGCGGAATGCCAGCAGCCGGAAACTCAGCAGCGCAGCGCCGGGAACATACAGCAGGGCCAGAGCCCAACGGTGCTTGCGCGCGATCTCCAGCTTTTCCGGAAAAACCATCACAAAATGCAAAAACAGTGCCGGCTGGAGCAGGAGTGCAACCACGTTGCCCCACAGGATTGTCCAGTCAAACTGGTTCAGCTTGCCGGTAAAGTGGAACGCGTACAGGACAAATGAAACCAGGCAGAAAATGTAGAAGTGAGTCGAGGCGGGAGCAGTCCAGCGCCGCAGCAACACATACAATCCAATTCCCAGGTAGATGATGGCGATCAGTCGCAGCCACTGATACATCGATTTGTCAGCAGGCACCAGGACAATCGGGGCGTCCACCGGCACCGACTGGTGCACGAAGGAGTATGTCGCCTTAGACCACGGTCCCGAACGGTAGAGCTGTTGTTCCAGCGCCACTGTGCTTTTCACTTCGCGGTGATTAATAGCGGCGAGTTGGTCCCCAACTTCTATCCCGATCTTGGCTCCGGGCCCGTCGGGATCGATGCGCTTGACCGTGAGGACCCCATTTTTTTCCACGCACCAAATGCCATCGTAGGGCACCTGGTATTCTCGTTCCTTCTGGAAATTGATTACCCCAAGGACCACCGCGGCCGTGGTGAGCAGAATCAGAAGCCCGGCGGTAAACCGGATTTGGAAGTCACTCTTCATGCGTCTCGGCAGCAACCCCTGGGAAATGGTTGCGCTAGCCCCGTGGTGGTTCTGCACGTTCACTGCCATGAGAATGTTCAATCCCTTGTATCTATCTCTTTATCAAAAAAAGACTTATACAATTATAAAAGGAACGGGATGGGTGAGCTACGGTTTTCGGGAATGGTTCTGTGAGATTTGGTAACCACTTGTCCGACATGGGGTTAGGAATTCAAATTGCCAGAGGGGCCAAGGTAGAGTGTTATCTTGGTCTAAATTCACCCCTCCAATTTTGCGGAGTACTTTCTCCCGATGGTTCTGGCCACACCAAACTGACGGCCAGTACAATCAACTGCCTCGGTAAAAATGTTATTGGCAAAAAGTGGGGAGCCCGAAGCTCCCCATCAAAGCGACAGAGGCGATATCACTTACCTAGAGTTCGGTTTTTGCACTCAAGTTGCCTGCAAAATGAACTGAAAGCAGAATCGTGACATCTGTTCTCGACATGGAAGTTTCCACCCCATCACAGTATTCCATCCAGGATCATTGGATTACCCTGGATGGAGCCCGGATGCGCTACCTTCGCGACGGGCGCGGTCCGGCGCTGGTGCTCGTCCACGGGTTGCTCGGTTACTCGTTTTCGTGGAGATATGCCATTCCGGTCTTTGCCCAACGGGCGACGGTACATGCGGTCGATATGCTGGGTGTAGGGTTTTCGGATCGTCCGCCGGGGCTCGATTGTTGTTTGCAAGCCAGCGCCGACCGCCTGTTGCGCTTTCTGGACATCGCGGCCATCGATTCCTGCGATCTGTTAGGCACGTCCCATGGTGGCGCAGTTTCCATGATGGCCGCATCTTTGGCCCCAGACCGGATAAGACGCCTGATTCTGGTTGCGCCGGCGAATCCCTGGTCCTTGTTTGGCAAGGGCACCGCGGCATTTTTGAGTCATCGTTTCATTGCCCCGGCTTTCCTTGCCGTCGCTCCAATGCTGGAAATCATTCATGGACGTATGCTGCGTCGTCTATATGGGGATATCCGCCGAATTCGCCCGGAGACCCTGAAAGGCTACTCCGCTCCCTTTACCCTGCCTGGGGCGTTTGACTATGGGATTTCGGTGCTGCGAACCTGGAACCAGGATTTGCGGCATCTGGAGGCAGCCTTGCCGCGCATCGCGCACATTCCCACCCTGATCCTCTGGGGGAAGCTGGACAATGCCGTGGATCCGGAGTCCGCTCTCAAACTGAGCCAGCAATTCCAAAACTGCCAGCTTCGCATGCTCGAGGATGTGGGACATCTACCCTACGAAGAAGTGCCGGATGAATTTAATCGCGCGGTAATGGACTTCCTGGAGAACGTCCAGCCCGGAGTGAATTCCAGCACGCCGTCCGCCGATGACTGAGTCAGGAAGGATTCTGTTGCCATGAATCGGCGGCTCAAGCGCATCGTCATCCTGATTGTCGGGTGGGCGTTTATCCTGCTCGGAATCGCCGGCCTGTTTCTGCCCATACTCCAGGGCGTCCTTTTCATTCTGATCGGCCTGATCATTCTGTCTTCCGAATACGTATGGGCCCACCATCTGCTAAAACGAATCAAAGAGCGATTTCCCAAGCTTGGCCATATTGCCGACGAGGCGACCGAAAAAGCGAAGTCCTGGACGCGGCGTCTGATTGGTCACCCCCGCACGGATTGAAGCCGCTACAGCGGCGATGCTAACCTCGATAGAAGTACTCGTGCCAAATGTCTACTCCTAATCAACCAGTGGTTTCGCCAGAGCCTAAAGGCATAACGCGTGCCCTTCATCTGCAAATCTCCGAGGTGTGGGTCCGTTTTCTGATTGCACTGGTTGGCTTGGTATTAGCTTTCGGAGCGGCACTGTTCTCGACCGTCTCACGCGAATCGGGAAACTTGTGGGCGACGCTGATTCTGTCGTCGGTTGCTCTGATCCTCGCAGTCGTTGTGGGATTGACCACTGTCCCCTACCTCGCGAGGCGGGTTGCGGTTGAGCAGTTCAAGGATGTTTTTGACTACGAAGTTACAAGAGTCGGGGTCCTGTACATGGTCGGTGTGGTTCTGGTGGCCATTGCGGCGCTGAACACCGGCAACAATCTTCTCTACATTATTGTCGCTACCCTGCTGGCGGCGATCCTGGTCTCCGGGATCGCATCCGCCGTGGTGCTACGCGCGCTCGAACTGGACATCCGGCTACCGGAACATGTCTTTGCCGGTCAGACGATCGCGGGAAAAGTTCTTCTGCGCAACCTTCGCCGCTATTTACCTTCGTTCTCTGTGAGACTGGTTCCGGTTCGGCAAAAACCGGGTCGCCACTGGCGATGGGTGCCGGCAACCTTCAATTTTCCACCACAACGTCCCGTGGAAAGGCAATGGATTCACCTTCCCGACCGCAATCTGCGCCGGGTTGAAGATGTTCCTGCGCCAGCGGGCATTTTCGAAGGAGCCGCCTACTTCCCTCATATACCGGCGGGAAGCCAAAGGGTCGCCGAATTAGCCCTTCATTTTGAGCGCCGCGGCCGCTACCAGGAAAAGAGCTTTGGCCTGGCGACGCGCTTTCCCTTTGCCTTCCTTACCAAGACCCGGCATGTCGCACTGCCGCGGGAAATCCTTGTCTATCCTTCGGTTGAACCTCCTGACGAATTCTTCGAGATTCTTCCTCTGATCAGCGGAGAGTTTGAGAGCTACGTGCGCGGGCGGGGAAATGATTTGTACCGGATTCGAGAATACCTTCCCGAAGATTCGGCGCGCCATGTGGATTGGAAAGCCACCGCGAAGTCAGGATCGTTGAAAGTGCGCGAGTTTAGCCGTGAGGATGAACGCAGGCTGCGGATCGTGTTTGACAATCCTCCCAGCGGGGCCCTGTCGGATCAAGCCTATGAAAATGCCGTCCGCCTTGCAGCCTCGTTGGGTTGGCACTTTACCGGACAGAATACGCAACTGTCTTTTCTTTCTCAGGAGTACAAGGGCGAGCAGCAAATCTACGACTTTCTGGCTCATCTCGCGGAAGTAAGTCCAGGGGTGACTTCCTCGCTGATCGAAAACCTGCCTACCTCCGGCGATTACAACATCATTCTCACCGCGCACTCTCGGGGGACCATTTCGACTTCGTTATGGGCCTGTTCCTATTTTGTATTTCTCGGGGAGGGAATGACCCGGTGAGGATTCGCCGTACTTGTCATTCCGCCTTATGGAACGCCAGTGCGTACCCTGAGCGAAGTCGAATGGATGTGGCTTTCGAATTCTTCAGTTGGCGGAATATAAAGCCCACCCTGTCGCAACCTGCGCGACAAAGCTGGAGCACCCTCTCCCCTGTCGGGATGCAGCCTCCCCTTAAGGAAGCGCATCCCATCAATAAGCCCATCAAAATAGTTAAGCCCCTGGAAGGTGGTTTCCATGAACCGTAAATGCTGCTTACCGCTTGCCCCTATGCTCGTTTTTCTGTGTGCACTTGCCATTGCGCAGAAGGCCCCCGAAATTCCCTCTGGCGCGACCATTAAGGTGCGCACCGTTGACCGGCTCACCAGTGCGGAGGCGCGGATCGGAGACAACTTCCACGCCACGCTTGAAGAGCCGATCATGGTCAACGACAAGGAGCTTTATCCCCGGGGCGCCGACGTCACCGGCCGAGTCGTGGATGTGCATCAATCGGGAAGACTCAGCGAACCCGGCGAACTGGATCTGGTTCTGAACACAGTAAGTTCGGGCGGAAAAACTTCCTCGTTGCGAGTGGAACCATTGGTGATGAAAGGCGAAGGGCACGGCAAGAGTAATGCTACGAAAATCGGCGGCGGCGCAGCCCTGGGTGCAATCATTGGCGCCATTGCCGGAGGCGGAAAAGGCGCCGCCGTCGGCACCGTGGCCGGTGGAGCTGCAGGCACGGGTGCTGCGGCTGCGACCGGCAAGCGTGAGATCGATATCCCCTCGGAAACGGTCCTGACTTTTGTTACCTCCACGGCGGCAGATGTGGCCGGCGGGACCTCGGTTAGCGAAACCACGCCGTCCATTACCTCTACGGCAGACTCCTCCAATGACTCCAGTCTTTTTACCCTACGCGACCGCCGGGTCATCCGCACTTGCGTCGCGGACCACACCTCAGAATTTCCGGAAAACGTAACACGCCGGACGGAACTTCCCTCCGGAGACGAACGTAGTTTACATAGAGATGGTACCGTGCCTTCGGCGCTCGTTTCGCAGCTGCATTCACTGCCGTTGCCCTGTGTAGCGCAACTGCCCAGGCTGCCTGCCGACCAGGAACGCGTAGTCTATGCCGGACATGTGATGCTGGTCGATAGTAAGAATCACATTCTCGACATGTTCGATTTGGAGGAAACCAAGTAAACCCGGCAATAGCCTGGATGTACGGCTGAAGGCGTGTTTTGCCGGCTTTTTGGACGTTACTTTGGTCTATTTGACCATCCCTCCAGAAGTGCTATGGTTTGGGGTACGTTCAATCGGTTGGGCCCGTGTTGTGAACTCGGCCTTGGGGCCGGATTTGCAACCGGAGGGGACCCGATAGCATGCACCTTCAGTCGACATTTGAGGTACTGTGGTTTGCCCATCCGGTGCTGCAATTGGCCGCGGCGGGTGTGATGATTTGGCGCAAGCTGCAACGCAAGTTCCCGGTTTTTCTTGCCTACCTTATTTCTCAAGTCGTGGTCTTCGCTGTCGTTTTCGCCGGTTACACCTGGGGAAGTTACCCCCAATTCTTCTACGGATACTGGATTTGTTCCATTATCAGCCTGATCATCGGCTTCAAAGTGATCCACGAAATCTTCCTCGATGTATTTCGTCCCTATCATGCGCTCAAGGACTTGGGCTCGGTGCTTTTTAAATGGTCCGCCTTGGTGATGGTCCTGGTGGCAATCGTAGTTGCGGCTGCCAGTTCGGTTTCGGCGGAGGGCCCGCTGGTGGAATCGGTGACTACCGTGCAGCGCTGCGTGCGCGTCATCCAGGTAGGCCTGATTCTTCTGCTTATGGTGTTTTCGAAATACGTGGGTGTCTCCTGGCGGCATTTCAGCTTTGGAGTTTCCCTGGGCTTTGGCACCTTTGCTTTGGTTGAGCTGTTGGTGGTGGCTCTGTACACCAGTGATCGCGTGTCGGCGCCAAACCGGGACCTCGCCAACATGACGGCGTATGACTTGAGTGTGCTGATCTGGTTGGCTTACTGCGTTATGAAGAGCCCGGCGCGAGAAGCCGTCAATACCCTGCTCACTTCGCAGCGCTGGGACCACGGTCTAGGTGATATACAACATCCTCAGACGCCAGATTCGCTCATCCCCGTCTTCGAGAGCATGGTGGATCGGGCATTCTCCCGCATGGAACCAGTACCCAGCGAGCCATCCGCCCTGGAAAAACTGGAAAAGCTTACTGCCCCTAAATCCGACCCCAGCCGCGCCACTTCTGCTTCGTCCAAGACCTAAATTATTGATGGCTGTCAAGAAGCTGGAACCGGGGTTTGCTCCGCCTCGCGATACATGGCATCAATCTGCTCCCGATACCTTTCTTCGACCACCCGCCGTTTCAGCTTCATGCTTGCCGTAAGTGCGCCATCCGCCACGGTAAATTCTTCCGGGAGAAGGACGATCTTCTTCAGCTTTTCAAAGCGTGCCAGATCGCGGTTCAAGTCTTCCACAATACGCTCATACAGGGCCTGTACTCCGGGATGCGCAACCAGTTCGGGACGTCCCGCAAAAGCAATTTGGTTGGCATGCGCCCAATCTTCAAGCAGCGGAAAGTACGGGACGATCATGACCGCGGGGAATTTACGCCTCTCGCCAATCACCACAGCCTCCGTGATCAGGGGGTTGTGTTTGAGTGCGTTCTCCAAAGGTTGCGGGGCAATGAATTTTCCACCCGAGGTTTTGATCAAGTCCTTCTTGCGATCCGTGACGCTGAGAAACCCGTCTTCATCGAGACTGCCAATATCGCCTGTCTTGAACCAGCCATCGACAAACGCCTTCTCCGTCTCTTCGGGATTTTTCCAGTAGCCTTTGAATACCGATGGACCGCGCACCAGAATCTCTCCATCCTCGGCAATCTTCACCTGAACGTTCGACAAGGGCTTGCCTACTGTCCCTAGTTTGTGGGCGTTAGGGCTGTTGACGGCAATTACGGGAGAAGTCTCCGTCAACCCGTAGCCTTCATGCAGCCGTATTCCCATGGTTGCGTACCATCGTGCCAGCTCCTTCCCCAACGGAGCCCCGCCCGAGATAAAGACCCGTACACGGCCGCCCATGCCTGCGCGGATCCTGGAGTAGATGAGCCGGTCTGCCAGTTTCCAGGAGATGAAGCGAGGCGTGTTGCCGGCCAGTATTTGTTCCAGATGCCTCTCCCCCACACGCTGGGCCCAGGCGTAGATCCAACTGGCAGGGAAGTTTCTTGCCTTGGCTTCTACTTGCGCATGAACTTTCTCATATACGCGCGGAACTCCCACCATGAACGTGGGCCGCACTTCCTTGAGGGCCTGGGGGAGCTGTTCCACAAACGGCACATACGCCAGGCATGCGCCGCGAAACAATACCGCAAGGTCCACGTGACGAGCGGTGATGTGAGAAAGAGGAAGGAACGAGAGACTTATCTCTCCTTCGCCCAGGTCGAATCCTCCGAGAGAACAGGTCAGGTTCGAGGTCAAATTCCCATGCGTCAGCAGAACTCCTTTGGGAACCCCGGTTGTTCCGGAGGTATAGATCAAAGTCGCGACATCATTCCCGGTCAGCGCATTCGCCTCAGCGTCAAAAGAAGGATCACGGTCCCGTGGGCCATGGCGCATGATGGGGGCCATCAGTTCGGCCGCGGAATGGGCGGTGTCCATAATTACAACTCTTTCGACGTCAGTCTGCTTGCGGATGGCCAACAGCTTCTGAAGTTGTGCCTCTGAGGAGACAAAGGCCAACCGCGCTCCGGAATCCTTGAGCATGTAGGCAATCTGTTCTGAGGGAAGCGTAGGGTAGATAGGAACCGTAATTGCCCCCACCAGCAGCGAGGCGAAATCGGCAAACGCCCACTCCGGGCGGTTTTCGCTCAGAATGGCGACCCGGTCTCCGCGCCGGATTTCCCACCCTTGCAAGGCGCGGGCCACCCCAACCACGCTCTGGTAGAAGTCACGGGAGGAAATCGTGGCCCAGGAATCCTGCGTGCGGTACATCATGATGCGCGGCAAGTCGCGGTCCACGACCGTAAAGAAAACGCCATTCACAGTCTGGGGAAGTTCCAGACCGCTGGCGAGAGACGATGGACGTGGAAGTGCGGACCGGTCCGCCATGAAGTAATCCCTCGAGCAATTTACTTGGATCAGGGGTATTGAGCAATGTTAGTTTGAC
>WNFY01000167.1_pt1 | contig 76531 bp, 67 predicted proteins | sample 5400091 | NCBI WGS metagenome assembly WNFY01 (sample SAMN13153364, study PRJNA577476) | soil metagenome | isolation source: 60 cm soil or saprolite under grassland replicate 1 | place: USA:California | collected 2016-06-15
CGCCGGGAGGGCCGCCCTTGAATGCGGTGAAGCTGTTGCCACCGTCGGTGGACTTGTATGCCGTCACATGGAACGTGTAAACGATGTCGGGATTCTTCGGGTCGACGAACACGCCGCTATTGTAGCCGCCCTGGGCGTTCGCGATCCGTTGATCGTCGGCGGCCATACGGCGCCACGAGGTGCCGCCGTCGTCAGAGCGATACAGTCCGAAGTCACCGATGAGATAGACGCGCTGCGCGTTGGTGCCGATCGCGGCTGCGATGCACGCACGGCCACGGAGAGGCGGTAAGCCCCCGCCCAGGATCTCTCGCCAGGTGAGGCCTCCGTCCGTCGATTTGTAGAGACGCGTGCGCGTCTGCGCGGTGTCCGGCTGGGGTGCGGTGCTGCCCCCTGCGGGGAGATAGCGGAACATGGTTGCGGCGAAGATGACGTCAGGCGCGTCTGCCGCGCGGGCGAGCGTCCCGATGCCGGTCTTGTCGTCGACGTACAGTGTCTTGACCCAGGTCGCTCCGCCGTCGGTGGAGCGGAAGACGCCACGTGCGTCGCTCCGGGTCTGGAAGAATCCGCCCAGTGCGGCGACCAACACGACGTTTGGGTCGCGCGGGTGAACCAGAATCGCGGTGATCTGCTGTGTGCCCTCGAGGCCGATCCGACGCCAGGTGTGCCCCGCGTCTGACGATTTGTACATCCCGTCGCCCAGCCCCTCAAAGAAGGAGTTGAGGTCACCGGTCCCGACATAAATCACGTTGGGGTCCGACGGTGCCACCTCGATGGCGCCGATGGACGAAACGCTCCTGACGGAATCGAAGATCGGATACCACGTTTCTCCCGCGCTCGTCGTCTTCCAGACGCCGCCATTCGGGGTGCCGACGTAGAACACGCCCGGCTGTCCAATCACCCCCGACACGGCGGACACCCGGCCCCCGCGGAACGGGCCGACGTTGCGCCACACCAGTGCGGAAAGGAGACGTGCATCGAGGGGACCCGATCTCGGTGCCGTGGATTGCGCGCTGAGCGGACGAGCCGCGAGCGTGAGGGCGCAGAGTATCAGCAGGGAGGTTGCGCGGTCGTTCAGCACAGGGCGTTGCATCACGACTTGCCGCGGCGACACCCGAAGACGCAGAAGTCAACCGGTTGGGCGACGCGCGCGCGCACCGCCTGAGCGTCACGGCAGGCCGGCCAGTAGGACACGCTCCGGATCCAGCGCAATGCCGCACGATCAAAGGCTGGATCCGCGTTCTGGACGATGCGCGCGGAGCTCTGATCGGGCGTGCCATCGGCCCCGACGACCACGGCCACGATCACCCGACCCTCGACGCCGAGATCCCGCTCGATCGGTGGGTACGTAGGCTCGGGAGCGCTCCGCAGACTGGCGCGCTCGGTGACCTGCGTCGTGTCGTAGACGGTGGAATCAGTGCTCGCGAGCTTTGCACATGATGTGGCAGGAGTGCCCAGGACCCTGCTGCGAGCGCCCCCGAAGGCGAACGCAACTCTGATCGCAAAGGTCGTCGAAGCACCGCTCACTCCAAAGGGACGCGAGATCGAGGGCGTGATGCTTGTTTCTTGACCGAGCACGAGGCCCACCCCGAGACTGAAAACTCCAAACGCCCCCGAATGGGAATCTGAAACCGAGCCCAACGAATTGGTGAACGTGCTGTTCGCGTTTCCAAGCGCGATGGACCCGGTGGGTATGATCTCGACCTGCGGAGCGGTGCCGTTTGCCACGACACCGGCCGCCAGACCGAACGAGAAATCGGTCTCACTGTAGTCCAAGCCGCTCCCATTGACATTCTTGGGGCCGCTCGCGAATACCGCTTGCGCAATCGGGCATAATTGAGCTGTACCGCGTTCGTTCAGAGGAACCTGGTAGCCAACAGCGCCCCTGATGGTGCGCGACGACGCGGCGGCGAAGGCATCGACGTCGATCGCTCCCAATTCCAGTTCCGCGAACGCGCCGGTGCTGCCAAGCGCCACTCCCGCAGCATACCATCTCGACTCGTCGCCCAACTGTCCGCGCACGAACGCCTGAACCGGTCGTCGCTGAAACGACATGAAACCCTGACAGCGTTGCGCGGCGGCGAAGCGGCTCGCGAGCAGGCTGGCAAGAATCGCCACGACGGAGGCACGCGGCATATGCTGACCGCAAGAATACGGCGTGTTCCGGACATCGGATAGGTGGTTCGAGTCGTTGACAGAGCCTCGGGCGCCGTGCTAGTCTCGGCGCGATGACCGACCTGCCGTCGCTTCCGGCCTGGGCCAAGACGCTGCAGCGGCGCATTCGCCAGCGCGGCATCGACTTTTTCATCCTCACCGGGCCCGGCGTGCGCGACCTGCACTCGCTCGGCGCCCGGCGCTTCGGCACGATCGGCGACTGCCTCGCGCAGGTGATCTTGAACGACCGCTCGGCGATCGTCACCTACGACCGCGGCGCGGGGATCGGGTTCTCCGACCGGGACGTCGAGAACGACTTCAAGATGGTCCTGAAGGCGTACGACAAACTCGGCGGGACCAATCTGGCGCAAGTACAGCCGCGCGATCCCGACCGCGCGCTGCAGCTGATCGAGACGTACCTCCGTTACCAGCTCGCCGGGAATCCGCGCTTCTCGGCTGCAGTGATCATCGACTATGGAGAAACGGTGGCGCCCGCCGGCGAGCCGGGGCAGCTCCCGGCGGAGGATCGCGGCGCCATCGTTACGCTGCGCCGCTGGGCGAGCGAGCCGCTGTTCCTGCAGCGCAGTGTGACGTTCTGCCTGCTCGCGGAGACGACGGCGACACTCTCGGCCGCCCTGGTGAGCGACGCCCGCACGTTCGAAATCACGGTCCCCGTGCCGGACGAGCAGGAGCGCTATGCTTACCTCGCGGGGCGCGGCAGTCGCCCCGAGACGTTCGCCGTCGTGGACGCGCACCGCGTCGCCATCCTCACCGCGGGCCTCACGCGTCTCCACCTCGAGAGCCTGCTCGCCGAAGCCGAAGCGGGCGGCGCCCCGCTCGATCAGGACGCGCTCACCCGGGAAAAGAAGCGGTTGATCGAGGAGGCGAGCGGCGGCCTGCTCACGTTCATGACCAGCAAGGTCGGGCTCGACGCGGTCGCCGGGCACGAGGGCGCCAAGGCACAGTTGCGCGAGACGGCGCAGGCGCTGTCGCAAGGGCGGCTCGACGTGGTGCCGATGGGCTACCTGATCTGCGGGCCGGTGGGGACCGGCAAGAGCTTCATCGTCCAGTGCTTCGCGAAGGAGATCGGGATCCCGGTCGTCGAGCTCTTGAACTTCCGCTCCAAGTGGCAGGGGCAGACCGAAGCGAATTTAGAGCGCGTCCTGGCGCTGCTCGACGCGATCGGCCCCGTCGCGGTGGTGGTGGACGAAGCCGACGCGGCGCTCGGTACGCGCGAAACGGGCGGAGCGGACTCCGGGGTTTCCGAGCGCGTGTTCGCCTCGCTCGCGGCCTTCATGGGCGACACGCGCCGCCGCGGCAAGGTGATCTGGTTCCTGATGACCAGCCGCCCGGACCTCGTGCCGGTGGACCTGAAGCGTCAGGGGCGGGCCGAGGAGCACCTGGCGCTGTTCCCGCCCGCGACGGTCGCCGAGCGCGCGCGGGTATTCGATCTGCTGCGGGAACGGCTGGGCATCGCGCTCGAGCCTGGGGTCGATGCGACGGCGCTGCTCGGCGAAAGCCGCGAGGCGCTCTCCGCCGCCGACCTCGAAGCGATTCTGGTGCGCGGCAGCCGGCGCCTGGCGGCGGCGGGCCAGACGACCCTCGGCACGACGCTGCTGCGCGAGCTGATCCACGACTTCCAGCCGCCGTCCTATCCGCTCGAGCTCGAGTACCAGCGTCTCATCGCGGCATTCGAATGCACCAGTCGCCGGCTGCTGCCGCCTGACCTGGTCGCCGTCCCGCCGGAAGCGATCGGCGCCCGGCTCGCCGAGCTGCGGGCGGCGCTCGGCAAGCCGGCGTGACGGTGCTCTAGGGCGTGCTCGCGCCCGCCTTCTGCTGCGCGTCTTTGCGCACCAGGGCGAAACCCACAGTGTTGAAATTGTACTCCGCCACCTCTCGGTACAGCTGCTTCGCCTGCGCGACGTCCCCCGCCCCTTCGGTCGCGACGGCGACCTGATACTTGATGTAGGGGTCGAGCAGGTTGCCCTGTCGCAGGTGCGCCGCCGCGTCGCCGTACTTGCCCTGATACAGCGCGATGAACCCCTCGAGCTGGTGCATCGGCTCGAGCTTGCGCGGGTTCGCGTCCGGCGCCAGGAGCTGTGCGATGCGGTCCGCCTGACGCTGCGCCGACCCGTAGTCCCCTCGCCGGGCCGCCCACCACCCGTCGAAGTAGGCGACGGTCGCTTCCTGGCCCCGCCGGAAGGCGGGATTCGCCGCCTCGTCGGCCTGTTTCATGAGTATGGGCGCGAGCTGCTTGAGCGCCTGATCCGCCGCCGGCTGGTTGCGAATATGAATCGCGATCACGGCGACGTTGCTCAACGCGGCGACCTTCGCCGCCTTGGGGTCCGGGACGCCCATGCCGTCGACCGACGCGACCAGCCGATTGAGCTCGTCGATGGCGGCACCTGGCTCCCCGGCATACACGCTGACATAGGCCCGGAACGGAGCGTAGGCGGCCCTTTCATTCGCCCGGCCCACGGCGATGGCGGAGTCGTAGTCGGCGCGCGCCGCTGGGTAGTCGCTCAGCAGCGTGTTGGCGTGGCCGCGTTTCACGAGCAGGATCGCGTCCCGCGGGTTCAACTGGTGGCCTCGCGCGTACTCGTCGCGCGCCTGCTCCAGGTGGCGTTGCGCACGGTACACGTCTCCCAGGAACGTGTGCGCTCCAGGCTCCTCCGGTGCGAGATTCTCCGCCGCCTGCATGTGCTCGAGTGCCTTCGTGAAGTCGCGCGGCTCACCGAACACGTACGACAGACCGAGGGTGGTGTGTGCGACGAACATCCGGGGCGCGAGCGCCAGCGCCTTCGCGATCGACGCACGAGCTTCCTCGTTGCGGTTCAACGCTCCCTGGACGCCGGCGAGCGCGAGCCAGGCACGCGGGCTGCCGGGATACTTCTGGACGAGCGCTTGCCCCAGCGCGAGCTGCCCGGTCAGGTCCTGGTCGAACCCTTTGCGGGCCATCTGGATCTGGAGCCGTTCCGCATCCGACGCGCCCGCGGCATGCTGCTCCGCGAGCGCGAGATTGGTCTTGAACTCCGCCAGCGAGTTGGCCGTGTTCGCGACATTCAGGTAGCCGAAGGCGAAGTTCGCATCCGCCGCGACGGCTTCTTTGAAATGCGCGTTCGCGTCGATGAACCGCGCCAGATCGAGCTCCCGCTGACCGCGGAGAAAATGGTCCCGGGCGACGCCCGAGGATGTCGTGATCGGATGCTCGATCACCGCGCTCGTGATGGGATCGAGCGCGGAGCGGGGGTCCTGCGCCGCGGCGCCGCCGTACCAGCCCCCGGACGCGAATACCGCCGCCAGGGCCGCACGCACGCACGCGTGCCTGAGACTTTGCATGGTCGCCTCCGATGTGGAAGTGCTAGGATGAACGCTGACGGCGGGCGACCGGGGGTCGGGAGCGTATCCTGAGGACGCCGAACATGGCCGGCCGTTGAGGCCGTCACAAGAGGACTCGCCGAACCTTGACAGCTCCTGGACAGCGCCGTGGCATCGTTGCCACATCCCCCGCCGCCTTGCCTCCACGTCGACGATCGGCATCGGTTTTGCCACCATGGGGTGGGACGATTCCCGGTGTTGCGCCCCCCCAACGTCGCCGTGGAGGTCCGATGAGACGACTTCTTCTCGCCGCATCCTTGCTCTTCGTGACCGGGTGCGAGGCGCCGCGCGAGGTCGCCGCGCCCGCCCGTCCCGCGTCGCCGCGCCTGCAGGCTAGCCTGGTCGACCCGGCGCTCACGAGCGCGCTCGCCGGCGCGGCGCCCACCGCTACGCTCGAGATCATCGTCAACTACGACGAGACAGTCACCACGCGCGACGCGGTCACCAGCGCGATGCTGAACCTCGGCGCGGGCGTGGTGCAGTTCAAGCATCTCGAGCTCGTCGCGGGGGTCGCGACGCCGGCCCAGATCAGCGCGATCGCCGCCGTACCCGGCGTCCAGGGAGTGTACCTGAACCGCCAGCTCCAGTACTACGGGCATGGCGGGGGCCTCTACGCCCTCATGCTGCACGAGAGCGTCCCCACGATTCGTGCCGACGCCGTGCACGCGTTAGGGATCACGGGAAAAGGGATGGGGATCGCGATCCTCGATTCGGGGATCGACGGGCTCTACAACCCGGACTTGGTCTACCCCAGCCACACCGTCCAAAACGTGAAGGTCATCTTCAACTTGAGTGACGTCGTCACGTTCGGAAACTCCGCCCCCAAGCCGCTCAAGCAGGGCGTCGACATCTTTGCAGAAAACCTGCCCAACAGCGAGACGTCGGTGGGTCATGGCTCCCACGTCGCCGGAATCACGGCGGGCCTCGGGACCGCTTCGGCCGGCTACTACACAGGGGTGGCGCCGGGCGCGCAGCTGGTGGGCATCGGTACCGGAGACGTGCTCTTCATCTTCTTCGCGCTCGCCGGATTCGACTACATCCTGGACCATCAAGCGGCCTACAACATCAAGGTCGTGAACAACTCGTGGGGCACGAGCGGCGCGTTCGATCCCAAGGATCCCATCAACAAGGCGTCGAAGACGGTGCACAACCACGGGATCACGGTCGTCTTCGCCGCCGGCAACGACGGGCCCGATCAGAACACGCTCAACCCGTACAGCGTGGCGCCGTGGGTGATCGGCGTGGCCGCGGGGTGCAAACTCGTCAGCCCCGATCCGACCAACTCGGCCATCCACTGCGACGACCCGACCGGTCAGAACCGCGCGCCGATCCTCGCCGACTTCTCCTCGCGCGGCATGCCCGGCGACAAGCTGTACCACCCCGACATCACCGCGCCCGGCGTGCACATCGTCTCGACCCGCGCGTCCACCGGCACGGTGCTCAACGCCGCCGACGCGCCCCATGACTTCGATCTGACCAGCAGCTGCGCCATCAGCCAGGCGAACTTGCCGTACTACACCTGCGCGTCCGGCACGTCGATGGCGACGCCGCACGTCGCGGGGGTGGTGGCGCTGTTGCAGGAAGCGGCCGGCGGCACGCTCACTCCCGACCAGGTCGCCATGGCGATCACCCAGACGGCGCGCCCCCTGCCGGGGTTCGCCCTGTGGGAGGTCGGCACCGGCTACCTGGACGCCCTGGCGGCGGTCATGGCGGTCAAGAAGTAGCAATCCCCCACCGCTGCGCGCCCCGAGCGTTTCCCAGCGGGGTGCGCAGCGGGCTGGCACGATCCATTAATATTCAGTCGCCGGGCGTGACGCGGGACCGTTCCACCGGGTCTCCCTGCGGCCGTGGGCGTCCGGCTCACTCACCTGCGACGTTTTCCCGAGGAGATCACGGGCACGTGTGGTTGCTCGCGGTTCTGCTGCTCAGCGACAGCGCGTCCACCACGCGGGTGTTCAAGGTCTCCGTCGCCCCCACCGAGTCGCTCGCGGTGGAGGTGGCCGGCAGGGTCGTGGGAGCGCCCGTGGTGCTCGTCCCGGGCCTGTTTGGCTCCGCGTTCGGGTTCCGCAAGCTCGTTCCCCTGCTCACCGCCGCCGGCTACCGGGCCGTGGTGGTCGAGCCGCTGGGCATCGGGTCGTCCAGTCGTCCCCGCAAGGCGAATTACTCCCTTACGGCTCAGGCCGGCCGCATCGCCGCGGTGCTCGATACCCTGCGTGTGCGAGGCGTCTTGCTCGTGGCCCACTCGATCGGGGGGTCGGAGGCGTTCCGCCTCGCCTACCATCGCCCCGACCTGGTGCGGGGGCTGGTGTCGATAGAGGGGGGGCCGACGGAGTCGGCGCTCACGCCGGCGTTCAAACGGGCCCTGCGGTTCGCCCCCTGGATCAAGCTGTTCGGCGGAATCCGGTTGATCCGGCGCAAGATCCGCGGCCTGTTGATCGACTCGTCGGGGGACCCGACCTGGGTCACGGACGACGTGGTCCAGGGGTACACCGCGGGGGCGGCGCGCGATCTCGACGCGACGCTCAGGGCTTATCTGGCCATGGGCGACGCCCGCGAGCCGGAGAAGCTCGCGCCCCACCTGGCCGAGCTGCGCTGCCCCGTGCGGCTGATCGTGGGCGGGGCGCGCCACGACGGCGACGTGGGCGATCAGGAGGTGCGACTGCTGGAGCATACCCTCCGCTCGTTCGCCCTCGACTCGGTGCCCGGGGCCGGTCACTTCATCTATGAAGAGCAGCCCCGGGCGGTGCTCGCCGCCGTCACCCGGCTCGCGGCGAGCGTGACCGCGACGCGCGCTCCGGGGTCACAGTGACGAAGCCGTTCGCCCGTCCACCACTCGCCTGACAGGTTGGTCATGCGCATCGCCCTGGTCGCCGAGGACTACTATCCCCAGCTCGGGGGGATCCCGGAGCACGTGCACAATCTCGCCCTGCAGCTCAATGCCTGGGGCCACACCGCCACGGTCGTCACGTCCCAGATGGGCGACCATCGCGACGCTCCGTTCGTGCGCCGGGTGGGCAGGAGCCGGGTGATCTACGCGAACGGCGGCGTGTCGCGCATCACCACCGGATGGCGGCTGCGTCGGCGGCTGGAGCAGCTGTTCCGCGCCGGGCGCTACGACCTCGTGCACGTCCACGGCGGCCTTGCCCCCACGTTGGGGCTCGTGGCCCCGTTCGCGGCATGGCGGGCCGGGATTCCCGTGGTCGCCACCTTTCATTCGTGGTTCGCGCACTCGCTCGGCTGCCGGGTGTTCCGGCGCCCGTTCCAGAGGATCCTCGACCGCCACGCCGCGACGATTGCGGTGAGTCAGCCGGTGGTCGAGGCAAACGCCCGCTATTTCGACCTCCAGTGGGACATCATCCCGAACGGCGTGGACACCACCTTCTTCAAGCCCAACGGGCGCCGGCCCACAGACGCCCTCACCGACCATCCGCGGCTCTTGTTCCTCGGGCGGATCGAGCCCCGCAACGGCCTGGGCACGTTGCTCGAAGCCATGCCCCGGATCCTGGCGCGCTATCCGCGTGCAGTCCTCACCGTGGCCGGTGACGGGCCGTGGCGGCGCTACTACGAGCGGCGCGCACGGGCGGAGGGCCTGAGCGCGAGCGTGCGGTTCGCCGGGCAGGTGTTCGAGGACCGCCCCGCCTACTACGGCTCGACCGACCTGTACCTGTGTCCCACCACCATTGCGTCGTTCGGCGTCACGCTGCTCGAGGCGATGGCGTGCGGTACGCCGATGGTCGTGTCGGACAACCACGGCTTCCGCTCGGTGATCGCCGGCGGCGACGAAGCGGTCGTCATCCCCAAGGACGATCCCGCCGTGTGGGCGGAGACGACCATCGCGCTACTGGGCGATCCCGCCCGGCGCGAGGCTATGGGGCGTGCCGGGATCGAGAAGGCGCAGCGCTTCGCGTGGCCGCGGATCGCGCGTCAGGAGCTCGCGGTGTACGAGCGGGTGCTGGGCCGGACTGCCAGGCCGGTGCGGCCTCCCAGCCGCAGATCCTCCATGCTGGTCTCGACGACGCCCTGATCTAGATTACCGGCGATGCGCCAGCTCGCCGTCGTCGTCACCATCGTTTTCGCCACGCCCGGTCTCAGCGGGGCGTGCCGCGCCCGGCAAAACGCGCCGGCGTCGCAGGACATGGACGCGATGGACTCGACCGAGCAGCACGCGACCCTCGCGGCCCAGGAAGCGATGGGCGGACCCATGCCTGCCGACCCGCACATGACGCTCACGCCGCTCCGTCCCGGCAGCGTCGCCGACTCGACGCGCGCCGCTGCCATCGTAGCCCAGATGCGTGCCGCGCTCGGCAAGTACCGCGATGTGCGCGTCGCGGAGGCGGACGGCTTCCGGCAGTTCCTCCCCGGCGTGCCACAGCCGGTCTATCACTTCACCAACCGCCGTTGGGCGCTCGCGGAGATGCTGCGCTTCGACCCGGCGAAGCCGACGTCGCTGTTGTACCGCAAGCAGCCGGGCGGGACGTTCGAGCTCGTGGGGGCGATGTACGCCGCGCCGGGGCGCGCGTCGCTCGACCAGTTGGACGCCCGCGTCCCGCTGTCGGTGGCGCGCTGGCACGAGCATGTGAACTGGTGCGTGCCGCCCCGGGGCCAGGGCGGACGGTGGCGCGACACGCGTGAGGGCCGCCCGGTGTTCGGCCCCAAGTCGCCGATCGCGACCGCCCCGGCGTGCAGCGCCGTGGGCGGGCGGTTCCTGCCCCATATCTTCGGCTGGATGGTGCACGTGCTGGCGTTCGCGGGCGACGATCCGCACGTCATCTGGGGCGCCGGGCACGAGCACGCCCACTCGTGACGCCCCCACTCGGCCCTCCAGCCCCACGCCCCTCCCGGTTGCGACTCGGCCCGCTCGTCGCGGTGATGTTTTTCACTGTGTCGGGCGGGCCGTTCGGCTTGGAGGGGCTGGTGGGCTCGGTCGGCCCGGGCGTCGCCCTGCTGCTGCTCGTCGCCACGCCGCTCCTCTACAGCGTGCCCGAAACGCTGCTCGTGGGCGAGCTCGCCTCGATGCTCCCGGCCGAGGGCGGCTATTACCAGTGGGTGAAGCGGGCGTTTGGCCGGTTCTGGGGCTTCTGGAACGGCTGGCTGTCGTGGACCTACTCGCTGCTCGATATGGCGATCTACCCGGTGCTCCTGATCCAGTATTTGGGCTTCTTCTTGCCGGGGCTCGGCTGGGTCGAGCGCTGGCTCGTGGCGCTGGCGATGATCTGGGGAGCGACGTGGCTGAACCTGCGTGGAACGCGCGTGGTCGGCACGGCGTCGGGGTGGTTCGTGGCGGCGGTGCTGGCGCCGTTTGCGGTGCTCGCCGCTGTGGCGGTCGCCCGCTGGCTAGGGGCTTCCGCAACGCCATTCCCGGTAACGCCGTTTCACGCCGCGGGCACGTCCTTCCTGGGTGCCCTCGGCATTGGTGTGTCCCAAAGCATCTGGAACTACAGCGGCTGGGACAACGCCTCGACGATCGGCGGTGAGATCGAGCAAGCGTCGGCCACATACCCGCGCGCCCTGGCGCGCGCGCTGCCGCTCGTGACCGCCGTGTACCTGCTCACGATCGTTCCCGTGCTGGCGCTCACCGACTGGACGACGTGGACGGACGGCGCCTGGCCGGGGCTCGCCCGCGCGGTAGTGGGCGGATGGCTGGGGGTGTGGGTGGCGCTGGCGGGCATGCTGAGTGCGTTCGCACTGTTCAACGCGCTGCTGCTCGTGTATTCGCGGATTCCGCTGGTGTTGGCGCAGGACGGGCTCTTGCCTGCGGCGCTGGCGCGCACCGATGCGCGGGGCACGCCGCGCAACGCGGTGCTGGTATCGGCCCTCGTGTACTCGGGCTTCGCGCTGCTGCCGTTCGGCGGCCTGCTCGCGGGCGACGTGCTGCTCTACACGGCGGCGCTCGGGCTCGAGTTCGCGGCGCTGATCCGGCTGCGGCGCGCGGAGCCGACGTTGCGGGGCGCGTTCCGCGTGCCGCTCGGTGTACCGTGGCTCGTGGCGCTCGCGTCGCTGCCGCTGGTGGTGCTCGTCGCGGGTCTGGTGCTCGAGGTGCGGAGCCGGGCGATCGGGTTGCCGGGCGTGGTGGTGGCGGTGCTGCTCGCCTTGGCGGGGCCGCCCGTATACGCGGGCCTGCGGGCGCGGCGGGCAGCGGCCTCGGCGGTCGCGCCCTGACCTCCCCTCCTTGCGGACATCGGGAATCGCGCGCAACGTAGCGGGCGCTTGCCGTTCCGTGGGGCGTAACCAGGTCAGGAGGGATCGTGATGCCACGTGCCTCGTTTGTCACGCTCGCGCTGAGTCTCGCCGTCGGCCTCGGCGCGGCGGCCCAGCAGCGTTCCATCCGCGGAAAAGTCGTGAGTGCGGCGACGGCGGAGCCCACCGCCGGCGCGTCGGTGGCGGTTGCGGGGACACCGATCACCGCGCTCACCAACGACCGGGGCGAGTTCTCGCTCTCGGCACCCGAGGGGGCGGTGACCCTGCTGGTCCGCGCTGTCGGCTTCAAGCACGCGCAGATCCCGGTCGCGGCCGGGGTGGGCGACGTCACCGCCCGGCTCGAGCAGGACGTGTTCAACCTCGAGGCGGTGGTGATCACGGGTCAGGCGACGGGTGTCGAGCAGCGCAACCTGGCCAACGCCGTGACAACGGTGAGCGCCGCGCAGTTGAATCGGGCGCCGACTCAGACGCTCGAAAGCGCGCTGCAGGGGAAGGTTCCTGGGGCTTTGGTGCAGATGAACTCGGGCGCGCCCGGGGGCGGAGGCCAGATTGCGTTCCGCGGCGTGACGACCATCAACGCCGGCGTCGACCCGCTGATCGTGGTGGACGGCCTGGTGATTGCGAACGATGCCATCGCGAGCAACATGAACGCCATCACCGCGGCGGCGGGGGGCGGGAACGCTTCCAACCAAGACAATCCCGTCAACCGCCTCGCCGATCTGAATCCGAACGACATCCAGGACATCCAGACGCTGAAGGGTGCGTCGGCTGCGGCGATCTATGGATCGCAAGCCGCCAATGGGGTGATCATCATCACCACCCGGCGCGGCCGCCCCGGCGCTCCGCGGTTCAGCGTGGCGCAGCGCTTCGGGACGTTCGGCGTGGCGAACAAGATGGGCGCCCGGAAGTTCAACGACACGACGGAGGCGTTCGGCGTGTTCGCTCCTAAAGTCCCGCGGGACACGGCTACGCGCACCGTGATCCGGGGTCTCTGCAACCTGCCGGGCGGTAAGTGCCCCTTCTTCGACAACGAGCAGCCGCTGTACGGGGAGCATCAGCTGTCCGCGGAGACCGATGCCAGCGTGACCGGCGGGAACGATCAGACGACCTACTACCTGTCGGGCCTCGTGAAGAAAGACGGCGGGATCGCGCCCAACACGGGCTATCAGAAGCAGTCGATCCGCGCGAACCTGGACCAGGCCTTGGGCTCGCGGTTCAAGGTGAGCCTCAACCTCAACGCGATACACGACCTCTCGAAACGCGGGATCTCGAACAACGACAACACCGGGACGAGCACGTATCTCGTGTATCCGACGACGCCGAGCTTCCTCGACCTGCGTCCCGTGAACGGCGTGTACCCGGTCAATCCGTTCGCGCCATCGAACCCGCTTCAGACGTTCGCGGAGCTCAAGAACTCGGAAGACGTGTGGCGCATCTTGGGCACGTCCACGGCGAAGGTGGATGTCGTCACCACGCCCACCCAACATCTCGTGTTCAACCTGACGGGCGGTCTCGATTTCTTCAGTCAGCGCAACGATGTCCTGTCGCCGGCCAACCTCCAGTATGAGCCGTTCGACGGTCAACCGGGCACCGTCGTGCTGGGGAAGGCGAACGATCTGCGACTCAACCTCGTCGGGAGCGCGGTGCATACTTACACGCCCGCCTCGAACGCCTTTCAGGCGACCACGTCGGCCGGTTTTCAGTACGAGAACCGCGATCTCAACCTCACCAACCTCGTGGGGCGCACGATCGCTCTCGGTCTTCAGAACGTCAGCCAAGCCACCAGCCTGACGTCTTCGCAGTCCGAGCAACCCGTGAAGAACATGGGGATCTACGGCCAGGAAGAGGTCTTGCTCGCGGACCAACGCCTGCTGCTGACGGCCGGGATCCGCGCCGACCGCTCTAGCGTGAACGGCGATCCGCGGAAATTCTACTTTTTCCCGAAGGCGGCCGCGTCCTACCGCTTCGTGCAGCCGCTGGGCGGTGTCGACGAGTTGAAGCTGCGCGCGGCTTGGGGCCAGACCGGCAACCCGCCGCTATTCGGCGGCCGCTACGTGGTCGACAGCACTCAGGTGGTCGGGGGGCAGTTCGGGCAGTTCCCGGCGTTGCAGCTCGGCGACCCAAACATCAAGCCGGAGCGCAACACGGAGATCGAAGCCGGTCTGGACGCGACCTTCGGCAAGGAGTTCGCCACGCTCAGCGTCTCGCTCTACCGGAAAACCATTACCGACCTGCTGCTGGTCCAGTCCCTCGCCCCCTCCACCGGCTATGCGAGCCGCATCTTCAATGCTCCTGGGGCGCAGCTGAGCGACAGGGGCATCGAAATCGCCGCCGAGGTCTCCCCCGTGCGCAAGCCCGAGGTGAACTGGATCATCCGCGGCACCTTCGACCTGAGTCGCAACAACGTCGACAGTCTCCCTGTGCCGGCGTTCAACACCCTGGGGTTTGGCACGTCGCTCGGCGCCTTCCGCATCGAGCAGGGGAAGTCGGCGACGCAGATCGTCGGCTCCGAGGGCCATGTCGGCGACGCCAACCCGGACTTCCGGGCAGGGTTGTCGAGTGACCTGACTTACAAGCAACTCAGTCTCGGCTTCACGTGGGAGTGGAAGCACGGCGGGGACATCATCAACCTGACGCAGCTGCTGTACGACGCGTTCGGAAACTCCGTCGACCAGGTGCCGGCGGGAGACACCCGGATCTCCACATGGGCGGACTCCGCGAATCCGCAGACCAAGGTCTACGTCCAGGACGGATCGTACCTGAAACTGCGCGAGCTCACCGTCGGTTACGATCTGCCGCCGAGCGTCCCGCAGCACTTCGGCATGCGCACGGCGCGGATCTCGTTCAGCGGCCGCAATTTGTTGCGGTTCACGCCGTATAAGGGACTCGACCCCGAGGTTTCGAACTTCGGCAACCAGGCGATTGGGCGGAACATCGACGTGGCGCCCTTCCCGCCGAATCGCAGCTTCTTCTTCTCGATCGACGTGGGGTTCTGACCATGCGCACGTACAACACTCGAACCTTCGTCGCGCTGACCGTGGCAGGCGCCCTGGCGGTCGCGGCCTGCAACTTCGACATCACGAACCCGAACAGCCCGCCTTCCATCGGCCCGAACGCGACGCGTGCCCAGGTGGATGCGGCAGCGGTCGGCCTCCTGGCGGCGCTGCGCACGGACTACGCGAACTGGGTGCTCAAGGCGGCGATCATCGGACGGGAGGGCTACCGCCTCGACACCGCCGATCCCCGGTTCACCACCGAGCTCCTGGCGGGACCGCTCGACGCGAGCAACAACGCCTTCGGCGGCGGCCAATGGCAGCCCGAGTACCGCACCATCGCGGCCGGCTATGCCATCCTCAACGTGATCGGCTCGGCCCAGATCACCGACCCCGAGAAGAACGGCGTCCGCGGTTACGTACAGACGGTCCAGGCGGTGGCCTTCCTGAACGTGTTGAACGCGCATACCCAGGACTCGATCCCGATCGACGTGAACCGCGCCATCGACCAGCCGCTGGCGCCGCTCGTGTCCAACGATTCCGCGTACAAGGCCGTGATCGCCATTCTCGACTCGGCGAAGACCAACCTGGAGAACGCCGGGTCGGAGTTCGCATTCGATCCCGGCCCGGGCTTCGCCGGGTTCACCACGCCAGCGACGTTCCTGCAGGTCAATCGCGCGCTGGCGGCCCGCGTGCGGGCCTACCGGGCGAGCCTCGGAGCGCTGCCCGGAGCGGTGCAGACGTCATATGGGTCGGCCGGCTGGACCTCCTGCGTAGCCTGCTGGGACTCGGTCCTGACGGCACTATCGCAATCGTTCATGAGCACCGCGGCGTCCCTGGACCTCGGCGCATACAACGTCTTCAGCACCGGGAATCAGGATCTCCCCAATGGGCTCTTTCAGGACCCGGCAACGGCCATCAATCTGGCCCACCCATCCGTCGCCGACAGCGTGGAGCTCCAGCCCGGTGGTGCTCAGGACAAACGTTTCCTGGCGAAGGTGACGACGCGTGCGGCGTTCTCACTCGCCTGCCTGTCGTCGGATCTCTCGTGGACGCGGTATGCGAGCCCGAACTCCCCGATCCCGATCATTCGGAACGAGGAGCTGATCCTGCTCGACGCGGAGGCCAACTGGTTCGCCGCAACGGGCGTCAAGGCACAGGCCATCAGCGACTTGAACTTTATTCGACAGACGTCGGGCGGCCTGAACCCCACCACGGTGACGACCGGCAGCACCGATCCGGTGTTCGTCAACGAGCTCTTGAAGCAGCGATTCTACTCGCTGCTGTACGAGGGTGGCCACCGCTGGATCGACATGCGGCGCTTTGGCCGTTTGGGCCAGGTGATCAACGACCGGCCGACCGGGTGCGCGTCGCCCTCCATTGCTGCGGACAAGGTGTTCTCTCACCTCCCGATCAACAGCTTCGAGGTTCAGGCGCGGGAGTAGCGGTCTTCACGCGAAAAGAGCACCGCCGGGCGCGGATTGCGCGCCCGGCGGTTTTTGTTGCCCCCTCCCGAGCCTCACCCCCGCGCCACCTCGTACAGATACTCGACATAGGAGCGCGCTGCCCCGTCGATCCCCCGCACGGCGGCGTTCTGCGACTCGATCACGTAATACTCGTCGGGCGCGTGCGCGCCGCTGCCGTGACCCAGCCCGAAATGACCGGCCGGGAGCCGCAGCGGATCGCCCGTGAACACGTAGCCCGGCCAGGAGCCCGCGATGCGCGGCAGGATCACGGGATCGATCCCTGAGCGCCGGTACACGGCGACCTGCGCCTTGATGAGCGCGGCGTCGCCCGGCGTGGTCGTGGGATCGTAGCCACCCGTCATATTCACCTCGATATCGCCGAAGCCCCGCTTGGCGAGGTGCGCCTTGAGCGCCGCCAGCGACTCGGCCGCCGTCATGTCGGGCACGAGCCGCAGGTCGAGCTTCGCCACCGCGCGATGCGGCAGGATGGTCTTGCCGCCCGGACCGGTGTAGCCCCCGACCAGGCCCTCGATGTTGACCGTGGGGCGCGACACGAGGCGCTCCAGCGCCTCGACCCAGCTCACGTCGTGCACCCAATGATCCACGCCCATCTCCCGCTTCGCGACCGCCTCGTCGAGGCGGCGCGCCGCCGTCGCTACCATCGCCTTCTCACTCGCCGACAGCGCGCGGGCCTTGTCGGCATAACCGTCGATCGCCGGCTCGTTGCCGTCGGGCGAGACCAGCGTCGCGAGCGCCTCGACCAGATGCCACGCCGGGCTGTCCACGCGCGCTTTGTTGCTCGAGTGAATGTCCTTCTTGGGCCCGCGACCCCAGCGCTCCCCGCTCGAGACCAGCTCGCACTCGATCACGCCCTTGGCGCCCAGCGTGATGGTCACCTGGCCGTCGGACGCCTGCGCCGCCGAGGGCATGAAGATCCCCGCGACGCGCCGCAGGGCGGCCTGCACCTCGGGCCGGCGCACGATCTGAGGGAAGTGGGGCGAGCCGATCTCCTCCTCGCCCTCGGCCACGAGCACGAAATTGAGCGGCGGCTTCCTGCCCGCGGCGCGGATGGCGTGCAGCGCGGCGAGGAACGTCGCTTCGGGGCCCTTCTGGTTCACGGCCCCGCGGCCCATGATCACCTTGCCGAGCCCCGGCCGGTCGACGAGGGCGGCGTCCCAGGGCGGGGACGACCACTCAGCGGGATCGGCCTGCTTCACGTCGTACATGAAGTAGAGGCCGAGGGTGCGCGGGGCGCCGGCGTCGAGCGTGGCGAAGATGCCGGGCTGGCCGTCGCTCGGGATCTTCGTCACCGGGTCGAAGCCCGCGTCCTTGAGCAGGCGCATGGTGAGCTCGCAGCCCTCGTTCACGCCGCGGTTCTCGGCGGCGATGGACGGCTGCCGGATCCACTCCTGCAGGCGCGACACGGCTTCGTCGTGGCGCTTTTCGATCTCGGTGAAAATCGGAGCTAGGTCGTCGGAGCGACGCGTCGAGGGGGGAGCGCTGGGCCAGGCGAGGGCGGCGGTGGCGGCGGCGGTGCGCTCGAGGAAGGTGCGGCGGTCCACGCTCATGAACGGCCTCCGGGGTGTTGGGGTCGGGGCAAGGGGCGGGGGCGCGTTTCAAATTAGCCTGGCGGGCCCCTTCTTGCGGGGGCGCCGAATGAACCGCAGCATATGGGGGTTTTCGTGCGACTCACCGTGGTGAACTCTGTGGCACCGGTCGAGGAGGTTTCGTGGGACAGCGTACTTCGCTCTTCGCCCTAGCGCTGGTGGCGCTGGGCGCGGCCGGCGCATCCGGCCAGGAGCGCCAGATCACCGGCCGCGTGACCTCGGCCACGAACGGCGAGGCGATCGCGGGCGTCAACGTGTCCGTGACCGGCGCGGCGTTCGCCGCCGTCACCAACGCCGACGGTCGCTACGCGATCTCGGCGTCCGCCGGCGCCGCGACACTGGCGTTCCGCCGCATCGGGTTCAAGCGTAAAGAGATCCCCGTGCCCCCCGGCCAGGCCACAGCCGACGTCCAGCTGCAAGAGGACGTGTTCAACCTCGAGGCGGTGGTAGTCACCGGCCAGGCCACGGGTGTTGAGCGCCGCAACGCGGCGACCGCAACGACCACCGTGAGCGGCCAAGAAGTCTCCCAGGTGCCGTCCCCCGCGCTCGACCGATCGCTCGCTGGGCGGATTCCTGGGGCGATCATCAGCCAGAACTCGGGAGCGCCGGGCGGCGGGACGCAGATCCAGGTGCGTGGCAACAACACCGTGATCGGCAGTCCCGATCCGCTCTTCGTGGTGGACGGCGTGCTGTACAGCAATGCCTCCCTGCCCACGGGGTTATTCAGCGTCACCCGGAGCTCTTCCAACCAAGGCTTCGGTGAGCAACAAGACGATCCCGTGAATCGCCTTGCCGACATGAACCCGGCCGATATCGAGTCGGTCGAGCTGTTGCGCGGCGCGGCCGCGTCGTCGATTTACGGCTCCAAGGCGGCGAACGGCGTGCTCATCATCAAGACGAAGCGTGGCCAGCCTGGGCAGGCCCGCGCGACGATCACGCAGCGGATGGGGTATTCGGAGCTGCAGCGCGGCCCGGCGACGCGCCAGTTCAGCCTTAGCGACACGTTCCCGTACACGTCGGCGCGTATCGCGTCGTACATGGTGGGCGGCCAGCTGCCGTTCTACGATCATTTGAAGGAGCTGACCGACTCCAAGCCGCTCGGCTACGAAACCGATATCAGCGTTACGGGTGGCACGGAGAACACCAGCTATTTCTTCGGGGGCGGCTCGAAGCGCGACGGTGGCATCGTCGGTAACACATTCGACGAGCGCCAGAATCTCCGCGCCAATATCGACCAGTCGTTCTCGCATAAGCTGCACCTGGCTGTTTCGATGGGGTTCAACCGCACTGCCACGGACAAGGGGTTCACCAACAACGACAACAACGGCGCGAGCGTGACGTACGCGATCGCCTACGTTCCCGGGTTCGTCAACCTGCTTCCGACAGCCGGCACGTATCCCAAGCCCGGGATCGGCTACCTCGGTTCGAACCCGCTCCAGACAGCGGCACTCGCCAAAGCCACCGAAACGGTCTATCGCTTCACCGGCGGTGGAACGCTCACCTGGGAGGCCCTGCAGACGGCCCACCACCGGCTGCAGATCGTCGGCGCGGGCGGCATGGATCTGTTCCAGCAAAAAGCGGTCCTCGTGTCGCCGCCTGAGCTGTTTTTCGAGCAGACTCAAACCAATCCCGGAACGTCGACGCGATCGAACGCCGACAGCCGCCAGTGGAACTGGAATCTCAATGCGATTCACAGCTACGTTCCTGCTACCGGCGCGCTCAAGGCCACGACATCCGCGGGGGTGCAGGTCGAGGACCGCGAGCTCAGCCGGGAACGCGTCGTCGCGAAGGGCCTTCTCCCGGGCCAGTCGAACATCGACGAGGCGTCCGTGCTGCAGGGGCCGTTCGAGCGGAACCCCAAAGAGCGCACCCTCGCCTTCTACGGGCAGGAAGAGGTTCTGGCGCTCCAAGAGCGGTTGTTACTGTCCGGGGGGTTTCGGGCGGAGCGTTCGAGCGCCAACGGCGATCCGAACAAGTATTATCTGTTCCCGAAAGCCTCGGCCTCGTACCGGTTCCCGGGGCTGCTTGGCGAAGGTAGTGAGCTCAAGCTCCGGGGCGCGTACGGCGAGACCGGGAATCAACCAATCTTCGGGCAGAAGTTCACGCCGCTCGCGACCGCGGTCATCGGTGGGGTGGTAGGTACTGTCGTTGGTCCCACGGCGGGCGCACCGAACATCAAGCCGGAGCGCTTGAAGGAGTTCGAGGCGGGAGTAGATGCGCAGCTGTGGAACGGCCGCGCGTCCGTCGAGATAACCGGGTACACCCGGCACACCTACGATCTCTTGCTCCAAGCGACTCCGGCGCCGTTCACCGGCTATGGGAACCGGATCTTCAATGGCGGAGTGCTGTGGAATGAGGGTCTTGAGATCGCGCTGGGCGTGACGCCCGTCCGCACAAAGAATCTGAACTGGGTGTTTCGAACCAACTACACATCCCTCAAGAACCGGGTACAGGACCTGCCGAGCCCCGATATCTGCAAGCCCGGTGCTCAGATTTGCGGCTTCCGACCGCCGGTGGCGGGATTCGGGCTGCCGTACGGCGAGTTCTTCATCCAAAAGGGCCAGCCGATTACCCAGATCATCGGCACCGATACGGTGCCGGGCGGCGGAGGAACGCTCGCTACCCGCTACCTCGGCCAGGCCAACCCGCGGTTCCGGTGGTCGTTCCTGAACGACGTCTCTTACAAGCGTTTGTCCTTCTCGATGTTGTGGGATTGGCAGTTCGGCGGCGCCGAGCAGAACCAGACCCTATCGCTGTACGACTGCAACGGCCTCGCTCCTGATCAAGCGACGGTGGCCGGGCGGGCGCGCTATGACGCGTGCAACGTCTGGGGGATTGCCACACCCTTCGTGCAGTCCACGACGTTCCTGAAACTGCGCGAGGCCAGTCTCGGCATCGATCTGCCGGAACAGTGGGCGAGCCGGCTCGGCGCCCACAACGCCCGCGTAAGCGTCACGGGGCGAAACCTGATCTTGATCACGGACTACTTCGGGTACGACCCCGAGGAGAGCAATTTTGGCCAGCAGGCCGTCTCGCGGAACATCGACCTCGGCCCCTATCCGCCGATGCGAAGCTTCTTTTTCTCGATCACGGCGGGGTTCTGACCATGACCACGAAACTAATGGCGGCGGGCCTCCTGGCGGCGGCGCTCGCGGTGGCGTCGTGCACCGATTTCTTCAATGTGCCGAATACCGACCAGCCGAACCAGGAAGACTTGCTCACGGCGCCGACCCGGGCAAAGCTGTCGGCTGCCGCGACCGGCATCTTCGCGAGCGCCCGCGGCGACATCCAGGGTCAGATCTGGCGCATCGGCTCCCTTGGCCGGGAGGGCATCAACCTGTCCGGCAACAACCAGCCCGACTACCAGGAACCGTATTTCCTGGCCGCCCTGACTGGCAACTTCGGGGGCGCATTGTGGCTCGGTCGTTACTCGGCGATTCGCGGCGTCAACATCTACCTTACGGCGCTGGACCGTGTCGGCTCGGGGGACGTGAGCGACGCGGAGAAGGCGGCGTCACGCGGGATGGCGAACACGATCAAGGCGCTCGCGTTCCTGTACCTCATCGAGACGCGTGACTCCCTCGGTGCAGCCGTCGACGTGGACGTGTCGATTACCGCCTCGCCCGCCCCGTTCGTGACCAAGGACAGTGTGTACGGCTACGCGCTGCACCTCTTAGACTCCGCGAGAGCGGACCTCGTGCGGGCGGACAGCACGCCGTTCCCGTTCCCCCTTCCTCCGGGGTTTGCCGGGACAGCGCTGAACGCGGAGGACTTCAGCCTGCCGGTGTCGTTCCTCAAGTTCAACCGGGCGCTCGCGGCCAAGGCGGAAGTACTGCGCGCGACTGCGGCGGGCTGTGGCGTGCCGTGCTATACCGCGGCACTCGCGGCCCTCTCGGCCTCTTTCGTCACGAACAGCCCCGGCGATTTCGCCAAGGGAGCCTACTTCGATTTCTCCAATGCCGCGGGAGACGTTGCGAATGGGCTCTCCGAGCCCCTCAACGGAGTCACATACTTCGCACACCCGTCGGACAGCGTGGACGCCCAACTCCAACCGGCCGGCCAGCCCGACCAGCGGGTCATCGACAAGATCGTAGCGGCGCAGGACACGCAGGTGCTGGGCGGCATCAGCATCATCGGCCAGCAGAAGTTCACCATGTACTTCACGGGGGGAGCTGCTGATCCTGCCCGCCCGATCCCCGTCATCCGGGACGAGGAGCTCGTGTTGTTACGTGCGGAGGCGGAGTGGTTCACGGGAGCGAAGGCACCAGCGCTCACCGATATCAATCTGGTTCGGCAAAACGCTGGTGGACTCGCACCGACGACGCTCATCATCGCCAGCCCGGATTCGGACTTCGTAAAGGAGTTGTTGTACAACCGGCGGTATTCCCTATTGTGGGAGCAGGGCACTCGCTGGATCGACGCGCGTCGCTTCCAACGTATGGGAGACATTCCGAAGCAGCCCCCAGTGGGCGGCAACGTCGCGCCTGTGATGCCGATTCCAGACCCGGAGTGTAACGCACGCGGGCTGCCCAACAGCTGTACACCTTTGACGCCGTAATTTGCAGACAGGCAGGAGAAATGAGTGCGGCGGGGCGTCCTCCGTGGGCACCCCGCCGTTCATCTACCCTACATCTCCCTATACACGTACGCCCCCACCGCCCCCGCCGCCGCATACTTCACCAGCTCCACGATCGTTCCGACCGTGTACATCTGCTGCGGGAACAATCCCATCGGCGCCTCTCCCAACGAGTGCAGCAGGCCGGCGAAGAACCACACCGCGACCCCCGCGATGACCGCCGTTTTCGCGCCCGCACCAAACCGCGGCCGGATCGCCGCGTACACCCACAGCAGACCGATGCCGTAGACGAAGTCGAGCACGACGAACAGCGGCACCAGACTGTCCATCGCACCTGGCTGCTTGCCCAGCGCCTGCATCGCCGCGGCGATCGCCTGCTTCATCATCACGCCGAAGAACACAAAGTCCACGATGTTCAGCACCACCCCCGCCAGGAGCCCGCCCACTACCACCCGACCCCAGTTGATCTTGCCCATACCGCACCTCGTGAGAGGGACGCCCTACACTAGGGTACGATGAGCACGGCCACCATCCCACCCATCCCGTCGGGCACGGTTGCCACGCCGTTCGGCACCACCCAATCCGAGCCGTCGACCAGTAGGTTGAAGTGATAGAGGCCGCGCCTGAGGCCCAGCACTCCCTCCCAGACGTCGTCGCCCAGCGGGCGCAACGCCACCTGCCCCCAGGAGTTCCAATCGCCCGCGATCGCCACCGAGCGGGCCCCCGCCATCCGGAAACGCACTACCAGGCTGTCGCTCCGCACCCCGGGCACGAGCGGCGCCAACTGCGTCCGGGGTGCGCGCGCCGAGCGATGGAGTCGCACGCCCACGGCGAAGAACCCCGCGCGCGGCAGGCCTTGGTAGGGATCCGGGAGATAGCTCCCGCCGCCGAGCTCGACCGCGACCCTGGGCGTCGCGTAGAACTGCACGAACGCGCCCCCGGCTCCCTCCGACGGGAAGGCCGCCGATGTCCGCCCGGCGACCCACAGCGACACGATCGCCCGCCCCCGCTCGAGCGTGGCCGCCAGGCTCGCGTCCGTGAACCAATAGTCCGGAAATCGGGTGGGCTCGACGCTCAATTGGAGCTCCGGCGCCCCCGCGCCGCTTCCGGGTCGCCACCACACCCGCGCGCGACTGTGCAACGCCGTGACTGGTAGGTCGCCCGAAATCGCGCCGCTGGACGGGCCGGCGCCGATCCCGAGCCCCCACGTGTTCGCAGACCGCGAGAACTCCGCGAGGGCGTGTGCCGCCGCGGTCGAGCCGCCATCGGTACGCGTGGTACCGCCGAGTGTGAGCTCGGCACTGAAGCGCACGGGCCGGGCGAGCGGAGCGCTGACCAGAGAGAGGCCCGTGAGTCCTTGGGCGGCCCATGCGCCGCCCGGAAGCGAGGCGACCGAGCCGGAAAAATCCGCCGTCCAGGCCGCAGACGTGCGTCGGATGGCGGGCGAGAGCACGGCCGTGCCGAAGCCCGCGCCCGCGGAATACCGCACGGTGCCCAAGCCCAGGCCGACGGACATCTCGGTCTGCGCGGCCGCCGGCGCGGGAAGTGTGATCACCGCCGCCAGCAGCGCAACCATCCCCCGCTTCACGGCACCAAAGCTATGACGCGCGGGGACGGAGGGGTACGGTGGGAGAAAAGCGAGTAGGGGCGCAGCCTACTGCGCCCCTACGTCCCCTTTTGAAAATTGTGCTGTCGTTACGGCCGATGCGGGTTGGTCGGCTGGCCCTGCTTGTGAGCCGGCGTCGCCGGCGTGGCCCGGTGCGCGGGCAAAGTGGGCACGTCGCCATGCCCGGGCACGGCGCGCGTGGCACGTGTCGCCGGCGTGGCGGCGTTGGGGTTGCGTGTCACGTCGACCGCGACCACCTCCCCTCGCCGGTGCGTCGCCCGGTGCGCGGCACCTTGCGAGTGCAGCGCGACCATGGCTTTGCCCCGATCGGACGCGTGCTCGTTGGGAATCTGCGGCGTCTGCGCCGCCAACAGGGTGGGCACCGCGTATACGACGGCGAGCCCGAAGAGCTTGCGAATCATGGAGTTCTCCTTCACCTAGAAAAGTCGGTTACCGGCTCGAGGGATCCTCCCGCCCACTCACGCGACAACAACACCGCACGGGCGCGGCTGCGGGTGATCTCACCGAGCCAGGTTGCAACCGACGTGTTGGCGGTCTCGACGAAGCGGGCGGCGCTGAGCCAGACGTAGGCGAACGTTTCGGCCACTACCTCGTCCGCTTCCCCGGGGTCGATGACGATGCCATAGGCGAGCGCGTACACGCTGCTGCCGTGACGTTGCTCGAGCTCGCGCAGAGCCGCCGCGTCGCCGCTCGCCACCCAGCCGAGCAGGGTTAGATCCGCCACGGAGCGATTGTGCTGAGGCATGCTCGACCCTCCGGTATTGTCATAGAAGAGTGCCGGGCCCCGAGCGAGGTAACGCCTTGTGTCGCAAGTTCCAGCAGGGTCCGGCGTTACTAACCCTGACCCAGGTGACTCTTTAGGAGCGGACGGGTTGCCCGCGTCGGCCGCTGCCCCTAGCATCACCTGCACAACTTCGGGCAGCGAGGGCGACGGTTGGGTCTCGCGGGCGACGCAACGGACGGCGAGGTCGTGCGGGCGGTACTGGGGGGCGAGGTGGAGCGGTACGCGGTGCTGGTGCATCGCTACCGCGACCGCTATGCGCGCTACGCGGCGCGCATGCTGGGCTCCCTCGACGCGGGCGAAGACGCGGTGCAGGACGCGCTGGTGCGGGCGTTCGATCGCCTGGCGGATTGCCGCGAGCCGGACAAGTTTGCGGGGTGGCTGTTCCTGATCGTGCGCAATCGCTGCTACGCTGAGCGGCGCCGGCAGCAGCGGGAAGGGCGGCCGCTCGACGAGCGAGATGACGGTGTGGCGGCCGCCGACCGGCCCGATGGGACGTACGAGCAGACGGAGCGGATGCGGGCACTCGAGCGGTCGCTCGGACACCTCACGCCGGAGCAGCGCGAAGTCTTCGTGCTGAAGCATGTCGAAGGGCTGGCGTACGACGAAATCGCGGGGCGGACGGGGGCGACCGTGGCCTCCCTCAAGATGCGGATGCATCGGGCGTACGACAGATTGCGGGACCTGATGAAGGAGCACTTATGAGCCTCGGCTATCACCCTCTCGTGAAGCAGCTGCTGGACGGCGAGCTGTCGCTCGCCGAGCTCCCGCCCGAGCTGCGTGCGGAGGGCGCGGAGGCGCTGCGACTGATCGGCGCGGTGGATCGCCGCCCCGTCGTCCTGTCGGCGGCGCTGGACGACCGCGTGATGGCCGTGGTGCGGCAGCATGCCGCCTCTCGCACGCGCCGCGCGTGGCACTGGCTGACGGCGCCACGCGACGTGGAGCTGCGGCTGCGGCTGCGTCCGGTGGTGTGGGCCGGCGCGCTCGCCATCGCGGCGGGCGTCGCGCTCCTGCTGCTGGGGCGGGTCCCGGCCTCCGCGCCCGTCCCGGCCTCAGTGGCACGCAGCGGGGCACGCGACTCCGTGTTCGTGCGATTCGTGCTGTACGCTCCAGGCGCCCGGCATGTCGCCGTGGCGGGCACCTTCAATCAGTGGGATCTGAACGCGGCGCCGTTGGCGCGGGCGGGCTCGAGTGGCGTGTGGACGACCACGCTCGCGCTGCCCGTGGGCCAGCACCAATACGCCTTTGTCGTGGACGGCGAGCGCTGGGTCGCAGACCCGGCGGCACCGGCGATCGACGACGGGTTCGGCCGCCGCAACAGCATGGTCGCCGTGACCCTCCGGGGAGCACGCACGCTGTGAAATCGTTCCTGGCGCTCGCGTTCGCGCTGTCGACGACGCTGCGGCTGACGGCGCAAGACGTGGGGGCGCGCCTCGATGGGCGCGTCCCGCTGGAGGTGCAGCGCGCCGTTCAGGACATCGCCGCGGACGCCGCAGCGCACGGCCTGCCGACCGAGCCGCTCGTCCAGAAGGCCATCGAGGGCGGCGCGAAGCGGGTCCCGGCCGAGCGGCTGATCGCGGCGGTGCGCGCGCTCGCCGGGCGGCTGGCGGGCGCGTGGGACGCGGTACGCGCGGGGGGCCTGGAAAGTCCCACCGCCGATGTGGTGGAAGGCGGGGCGGACGGGCTCAGCGCCGGGCTCTCCGCCGGGTACGTGAGCGAACTGGTGCGCGCCAGCCGCGCCCCGTACGATCCGGCGCTGGTACTGCGGGTCGCCGCCACACTGGCGGCCCTCGGTGTCTCCCCAAAGCAGACGGTCCAGCTCGTTGAAGGCATGATCAAGGACGGGAAGTCGCCGAGCGATCTCCTGAGCTTGCCGGGCCAAGTGCAGGCCGGCGTGGCCGACGGCGCTACGCCCGCGGAGGCGGCAGAGCGGGTCAACCACGGCGGCGGTAGCGGCGTGGGTAATGCCGGGGGCAACCATGGCTCACCGCCACCCGATTGGGTGCCACCAGGTCAGGGGAAAGGCCACAAGCCGGCGAACCCCCACAAGCCGTAGGCCCCCCTCGCCGGACCGGACTGGACGCGCGTTACTTCCGGCCCCGGGCGTAGGTAGATTCCATTTCCTATGCCCCTTTCTCACAATCTCGGATTCCCGCACCTCGGCGCCGCCCGCGAGCTGAAGCGCGCCACCGAGGGCCATTGGAGCGGCAAGGTCTCTCAGGCCGACCTGCTCAAGACCGGCGCCAGCCTACGCGAGCGTCATTGGCGCCTGCAGCGGGACGCCGGTATCGACCTCGTCCCGTCGAACGACTTCTCCTACTACGACCGCGTGCTCGACACCTGCACGCTGGTGGGGGCCGTGCCCAAGCGATACGGCTGGACGGGCGGCCCGGTGGACCTGGATACGTACTTCGCGATGGCGCGCGGCGTGCAGGCGGGCGGGCGCGACGTCACGGCGATGGAAATGACGAAGTGGTTCGACACCAACTATCACTACATCGTACCCGAGTTCGACCCGGGGCAGGCGTTCCGGCTGTCGTCCTCGAAGCCGGTGGACGAGTTCCTCGAGGCCAAGGCGCTCGGTATCCAGACCAAGCCGGTGCTGATCGGTCCCGTGACGTTCTTGCTGCTCGGCAAGACGAGAACCGCGCGCTTCGATCGTCTGGCGCTGCTGGACGCGCTGCTGCCGGTCTACGCCGAGGTGCTGTCGCGCCTGGCTGCGGCGGGCGCCACGTGGGTCCAGCTCGACGAGCCCTGCCTCGCCCTCGACCGCACCGCCGCCGAGCGCGACGCGTTCGCGCGGGCGTATCGCTCGCTCGCCGATCAGGCGCCCAAGGTGAAGCTGCTGGTCGCGACGTATTTCGGCGCGCTGGACGACAACCTCCCGACGGCGCTCGACCTGCCCGTGGCCGGTCTGCATGTGGACGCCGTGCGCACCGGGGCGCGGTTGGGGTCGCTACTCCAGGCGTGGCCGGCGGGCGGCGGGCGGGCTGGCAAAATCCTGTCGCTCGGCGTGATCGACGGGCGCAACGTCTGGAGGACAGATCTCGCCGCGGCGCTGCGCCAGCTCGAGGACGCGCTGGAGCGGGCCGGCGCCGCGCAGCTCTGGGTGGCGCCGTCGTGCTCGCTGCTCCATGTCCCGATCGATCTCGACCTCGAGCGGCGGCTCGACAGCGAGCTCAAGGGATGGCTGGCGTTCGCGAAACAGAAGCTGGTCGACGTGGCGACGCTGGCGCGCGCGCTGCGTGACGGACGGGAGTCCGCGGCGGCGGCGCTCGAGGCGAACGAGCGCGCGCTCGCCAGTCGGCGCATCTCCCGGCGCATCCACAATCCGGCGGTCAAGCAACGGGCGCGCGGCGTGACGGAGCACGACATGCGCCGCGCGTCGCCGTTCGGCGAGCGCCGTCGCAAGCAGCTCCGTCTGCCGCTCTTCCCCACGACGACCATCGGGTCGTTCCCCCAGACGGCGGAAGTCCGCGCCGCGCGCAAGCAGCTGCACGATGGCAAGCTGACGGGGCCCGAGTACGACGCGTTCATCGCGGAGCAGATCACCCGCACCTTGAAGCTCCAGGAGGAGCTGGGGCTGGACGTGCTGGTCCACGGTGAGTTCGAGCGCAACGACATGGTCGAGTACTTCGGGGAGCAGCTCGAGGGATTCGCCTTCACGGAGCACGGCTGGGTGCAGTCGTACGGGACGCGCTACGTGAAGCCGCCGATCATTTACGGCGACGTGTCCCGGCCCAAGGCGATGACGGTGCGCTGGAGCACCTTCGCGCAGTCCAAGACGGCACGCCCGGTGAAGGGCATGCTGACCGGCCCGGTGACCATCCTGCAGTGGTCGTTCGTACGCGACGATCAGCCGCGCGCCGAGACGGCGAAGCAGCTGGCGCTGGCGATCCGCGACGAGGTCAAGGACCTCGAGGCGGCCGGGATCCGGGTGATTCAAATCGACGAGCCGGCGCTGCGCGAAGGCCTGCCGCTGCGGCGCGCGGAGTGGGCCCCCTACCTCGAGTGGGCGGTGAACGCGTTCCGGCTCGCTACCGCGGGCGTGTCGGACGCGACCCAGATCCACACGCACATGTGCTACAGCGAGTTCAACGACGTGATCCGGGTGATCGAGAAGATGGACGCCGATGTGATTTCGATCGAAAACGCGCGCTCAGGGTCGGAGCTGCTCGAGGGCTTCAAGGAATACCGCTATCCCAACGAGATCGGGCCGGGCGTCTACGACATCCATTCCCCCCGCGTGCCGAGCACGGCGGAGATCGTGCAGGCGTTGAAGCGCATGCAGGAGGTGCTCGGGGACCGTCAGATCTGGGTCAACCCCGACTGCGGGCTCAAGACGCGCGGCTGGCAGGAGACGCTGGCGGCGCTGCGCAACCTGGTGCATGCGGCGCGCCAGATGCGGCCGGTGCCGGCCGTCACAGGACCGGCCGGCGAGGTTACGCCGGGCTCGCGCCCGGGGTTAGTTTAGACGCATGAACCCCGCCGAGATTCGTATCAGCGCTGAGCCAATCGACACGGGCCGCTGCAAGTTCGTCGTGAGCGAGCCGGTGCACGCGGGTGGCGTGCGGCGGTTCGCGTCGCCCGACGACGCGCGTGGCTCCCCGCTGGCCGAGGCGATCTTCGCGATCCCGGACGCGGACGTGGGCGAGGTGATCGTGTCGGGGAACCTCGTGACGGTCGTGAAGCGCAGCCCGGCCCCGTGGCAGACGGTGGGAAAGGCGGTGGGTCAGGCGATCCGCGCCGCACTCGCCGGGGCGGAGCCGGCCGTGGCGCCGAAGCCGACCGCGCCCGCGGCGCCCGGCACGGACGACGACGCGCTGTACGAGCGGGTCGCCGACCTGTTCGAGAGCCAGGTGAATCCCATGGTCGCGCGGCACGGCGGCCGGGTCGAGCTCATCGACGTGCAGGACGCCGTCGTGATGGTCCGCATGGCGGGCGGGTGCCAGGGATGCGGCATGGCCGACGTCACGCTGCGCCAAGGGATCGAGGCGATGCTGCAGCAGCACGTTCCCGATGTGAAGGGCGTCGTCGACATCACCGATCACGCCGCCGGCTCGAACCCGTACTTCGCCGCCGCCAAGAAGTAAGGCGCGGCATGCCGCGCCAGTCCGTTCCCCGCCTGCTGCTGCTCCTCCCGACGGCGACCTACCGCACGGCCGCGTTCGTAGAGGCCGCGCGCCGCCTGGGCGTCGACCTCACCGTCGCCTCCGAGCGCCCCAGTACGTTCCAGGACGCGAATCCCGGCGGCCTCGTCACCCTCGACCTGTCCCATCCGGACCGTGCCGCCGCGGAAGCACTGGCCTTCGCGCGCGAGCATCCACTCCAGGGCGTGGTGGGCGTGGACGACGACACGGCGATCGTGGCCGCCGCCATCGCCGGCACACTCGGCCTGCGCGGCAACGACGTGGCCGCCGCGCGCGCGGCCCGCGACAAGCACGAGCAGCGCACGCTGCTCGCTGCGGCGGGCGTGCCCGTGCCGCGCTTCACGCGGTACGGAGTGGAAGACGATGCACGGCAACTCGCGGCGGGCGTGTCCTACCCGTGCGTACTTAAGCCGCTGCGCCTGGCTGCGAGCCGCGGCGTGATCCGCGCCGACACCCCGGCGCAGTTCGTCGCCGCCTTTGCGCGCGTCAAGCGCATCCTCGACGACGCGGGATGCGGGATGCGGGATGCGAGGGGAGTAGGAGATCGCGCATCCCCCATCCCGCATCCCGCATCCCGGTACTTGCTCGTCGAGGACTTTGTTCCGGGTCGCGAGTACGCGCTCGAGGGCCTGCTCGTCGCGGGCGAGCTCCAGATGCTGGCGCTGTTCGACAAGCCCGACCCGCTCGACGGCCCCTACTTCGAAGAGACGATTTACGTCACGCCGTCGCGCCTCCCGGGGGACACCCGGGGCGCGGTGGCCGCGTGCGCGGCGCGGGCCGCCGCCGCGCTCGGGCTCCGGGAAGGACCGGTGCACGCCGAGCTGCGGGTGAACTCGAGAGGCCCCTGGCTGATCGAGCTCGCGGCACGACCGATCGGCGGGCGGTGCAGCGGAGCGCTGCGATTCGGGAGGGGGGACGAGGGAGGAGGGACGGGTTGGGTCTCGCTCGAGGAGATCGTCATCCGACATGCGCTGGGGATGGAGTTGCCCGCGCTCGAGCGTGAACCACAGGCGTCCGGTGTGATGATGATCCCCGTGCCGGACGCGGGCGTGTTACGGGAAGTGCGGGGGGTGGAGGCGGCGCGGAGCGTGCCGCTGGTCGAGGAGGTCGTGATCACCGCGCATGCGGGCCAGGAGCTGGTGCCGTGGCCCGAGGGCGCGCGCTATCCGGGATTCATCTTCGCACGCGGCGGGACGCCCGACGCGGTGGAGGCTGCGCTGCGTGCCGCCCATCAGCGGCTGCAGTTTGTGATCGCTCGGGACTAGGCCGCCGTGGCCACGCACTCGAGCCAGTTGCGTGGCACGTTGTTCATGCCCGTTTCGTCGATCGTGCGGTGCAGCCCCTCTTTCAACGCGCTCGAGCCTTCCTCGAGCGGGACTCCCGGCAGCGCACCCTCGATGAACAACGAGAAGCGCCCGATGTCTTCCAGCGCCTCGGGGGTCATCTCGATGCGCACCAGGTCGACCGCCGGGCGCGTGAAGCCGGCCTGCACGCACAACTCGCCGTACTCCTCGGCCGAGAGGAACTGGCGTGCGACCGCGTGGGCCTTGTGCTGGACTTCGAGCCCGCGCTCGCGCAGCACCTGCACGGCGCGCACCACCCAGCGGCGCCAGAATCCCGCCGTCCCCTCGACGTAAGCGCCGTTGAAGAACGTCGTATTGAACGCAAACACGCCGTCCGGCTTCAGCGCCTTGCGGATCTCGGCGAGCACCTGCGCCTTGTCGGGCACGAGGTGGATGGCGTTCAGGAACACGACCGCATCGGCCGACGAGACGAGGCGCGATACCCACTCGGCGCTGCCCTCGATGAACTCGACGACTCTGGAGTGGATGGCGGCTCGGGCTTTGGAGAGGGCTGATGCGGAGGGATCGATGCCGATCACTGTGGCGTTGCGCGCGTCGCCCAGGCGCTCCAGGATGAGCTTGGTGACGGCTCCCGGGCCGCAACCCAAGTCGACGATCTTGCGGCGACCGGGGCAGATGACCCGCTCGACGATCCACCGATTGACCTCGGTAAAGAACGGGTGCTGGGTGAACGCTTCGAACGAGAAGCGTTCGTCGCCGCCCGCTTCGTGAGCTGTCATGGGCCCCTCCCCGCTCTCAGACTTGTGAATCGCGGCCGCACCGCGTCGATTCCCAAGGTTCCAAGATACACGCTTGGGGCTGGCTTCGCGCCCAAGCGCCGTCTAGTATGGGCATCTAAGTGACCCCGCCAAGACGTCTCAGTCAAGAGGAAGAACGCTCGTTGGTGCGCCGCCTCAAGGCGCGAGACGAGCACGCGCTCCGCGAGTTATATGACGCGCTCGCACCGTGGGTTCTCGGCCTCGCCTATCGCATCTTGCACGACGAGGACGAGGCGGAAGAAGTCGTCGGTGACGTCTTCGTGAAAGTGTGGCGTCACGTCCACAGGCACGATCCCCGGCGCGGGCCGCTGGTGCCGTGGGTCCTGTCGATCACGCGGAACCGGGCGCTCGACGAGCTGCGGCGACGCCGGCGCTGGTGGCGGAAGGCGGACCGTTTGGGGCAGGCGCAGGGGCTGGGAGAGGAGCTCGAGAACCCCGCGCCGCACGAAGCCACCGTCCCGGGGTGGCCGCTGCACCGCGAGGTGCACGCCGCGCTCGCGACGCTGCCGGACGAGCTGCGGCGTGTCGTGACGCTCGCGTATTTCGAAGGGCTGTCGCACAGCCAGATCGCGCGCCGCCTGCAGCAGCCGTTGGGTACGGTCAAGACGCGGCTGCGGGCCGCTCATCACAAGTTGACGGACCAGTTGGCGCATCTCAAGGATTGGCTGGAATGACGGACTGGTTGGGCATGTCGGTGCCACCGCGGACCCCGCGCCCCGAGCTCAAGGGGCGGGTGCTGGCGCGCGCCCTGGCGCGCCGGCGGCGCTGGCCGCTCGCGGTGGCGGCGGCGCTCGTGGTCGTGGCGGCGGGAGTGGGGAGCGCGTGGTGGGCGCAGCGCACGATCGCCGCGCTCGCGGCGGAGCGCGATCGACTCGCGGCGCGGGTCGCGGCCCTCGAAGACACCGTCTCGAGCTTCATCCACGACCCCGCGACCCGACTCGTCCAGGTGCCCGTCTCGACGGGAGGCCGTGTCGGGTCGGTGACCATTTTCGCCGACAGCGCGCGGCATCGCTGGCTGGTGCGCTGCGACGGCCTGGCCCCGAATGCGAGGGACCAGGCGTATCAGCTGTGGTTCGTCACCGACAAGGGCATGCAGCCCGCGGCGGTGATGGCGATGGATCGAGACCAGCCTATGGTGATGGGGCTGCCGCTGCCGCGAGCGGGGGAACAGGTGAGGGGCGCCGCGATGACCATCGAGCCGCGGGCCGGCTCGGCGAGTCCAAGCGGGCCCATGGTGTTCCATCTCGAACTATGAGGTAGGGGCGCAGCATGCTGCGCCCCTACTTTTTTCCCGCCAGGTCGTGCACGGTCTCGAGCTCCACCACCTTGAAGCGCCGCTGCCCCATGGGAAGGGCGGTAGTGACCGATTGTCCGACCTTGGCGCCCAGCAGCGCCTTGCCGAGGGGGGACGCCATCGAGACCGGCGTTTCGTCCCCGTCGTCGTCACCCTCGATGAACTCACCCAGCGTGAGCGCGTACGTTTCCCGCTGCTTGGTGTCGACGTCCTGCACCGTCACGCGAGAGCCGAACCCCACGCGGTCACGCGGGATGTCGGCTTCCTGGACGCTCGAGAGCTTGGACAGGCGCAGCCGCAGGTGGCTCAAGCGTAACGTGACGAACTGCTGGCGCTCGAGCGCCGCCTTGTACTCGGAGTTCTCCCGCAGGTCGCCGTGCGCCCGCGCCCGCTCGATCTCCTTCGGCAGCACGAAGTTGATCTCGTGGTTCAGGCGCTCGACCTCGGCCTGAAGCTTCTCTCGGAGTTCGGCGAGCATAGGAGGAGAAATCTAGACGGGTACACGGGTCGACGGTTAGACCGGTCAGTCTAGCCGTCTAGCCGTCTACCCGTCTCGCCGTCTAGTATTCCTCATGCCCCTCAACATTCGCACCTATCACGAGCTGACCGAGCCCGACCGCTCCGGGCTGCCCAGCCAGATCTCGGCGCAACGGCGCCGGGTGGCGTCGCGGCTCGGGGGCGTGGGCCGGGTGGTCGCCGTGATGAGCGGCAAGGGCGGCGTGGGGAAAAGCTTCGCCACGGCGGGCCTCGGTCAGGCCCTGGCGCGCGCCGGTCGGCCCGCGGGCGTGCTCGACGCCGACTTCAACGGGCCCACCATCCCCGCCCTGCTTCACATCCCCGTTACCCGTTGCACGGTGCACGACGATGCCATCGAACCCGCCCTGAGCCCGGAGGGCGTGCGCTGCTTCTCGATGGCGCTGCTGCTCCAGGACGGGCGGCCGCTCGGGTTCCGAGGCCCCGAGGCCGAGAGCCATGTGTGGCGCGAGACACTCGAGGCGGCGACGCTGCGGGAGTTCCTGGCCGACGTCGCCTGGGGTACGCTGGACCGCCTGCTGGTCGACCTGCCGCCGGGGATCCAGCGGTTCCAGGAGCTCGTCGACCTCCTGCCGGCGCCGCCGGCGGTGCTCACGGTGACGATTCCCACGGCCGAGTCGCGCGATGCGGTGCGCCGGGCGATGCAGTTCGCCCGGGAGCGCGGCGCGGAGCTGCTGGGCGTCGTGGAGAACATGGTGGAGGGTCCGTTCACCGGCGATGCGGGCGAAGCGCTCGCTCGCGAGTTCGCCATCCCTCTCGTCGCCCGAGTGCCGTTCAATCCGGACCTTCGGATCTGGGACCAGCTCGCACAACGGATGCTGAGCTCGTCATGACGCACTCCGCATTCCACACTCCGCATTCCGCACTATGAAGTTCCTCTGCGTCGAATGCGACCGGCAGATGCTGTTCGAGGAGCGGCAGCTCCCCGGCGATGGCACGCTCGCGGCGGCGTTCCGGTGCCCGCAGTGCGGCCGCGCCGTCGGGTTGTTGACGAATCCGATGGAGACGCAGCTGGTGGCGTCGCTGGGCGTGAAGATCGGCGGGACGACGATCGAGCCGCAGCCGCTCGAAACGGTGCGGGGCATGGTGACGACGGGGCGCGATGATGCCTTCGAAGACGGGAACGGGGAAACGGGAAAGGGGAAAGGTCCCCCTCCCGCCTGGTCTCTGGAAGCGCAGGAGCGGTTGGCCCGGGTCCCGAATTTCGTGCGCGGGATGGTGAAGAAGATCTACGCCGACTATGCCAGGGAGCGCGGCATCGGCGAGATCACGCCGGCCGTGATGGACAGCGCGCGCAGCGAGCTCGGGCTCGAGGGCATGTGAGCCTGGACGAGCGGACGGTCCACGGCCTGCGCATCGTGATCGACCGCGACCAGTGCGTCGGGTTCGGCGATTGTGCGACGGCGGCCCCCGAAGGTTTCAAATTGGACGCCGACACGATCGCCACGTTTCTCGAGCCGGAGCGAGTGGAGCGCGAGCGACTGCTGCGCGCGTGTGACGCCTGTCCAGTGGATGCGATTACCGTCTGGGATTCAGAGGGTAGGCAACTGGTGCCCCCGCTTACTTGACAGCCTGTCTCGTCGTTCACATACTCGCCCCGCCCTAAGGGGAGGTGCCGGTGTACCGTGAGATCTTCGTCCCGGTCGACAACTCCAGTCCGTCGGACTGGGCGGTGGACCGGGCCATCGAGTTGTGTCGCAAATCCGCAGGCCGCATCACCGGAAATCACGTCTACGCCGCCCGCCTCCACGACGTCCGCTTTCGCCAGCTCGAGACCGGCCTCCCCGCCCGGTTCCAGACCCCAGACGAGATCAAGAAGCAGCGCAAGATTCACGACAAGCTGATCGAAAAAGGTCTGCAGCTGATCGCGGACAGCTTTCTCGACCAGGTGGGGAAGCGCTGCGAGGCGGCGGGCGTGGGACTGACGCGCCAGCTGCTGGAAGGCATCAACTACGAAGAGATCGTCAACGAGGTGAACCGCGGCGCCGGCCGGCTTCCCGGGCTGATCGGCTTCGACCCCGATCGGGCCGCGGGCTACGACGGGGGCGACAAGGCCCGCTCGGACGTGAAGGTGGGCGAGAACGGGCGGCTCATCGCGGAAGACGAGGACAGCGCCGCGCGGCTCGCCGGCTCGTCGGGTCGTCAGTACGATCTACTCGCGATCGGGGCGCACGGCCTGGGCCGCCAGCCGTACTCGCAGCTCGGCGGTGTCGTGGCGCGCGTGCTGCGGGGCATCGAGAAGGACGTGCTGCTGGTGCGCGACGAGCGGCCGTTCGCGGACGGACGGTTCATGGTGTGTGTGGACGGGTCGTCGTACGGCTATCGGGCGATGCGGCTGGCGCTCGAGCTGGCCCAGGCGTTCGGCGGGTCGCTGTTCGTGTGCAGCGCGTTCGACGTCGAGTATCACCACGTCGTGTTCCACAACATCAAGGATGTTCTCTCGTATCAGGCTTCCAAAGTTTTCAAGTTCGAGGAGCAGGAGGAGCTGCACAACAACATCATCGACAAGGGCCTCCTGAAGCTGTGTCAGGCGAACCTGAAGCGCGCCGAGGTGATGGCGCAGGAGTTCCCCGCTGTCCCGCTCAAGACACAGATCCTCGTCGGCAAGCCGTTCCAGGTGGTCCTGCAGTGGGCCGAAGAGATCAAGCCGTCCTTGCTCGTGCTGGCGCGGCACGGCGCGCACCGCATCGAAGGGACGGAGCTGGGAAGTCAGGCCGAGAATGTCTTGCGGCTGGGGCCCTGCAACGTGCTGCTCGCCGGCACGGAGGGGGTGCGGCCCGAGGACATCCCCTGGATCGAGGAGGACGGCGTCGCGGGGCTGCCCTGGGCGCCCGAGGCCGAGGTGCGAATTCTGCGCGTGCCCCCGTTCGCTCAGGGAATCGCGCGCCGGGCGGTCGAGGAGTACGTGCTCGAGCAGACGAATGGCGAGCCGGCGACGGTCACCAACCGGTGGCTGGACGAGGCGATCCGCAAGCTGCTCCCCACGCACATGCAGCTGATCATGGGGATCGGCACGGCCGAGGAGATCGCGCTCGCGGAGGTGAAGGCCCAGGAGCAGCTGAAGGGCACGAAGGTCCAAGGACACGACTCCGACCCCCAGCCCCTGACCCCTGACGTGGAGGTCCGGTGTCCGGTGACGGGAGCGGTGAGCACGCGTCCGCGCGTCGCCACCGATCCGATCATATGGACCGAGGAAGCCTGGCAGCGGCTGCAGCTCGTGCCGCTCATCGCCCGGCCGCTGGCGCGCAACACGGTCGAGCGATTCGCGCGCGGGCACGCCATCTGGCGCGTGAGCACCCGCGTGATGGACGAGAACAAGCAGGCGATGATCGCGGCCGACGAGTTCGACATGGATACGATGATGGTCATGTTCCAGGAGCTGCGGGCCAAGCAGATCCGCGCCGAAGCCGAGGGGCGTGATGGATTGAGTCCCGAGATGCGGGCGTTCATCGAGGAGGCCAAGGCGCAGGGCATCACGCGCTGCCCCATTCGGGACATCGAAGCGCAAATGGGGAAGTGCCCCGTGGACTTGAAGACCATGAAGCCGGAGGACGCGAAGGCCGCGATGGAGCGGCTGCTGGCGGAGCGGGCCGGGGCTGGGGACTGACGTGGACTACGTACCGCACGTGGTCGCCTGGAACCTGACCAGGCGCTGCAACCTGGAGTGCGCGCACTGCTACATCGCGGCGGGCCCGCACGAGAGCGCCGAGGCTGAGCTCGACACGACGGCGTGCCGGGACATCGTGGACCAGGTGCTCGCCGTGAACCCCGCTCCGCTGCTCATTCTGTCGGGAGGCGAGCCGCTCCTGCGAGGAGACCTGGCGGAGATCGCCCACCACGCATCCGCCAACGGGGCGACAGTCGTGGTGGGGACCAACGGGACGCTGCTCACCGACGAGCGCATCGCGGCGCTCGTGGAGGCGGGCGTGCGGGGGGTCGCGGTCAGCGTCGACTCGCTGCGTCCCTCCTATCACGACAACTTCCGCCGCGGCAGGGGCGCGCTCGCCGACGTGCAGGGCGCGCTCGCGCGGCTGCGGGCGGCGCGGCTCGACTTCGTCGTGCAGACGACGGTCACCAAGGGGAACCGCGCGGAGCTCGGGGCCCTGGTGGCGTGGTCGGCGGACGAGGGGGCGGTGTCGTTCAACTGCTACTTCCTGGTCGCGACGGGCCGCGGCGCCGCCCTGTCGGACCTCGCGCCCGCGGACTACGAGGCGGTGCTCGCCGACCTGGCCCGCTGGGAGCGCAGCTACCGGGGCCGCATGCTGGTGCGGGCGAAATGCGCGCCGCACTTCATGCGCCTGGTGCATCAGACCGACCCCGACTCCCCGGTCCTGAACTACGAGACGCGCTGTCCCTGCGGCACGCAGTACTGCCGCATCACGCCGGACGGCAAGGTCACGCCGTGCCCGTACCTGCCCGAGGTGGCTGGCGATCTCACATCGCAGCGCTTCGCCGACGTGTGGCGGTCGTCGCCGCTGTTCCGACGGCTGCGGGAAGGGCCGCTGCAGGGGAAGTGCGGGGCATGCGAGTATCGCGCGCTGTGCGGCGGCTGCCGGGCGCGCGGGTTCGCGCTCGAGGGGGACGTGCTCGCCGCCGATCCGTCGTGCCTGTACGAGCCGACGGGCGATACGGCCCTCATCGAGCCGGCCCGCGCGCTGCGCTACGGCGGCGACTTTCAACCGGCGCTGGCGTGGACGCCCGCGGCGCGCGAGCGGGTGTCCCGCATCCCCTCGTTCGTGCGCGGGGTGGTGATGCAGCGGGTGGAGGCGTGGGCGCGCCGTCAGGGGCGCCGGGAGGTGACGCCGGAGCTGCTCGCCGAGGTGCGGAGCTCGATGCCGATCGACTTCTCGAAACGGCGGCCGTTTTTCGTGACGGATAACGGATGACGGAGCACTGGTCGCTCGCGCTGCAGGTCGCCGCGGACACGACCCGCGCCTACGGAGAATTCCCGCTCATCGGCGCCCGCGCCGCAGTGTGGATCGCGGCCGAGGTGCATCTGATGTTCGCGGCGTTCGTGCTGGGTGTGCCGATGTTCGCGGTCGTCGCGGAGGCGATCGGTATCGTCGGCAAGGATGCCCGCTACGACCGCCTCGCCAAGGAGTTCACGCGCCTGCTGCTGGTGGCGTACTCGGCGACGGCGATCTGGGGCGCGATACTGGTCTTCATCCTGGCGACGCTGTGGATGAAGGCATGGGCGTACTTGACCGCCGTGTTCGCGCCGTCGATGTGGCTGTACGCCGCGCTGTTCTTCTGCGAGTCGTTCACCCTGTACCTCTACTATTACGGCTGGGACCGCTGGAAGTACGGGCGGCCGAAGTGGGGTCACTGGGGCCTCGGGCTGCTGCTCAATCTGTGGGGCACGATCGTGATGTTCATCGCGAACTCGTGGCTCACCTACATGATGACCCCGCCCCGCGACGTCACCCCGTCTACGGATCCGGCGACGATCAAGCTGTGGCACGCGATCGCCAACGCGACCTGGATGCCGATCAACGTGCACCGCCTGATCGCCAACGTCGTGTTCGGCGGCGCGATCGTCGCCGCGTACGCGAGCTACCGCTTCCTCGCCGCGAAGACCGACGAGGAGCGGGCGCACTACGACTGGATGGGCTACGTCGGCAACTTCATCGCCATCTCGGCGCTGATCGTGCTGCCGTTCGCCGGCTACTGGCTGGGGCGCGAGATCTATCAATACGACCAGTCGATGGGCATCACGATGATGGGCGGGTTCATGAGCTGGCTGTGGGTCATTCAGGCGTTCCTCATCGCGGTGCTGTTCCTCACCGGCAATTACTACCTGTGGATCGGGATGGGCCGGATTCCGGGCGCCGAGCGGTTCCGCCCCTATACCAAGTGGCTGCTGGTGGTGCTCGTGCTCGGCGCGATCGTGTGGGGCACCCCGCACACGATGATCGCCGACTCGAAGGAGCTGGCGGCGATGGGCGGCTCGCACCACCCGTTCCTGGGCGCGCTAGGCGTGATGAGCGCCAAGAACACGGCTGTGAACTTGATGATCCTCACCACGTTTCTTTCGTTCCTCATGTACCGCCGGGCCAACACCCGGCCGGTCGTGCCGTGGGCGGGCACAGGGACGATCATTCAGGGAGCGATGTTCGCCGTCGCGGCCGGAGTGGTGCTGTTCTACGGCATTCGGGGCTACTTCGTCGAAGCCATCGTGCGAATCGGGTTCAGCGTCTATCAGGTCCTGGCGGTCCTCTCCTGCATCGTCTTCGTCACGCTGATCGACATCCTGATGGCGCGCGGCGCCCAGTCGCTGGGCGCGATTCAGTGGGGCAAGATGCCGCCGCGCTCGCAGTACGCGCTGTTCATCCTCGCGGTGACGTTCACGTGGCTCATGGGGCTCATGGGGTTCGCGCGCTCCGGCATCCGCCAGTACTGGCACGTGTGGCAGGTGGTGCAGGACACGAGCAAGTACGCCGCCACCCCCGCGCTCGGCTACGCGTCCAAGATGATCAGCCTGTGCGTGCTGATCTTCCTCACCCTGGTCGCGTTCGTGTTCTGGCTGGGCGGGCTGGCGGAGAAGTCCACGTTCGTCTCCCCGGGTGAGTCCGCGGGAGGGGGCCGCCATGTGGGCCACTAACCTCAAGGTCGTCGGCATCGTGCTCGGGACCCTGGCGCTCTATACCCTCATCGCCAACAAGATCCCGCAGGTCCAGTCCGAGGTGCCGCAGACGCTCACCCTGGGCGCCAATGTGACGCCGGAGCAGCTCGTCGCCGCCGGTGAGAAAGTGTTCAACGGCATCGGCGGTTGCACCACCTGCCACGGCCTCGGCACCCGCGCGCCCAATCTCCTCACCGACGAAAAGGGCACCGGAGCGATCGGCGCCCGCTGCGGCAAGCGCGAGCCCGGCAAGAGCTGCAAGCAGTATCTGTACGAGTCGCTCGACGACCCGAAGGCCTACGTGGTGGCGGGCTATCAGCCGATCATGCCGGTGATGACCAAACAGCTCTCGCCGCCACAAGTGTGGTCCGTGATCGCGTTCCTCGAATCCCAGGGCGGCACGGTCGATGTGACCGCTTCGGACATCCCGGCAACCTCCAGCACCTCCACAACCTCCCCAACGGGGGGTGGGGGTGGTGGAGGAGGTGCTGGGGGTTTGGCGGGGGGCGCCACCGACCCCAAGGCGATCATCCAGGCGGCGGGGTGCCTCGTCTGTCACAAGCTCGACGGCCAGGGACAGGTCATCGCGCCCGACTTGACGCACGTCGGGTCCCGCCGGGATGCGGAATCGATTCGTAAAAAGATCCTCGATCCGGCCTCGTCGATCGCGAAAGGCTACGAGAAGCTCGCGGGGATCATGCCCAAGACGTTCGGCACCATGATGAGCGCCGCGCAGCTCGAAGCGCTGGCGCAATACCTGGCGGCGCACAAATGACCGCCGCGCCCGCGCTGCGGCGTTACGCCGCGCACCCGTTCTGGCAGGCGGTGGCGATTCTCGTCCTCGCCTACGTCGTAGTCGTGTGGGTGGTGCCGCTGCTCCCGGGCAGCGCCATCGTCCCGAAGAGCGTGGTGCTCCAGTACATGGCCACGGTGCTGGTGGGCGTGCTCATCTACGTGAGCGACAACGAGGAGCGGTGGGCCCGTTTCAAGGAGCCGATCGCGGCGGTGCTGGTCGAGCCGCGGCTGCGCGTCGCGCGGGCCGCGCTGCTCGTGGTGGTGACGGCGCTGGTCGGGCTGATCGCGTACGGGCAGGTGGCCACGACCGTGGCCGCGCCACCCAATCTCCGCTCCATCCACCCGGCTCCGCCCACCGAAATCACTTTCCGGGGCAAGTCGATCACGCTGACGGGCCTCGAGAACCCGCTGCGCCAGCACGCCGACTCGCTGCCGGCGTATGTCGCGGAAGGCAAGCGGGTCTACTACCAGAACTGCCTGCCGTGTCACGGGGACCACCTGGACGGTCAGGGCCACTTCGCCTCCGGCTTCAATCCACTCCCGGCCAACTTCCAGGACAACGGCACCATCGCGCAGCTCACGGAGAGTTTCGTGTTCTGGCGCGTGGCCAAGGGCGGGCCGGGGCTGCCGCGCGAGGGCACACCGTGGAACTCGGCGATGCCCAAGTGGGAGGATTTCCTCACCGAGCGCGAGATCTGGTCGGTGATCCTGTTCCTGTACGATCAAACCGGATGGACGCCGAGGACGTGGGAGAAGACGGGGACGGGGGACGCGGGACGGGGGACGGGGCATGATTGACGCTCTGCTGGCGCTCGTGCTCGTCGCACCCCCCGTCCCCCGTCCCCCGTCCCTCGTCCCGTTGCAGGACACGACGAAAGGGAAGGCGGTTTATGTGAAGTGGTGCGCCGGTTGCCACGGCGATGGCGGCGCCGGCGACGGGCTGGCCGCGGCGCACATGCTGCCCCGGCCGCGCAACTTCACGGGTGCGGTCTACAAGATCCGCACGACGGCTTCCGGTCAGCTACCGACCGACGCCGATCTGATGCGGGCGATCGACGACGGGCTGCCCGGGACTGCGATGCCGGCGTGGAAGGGGCGCCTGTCGGACGCGGAGCGACGCGATGTGGCCGCATACATCAAGACGTTCTCGGCGTTCTTCGCGGACACGAGCCAACACGTGGCGGCGCTCAAGTTCTCGAGCGAGCCGAGCGGCGGGACCGGGGCGAACGCCCTCAAGACGGGGCGGCAGTTCTACGACTCCATCGGGTGCCGCAAGTGTCATGGCGACCAGGGACGGGGGGACGGGCCGTCCGCGCCCACGCTCAAGGACGACGCCGGGTTTCCCATCTTTGCCGCCGACCTGCACCAGAGCTGGCGGTTCCGCGGGGGCGGCAGCACGGGCGACATCTATCACCGGCTGCGCACCGGGCTCGACGGGACGCCGATGCCCTCGTTCTCGGACCTGATCGACCAGAAGTTCCTCACCGACGAGCAGCTATGGCGGCTGGCCCAGTACGTGCGCTCGCTCTCGCCGCCGGAGCCGCCCGAGGTGCAGGACGTGATCCACGCACCACAGATCGCCGCCCCGGTGCCGGCCTCGCCCGACGATTCGGTGTGGGGGCGGGTGGGCCGGTACTGGTTCCCGCTCGTGGGGCAGGTGATCAGAAAGTCCCGCTGGTTCGCGCCGGCGGTATCGGGCGTCTGGGTGCAGGCGCTGCATGACGGCCGCACGCTGGCGCTGCGAGTGAGCTGGGACGACCGCACGCAGAGCCCCGACAGCGCGTGGCTCGGGTTCGAGCAACGCGTGCTCGAGACCGTGGCCGGCGACGACTCGGGCCCGCCCCCCCCCAAGGCGCAGCCGTGGCCCGACCAGCTGGCGGTGCAGTTCCCCCGCCATCTCCCGGAGAGCCCGGCGGCGATGGAGCGTCCCTACTTCCTGATGGGGAGCGAAACCGACCCGGTCTACCAGTGGCGCTGGACGAGCACTCCGCGCCGGAGCGTCGCGGGCCTGGCCCGGGGGATCGAGCGGTTCGACACGCTCCCCGGCGTGGTGGCGGGGCAGGCGCGCTTCGATCACGGGGAATGGCGGCTGGTGTTCACGCGCGCCCTTGCCACGCCCGATACCGCCAACGAAGTTCAGCTTGAGGCCGGCCGGGCGATTCCGGTGGCCTTCTTCGCCTGGGACGGCTCCAGCGGGGAACACGGCTCGCGCATGGCCGTGAGCACCTGGTACTTCCTGGCGCTCGATCGGCCCACGCCGCCGGGCGTGTTCATTTCTCCGGTGCTGGCCATGCTCGTGACGCTGGGGCTGGGACTCGTGGTGGTGCGGCGGGCCCAGGGGGGGCGGCGCGGTACGGTGCGGGCGGGGAGACAGCGATAGCCTGCAGGACTTTCATCGAGGAGGCAGGATGGGGAAGCTCGGAGTTGTGGCGGCGACGGGAGGAGCGGTGCTGGTGCTGGCGCTCGCTGGGTGGATGCGCCCAGGCGTCCCCGCCGCTCAGGGCGGGGGGACGATCAGCGGCAAGGTAAAGTTCACCGGTGCGAAGCCCGCTATGCCGAAGATCGACATGAGCGAGGAGCCGAAGTGCAAGGCGAAGTACACGGCCGCACCGCCCACGGAGGAGGCGGTGGTCGTGAACGCCAACGGCACGCTCGCGAACGTGTTCGTCTACGTGAAGTCGGGCCTGCCGGCGACCTACAAGGCGCCCGCGCCCGCCGGGCCGGTGACGCTCGACCAGGACGGCTGCCGCTACCATCCGCACGTGTTCGGCATCCTGGTCGGCCAGCCCCTCGCCATCAAGAACTCCGACGGCATCCTACACAACATCAAGGCCAAAGGCACGAAGAACCGCCCCTTTAACATCAGTCAGCCCGCCGTCATGACGTCGGATCGGACGTTCACCGCTCCCGAGGTGATGGTGCCCCTCGAGTGCAACGTGCACGGCTGGATGCACGCGTGGCTGGGCGTGCTGCCGCATCCCTTCTTCGGCGTGAGCGGCAGCGACGGCTCGTTCACCATCAAGGGGCTGCCGCCGGGCACGTACACGATCGAGGCGTGGCACGAGAAGTACGGCACGCAGAGCGCGACCGTGACCGTGGCGGGGAGCGAGACGAAGACGGCGGATTTCAGCTTCGCCGCCAAGTGATCTAACCGAGGAGCGCCCCATGCGTTGGTGGCTGCCGTTCAAGGCTTCGACATTCACCGGGCCGATCGACGGCCTGTTCCTCGCCATCCTGATCATCACGGGGATTGCGTTCGTGCTGGTCGAGGTGGGGCTGATCTGGTTCGTCGTGAAGTACCGGCAGCGGCCGGGCCGGAAGGCCTTCTACACGCACGGGAGCACCCGCGCGGAAGTGATCTGGACCGCGATCCCCGCGGTGACCATGGTGGCGCTCGGTCTCATCAGCAACCATTACTGGGTCCAGATGAAGGGCCGCAACAGCATCCCACCGAATGCCTACCCGATCGCGATCCATGCGAAGCAGTTCGAGTGGCAGATCACCTACCCGGGACCCGACGGCAAGCTCGGCACGCCCGACGACTTCACGGTCCGCAACCAGTTGCACCTGCCAGTGGGTCGGCCGATCGTCGTCCTGCTGTCGTCCGAGGACGTCATCCACTCGTTCTACGTGCCGCAGTTTCGGGTCCGGCAGGACGCGGTGCCCGGGATGGACATCAAAGCCTGGTTCGAGGCGACCGTGCCGGGCACGTATGAGCTCGGCTGCTCGCAGCTCTGCGGACTCGGGCACTACCGCATGCGGGCGCAAGTGTTCGTGCAGACCCAGGAAGACTACGACGCCTGGATGAAGCAGGCTGCTCAGGAGGCCTCGTCATGACCACCGTGGCTGCGACGTCTCATCCCGCCCCCGCGCATCACGACGACCGGAGCTTCATCCGGAAGTACGTGTTTTCGACCGATCACAAGATCATCGGCATCCAGTTCCTGTTCGTGAGCCTGTTCTTTCTGCTCGTGGGCGGGCTGCTGGCGATGCAGATGCGCTGGCAGCTCGGCTTCCCGGGCAAGCCGATGCCGGGGGGCGGCGTCCTGCCCGAGACCATGGCGCCCGGCGGGGTGATCCTGCCGGAGTACTACATCCAGCTCGTGACGATGCACGGCACGTTCATGGTGTTCTTCGCCATCATGCCGCTGCTGGTGGGCGTGTACGCCAACTTCCTGATCCCGCTCAAGATCGGGACGCACGACATGGCGTTCCCCCGCATCAACATGTGGTCGTTCTGGTCGTTCTTCGCGGCCGGTCTGGTGATGCTGGCGAGCATGTTCGTGCCGGACGGGGCCGCCCGGGCCGGCTGGACCATGTACGCGCCCTTGTCGGCGCGGCACGACTATTCGGGCGCGTCGATCGGCCAGGAGCTGTGGTCGGTTTCGATCATTTTGGTCGGTCTGTCGTCGATTCTCGGCTCGCTCAACTACATCACGACGATCATCAACAACCGCGCGCCCGGCATGACGTGGTTCCGCATGCCGCTCTCGGTGTGGTCGCTGTTCATCACGGCGATCCTGGGCCTGCTCGCGCTGCCCGTGCTCTCCGGGGCGGCGATCATGCTGCTGTTCGACCAGATCATCGGGACGCACTTCTTCGATCCGGCGGCCGGCGGCCAGGCGCTGTTGTGGCAGCATCTGTTCTGGTTCTTCGGCCACCCCGAGGTCTACATCCTGATCCTGCCCGCCATGGGCATGGTCTCGGACATCATCGCCAACGGCAGCCGCAAGCCGATCTTCGGGTATCACTCGATGGTGTTCGCGATCGTGGCGATCGCGTTCCTCGGCTGGATCGTGTGGGGCCACCACATGTTCGTGAGCGGCATGAACCCGACGCTGGGATCATCGTTCATGGTATCGACGCTCGTGATCGCCGTCCCCTCGGCGGTGAAGACGTTCAACTGGATGGGGACGATGTGGCGCGGCAACCTGCGGTTCACGGTGCCGATGCTCAACGCGGTCGCGTTCGTCGCGATGTTCGTGATCGGCGGACTGTCGGGGATCTTCATGGCCGCGACGCCGGTGGACATGTTCATCCACGACACCTACTTCATCGTGGCCCACCTGCATTACGTGCTGTTCGGCGGCAGCCTGTTCGCGCTGTTCGCCGCGATCCCGTACTGGTATCCCAAGATGTTCGGGCGGCTGATGCACGAGGGCTGGGGCAAGGTGCACTTCTGGCTCACGTTCGTCTTCTACAACTGCGTCTTCTTCCCGATGCACATCCTGGGCATGGGCGGGATGATGCGTCGGCTGTACGACCCGTCGCAATACACGTTCCTCCAGCCCTACCAACCGATGAACGTGTTCATCTCGATCAGCGCGTTCCTCTTGTTCGCGACGCAGATCATCTTCTTCGTGAACTTCTGGTGGAGCCTCAAGAAAGGGAAGCCGGCGGGACTGAATCCGTGGCAGGACAACGGGCTCGAGTGGACGCTGCCGAGTCCCGCGCCCCACGGCAACTGGGACCGCGTGCCGACGGTGTACCGCGGGCCGTACGAGTTCAGCTCGCCGCAGGTGCCGGAGGACTACCTGCCGCAGACCCGCAAGCTGCCGACCGACCGCGAGCCGGCCGCCGCGACGGCCGCACGCCACTGACCGAGGGAGAGGGACGACCGATGACGCACGCAGCCGCCACCGTCGACCAGATGCGGCCCCCCTTCCCGGCCGAGCGGGGGCTCGACGTCTACAACAAGAAGCTGGGGATGTGGGTGTTCCTCGCGTCTGAAGTGATGTTCTTCGCGGCGCTGATCGGCACCTACGTCATCCTGCGGTTCGGCGCCCCCGGCGAATGGGCCAGGCCGGGGATCGTCTTGAACATTAAGATCACCGCCTTCAACACGTTTCTGCTGATTTGCTCGAGCGTGTCGATGGTGAAGGCGTACGCGGCCATCCAGGACGGCGACCCCAAGAAAATGCGCTTCTGGCTGTTGCTGACAATCCTGGGCGGTGCGTCGTTCGTCGGCATCCAGGTCTATGAGTACATCCACCTGATCGAGCACGGGTTTGTGCCGAGTGGCGTCCGGGAGGGGAGCGAGCTGGCCACGCTCGTGGCGAACGGAACGCTGCCCGCCGCAACGATGGGCCTGTACGGCTCCACGTTCTTCACGATGACGGGGTTCCACGGCTTTCACGTCACGTGCGGCGTGATCTCGATGACGTACCTGTACCTCACGAAAGCGCTGCCGGGCAAGTATTCGAAAAGCGACTACGGCGGGATCGAAACGGTGGGCCTGTACTGGCACTTCGTCGACCTGGTGTGGATCATCCTGTTCACGATCGTCTACCTCATTTGAGGGCGGGGGCCCATGGAGACCGCGCACAAGCGTCCCAACTACGTCCTGATCTGGGTGTACCTGGCGGTCCTCACGGCCGCCGAGCTGGCGCTCGCCTTCGAGCTGCCGATCTCGCGCAACCTGAAGCTGCTGCTGCTCCTGTTCCTGGCGATCTGGAAGGCGGCCCTGGTCGGGCTGTTCTTCATGCACTTGAAGTTCGAGCGCTGGAACCTGCGGATCATGGCGGTGATCCCGTTGCCGCTCGCCGTGATCTTCATCCTGGCCGGCATGTCGGAGCACATCTGGTAGCGCTGCTCGAGCTGACGAAGCCCCGCATCACGCAGCTGGTGGTGCTCACTGCCGCAGCCGGGTTCTACCTCGGCTCGGGAGCGGGGGTGGACCTCGGGCTGCTGCTGCGCACCTTGATCGGCGTCGCGCTGGTCGCCGCGGGCACCAACGCGTTCAACCAGTGGCGCGAGCGCGACGTCGACGCGCTCATGCGGCGCACGTGTGGGCGCCCGCTGCCGTCGGGGCGGGTGACCCCGCGGGCGGCGGCCGCGTTCGCGGCGGTGATCTCAGTGGCGGGCGTCGCGTACCTGGCGCTCGGGGTGAACCTCCTCACGGCGGGCTTGGCGGCGCTTACGCTCGCCAGCTACGTGCTGCTCTACACGCCGCTCAAGCGTACCACCACGCTCAACACCCTCATTGGTGCCGTGCCAGGCGCCCTGCCGATCGTGGGGGGATGGACCGCCGCTGGCGGGGCCCTCGGTCCGGCCGTGGCGGCGCTGTTCTGGATCCTGTTCCTGTGGCAGCTGCCCCACTTCCTCGCGCTCGCCTGGATCTATCGGGAGGACTACCGGCGCGGCGGCCTGGCGATGCTGTCGGTCGCGGACGCGGACGGGCGGCACACTGGTCGCATGGTGCTGCTGTACGCAACGGCGCTTCTCCCCGTGAGCCTGTTGCCCACACTGCTGGGCGTCACGGGCGGATTGTATTTCTTCGGGGCGCTGGCGCTGGGGCTCGCCTACGCGGGCGCGTCGGTCGCGATGACGCGCGCCGCCACCACCGCGCGCGCCTGGCGTTTGTTCGTCGTGTCGATCGCGTACCTCCCGGCTCTGCTCACGCTCATGGTGGTGGACAAGGTCGCCGCCTAGGCACCGGCCATGATTCCCTTCCACCGCCTCCTCATCGGCACCGCCGTCGTGTTCTGCGCGGGCTTCGCGCTGTGGGCGGGCTGGAGCTACCGGGAATCGGGCGACGGCGTGACGCTGGTCATGGCCGTCGCGTCCGCGGCGGCGGCCGCGGCGCTCAGCTACTACCTGCGCCACCTGAAGCGGTTCCTCGGCCGATGACGCTCGCCGCGCTGGTCCTCGTGCAGCACGGGGGAGACGACCCGCACATGAACCTGCTGTACTTCTGGGCGGCGGTGCTTCTCGCGCTCACGCCGGTGCTGATCTTCGGTGGGATCGGCGTGTGGATCGTGCGCAAGTTCTGGCAGGAGCAACGCGGAGCGCGGAACGCGGAACGCGGAACAGAGGGCCCGATCTGACGTTCCGCGTTAGATTGGTTGCATGAGCTCGAAGCCCTCCGAGAAACGCCAGGTCGTCCGCTTCGCCTTCTACAAGCTGGACAGCGCGTGGCGCCGGCTCCCGGCGGAGCGACAGGCGAGCGCCAAGCTCGAGTTCGGCGAGACGATCGAGAGCTTCGCGGGGCGGCTGCTGCTGCGCCCCTACGGGCTCGTCGGCATCCGCGGCGACTGCGACTTCCTGCTGTGGCAGGTGGCGGAGGACCTGGATTCGCTGGTGGCGCTGCAGACCGCGCTCAATCGGACCGACCTGGGGGCGTACCTCGCGGTCCCTTACAGCTACCTCGCGATGACGCGCCGGTCGATCTATGAGTTTCCCGAGCCCCCCGGCGGGGGACAGCCGTCCCGGCTCGTGATCCGGCCGAGCGATGCCCGGTACCTGTTCGTGTATCCGTTCATCAAGACGCGCGCGTGGTACCTGTTGCCCAAGGCGGAGCGGCAGGCCATGATGGACGAACACGTGCGCATCGGGCGGCAGTACCCTTCGATCCGGCTCAACACGACCTATTCCTACGGGCTCGACGACCAGGAGTTCATCGTCGCCTTCGAGGGCGACAATCCCGCCGACTTCCTCGACCTGGTGATGCAGCTGCGAGAGAGCACGGCGTCGTCCTACACGCTGCGTGACACACCGACGTTCACCTGCGTCCAGATGTCGCTGTGGGACATGCTGGACACGCTGGGGGGCGCCGGTGCCGCGCAGGCGGTGTCGCGCCGGCCCACGCGGGCGGACGGCTATACGCCGGTGGCCACGCTCGCCGATCTCCCCGACTCACGCGCGCGCCAGTCTCTCCGAGGGCACGGTGGACCCGGCCCGCTGCGCCGTGACATGCCCCTGGCACGAAGGCGTCTTCTCGCTCGAGACAGGACAGGTGCTGGGCGGGCCGCCGTCGCTCCCGGTCGCCACCTATCGCGTGAAGGTCGAGGGCGACACGGTCCTCGTCGCTCCCCCCGGTTTGATCGACGCGGGCGAGCCGACCGTTGCCCGCCGCTCCTGACGACAGCCGCTTCCTCAAGGCGTGCCGCTCGGAGCCCACCGATGTGACGCCGGTGTGGTTCATGCGGCAGGCGGGGCGCTACCTGCCCGAATACCGCGCGCTGCGGCAGAAGCACTCGCTGCTGGAGCTGTGCCACAAGCCGGAGCTCGCGGCCCAGGTGACCCTGCAGCCCGTCGAGCGTCTCGGCGTCGACGCCGCCATCCTGTTCGCCGACATCCTGCTGCCGTTCGAGCCGCTGGGGCTGGGCCTCACGTTTTCCGCGGGCGAGGGCCCGCAGATCACCCGCCCGGTGCGCGAGGCGGGCCAGGTGCTCGAGCTGCCGCCGGTGGACCCCGCGACCGACCTCGGCTACGTGCTGGAGGCGGCGCGGCTGGCGGCGCGGGCCCTGCCCCCGCACGTCCCGCTCATCGGCTTCGCCGGCGCGCCGTTCACGCTCGCGAGCTACGCGATCGAAGGCGGGGCGACGCGCAGCTTCGCCCTCACCAAGCGGTTCATGTATTCGGAGCCGCGCGCGTGGCACCAGCTGCTGGAACGGCTGGCGGAGCTGGTGGGGGCGTACCTGGCGGCCCAGGCGCGCGCTGGCGCACGCGCGCTGCAGCTGTTCGACAGCTGGGTGGGGTGTCTCTCGCCCGCCGATTACGCCACCTACGTGTTCCCCCACAGCCAGCGGACGCTCGAGCTGGCGGCTGCGTCGGGTGTGCCGGTGATCCACTTCGGGACCGATACTGCCGGACTGCTCGGGGACTTCGCCCGGGCCGGCGGCGACGTGATCGGCGTCGACTGGCGCATCCCGCTGGACGCCGCGTGGCAGCGAGTCGCTCCCGCCGCCATTCAGGGGAACCTCGATCCCGTGGCCCTGCTCGCCCCCCGCGCGGAGCTCGAGCGCCAGACGCGCGAGATCCTGGCGCGCGCGGCCTCGCGCCCGGGACACATCTTCAACCTGGGCCACGGGGTGCTCCCCGAGACCCCGATCGAAGCGCTCCAGGCCGTGGTGGAGTGGGTGCATGGCGGCTGACCCGGGAGGAGGAGCCATCGCCGTCCTCCTCATGGCGTACGGCGGCCCCGAGAGCCTGGACGACGTCGAGCCCTATCTGCTCGACGTGCGCGGCGGCCGCCCGGTGACGCCGGAGTTCACCGCGGAGATCAAGGCACGCTACGCGCGGATCGGCGGTCGCTCGCCGATTCGCGCGCTCACCGAAGCGCAGGCGGCGGGGGTGCAGCGACTGCTGGGCGACCGCTTCGCCGTCTCCGTGGGAATGCGTCACTGGCATCCCTACATCGCCGACACGGTGGAGCAGATCGTCCGAGCGGGCCTGCGGCGCCTGGTGGGCATCGTGTTGGCGCCGCACTACTCCGCCATGTCGGTCGGCGCCTACCAGAAAAAGCTGCTCGCCGCCACCGCCGGCCGGCTCGACGTCGCACTGGTGCGGAGCTGGGGCGAGCACCCGAAATTCCTCACCGTTGTCGCCGATCGGGTGACGCAGGCGCTGTCGCAGTTCCCGTCTCCCGCCGCGGTGCAGGTGGTGTTCACCGCGCACAGCCTTCCCGAGCGGATTCTTGCAGCCGGTGATCCCTATCCCTCCGAATTGCGGGCCAGCGCCGCCGCGGTGGCGCAGCTGGCCGGACTCAGGGCGTGGCATTTCGCCTACCAGAGCGCCGGCGCTACCGCGGAGCCCTGGCTCGGGCCGGAGGCGGGTGCCTTGATGACGGATCTCGCGGGCAAGGGCCACCGGGCGTTCTTGCTCGTTCCCATCGGATTCGTGTCCGACCACGTCGAGGTACTCTACGACGTGGACATCGTCTACCAGGAGCTCGCCCGGAGGCTGGGCGTGCAGCTCGAGCGCACGGCGTCGCTCAACGACGATCCGCTGCTCGTGGCGGCGATCGCGGAGATGGCTCACGACACGGCGGCCGGCCGGGGATGGCTGTGAGCGCCACGGTGGCCGTAGCCGGAGCGGGCCTGACGGGCCTGTCGGCGGCATGGGAGCTTCTTTCGGGGGCCGGAGCGAGCGTGGTGGTGCTGGACGCCGTGCGGCGGCCGGGTGGCGTGGTCGTGACGGAGCGACGCGATGGCTTCGTGATCGAAGGCGGGCCCGACGGATTCCTGGCGGCGGAGCCCGATATCCAGGAGCTGGCGCGCGTGATCGGCATCGGCGGCCGGCTGGTCGATCAGCTCGCCAGCGGGTCGTCGCTCTGGACTGGCCGGCGGCTCGAGCCCCTGGCCGAGGGGCAGGCGGCGGCGCTGCTCGGCATCCAGGTTCCGCCGGGCGTAGGGGCGCAGCATGCTGCGCCCGTACAGTGCGGATTCCGCAGCTTCGCCACTGGGATGGCGGACTTCGTGGAGGCGATCGTCGCCCGGGTGGGTCCGGCGATCCGACCCGCCCAAGGTGTCACCGGCCTCGCGCCGGCGACCCGCGGTTGGCGACTCTCGCTCAGCGGCGGCTCCACGCTCGAAGCGGAGGCGGTCATCCTCGCGCTCCCGGCGTGGATCGCGGCGCGACTGGTGACCGCCGCCGGCGTGCCCGCCGCCCGACACCTGGACGAGGTGATCTATTACCCGACAACCACCGTGTCGCTCGCCTATCGCGAGGATCAGCTCGCGACGCCGCTCGCCGGGACAGGGTTCGTATCGGCGCCCGAGCTGGCGGAGGGTGGTGCCGCCCTGCGCGCGTGCTCGTACTCATGGCTCAAGTATCCGGGCCGCGCCCCGCCCGGTCACGCGCTGTTGCGGGCGTTCGTCGGACCGGTGGATGGCGACCCCGCCGTGGCCGCTCACGCGGAGCTGGTTCGCATCCTCGGGATCAGCGGGAGCCCGCTGTGGAGTCGTGCGTTCACCAGGCCGCGGGGCTTGCCGCGCTACAAGCCGGGGCACGCCGGGCACGTGGCCGCAGTGCGCGAGCGCCTGGCCCGGCTGCCGCCGCTGGCGATCGCGGGCGCCGGGTTCGATGGGGCGGGAGTGTCGGCGTGCGTGAAGTCGGGGAGAGAAGCGGCGCGGCACATGATGGAGCGCCTGGGGCGTGCGTAGGGGCACGACTGACCCCGGGCGCAAGCCCGGGGATCACGTCAAGAGGGCCTTCGCCTTCGCCACCACGTTCTCCACCGTCAGCCCGAGCTCCTGATAGATCCGCTGATACGGCGCGGAGGCGCCGAACCGCTCGATGGCGAGCACGACCCCGCGGTCGCCTACCCAGCGATACCATGGTTGCGGGCTCGCGGCTTCGACGGCGAGGCGCGCGCCCACGCCCGGTGGGATGACGGCGTCGCGGTATGCCTGCGGCTGCCGCGCGAACAGCTCCATGGACGGCATGCTCACGGCGCGCGTGGCGATTCCCGCCGCGCTGAGCCGCTCGTAGGCTCCCAGCACCAGCTCGACCTCCGACCCGCTGCCGATGAGCACCAGCGCGGGCTTGCCGGCCGGCGCGTCCGCCAGCACGTACGCGCCCAGTCTCAGCCCGTTGGCGGGGGCGTAGCGGGTGCGGTCGATGACCCCGACCTTCTGGCGGGTGAGCACGAGCGCCACCGGGCCGCTCTGGTGGCCGATCGCCGCGCGCCACGCTTCGACGGTCTCGGTCGCGTCCGCCGGCCGGAGCACCACGAGATCGGGGATGGCACGCAACGCGGCGAGCTGCTCGATCGGCTGGTGGGTCGGGCCGTCCTCGCCGAGCCCGATCGAATCGTGGCTGAACGCGTAAATCACCGGGAGTCGGCACAGCGCCGCGAGGCGGATCGGCGGTCGCATGTAGTCGGAGAAGATCAGGAAGGTCGATCCCACCGGTCGCACGCCGCCGTGCAGGGCCAGCCCGTTCAGGATCGCGCCCATGGCGTGCTCGCGGATGCCGAAGTGCACGTTGCGCGCGCCCCAGCTTCCCGCCGCCACGTCCCCGCCGTTCTTGAACACGACCTGGGTGGAGCTCGCGAGATCGGCCGACCCGCCCACCAGCTCGGGCAGCTTCGCCGCTAGAACGTTCAGCACCTTGCCCGACGCGGCGCGCGTGGCCTGTGCCTCCTTGGGCGCGAACTCGGGGAGGCCGTCGTCCCAGCCCCCCGGCAGGCGACCCGCGAGGCGTCGCTCGAGCTCGGCGGCGAGCTCGGGATGCACGTTGCGGTAGGCGTCGTACTTCCTTTGCCACTCGGCCTCGAGCCGGGTCCCCCGCTCCGCGGCGCGGCGCCATTGCGCCAGCGCCGCCTCCGGCACATGAAACGGCTCGAGGCTGGGCCAGCCCAAGTGCTGCTTGGTGAGCCGCACCTCCTCCTCGCCGAGTGGGGCGCCGTGGGCCTCCGCGGTGTCCTGCTTGTGCGGGCTGCCGTAGGCGATGTGGGTGCGCACGATTACGAGCGACGGCCGGTCGCTGACGCGCCGCGCCGCGGCGAGCGCCGCGTCCAGGGCGCCGAGATCGTTACCGTCCGCCACGTGCTCCACGTGCCAGCCGTAGCTCTCGAACCGCTTGGCAGTGTCGTCCGAGAACGTGAGATCGGTCTTGCCGTCGATGGTGATGCGATTGTCGTCGTAGATCCCGATCAGGCGGCCCAGCTTCAGGTGACCGGCGAGCGAGCACGCCTCGTGCGAGACGCCCTCCATCAGGTCGCCGTCGGACGCGAGGAAGTAGGTGCAGTGATCGACGATCGCGTGGCCCGGCCGGTTGAACAGCTGGGCGAGATGGGCCTCCGCGAGCGCCATTCCCACCGCGTTGCCGACGCCCTGGCCGAGCGGGCCGGTCGTGGCCTCGACGCCGGGCGTGAGCCCGTGCTCGGAGTGGCCCGGCGTGCGGCTGCCCCACTGGCGGAACCGTTTGATGTCGTCCAACGACAGGTCGTACCCGGTGAGATACAGCACCGCGTAGAGCAGCATGCAGGCGTGCCCCGCCGACAGCACGAAGCGATCGCGCCCCATCCAGTCGGGGTGGGCGGGATGATAGCGCAGGTGGCGTTGCCACAGCACGTAGGCGAGCGGTGCCAGCGCCATGGCGGTCCCCGCGTGGCCGGAGTCAGCCTGCTGCACCGCATCCATCGCGAGGGTGCGGACGGTGTTGATGCACAGCTGGTCGAGGGAGGTATTGCGCGTGGCGGGCGGCGGAGCGGCGCCGCTCGGGGACTCGGTCACAACAGGCCCGATTTCGCGGCCTGCCACAGGCGCATGAGTCGATCGAAACCGTTCACCAGGAGGTCCACCTGCTGCGGGCTGGGCGTCGCCTTGGCGGCGGTCTTGAGCTCCGCGCAGATGCGCGGCATCTCCTTGCGTCCCTGCTTGGTTCCCTCGGCGGCGATCTGGTCCAGGATCGCGACGACGCGCTCCCGCGCCGCCTCGTCCTTGGGGACCTGCCACAGGTAGTCCGCGAGCTGTTTGCCCTCGCTGCACAGCTTGCCGAGGGCGTCGAGCAGGGGCGGCGCGCGGCGCGGCGCGTTGGCATCGCTCATGGGAACACCAATTATAACAACACGAGGACCAAATATGCCCCGGGGACGTTCGCGCCCTGAAAGGGCGCGCTCGGCCGCAGCGTGCGTCCTTCAAGGACGCACCCTCGCCGAGCCCGGGCTTCAGCCCGGGATCACGGTTGCCCGCACACCCAGTGCCCTCTAGCTTGCGGTCTCCATGAACCAGTTGCGCGAGCTGTGGCGGGCCTTCCACAAGTGGGCCAAGGGGTGGGACACGTCGGTCGTGGTGGCGGTGCTCATCTGGATCGTGCTCCGCTCCTATCTGATCGAGGCGTTCCGCATTCCCTCGGCGAGCATGGAGAACACGCTGCTGGTCGGCGACTTCCTGTTCGTCAACAAGGCAATCTACGGCGGCGAGCTGGAGATTCCCGGCACGGGGCTGCGGTTCCTGCGCGTGCCGGGGTACGCCGAGCCCGAGCGCGGCGGCATCGTCGTGTTCCGCTCGGTCGAAGACTCGACGCCCAACCTGAACATCGTGAAACGGGTGATCGGCGCCGGTGGCGACACGCTGCGCATGGTGCACGACACGCTGTACCGCAACGGCCAGCGGCTGGACGAGCCGTACGCGCTGCATCTCGCGGGCGGGAGCGAGGTCGATCCCGATTTCCGGCTGCAGCAGATGCGCGGCTGGCAGCTGCGCTATTACATCGGTCGCGATTCCGCGCACTACCACCCCACGACGCACGATTGGGGCCCGGTGGCCGTGACGTCGGGCCACTTCTTCGTCATGGGCGACAACCGCGACGAGTCCTACGACAGCCGCTTCTGGGGCTTCCTGCCGCGGGCGCACATCGTGGGCAAACCGCTCGTCATCTATCTGAGCATCGCGACCGATCCGCTGCGGATCCGCTGGAACCGGATGTTGCGCCAGCCGAGGTGAGTACGCGAGTCGCGGCGCTGGTCGTTCTCTCGGTCACATGGGCCTACGCGGCAGCGGCCCAGCAGCGCGACACGACGGCCCGTCCGCAGCCGACGGACAGCCTGAAGGTGTACACGCTGCCTCCGGCCGTGGTCTCCGTGACCCGGGCCAACCCGCCGATCAATCGCATCCCGCAGGCCGTGCAGCTCGTCGAGAAGGCCGCCATCAGCCAGGCCCGGCCCACCTGGGGGCTGGATGAGGCGCTCGTGTCGGTGCCCGGCGTGTACGCGGCGAACCGCTACAACTTCTCGCTCGACCAGCGCATCTCGATCCGCGGCTTCGGGGCGCGCGCGCAGTTCGCCGTGCGGGGCATCAAAGTGCTGGTGGACGGGATCCCGCAAACGCTCCCCGACGGAACGGGGCAGCTCACGAACCTGGAGCTCGGCGAGACCGACCGGATCGAGGTGCTGCGCGGGTCGTCGTCGGCGCTGTTCGGTAACGCGACGGGCGGGGTGATCAGTATCTGGACCGATCCGACCCCGCCCCAGGGCGTGCGGGAGGACACGCGCGTGCTGTTCGGCACTTTCGATCGGGACCTCGCCCGCAACTGGAGCAAGTGGCAGTCGAGCACGGCCTTTCGGCTCGGCGCGGGAAGCGGGATGGTGACGGCGTCGCGACTGGACTACACGGGTCAGCGCCAGCACTCGAGCGCCGACCTGCGGAACCTGAACACGCGCTGGCGCTTTCCACTCGCCGCCAGCTGGTCGCTCGCGGCCACGGCGAACGTGGGCTGGGATCCGCGCGCCGACAATCCCGGCGCCCTGAACGCGGGCGAACTGGCGCTGAACCCGGACTCCGCGGCCCAGGCCAATCTCACCCGCAATGCGGGCAAAGACGTCACCCAGGGGCAGGCTGGCGTGACGATTCAACACCAGCTGCCGGGCGGCGGCGACGCCTCGTTCACGCTGTTCGGCATCGTGCGGAACCTGAAGAATCCCCAGACCTTCGCCTACATCGACCTGGACCGCCTCGACTACGGTGCCCGCGTCACGATCAGCCGTCCCGTGCCGCTCGGTTCGCTGCAGCACCGTCTGACGGCGGGGCTCGACTTCCAGCGTCAACGCGACGACCGCAAGAACTTCGGCAACAACGCCGGCCAGCCGACCAGCGCGCGCCTGCTCGACCAGCTCGAGCACGTCACCGAAGTGGGCCCGTTCGTGCAGAGCGCCCTGCAGCTCGCTCCCCACGTGTCGGTCACGGGCGGGCTGCGCTACGACTGGGTGAACTTCGCGGCCGACGATCGGCTGATCACCGGCCCCAACCCGGACGACTCGGGGCGCCGCTTGATGAGCGCGCTGTCCGGCTCGGTCGGCGTCGCGGTCACGCCGTCCGACGCGCTGACGCTGTACGGCAACGTCGGCACGTCGTTCGAGACGCCCACCACGACGGAGCTGACCAACCGGCCCGATTCGGCGGGCGGATTCAATCCGACGCTCCAGCCGCAGCAGGGCACGAACTACGAGGTGGGAGTGCGTGGAGACGTGGCGGGACGGTTGAACTACGCCGTGGCGTTGTTCGACGCCCTAGTGCGCGACGAGCTCATCTCGTTCCCGGTGCCGGCGGACACGAACGGGCGGGTCTATTATCAAAACGCCGGCCGCTCCCGCCACCGGGGCGTCGAGCTCAGCGCCGACTTGGAGCTCGCGCCCGGGGTGAATCTCCTCACGGCGTGGACCTACTCCGATTTTCGCTACACCGATTATACGCTGGGAGCGCGCGTGCTCGACGGGCGGCCCATTCCCGGCATCCCGCAGCACTGGCTGCACTTCGTGCTGCAGGCGCACCCGGCGTCGGCCGGCGGCGTCTGGGCGGAGCTCGAGGAAACCCATTCCTCGGGCTACCTGGTGAGCGACGCGGCCAACAGCTCCACGAGCCCCTGGTGGACGACCAACCTGCGTCTGGGATGGAGCGGGAGCTCGGGCGGCATGCGGCTTAACCCCTTCGTGGGCTTCAACAACGTGTTTAACCGGGCGTACGTCGGGTCGGTGGTTATCAACGCGACTGCGGGGCGCTATTATGAGCCCGCTCCCGGGCGGAACATGTACGTGGGATTCGCGCTTGGTGCCGGGGAATAGTCGTACCGTCCTTCAACGGAGGTGGGTATGAGGTATCGGGCTCGATGGTCCGCGATGCCATTGGTCGCGGCGCTCGTCGCGGCACCGCTGTGCGGGCAGGGGTCGGGAGGGGTCTCGAATCCGGGCTCGTCTCCCCCGGCCGCCGCGGTCGTGACGAACGAGATGCTGCGCAACGCCGCGGCGAGCGGCGACTGGCTGATGTACGGGCACAACTACTGGAACAACCGCTTCTCTCCCCTCAAGACGATCAACACGACGAACGTCAGGCGTCTGGTGGCGCGGGCGGTGTACACGCACGGCTCGACCACGCTGGGGAGCTTCGAGACCACCCCGATCGTGGTGAACGGGACGATGTATATCACGTCGCCGGCGACGCCCAACAACATCGTGCGCGCCTTCGACCTGCGCACCCAGAAAATGTTGTGGGAGTACACGCACAAGAACGGTCCGGTGTCGACGGCCTGCTGCGGCCCCAACAACCGCGGCGTGGCGGTCTCCGGCGGGTCGGTGTTCGTGGGCACGCTCGACGACGAGCTCGTGGCGCTCGACGCCGCCACCGGCAAGGAGAAGTGGGCCGTCAAGGCGGGCGACGGGCCCGAGGCGGGCTACACGGAGACCATGGCACCGCTCGTGGTCGGCGACAACGTGATCATCGGGACCTCCGGCGCCGAGTACGGCATCCGCGGCTACGTGAAGGCCTTCAACGCCGCGAGCGGGGCGCCGGTGTGGACGTGGTATACGTTGCCTTCACCCGAGGAAGGCGGCTGGTGGGGCCCGTTCTCCAAGACCACCCCCGAGGGCGACGACCTGAAGCGCGACATCGCGAAGGAGCGGGCCGATTCCGCCAAGTACGCCGACGCCTGGAAGACCGGCGGCGGCTCGGTGTGGATGACGCCGGCCTACGACGACGTCACGAAGACGCTGTACGTCGCGATCGGCAACCCGTCGCCCGATCTGGACGGCTCGATCCGCCCCGGCGACAACCGCTGGACCGAATCGGTCGTCGCGATCGACGCGACCAACGGCAAGTTCAAGTGGGGATATCAGGAAGTGCCGCACGACGTATGGGACCTGGACGCGGTGAGCCCGCCCGTGATCGCCATGGTGGGCGGGAAGAAGGCCGTGGTGGAAGCGGGCAAGACCGGCTTCGTGTACGTGCTCGACGCCGCCACCGGCAAGCTGATCCGTCGCTCGCAGGCATTCGTGCCGCAGCAGAACATGTACTCGCAGCCCACGGCCGACGGCGTGTTCATGCTGCCGGGGGCGAACGGCGGCGAGGAGTGGTCTCCCATCGCCGTGCACCCGGATCTGGGCTACGCTTACACCGTGGGCCTGCACCAGCCGATGCACTACAAGGTCCATTACGCGCCCTGGGAGAAGGGCCGGTTGTGGCTCGGCAGCGCGTTCGTGCGGGTCCCGGACGACAAGGGCGGCTACTCGGGTGAGTACGGCAACGTGAACGCGATCGACCTGAACACCGGCAAGATCGCGTGGAGCGTGAAAACCGAGCTGCCGATGATGGGCGGCGCGACCGCCACGGCGGGCGGGCTCGTGTTCGCGGGCGAGGGCAACGGCTGGTTCAAGGCGTACGATGCCAAGACCGGCGCGGTGCTGTGGCAGTTCAATTGCGGCGCCGGCGCCAATGCCGCTCCCGCCGTGTTCGAGGTGGGTGGCGAGGAGTTCGTGGCTGTTGCAGCGGGTGGCAACTTCCAAATCAGCTATCCGCTCGGCAATTCGCTGTTCGTGTTCGGGCTGCCGAAGCCGTAGGAGGCATCCCGGGCCCCTGGCGGGGTCTCCCTGCGCGACAAAAAGACGCAGTCGCTCCGGGAGACCCCGCCAGGGGCCCATCCCCTTCCCAGAGGGCCATTTGCGGCCGGTTGTGGCGCCGCGCCCATGGCTGGCAGAGGGCCGAAAACCAGCCAGCTATTGCATTTAGGGGGGGGTCATACCCAATATTTTGCGGGATTTTGGGGCCCGGGGGCGCCGGAAGGTGGGTTTGCCCTTGGGTCCGGGATCACCTCGGACGCCGTCCCTGGCGGCCACTCCTGCGAGCAAGTATAAGGTCTGCAGGAGCGGGGAGTCGCTCTCGAAGAGGAGGTGGGCTCCGCAACTTTCCTTATCAGTTCGGTCATACACAGGCGTAGTGAGAAGCCAGACGAGCAGGCACTTGCAGGCTAACTCCCAAGGAGGGGTTCTCGTATGAAGCGTCTCACGTTGCTGTTGTTGGGTCTCGCGCTCGGCGTCACCGCGACGGCCAGGGCGCAAGGCCTGACGATGCAGATGTCGAATGGCTGGTCCTTTGGGTTCGCCGGAAACGTGAACGTTTTCGGCGTCTTCTCGAAAGTGAATAACAGCGGTCCGGCGAATTCCAGCGTCCGGACCGGCCTGCTTCCCGCGTTCGCGACGTTCGAGGCCAAGGGGAAAGAAGGCGGCCTCAACCTGGGCATCCACTTCGGATTCGCTCCGCAGGTGCAAAACGGTGCGGCGCACGACAACTTCGGCAACGGCACGCAGGCAGGCGCGCAGATCGACATGCGCCAGGTCTACCTGACCCTTGGATTCAAGGACGGCTCGCAGATCCTTGCCGGTCGTGAGCTGGGGCTGTTCGGCCGGCAGAACATTCTGCAGGACATGACCCTGTTCGGCGTCGGGGCGGTTGGCATCGGCGCCGGGCAGAGCGGCGGCACGACGCTGGGCCGCATCGGGTACGGCTACATCTATCCGAACTTCGTTTCTCAGGTGACGTGGAGCAGCAAGGCCGGACAGGCGGCGCTGTTCTCTGTCGGCTTGTTCCAGCCAAGCGTCCTCGGCATGGTGGGTGGCTCAGTCCTCGATGCTCGTTCGAATGCCTTCAGGTTTACCAGAATCCCACGCGTCGAAGGCGAGTTCAGTTACAACCAGAAATCCGGCCGAAACTCCTATATGTTCTGGGCGGGCGGCCTGTGGCAGTCGACATCTGACTCCGCGTCGGGTGGCCAATCGCTGAGCTCAATCGGTGGAACGGCCGGGATCAGGGCGAACTTTGCCCAGTTGACGCTCACAGTCAGTGGCTACATCGGCAAAGGCCTCGGCACGACCCTCCTCTTCTCGGGCGGCGAACGCGCCGGCACCGGTGCGACGGCAACCGAGACGCGCGGCTCCGATGGCGGTTACGCGCAGGTGATGTACAAGGTCGACCCGAAGACCAACGTCGGGTTCAGCTGGGGGTTCAGCCGCTTGAAGAACAACAGCACGGCGGCGCCCGCAGGCGATGGCAATAGCCTCGTGCGCTCGAACCTCTACGCATACACCGTGGGCTTCTACCGCCAGTGGACGAAGTCGTTGAAGTTCGTGGTCGAGGGCACGGAGGAAGGCACCACCGGTCAAATCGGAGGTCTCGCGGCCGGGACCAAACAGATCGACGTGTCCGCCGGGTTCATGCTGTTCTTCTAAAGACGTAAAGGCGAAGGCGTCACGCAAAGACGTCGCGCAGAAACGTCACGCAACAGATGTCAAGAGGCCGGGAGCGATCCCGGCCTCTTGGTTTATTTATACCTGTAAGTGATTCTTCCGCGCGTGAGATCGTAGGGAGACAAATCGACCGCCACGCGGTCGCCCTGCAGTATTCGAATGTAATTCTTGCGCATCTTCCCGCTGACGTACGCCAGCACCTCGTGTCCGTTCTCGAGCTTCACGCGGAAGGTGGTGTTGGGAAGCACCTCGGTGATGGTGCCCATCATCTGTATCGCGTCGCCCGCCACGTCCCTGTCGCCTCCTGGTCCTACGCCCGCGCCGCGTGCGGATCCATAGTCTCGTCCCGCGGGGGCTCCCGGCCCCGCTCGATGTACGACGCATGCCCTCCAACGGAGCGGTTTTGGGCCTGCTTGACAGCCCTTTCGGGGGGCGTATCTCTCAATCAGCCCGGAGGTTCCGCCAGAATGGACCGCCCCAAATACGAGCCCGTCGCCGAGATCGAAGTGGATGCGGCTCGACCCGACCCTCAGGGCTTTACGCTCACCGGCCAGGGCGCCGATCACGCCGAGTACCAGCTCGACCTGCACTTCGGCATGCCGCTCGACGCCAAGACCCGGAACGTCTTGGGCGAGCTGCTGTCGCACTCCGATCTGACGATCTCGCGCCGGGCGCCGGGCGCGCTGGTGCAGGCGCTGCGCCGGCGTCGTAACCGCGCGTCACAGCCCCAATTACGGGAAAAATCCGCCGAAAATCCTTGACGCTCCCGAGGGGTTCGTGTAGCTTGGCGCGACCTTCAGCGCCGGAGCAGCGTGTTCGATGCCCCCCCCAGCTGAGCTCGGCGGGTCGCAGATTTCTTCGCTGCTCGAAGCCCTCCCCGGCATCGCGAGTGTGCTGCGCAGCCCCGTGGCGGACGCGCTGGTCAAGGCGATCCGCGGGGCCGCCGGCTTGGGCGAGTTCACCGTCGACGATGCCGAAGAGCTGATCCGCTACGCCGTCCGGCGCGGCCTGATCGGACCGGAGGAAGGGGACCGCGTCCTCGCCGACGTCCAGGGCGCGCTCAAGCGCAGGCCTCCCAAGGCCGCCGCCCGGCCCAAACCAGCCGCGAAGAAGAAACCCGCCACCAAGAAGAAGTCGCGCCGGTGAATCGGCGGCAGCTCTCACGTGTGACTTGCGTGGTCGCGCTCGGCGCCTGCGCGGGAACGCCCCGTACGGGTTCTGTCGCCCCCGCCGATCGCTTCCAGCTGGCCGCCGCACTCGCCGCGGCAGGGCGGTGCGACACGGCCGTGGTCGTGACGGCGGCCGCGCAAGCGCTCGCACCCGCCGACGTGCGGGGACCGCTGGTGCTCGGTGCGTGCCAGGAGCAGGCGGGTCGCTTCGACGACGCCATCGCGACGTATACCGACTTCGCGGCGCAGCACCCGGGCGCCCGGCGTGTGGCGGCGCTGCGGGCCAAGGCGCAGCTCGCGCTCCGCAGCGCCGCGGAGCGGACGGCGCGGCAGGCGCTGGCGCGGGAAGCGGAACTGGCGCAGCAGCCGCCCCAGGCGGCCACCGTGGCGGTGCTGCCGCTCGTGATCGCCGGGGACTCGAGCGTGCAGCCGCTCTCCCGCGGGCTCGCCGAGCTCATCACCACCGATCTCGCCCACATTCGCACGCTCCGGCTGCTCGAGCGCCTGCAGATCGGCAAGCTGCTGGACGAGCTCGAGGTCGGTCAGAGCGAGCGGACCGATCCGGCGACCGCGGCGCGGGTCGGCCGGCTGCTCCGGGCGGAGCGGATGGTGCAGGGGACCGCGATCATCCCTCCCAACGGGAACGCCACGATGCAGCTCTCCGCGACGGTCGTGACGGCTGCCGGCGTGGTACGACCCGTGGGTCAGGTGACGGGCCCGTTCCGGCAGCTGCTCGCGCTCGAAAAACAGGTGGTGTTCGACCTCGCCGGCCAGCTCGGGATCGCGCTCACCGAGGCCGAGCGGCAGGAGATCCTGCGACAGGGGCCCAAGAGCCTCGCGGCGTTTCTGGCCTACAGCCGGGCGCTCGACGACCTGGATCGGGGCGATTACGACGCGGCGGCGCGTGACTTCGGAGCGGCCGCACACGCCGACCCGAGCTTCCAGGCGGCGCGGCAGGGGCAGGAGACCGCCGCCGCCACGCCGGCCGTGCAGCAGGCGGGGGCCGGCGGGATCGTGAGCGTTGTCCAGTCCTTTGAACCGATCACGGCGCCGTCCGAGGCCCTGGGGGCGGCGGGTGGGCTGCTCACCACCACGACGCTCGACGTCGTGCCGGCCACGGGCGACGTGATTACCCAGGCGGGAGGGCCGCCCTCGGGCACGCCCACCATCGACCGTCATCTCACACCCGAAGCGCTCGGCGTGCCGTCGATCGTATCCGTTACGAGCGGCATCGTCATCATCTTCAGGCGCCCGTAGTGAAACGCGTGTTGCTCTTGAGCTGCGTCGCGGCGCAGCTCGTGGCGCAGGAGCCCGCCGCCGTCCCCGGCACCAGCGCGCGCACCGGCGTCGTACTCGACAGTTATCACTTCGGGTCCGGCTTCGCGGTCGACCACATCGTCGAGTGGACCGTGCCCGTGACGTTGTCCCACCGGTTCGGCCCGCGCTTCACGCTCGACCTGTCGAGCGCATATGCGCACGCTTCGGCCGCGACCACCAGCGGGACGCTCCAGGTCGGGGGCGCGACCGACACCGACGTCCGCATGAGTTGGGGGGCGGTGGCGGGTCATCTGATCGTGTCGCTCGTCGGCACGCTCCCCACGGGAAAGAAGGCCGTCGACAGCGCGGACGTCCCGGTGCTGAGCGCCCTCGGCACCGAGCTGCTCAGTTTCACCACGCCCACTTTCGGTACGGGCGGCGGCATCACCGGGGGCTTCGCCACGGCGTTCAAGCTCGGTGAGCGTTGGGCGGGCGGCGTGGGCGGGAGCTACCGTTGGCATGCGAGCTACACCCCGGTGGTGGCGAGCGGCGAGCTCGAGCCGGGCGGCGAAGGGCGTGTCCGCCTGGGCGTGGAGGGGCCGCTGGGCGGTGGGGGGGGCGGCGGGGGCGGGGGGGGCGGGTATTTCCGCGGCGCCGTGGTGTACGCGGCGAGCGGCGCGGACACGGTCATCGCCGGCTCGCGCAGCGTCACCGGTGGCCGTCTGCTGCTCTATTCGGCGTTGAGCCTGCCAGCGGGACGGTGCAGCTTGTCGCTCTACGCATACGACCGCTATCGCTTTCGCCCCGGCGGCTACGACTCGACCGTCGTCCAGGTGCCGCGCGGCAACGTGCTCGGGCTGGGCGCCCGGCTCGACCGGCCGCTCTCGCCGGCGCTGAACCTCGCGCCGACCGTCGAGATCCGTCACGAGCTGGTCGGACCCGCGACCGGAAGCCTCGCATTGCTGGGCTGGCTGGTGCGTCCCGGCATCGACCTGCGCTACCGGCTTGGCGGCGCGGTCGCCGTGCTGGTGCAAGGCGAGGTAGCGATAGGCCGTCTGGCGGACAACGGCAGCTCCGTGCCGCTCGTGGGCCCGCGGGCCGTGGTACTGCTGGAGTGTGCGCGGTGAGGCGGGGCGCGTGGGTCGCGCTCGCGCTGCTCGGCGGCACGCTGGCGTGTGCGGAGTGGGGCGGCCGGGGGCTCGGGGGTCCCAGGCTCTGGATTGTGCCGCTCGTCAGCGTACCCGTCCTGGACAGCGGGACCGTGCTGGTCGACGACCTCGACGCCCTGCGAGTCGTGGTGCGCTCGTCGTCCCAAGGGCGGGCGCCCGGAGTCATCGCCGACACGACCGTACCGGTGGATCAAGCGGGGAACGCGGGCGTAACGGTCCCCGTGCTGGTCGCAGGCTCAGCGCAGACGTTTCTGGTTGACCTTCAGGGTATCCGCACGCGGGATGGCACGGTTCTCTACACGGGGAGCGACACAGTAACCGTCCGGCCCGGTCTCCCTACGCGCGTCGACTCCGTGCCCGTCGCCTACATCGGACCGTGCGGCCTCGGCGCGGGGTGTCGGGTGAGCGTCACGCCGCAGGACACTACGCTCGCCCCGGGCGGCTCGTTTGTGATGCGCCTCGGCATCGATTCGGCGGGAACTGCCGTTGCCGGCGTGCCCGTAATGCTCACCAACCTGACTCCCGACTTGATCTTGGTCGGTCCGGATCGCGGCATCACCGCCCTGTTGTCGCCGACCGGTGGCGCGGCGCGTGTCGCGGCCGCGATCCGCGGCGCCGCCGATACGCTACGGCTCACCGTATCGCCGCTCACCGCCCCGGCGGCGGTTCTGGTGAGTCCGGGGTACGCGACGCTCACGACGCTCGCGCCGGGCAACACGGTACAGCTCGCCGCAACCGTCACGGACATCGCCGGGAAGCCGCTGTCTTCCTCGCTCGCGACGTGGACCAGCCGCGCGCCGACCGTGGCTCGAGTCTCGAGCGCTGGCCTCGTGACGACGGTTGCGCCAGGTAGCGCGATCGTGGTCGCCAGTGCGGGACCGGGAATCGCCGACTCCTTGGCGATCGTGGTCGGCGACAACACTCTGCCGCCGGGCAATCCCATCGCCCTCGCCCTCGACGGCGGCCGCAGCTTTGGTGGCGGGAAAGTCGGACAGCCGATCGCGATCGACGTTATCATGGATCTCTCCGCGGTGCCGGCGACCGAGCTGCTCGGCAGCTACGACGCCCGGTTCACCTGGAGCACGGCCGTGCTGAGGTATGACAGCACGCAGGCGGGCAGCTTCGGGCTTCCGACAGTCATCCCCGACACGGCGGCAGGCGGCGTGCTGCGCTTCAACGCCACCGACGCGCTCGGGAAGGCCGGATCGCCGACGCTCGCCCGGCTCTGGTTTACCGCGGTGGGTCCCGGGCAGTCCAATCACCAGGTGGCGTTCACCACCCTGTCAACGGCGGTCACGCTGATCGATCTGTTGCCCGGCCTCCTCGTCGCGCCCGGCGGCGTGACCATCGGCCCCTGACGCGGCGGGTGCCTAAACGCGGAATCCCTGCACCAGCTGGTGCAGCTTCTCGGCCGCCTGTAGCAGGCTCCCGGCGGCGGCCGCCATCTGCTCGGTCGACGCGCCCTGCTGCTCGGCGGCGGCCGTTGCCTGCTCTGCTCCGCTCGCGTGCGCCGTCGCCCGGCCCGACACCTGTTGGGCCTGCTGCAGCAGGCGGGCGGTGGTCTCCCGGCTCGACTGGGCCGCCATGCGGACCCGCGCGGCCGTCTGCTCCACGAGCTCCACGGCTGTGGCGATCTCGGCGAGGGCATGCGCCGCCCCTTCCGCGACGGACTCGATCCCCCGCACTTTCGCCTGGCCGGCGGCCATGGTAGCGGTGACGTCCTCCATCTGCTCGCGAATCAGGCCCGTGGTGCGCGTCACCTCCTCGGCCGCGCGTGCCGATTCGTCGGCAAGCTGGCGGACTTCTTCGGCCACGACCGCGAAGCCGCGGCCGTGCTCGCCGGCGCGCGCCGCCTCGATCGCGGCGTTCAAGGCGAGCAGGTTCGTCTGCGACGAGATGCGCTTGATGAGATCGACGAAGTCGTCGATCGAGGTGGAGAGCTCGGTGAGCTGCGCGATCTGCCGTGAGCTGGTCTGGACCACCTCCCGCACGTCGAGCAGCACCCCGCTGGCGGCGGCCACGGCGCCGCGTTGCCGTTCGGCCACGCTGCGGATTTCCTCGCCGAGCTTGGCGGCGCGCTCGGCCGCGTCCGCCATGTCCCCCGTCGCCTTGCCCAGCTCGTCGAGTCCCGTGCCCATGGAGGCGAGCGCGGTACGTTGCTGATCCGCGCCGCTCGAGATCTCGACCATCGCCGTCGACACCTCGCTCGAGGACGCGGCGAGCTGCTCGCTCACGGCGGACAGATCGCCGGCCGAGCCGGCGATCCGGTCCGCCTCGGTGATCACCTCGCCCACGATGCGGCGCAGCCGGTCTCCCATGTGCTGCATCGCGTCGGCCAGCACCCGGAATTCGCGGGGCATGTCGCCGGTCGTGACGGGTCGCAGGTCGCCCGCCCCGAACCGCTCCGCGGCGGTCACGAGCCGGGCGAGCGGGCCCTGCACCGACTGCAGGGTGTAGCGCGACAGGAACACGCCCGCGACGACGAGGGCGACGACGAACGCCCACAGCTTGCGCTCCCGGTCGGCGGCGTCGGCCGTCAGCCGTTCCGCGGCTCGCGCCGCCTTCTGCGCCTGGCGGCGCGACAGATCGCGCACCAGCCGCGTCAGCTCCGTCGCCTGGGACCGCACCGCGGCGGCCCGCGTCACCGCTTCCTGCTCGCGCCCCAGGTCCCGCAACGCGTGAGCGATCGAGTATTCGGTCTGGATGGTGGCGTGCAGCTGCTTCAAGCGATTGACCGTGAGGCGATCTTCGGCGGTGAGGCCGCTCAGGGCGTCCAGCTGCCGCTCATACTGGAAGGCGTCTTCGGCGGTCGTCTGAAACAGCCGTCGGGCTTCGGCACCGGGTGACGCGAGGTACTGCTCGGCCGCGCGGATCTCCTCGAGCACGGTAGTGACGAGACCGCTCCCCACGTCCATCGACGCCCGCAGCCCCGCCAGCTCGTCCGCCACGGCGTAGCGCATGTGCCGGAGCGTGGCCGCGCCGGCGATCGCCGTGACCACCAGGCCCATCATGAGCAAGACCAGACCCACCAGAATCCGGTTGCGGATCGTGGCGAGCGGACTCCGCATTACCGATCCGCCTGGGTCACCAGCGCGCCGTCGTGCACGACGCCGATCACCACCGACTTCCCCCGAGCGTCACCGGTGGCGTCGAACGCGATCCGGCCGGTGACACCCTCGAATTGCTCCCGGCCCTGCCCGACACGTGCGAGATAGTCGCGCACGGCCTGGCGCTCGGCGCCGGCGCGCTCGAGCGCCCGCGCCACGAGCAGCACGGCGTCATAGGCCCCGGCCCCGCGGTGGTCGGGGCGCAACCCCGGGTAGGCTCGGGCGTAGTCCGCCACGAACGCCGCGTTGCGCTCGTCACGCCGGTCGGGAAGATAGGCCGACGAGATCCGCACCCCTTCCGCGAGCGCCCCATCGGCCTCGATGCCGGTGAGCGCATCGCCCCCGAGCACCGGCCAGTGTATGCCCAGCGCGGCCATCTCCCGGAGGGCGAGCTCCGCCCCCGCCCGCTCACCGGCGATGAGGAGCACGTCGATCCCGGCCCGCCGCATGCGGGACAGGTACGGCTCGAGCGACGGCGTCGCCGCGACGTACGGATCCGCTTCTACGACGGCTCCGCCCAGCCGGGTGAACTCCGCGGCGAACGTGCCGCGGACGCCGCGCCCGTAGTCGTTGTTGTTGTAGATGATGCCCGCCCGCCGCGCACCCAGCGCCTGCCACGCGAAGTGCGCCAGCTCGGGTCCGTGCTGCAGGTCGCTCGGGCACACGCGGAATACCCAGGGACTGAACCCGGACAGATCGGGGCTCGACGCCGACGGCGAGATCATCGCGACCGGATCGGCGCCCCCGCCGTACACCCGCGCGGCGGCGATCGTCGGACCGGACGAGAGGTGCCCCACCACTGCCACGACGCTCGGATCCGCGTACAGCCGCTCCGCCACGCGCACGGCCGTGTCTTCGCTCCCCGAGTCGTCGACGACGCGCAGCTCGAGGGCGCGGCCACGCACGCCGTGTCTGGCGTTGATCTGGTTCACCGCCAACTGGGCGGCCCGCAGCATCGAGGCGCCGCGTGTCTGGGAGAAGGGGCCCGCCAGCCCGATCGCGACCGGGTGGGCGGGTTGGGAGGAGCACGCCGCGAGCACGACGGCGATGGCGACGACCAGGGACGTTCGCAGAAGCCCTCGGGGTGAGGATGTGCGGGGCAAGGTTAAGGCTGGCCTGGGGGAAGCGCAACATTCCCCCAGGGTTGCCACGCGGTTTTCCAGATCGATGTGGACAAATGCGATTTGCGAGCATGCCGCCGGCGGATAGCTTGATGCAAATGGAACCGTCGCGCGCGCTCTATCGGTTTGCCGGCGCCCTCGAGCCTCTGCTGACCGCTCCCGACGCCGCCGCCTTCGAGCGGGCGTGGGATGCGGCATACCTCGACCGGGTCGCGTGGGAGGCGCTCGCGCTCGCCCGCCGGGAGAACGGGGCGGCGCTCGAGCCGGCCCTGCACGCCGTGGACCGCCGGCTGCTCGCCGTGCTGGAGCGCTGCCGCTCGTTGCTCGATCCACACCTCGTGACATTCCGCGTTCCCGAGCTGGAGCGCTGGCAGCATGCCGCCGCCGCGGCGCTCGCCGGAGCGCGCTGGGGCGTGGCGGGGCTGCGCACCGTCATCGCCGATACCGCCGCTCCGTTCGGCCGTCGCTACTTCGCGTTCCTCGCGCTCGCGGAGCGTCACCCGGAGGGCGCCTGGCCGCTGTTCGAGCGCTATCTCGTCACGCCGGGAGCGCACCACGCGTTCGTCGCCGCTGCGGTGGAAGCGGCGCGGTTCTACGCCGGGCACGCCGAAGTGCTGGAGCGCCTGTTCCACCGCATCCGCGGCGACCAGCTGCTGCGCCGCTTCCTCGGTCCCAAGATCCTCGAGTCGCTGTATGTCCTCGCCGAGGAGCGCACGCTGCCGCTGTTCGAGGAGCTGCTCGTCACGGGCCACACCGACCCCGATGTGGACCGCTGTGAGGTGACCCGGGCCCTGGTGGCCGTACGCCGGCTCACGGGACGGGTCGCCCAGAGCTCCAAGTTCGTGGACGGCGACGATCCGGCGGTGCTGCGCGCCCTTGCCGAGGCGGAGCGCCATTTCGATGAGCAGCGGGATCGGTTCGATCAGGTGGTGGTGATCTAACGGGCAACGAACGCCCAGAGCTTGTCCCGGTACGCCCGCCCGCCCCGATCGTACGTGTCGTTGTGCCCCGCGCTGTGGATCAGGACCAGCTCGACCGGTCCCGCTGCGGCCGCCGCGACATCCCTCCCCATCGCCGTCGGCACGAGGCGGTCGGCATCGCCGTGAAATACGAGCACCGGGCAGCGGATCTGCCGCATGCGACCGAGGTTGTCGAGCGACAAGCGCAGGATAAAGCGCGGCAACAAGGCATAGTGCTGGCGCGCCATCGCGGCCGCGCTGGTGAAGGGGGATTCGAGGATCACGCCGGCGACGGGATGGCGCGCGGCCACCCACGTCGCGGCGGCGCTGCCCAGCGAGCGGCCGTAGACGTAGATGCGCCCCGGATCGATGCCGGGCCGCGCGACCAGCGCCGCGTAGGCGGCGTCCGCCGCGCCGTACAGTCCCGCCTCGGTCGCCCGGCCCGCGCTGCCGCCGTAGCCCGGATAGTCGACGATCAGCAGGGCCGTGGCGGGCGGTTGAAACTCGCGCACGATGGGCCAGATCGCGGCGATGGTCTCACCGTTGCCATAAAACCAGAGGAGGCTAGGGGAGGTTGGGGAGGTTGGAGGAGGTTGGGGGACTTCGGGTTTCAAGAACCAACCCACCAGTCTCGTCCCGTCCTCCATCGTCACCTCGATCTTCTCGCCGTTCGCGACGCCGACGCGTTTCGGGTCCGGGAGCGGCGCGCGCGGCGCTGGAAAGGCGAGCCGATCCTGGAACCGCCACGCGAGCAGCACGAGCAGCGTGTACGCCAGTGCGAGCCCGAGCGCGATCCGGAGAGCGAGCATGCCGAAAAATAATGTAGGGGCGCAGCATGCTGCGCCCCTACGCGGCGCCACCATTGCACGAGGCGCCCTGACCGCGAATCTTTCGACCCGTGACGACTCAGCTTACCTGTCCCTCATGCCGCGCGGAGATCCCCTCGGGCTCGGCGTTCTGCCCCAGCTGCGGCACGCCTTCGCCGACGGTGATCACGACGTCCTCACCCCCTGTCCCCCTCTCCGTTCCGGAGAGGGGGGACGTGGGGAGAACGACCGCGGTGCCCGCGGCGGGGCTCGCGGGCGTGCCCACCGCCCAGCGCCTTGCGCGCGCGCTCGGCTCCAAGTACGAAGTGCGCCGCCTGGTGGGCCGGGGCGGGTTCGCCGAGGTGTACGAGCTGTGGGACAAGGATCTGGACCGGCGGCTCGCCTGCAAGGTGCTCCACCCCGAGATCGCGTGGACGCCGGGCATGCTGGCGCGCTTCCGCCAAGAGGCGAAGGCGCTGGCCCGGCTGCAGCATCCGTCGATCCTGTCCATTCACTTCACGGGAGATGGGGAAGGGCTCGTCTATTACGTCATGCCGTTCGTCGAAGGCGAGTCGCTCGCCGACGCGTTGCGGCGCCGCGGCCCGTATGCCACCGAGGCCGCGCTCGCGGTCGCGGAACCGGTACTGCAGGCGCTGGCGCACGCCCACGCCCAGGGTCTGGTGCACCGCGACATCAAGCCGGACAACGTGATGCTGGAGGCGAAAACCGGCCGCGCCCTGCTCGTGGATTTCGGGATCGCGAAGCTGTTGGATCCCGTCTCGGGCGAGGGCGGCACCAAGACGGCCACCGGCTTCACGGTCGGGACGGTGCAATACATGAGCCCCGAGCAGGCCCTCGGCCAAGCGAATATCGACGGGCGCAGCGATCTGTACGCGTTCGGCGCCATGCTGTATCAGATGGTGACAGGGACGCCGCCCTACGACGGCGCCTCGAGCGCCGAAATCGTCGGCAAGCACCTTGCCGATCCGGTGCCGGTGGCGAGCGACGTGAACGCCAGGATCCCACGCTGGTTGTCGAGCGTGATCGTGAAGTGCCTCGCCAAGAAGCCCGAGGAACGCTACCAGAGCGCCGACGAAGTCCTGGCGGCACTCGCGGCCGGCCGGGCGTCGGGAGCGACGGGACTGGTCGGGGCGCGCACGCTCGAGCGGCAGGTGCGGCGCTCGGGGAGCGTGCGCTCCCGCACGGCGCGACTCGGCTGGTGGGCCGCGGGCGCGCTGGCGCTGGTCGTCGCGGGCGGCGTGGCACGCCGCGCCGGCTATCTCGGATCCGCGGCGGCCTTCGTTCGGAACAGCCTCGTCGAGCCGGTCGAGATCCTGCGCGACGGGACGCCGCTGGACACGGTCGCGCCCGACGCGACCGCGCGGCTCTGGCTCTCGCCCGGGCGCGACACGCGGCTCGGCTGGCGCCTGCTCCGGCCCGGCAACCCGCCGCTGGGGGAGCCGATGGAGGGGGCGCTGGGTCCTTTCACGAGTATGCGGGGGCGGCGCGTCGCGCGGATCGCCGCGGCAGTGGGAAGCCAGAGCTATTTCGCCCCGCTCATCACCAACACCAGCGCGTCGGACATCACCTTGGAAGTGAACCCGGGCACCGCGGCCGCGACCCGGTGCGGCTGCCTCGTCCCCCGCGGCGCCGTGCGCGCCCATATCGGCTACTACCGCCTGTACCGCAACTCCGCCGTCGCCGCCTACAACACCGCCCATCCCTATACCGGGCCGCACGTCGACCGGGAGGGCTTCGCGGCGCGCGTGACCCCGCCGGGCGGGGCCGTGGTGCTCGAATTCTAGCTCCGTCCCCCGCCCCTGACGCCCAGCTGCTGACGCGGGCCCGCGGCGCCCTGTTGGGGCTGGTGGTCGGCAATCAGCTCGGTGTGCCCACCGAGCGGCTCGGCAGCGCGGCGGCGATTCGGCAGGCGTTTCCCGAGGGCGTGCGTGACCTCCAGCCGCCTCCCCAGGGATCCCCCTTCGACGACGACGCGGCCATGACCCTGCTCCTGGCCGAGTCGTTGGCGGAGCGAGGAGACTTGGACGCCGCCGACGTGGCGGCGCGGTGGGTGAAGTGGATGAAGGTCGACGGGCGCGGTGTGGGACTGACGACGCAGCGGGCGCTGCGCTTGATCGAGCGCGGCGTCGAGCCGTTCGAGGCCGGCCGCCAGGCGCGCAGCGCGGGGGCAAGCGCCTCCAACGGCGCGGTGATGCGCTGCGTCCCGGTCGCCCTGCGCTTCCATGACAACGTCGACAAGCTGATCCGCGTGTCGACACAGCAGGCGGCCATCACGCACGCCGACGAGCGCTGCACCTGGGGAGCGGCCGCCGTGAACCTCGCGGCGCGCGAGCTGCTTCACGGCAACCAGTATTTCATCGAGGAGGTGTTGCACCGCCTGCAGGGGGCGGCGCCGCGTGTGCTCGTCGAGGCGATCCGGCGCGTCCCCTGGGAGCAAGAGAGCGACCTGCCCGTGGCCGTGCCCAACGAGTTCGGCTACGCCGTTCACTGTGTCGAAATCGCGTTCTGGTGCGCCGTACACCGGCCGTCGCTCGAGGAGGGGCTCGTCTTTCTCGTCGAGGCGGGCGGCGACACGGACACGAACGCCGCGGTGGCGGGAGCATTGCTGGGGGCCCGCGACGGGGAGACGGGCATCCCGCCGCGCTGGCTCGATCAGCTGGGAAGGGCCAGCACGCGCGGCGTGTCGCAGTTGGCGGAGCGGCTGGTTACGGCTTCCGGCGAGCGGCTGCCTTCGCGTATCGACTGATCCGGTCCATCACGGCACCGTCGGTGAGGGTGATGGACACCCAGCGGGCTGTGCCGCGCCCTCTCCAGCTGAGCCGCACCACGCGGCGGCCGTACCGCCATTGCCAGGCGCCGGCGCCGAGCACGTGAGGCCTCCCGAAGACGCGCGTGAGGTCGCGTTTCGTACGATCCACCAGCGTCACGCCCCGCGCGTTGCCGAACCCCGCCGAGTCGTACAGGGCGACCATGTCGGCGTCGCTCTCGATGAAGTGGGCGCTCAAGTAGAACCGCGCCCCATCCCGGGGATCGCGGATCAGGACGGCGCACTCCATGATCTGCGCCGTGCGGGGCGAGGTCTGACAGCGCAGCACGTCGTTGTCCGCGAGCGCCCGCGCCTGCTGCACGAACGCTCGATAGCCGATGCCGGGCGTGAAGCCGCGGTACGGCGGCGGCAGCGCCGGCGCCGTGGCCTGGCCGGCGAAATGGGCGGGGAGGAGCAGGGCCAGCACGGCGCCCCGAAGCGGAATCATGGCCCAATATAAGGCGCGGAAACGCAAACAGGCCCGGAGCGGAGCTCCGGACCCGTTGCGACTGCGAACCGCGTCGATCAGACCTTGCGGACGTTCTGCGCCTGCAAGCCCTTCGGACCCTGGGCGACCTCGAATTCGACCGTATCGCCCTCGGCGAGGCTGCGGAAGCCCTCAGCCTGGATCGCCGTGAAGTGGACGAACACATCGGGACCCGACTCCTGCGCGATAAAGCCAAAGCCCTTCGCGTCGTTGAACCACTTCACCTTACCCTTTGCCATACCGTTAGAACCTCAGCACTAAGGGGCACTGCCCCGGACATGTTCGACCTTGGTCACCGCGACCAGGGACGGGCTCAAACAAAAACCGCGAGACAAGTGGTCCTCGCGGTGCGCAGACAAACCGGTAACGGTGCCACGTATTGCTTGAACCGGGGCCAAAGGTAGGAATGGGCGGCACCGCTGTCAATAGAGTAAATGTTAGGCGCTGCGGCGGTTGCGCCGTCGAGCTACCGCTGGTGTCACCATAACGACAGTATCAAGACATCTATGGACGTCGCGTGGTCTTGGTCGTGTCCTCCTTGACCGGCAGGCCGATCGCCACGCGGAAATCGCGCAGCGCCGCGTCATAGCTCTTCATGCGCTTCCCGAGTCCGAGGACCGTGGCGCCGGGGGCGACGGCCGCGCTGTCCTCGCACGTCGTCGTGTACTTGATGAGCGAGTCCACCTGAGTGACGAGACGCTTGGCCTTGAGTTGCACGGAATCTTCGTACACGGTGGGGCTCATCTGCGGACGTCCGCGTCTCATGAAGGCGCGACTGCTGCCGCACAGTCCCGAGAGCAGCCGACCGGCGCGTCGCTGCGCCGCCGCGTCGCGTCCTCCCGCGCGGGTGACCCGGCCCAGGCCGTCCTTGAGCTGCGCGATGCCGCGCGTCGCGGTTTTCAGTCCGTCCAGGAAACGTTTCTGTTCGGGACTGGGCGGCAGCGGTGCAGGCGTGGACTCGGCCCGCGCAGAGTCGGAGACCGGCGTCTGCGCTCTGAGCGAGATCGCGGCGAAACAGAGCAGCACGGCCAGGCAGCGCATCAGGATCCTCTGGGTGTCACGAGAAGCCATGGTTATAATGTCACAATGACCGTTCCCGCAACCTCGCGCCAGACCCGTACGTTCGAGGATCGCGCCGACGCCCTGGCGCATTTCTTCCTGCGGGCGGGCGAAGCCCCGCGCCTCCTCGCCTACGACGACGCGGTTGGCTGCCCGCTCGACCAGGCCATCGCGGCCCTGGAGTGGACGGTCGCGGTCGGCATTCTCGCAGCCGACGATCTGATACACGCCGCGCGCGTCGGCGCCGACAGCGCCGCGGCCGTCGTGGAGCGCAAAGACGGCGATCAGCGGGTGTTCATCTACCTCGGACCCCGCATGGACGCGCCTCCCGCCGACCCCTACGAAGGCACGCTGCTGTACGACGAACCCGGCGTGCGCGCGTACATCTTCGCGCAGCGCGTCCACGCCATCGCGCACTTCCTCCGCGCCAGTCTCGGACTCGGCGCCGTCATCGCCATGCTCGGTCGCCGCGCTCCCGAGCTGCGCCACGTCCGCCGGTGGCTGCAGGCGGTGTTCGCCGAGCCCGCCGGAGAAACCGG
>WNFY01000043.1_pt1 | contig 76132 bp, 57 predicted proteins | sample 5400091 | NCBI WGS metagenome assembly WNFY01 (sample SAMN13153364, study PRJNA577476) | soil metagenome | isolation source: 60 cm soil or saprolite under grassland replicate 1 | place: USA:California | collected 2016-06-15
AAGAAATCGCGCGCGTCTTCGCCCGATGGGATTTTGAAATAGTAGTCGACCGGCTCGAGCGTGTCGTGCTCGCGGTAGATGCCGATGTGGCCGACGCGGGCGGACGGGATGAGCTGCGCGATGCCCTCGACCATGCCGAGTCCGGCGCGCAGGATCGGCACGAGGGCGAGCTTCTTCCCTGCTACGCGGACGCCCCGCATGCGCTCGAGCGGGGTTTCCACTTCCGCGGTCTCGAGCGGCAGGTCTTTCGTCACCTCGTACGCCATGAGCATGGCGATCTCGTTCACGAGCTGCTTGAAGTCTTTGGTGGTCGTGTTCTTGTCCCGCAGGATCGACAGCTTGTGCTGGATCAGCGGGTGATCGAGCACGGTGAGGTTCGGGAATTTGGGGTGCGGCATGGGCGGGAAAAAGTACGCCGCACGTCACCACGACGCCACGTCGACGAAGCGTTCGGCGGCCGCGCTTTCCACCTGCAGAGTTGACCTATGTTGCGTGGGCGCGACACACACCGCCACCGACTGTAGCTTCGAAGCGTCACCGAACGCTGTCCGCGTCGGGGGCGTCCCCGGCCGCCTTCACCACTGTTGTGCCGCGACAGTCGGTCCACGCCTTGCGGGCCTTGGGCGCCGACCTCGACGTTGGGATCACAGGGCTCGTGTCGCGGGACCCAGGATTCTTCAATGGCAGCCCGGGTTTGCTCCCCGCAGGGCGCATCGATCCTACCCGTCTCCTTCCATTCTTCTTCGCGCTCGGATCCGCTTCATGCGGCGATGCGACCGGCGCGCCGTCGCTCGTCTCGTCACGTGCAGCGATCACCCTCTCGACGGCGCAGCCGGTCGACACGCTGACCCTGCGCGGCTCGACGCGAGGGGAGTGGCGTGTGACCGTTGCACCCGGCTGGATTCGGGTGACCCCGCAGCGGGGCATGCTCGGTGCGGACACCCTGATTGCGGTCGCGGCACCCGGGCTCGCGGACCTGATGCCTGGCGGCTACAGCGGCGACATTGTCTTCGCGAGCGACCGCTTGTCGGTCGCGGTGCGCGTCAGCGCCGTCGTCGGACCGCGTCCGCGGCTGACGCTTTCGGCAACCCTGGCGACGATCGGCGAGGGTACAGACACGACCTCCGTGGAGCTGACCAACCAGGGAAACGCACCTGCTTCTTGGCGGCTTACCCCTGACGTGCCATGGCTGTCGGCGCTGCCGGCGACGGGACGGTTGGAGCGGCAGGAGCGCGTGCTTCTGCACGTACGGGCCGCCAAGGCCGCGCTCCCGGTCGGGACCAGTGAGGGCACGCTCTCCTTCATGGCCGATGCACTCGCCGAGGGCGTTGCGCTGCCGGTCAAGGTCGCCGTCGCGGCGGTCGCGGTGGCTCGCTTTGATGTCGCCCGTCTCCTCATCCCACGCGGCATCGAAGCTGTCCAGGTAACACTCGACAATCCTGGCCGCGCTCCGTTGGCGTGGTCCGTTGCCCGAGCGCCCGGCTGGCTCGCGGTACGCCCCGCCGCAGGGTCGCTCGATGGCGGCGCGCAGGTAAGCATCACGGCGTCGGTCGATCGGCTCGCGGCACCCGCCGGCGAATGGCGCGATACACTGACGCTTGCGACGAACGCCGGCGCCGCCGTCCTCCCGATCGTGTTGGCCGACGCGGGGCCAGTCGTCGGCGCACTGTGGCGGCTGCCCGATGCCATTGAGGTCGCGCGATACGACCGCGGTAAGGATCGCGTCGTGGCGCTCACCGCAGACGGGGCCGCACTGCTGATTCTCGACATGTCCGCGGGCATCACCGATCGGGTGACCCTCACCCGCGTGGGGAAGAGCCTCGCGCTGACCCCGAGTGGTCGGCGCGCCGTCGTCGGCGACGACGCCTACGCGACGGTCGTCGATCTCGATTCGCGTACGGTGTCGGGCTCATTCCAAGCGGGACGGGTGCGACGCGCCGCGCTCACGGACGCCGGGTGGATCTACACGTTCCCGCGGTACGGCACGTGGGACAACCTCCGCAGCGTGAACACCGTCACCGGGGAAGAGAGCAAGGACCCGTGGTTGATCTACGAGAGCTTTGGTAAGGTGCACCCGTCGGGAGCGTACCTATACGCGACGAACGGTTGGAGCCTGGAGAAGTGGGACGTGAGCGCGGGTCCCGCCCATTTCATGTACGAATCGCCGATCTACGGTGCCTATGGAGACGCCGGAGACGTGTGGTTCGCCGAGGACGGCTCCCGGTTGTATACCGCCTCGCGTCACGTCTTTCTCACGTCGCCGGAGGCGGACTGGACGCCCGTCGGCGAGCTGCCGGTTTCCTTCACCATCGGCTCGCTGGCGGAAGCGCGCGCGCCGGACCGTGTGTATGTGCTTGCGACAGGGCAGGTGCAGGAGTGGTGGGCGGGGTCGGAGCCGTTCCGTGGCGATGCCGCGGTGATCACGGTCATCGATGCGACCACGCTGGCGGGGTTGGGTACGATCGCGCTCCCACCGTTCGAGGTTCCCGACGGGAGTGGCGGCACGGCACGTCACCCGTCCGTCGGCCGATATGTGTTCGTCGACGGCGCCGGCCGCCGCATCTATGCGCTGGTGCAGGCTCCCGCGGCCGCCGGCCTGACCGCGGATTGGGCGGTTGCCACCTTCGACGTCGCGAGCACGCCGTGAAACACGGGCTCCTGCCGCTGGGCCTCGCGCTGACGTCCCTGGTCGGCTGCGCGGGCGCGCCTTCCGGGCCGTCAGTCGAAGCGCTATGGATCGTGGCCGATGCAGACACGATCGCCATCGGGTCCGCCCTGCAGCTCGCGATCACCGCGACTGACGGCGCGGGGAATGCCCTCGAGGGCCTGCGCGTCCAGTGGTCCAGCTCCGACCCGACCGTCGCCAGCATCAATGCGGAGACTGGGGAGGTGGTCGGCCTCGCGTCCGGCGCCGTGATGATCACGGGCTCGACTCGGGGGCAGAGTGCCTACCGCGAGGTCACGGTGGTGCCGCCGGCCGCGCACTTCGTGGACGTAGCCGGCGCGTGGGTCCACTCCTGTGCGCTCGCCGTGGAGGGTCGGATCTACTGCGCCGGCTGGAATCGGCTCGGGATGCTGGGCAACGGCGAAGCGGTTGGCCGCGCGGACATCGCCGGGCATCCGGCTCTCGTGGCGACCGCCAGCACTGCACGGTTCCGCTCGGTGAGCGGGTTCGGGTTGCACGGCTGCGCGCTCAGCCGCAGCGGGGAAGTCCACTGCTGGGGTTCGGGGTTCTACGGTCAACTGGGGCTGACGAGGCAGGACTTCTGCGAACCGGACCCGGCCCAGGCCGTGGTGGAACCCTGCCGTATCGTGCCCGCCCGCATCGCGGGCGAGGAGCACTACAAGGCAGTCGCCGCGGGCCTGCAGGCGAGCTGCGCCCTGCGCGTCGACGGCCGCGCCTTCTGCTGGGGGAACAACGAGTCGGGCGCATTGGGTACGTCGGGCGTCTGGCGATGGGGACTCCCCTTGGCTGTGGATGGCGATCTCGCGTTCGCGACGATCAGCGGCGGCCGCTCGCACTTCTGTGCGACGACCGCCGACTTCCGGGCTTTCTGCTGGGGCTCCAACTATTACGGACAGTTGGGGACCGACGGCGTGCCCACCTGCCTCGAGCAGGACGCCGGCTGCGCTGCATTCCGCCCCCTTCCCGTACTCGGCGGTCAAGCGTTCACGATGGTCGTCGCCGGCGGGATCCACAGCTGCGGGATCACGACGGCACGCGAGCTCTACTGCTGGGGGAACAACACCTTCGGCCAGTTGGGCGACGGAACGATGCTCGGGAGCCTCGTCCCGCAGCGAGTCGACACGGGGCACTACTCCGCCGTGAGTGTGGGAGAGTTCCACTCCTGCGCGATCGCAATGGACGGCCGCGCGTACTGTTGGGGGTTGAACGACGATGGTGAGTTGGGCGGCGTCAGCGCCGCGACGTGCATGGATGCGAGCGAACCCTATCCGTGCAGCACCACGCCGGTCGAGGTGGAGGGCGGACACCGTTTCCTGAGGATCAGCCTGGGCCGGTTTCACAGCTGTGGCGTCACGGACGTACAGCAGGCCCGCTGCTGGGGGTGGGATCAGTACGGCCAGCTTGGCAACGGTACGTACATCGGTGGCACCCCGCCGACGCGCATGCAGGTGGAGAGCGCGGGCGCGTCAGCCCGGGTCCCGACGGCGGGGACGCCCTCCTCGAGCATGGCGCCGCCGAGCGCGGAGCGCTACGCCATCCCCAGGCGGCCGGCCCTGCGGACCGCGCCGTTCGCAGCGCGCAATCGGTAGCGACACGAATGCCCGCGATGTTCCGGACGGCGGAAGGTGTGGTGACGTCGCACGCCGGCGCGGCCCTGCTCTGCCTCCTGTCGATGGCCGGGGCGTGTGCCGACTCGCCGACGGCTCCCCTTCCTCACGTCGCTGCGCTGAGCGTGGGCGACACCGTGCGCGGCACGCTGCAGTCAGGCAACGAGGCCGACGCATACGTCGTGACAGGGCAGGTCGGCGACGAGGTCAGCGTGCTCGTGGCCGTTACGGTCGGAGGAGTAGCCGTGGACCTCGCCGACTCCGCGGAGGGACGACCCCTCGCGAGCGTGCACGCCCTCGCGGGTGAGGATACGTCGGCGGGGACCCAGCACTCCAGCGGCGTCGTAACGCTCCCCGTGACCGGTCAGTACCGGTTGCGGGTGCAGCGGTGGGGCGGCGCGCCGGCGGCAGAGTACGTCGTCGCACTCGCGCGCACGAATCGCGCGCCCGAGCGAGTGAGCGCGATACTCGCGATCGGCGACACGCTCGATGGTGAGGCTCTCGAGCACGCCGGCGACATCGACGAGTTCCTTGTCCGCGTGCCGGAAGCCCGGCTCGTTACGCTCTTCGCGACGAAGCCTGCCGGACACGGCACCGCCGTTGACGCAGTAGTGCTCGACGAGGAGGCAGGCGCGTTGCTCGGCGCGGTGACGACGGGTGTAGAGGGGCAGGCGCTTGGGGCACGGTCGTCCGGGCGCTTCCTCTTGCGCCCGGGCCGCACGGTGCGTATCCGAGTTCGTGCTGGCACCCTGGTCGGCGCCTTCCCCGCACCGTACAAGCTCCAACTCTTCCCCATCGACTCGCAGCCCGAGCGGGTCGCCGCGCAGTTGATCCTAAATGACACCATCCGCGGCGAGGCCATCGAGCCGCTCGGCGACATAGACGACTACGTCTTCGAGGGCCCGCGGGGCCAGCAGGTCAACGTGTTCTTCCAGGCACAGAGCGGAACCGCCTCGGACAGCCTTCTCGCCGTGCTTATGGATGCGTCAGGACGCGTCCTCGCCGGACCGGTGCGGAGCGTGGGGACCGACACCGCGCTCACGCGCCAGGCGAGCGGGCGCGTCACCCTGCCCGCCGACGGCACCTATCGCATCCGCGTGCTCGGGCAGCGCGATACCACGGGCGGCGACCTCGGAGCCTATCGCCTCCGAGTTTATGGCGTCGAAGAGGCACCGGAATCGGCCGGGAGCGCGCTCGTGCCAGGCGGGGTCATTACGTCGGAGCGCATCGAGCTCCCGGGCGACGTGGACACCTATGTCGTTACCGTCTTGGCCGAGGCGCGTATCGACGTCGAGCTCCGTGGCCGCAGTGTCGACTCGGCCGACTCGCTCCGCGCCGAGCTGTTCGATAGGTCGGGGGCCGCACGCGCGAGCGTGACCGTCGCGCCCAGCGGCGCGAGGGGGAGTGGCGTCGTTACTCTGGCGGCCGGGACGTACGCGCTGCGCGTCGCGGGCACGCGCAGCACTGGCGACGGTTTTCGCGGCGCCTACGAAATCGTGCTGCACGCCATTGCGGGCTCCACACCCGAGCTCGCGTCGGCTCAGCTCCCTCTCGACGACACCGTGTCGGATGCGCTCGAGCCGCTCGGTGACGAGGACGTCTTCACCGTCACGGCGAACAAGCGCGAGCACTACCGCCTCCACTTGCAAGGGCTCGGGGCGCCCGGTGGATACCTCGACGCCGTTTTGCGAGATGCGGCCACGAAGCAGACCATCGGCACGGTCTCGAGCCAGACGGCCGAGCCGAGCCTCGCCGAGCGGCGGAGTGTCCGGCTGACACTGCCGGCCACCGCGACCTATGAGGTCGCGGTCACGCCCCGCAGCCAGGGTCGGGATGTCGCGGATCGCGGTCCTTACCGGCTCGCGCTGCTTCATGTTCCCATGGCGCCCGAGCACGTGCCGACGGCGCTCACCATCGGGGACTCCGTATTCGGCGAAGGGCTCGAGGACCCGAACGACATGGACCGGTTCATCGTGTCCGGCGATCCCGGCAGGGAGGTCGTCGTCTATTACCAGGGCCCGGGTTCGGCCTGCACCAGCCTCGATGCCGTTGACCCCGTGAGTGGGGACTCGTTGCAGCACGTCACGAGCTGCGGCTTCTCGCAGTCCACCGGGCGCTTCCGGCTCCCTGGGAGCGGGACGGCGGCACTGGAGGTGTACGTACCCCTGTTCTGCGACCCGTGGGCGGGGTGCAGTGACCCTGGATACGGGCAAGGTCCTTACGAGCTACGGGTGTTGCCGATCAACCGCGCGCCCGAGGTCGCGAGCGCGGCGATCGCCTACGGCGATACCGTGAGCGGGTCGTGGGACGGGACAACGTTGGCTGGCGAGTGGATCAAGCCTGACGCGGATGTGGACGAGTTCACGTTCATGGGTGCGAGAGGCGACACGGTGGAGGTGTTGTTTCAGACGCCAAACGGCACATGGTCCTTCGCCGGGATCCAGATCGAGCTCATCAACCCACGATCGGACGCCGTCCTCGGTACCACGTCGAGTTACAACCCGGAGTCGCTCGAAGCTCATCGGATCGGTCCGGTCGTTCTGCCGGAGGACGGCGAGTACCTGATTCGAGTCGAGGCGGTATCCGGAGGGGGAGGCTCCCTCACGCTGGGCGCCGGTCCCTATCGCTTCGTGCTGAGGCGGCTCGCCGGCCCCGTCTGATCCCATCGGTGCGCACCGGTGACGCTCACCGCCAACGTCATCTGTGGTGCCGATGCAACACCTCATGCTTCACACCCTCACAACACGCCTCTGGCACCGCAAATGCCCTCGGGCGGAACCGTTGTGACGCCGGTCACTCTCGCCAGGGAGGACGCATGCCATGACACGCCGTGCCGCGGGACTAGCCCTGATTGGACTGCTCTGTGGCGTCGCTCGATCGAGCGGCCAGGCCCCGACCGGCACGATCACGGGCCACGTGGTTGACACGCCGACCGGTCGTCCGGTCGTCGGGGTGCGGGTGGCCGTTGTAGGTATGGATCGGGGCGCCATCACGCGCGAAGACGGCGTGTTCGTGCTGACGGACGTGCCGGAAGGAGCGCACCGGGTGCGCGTCAGCAGAATCGGTTTCACTCCTCAGGAGCAGACCGTCGTCGTCGTGGCGCAGCAGTCCGTCACCGCGGACTTCACGCTCTCGACAGCGGCCGTTTCTCTGTCGGATGTCGTGGTGGTGGGCTACGGCACCCAACGGCGCGCCGACCTGACTGGTGCTGTGGTCTCCGTCCCGCCCGACCAGCTGCAGAAGACGGCGGTGGTCAGCCTGCAGCAGGCGCTTCAGGGCAACGCGGCCGGCGTCGCCGTGACACAAGGTGACGCCGCGCCCGGAGGCGGCATTACGGTCCAGGTCCGCGGCGTCACCTCGCCGAGCGGCGACAACCAGCCGCTGTACGTGATCGACGGCGTGCCGATCGGGACAGCCGGGGTCGACAAGTTCACCGTCGGGCCATCGGAGCCGAGCTTCACCACGATGACGACCACCAACCCGCTCTCCACGCTCTCGCCCTCCGATATCGAGTCGATCGACATCCTCAAGGACGCCTCGGCCACAGCGATCTACGGCAGCCGGGGTGCGAACGGTGTGGTGATCATCACCACCAAGCGGGGCCAGCGTGGCCAGCCGGGGCTGATCACGTTCAACTCTTCGACCGGGATGTCGAGGGTCGTGCACGAGCTCGACGTCTTGAATGCGCGTGACTACACCACCTACGTGAACCAGGCCTACTGGAACGCCACGCCCGACTCCCTGCGCAGCAAGGGCGACTCTTCGCTGCTGCCGTATGGTGGTCGGACCGGAAGCATCCGACCGGACAGCATCGTCAAGTTGTACGGCGCGGGCAGCGACTGGCAGCGCGACATCTTCCGGACCGCCGCCACCCGCGACCTGCAGCTCGCCTTCTCGGGTGGGGACGGGACCGGCAGCTATGCCGTGAGCAGCAACTACTTCAACCAGGACGGCGCCATTCGCGGCTCCGGGTTCGCGCGCGGCGGCATTCGCGCCAACCTGGACCGCAAGCTCAACTCGATCATTCGCATCAGCAGCAGTCTGGACGTGACCCGCTCCAAGGCGAACTTGGTGCGTTCCTCCGGCACGGAGGGCACGAGCGCCGAAGGGATCGTGCGGGGGGCGATCCGCTATAGTCCGCTGCCGAGCGACGTGTACGACACCACGCGGCTCGCGACCGACCCGCGGGCTGAAAACCCGACGTACTTCGGACGATTCGGTGCCGATCCCCTTCGCTACACCGACGAGGTGCGCGAGAGCGAGACGGTGACGCGCGGGATCGGGGGCCTCCGGTTGATCGGACAGCTCACGCCGTTCCTCTCAGTGGAGACGAGCATCGGGGGGAATTACGAGCGCAAGGGCGTCGACTCCTACTTCCCGCGAACCGTGTACGAGGGCCGGAACGCGAACGGACTCGCCATCGTGAGCGGCTCCGAGTTCGTGAACCTGGTGCACGAGGACCTGGTGCGCTTCGACCGGGAGGTCGGCAGCGACCACCACGTCGACGCCGTGGCCGGCTTCACCTACGAGTGGAACCGTAGCAACTGGAACAAGGATCAAGTCAGTGATTTCCCGGACGACATCCTCGGCTCGAGCGCGTTGCAGCGGGGGCTCGCGTGGGCGGCGCCGCAGAATGGTGTCGCCGTCTGGAAGCTGGCATCGTTCTTGGGGCGCGTGAACTACAGCTTCCGCGACCGCTACTTGATGACCGCCACGTTGCGCTCCGACGGCTCGTCCAAGTTCGCCGTCAACAACAAGTGGGGCACCTTCGCTTCGCTCGGGCTCGCGTGGCGCGCCAAGCAGGAGTCATTCCTTTGGAACGTCGCTTTCCTGTCCGACTTGAAAGTGCGCGGCAGCTACGGACAGTCCGGGAACCAGGCGATCAGCCCCTACCAGTCGCTCGCCAGCATCGAGTGCGGCACCACGGTGCTGGACGCGCAGCTCGTTTCCGCCTGCTACCTCGCGCGCCTCGCGAACCCGAACCTCGGCTGGGAGACCACGACCCAGTACGACGTGGGGCTCGACATCGGCGCGTGGCAGAATCGCGTAACGCTCACCGCCGACCTCTACCGCAAGCGCACCGATGCCCTGCTGCAGAGCGTGACGCAAGCCCCGAGCACCGGCTACACGAGCGCCACGATCAACTCCGGCCGCGTGACGAATCTGGGACTCGAGCTCCAGGCCGACGTTCGGATTCTCAGCGGCGCCGAGGGCGGACCCTCGTGGATCGTTTCGGCGAACATCGCCGCGAACCGAAACCGGATCGTGAGCCTCGGCGCCACCCAGCAGCAGTTTTCCAATCGGCTGGGCGCGGGCGGCGGGCTCGAAGTGTACCCTTTCATCCAGAAGCCGGGCCTGCCGATCGGTGCGATCTGGGGCTACCAGACCGATGGGATCTTCAAGGACAGCACGGAAGCCAACGCCTACAGGGGTGTCCAGCTCAACGCGCGGGTGGGTGACTATCGCTACAGGGATCTGAACGGCGACGGGCACTTGACCGACGCGGACAAGACGATGATCGGCAACGTGAATCCCGATTACATCTTCGGCATCACCAACCGGGTCACGTTCGGGCGGTTCGACGTGAGCGCGTTGATTCAAGGGGTGCAAGGAAACAGCATCATCAATGCCAACCGGCTCCAGTTCTTGGAGCTCAACGGGACGAGCGGCAACATCCCGACCGAGTACTACAAGAATGCGTTCGATCCGGTGACCAATCCCACTGGGAAGTACCCGCGGATCGACGCCGACCGGGTCGGCGTGGGGCTATTCTCCGACGCCTTCGTCGAGGACGGGAGCTACATCCGACTCAAGAACGTACAGCTCGGCTACGAACTGCCGCCCCGGCTCATCCCGGGGACGCGCACCGCCCGGGCGTACCTCAGCGCGATCAACCTGTTCACGATCACGAACTACACGGGGTACGACCCCGAAGTCAGCGCGTTCGGCACGACCGACATGCGCGGCGTGGACCTGGGGAGCTACCCGCAGTCCCGGCTATTCACTCTCGGCATGACCCTGACCTTTTGAAAGGAGGCGCGCCGTGAACGCAACCCATCGTAGCATGTTCCGAGTGATAGCGTCGGTATGCCTCCTGGCGGCCGCCGTCGCGTGTCACGATCTCCTGGACGAGCACCCGCAGACGTTCATCGACCCCGGGAGCTACTTCAAGACGGGCGACCAAGCGATCGCGGCCGTTAACGGCATCTACGGCGCACTAATGACGTGGGACGACTGGATCGATCCCGCCTGGCAGGAGGTCACCTGCGAGGGGTCGGACATCTTCTGCCCCGACTGGTGGGCGTTCGGCCACCTTGGTGCAAAGACGGGTACGTGGTTCGCCGGCCGCACCTGGACCGCGAACTACCTCGTGATCCGCCGGGCGAACGACGTATTGGGCCAACTGGACCACGTGAGCCTCGACGCGACGTTGACGGGACGACTGCGGGGTGAGGCGCATTTCCTCCGTGCCTACGCGTACTTCGAGCTGGTGCGCCGCTACGGCGCCGTGCCCCTGCGGCTCACGCCGTACGTGCCCGATGGCACGTTCGGCGACGCACCGCGAGTGCCGGTTGAACAAGTGTATCCGGCGATCGTGAACGATCTGAAGGCCGCCGCCCAGGAATTGCCGCCGGATTTCGCTTCAAAGACCTACTCGAGCTCGGACCGCGGCCGCCCTACGGCGTCGTCGGCGTGGGGTCTGCTCGCCAAAGTGTACCTCACGATGGCTGGGGCTGAGCTCTCGGGAACACCGCTGGCCGCGGCCAAGCAGCAGTACAACGATTCCGCGCGCGTCGCCGCGCAGCACGTCATGCAGAGCGGCTGGGTCACGCTCGAGCCGAGCTATATGCGGCTGTTCGACGGGCAGCAGCAGGTGAACAGCAACGAGATCCTCTTCCAGATCGGCGCGACGCACCAGGAGAACACCGGCCCCGAGATCGCGACCTTCTTCAACCCCCCAGACTTTTCGACGGCGGGTGGCGGTGGCGGCGGCTTCTTGAGCATGCGGCAGGCTTTCTACACGAGCTTCGACACTCTGGACCGGCGGATCGCACCGGGCTACGCGATCTTTGCGGCTTGGAAAGAATCGTATTCGTCGGGCGACCCCGGGACGCCGGCTTGGTACCGGGGCGCGGTGCCGGACAGCATCAAGACCAAGGTCGTGGCGGACAGCCAGATCGGGTGGACCTGGACCGAGCTGTGTGACACCGTCGGCGCCAACAGGTACATGAACCGCACGACGCGCGCCGTCGTGCAGGTCTCACCACGCGTCTACTCGATGAAGTACATCGATCGCACGGCGCTCACGAAGAGCCAGAACCAGACCAACCCGATCATCCTGCGCTACGCGGACGTGCTGGTGGTGTTCGCCGAAGCCGAGAATGAAGTGAGCGGGCCGACGGCGGCCGCATACGCCGCGATCAATCAAGTCCGCAACCGGTCCAACGTGCCCAACCTGACGCCAGGCCTCTCCCAGGCGCAGTTCCGCGACTCCGTGTGGCTCGAGCGCCGGCACGAGCTGTATGGAGAGTTCCATGAGTGGTTTGACCTGAAGCGCCAGGGCCGTTGGCTCGACATCATGAACGACCGCATCGCCGCCTATCCGGGTGGCCGGACGCCCAACGCGTCGGTGTGCCGCCCGCGGCAGGCGTACCAGATGCTGCTTCCGATTCCGGACGCCGAAGTCGGCGCGAACCGGCTGATCACTCAAAATCCCGGCTACTGAGCGGGATCCGGAGTCGATGCAGAGCCGCCTTCCAGCGATCCCCGCCCTCCTGGTGGTCGCCGCCGTCGCCGCTTGTCATGACAGTTCCGCCGGCGTCCAGCTCCCTCCCGGTCCCACGCCCGCGCCTGCCGTGCACGTCCAGGGGAACCGGCTCGTCGACACGGCCGGCCGACCGGTGCGGCTGCGCGGCGTGAACCGCTCCGGCGCCGAATACGCTTGCGCACAGGGGTGGGGGATCTTCGATGGCCCATCGGATTCGGCTTCCGTGCGCGCGATTGCATCCTGGCGCGCGAACGTGGTGCGCCTTCCCCTCAACGAGACCTGCTGGCTCGGGATCAACGGCGTGCCGGCCGCATACTCGGGGGCGAGTTACCAGAAGGCCATCGCGGACTTCGTCGCGCTGCTCAATCGAAACGGACTGGTCGTCATCATCGATCTGCACTGGACCGCAGCCGATACGGCGAAGGCACTCGCCCAGGCGCCGATGCCGAATCGCGACCACACCCCCGAATTCTGGCGTCAGGTCGCCACCGCGTACGGGCACAACAACGCCGTGATCTTCGATCTGTTCAACGAGCCATTCCCGGACAACAATGCCGACACGCCGGAGGCATGGCGCTGTTGGCGCGAGGGCGGTACGTGCAGCGGGATGAGCTTCCAGGCCGCAGGGATGCAGGAGCTCGTGAACACCGTCCGCGGCACCGGCGCAACCAACGTGATTCTGCTCGGCGGGGTGCAGTACGCCGCCACCCTCTCGCAGTGGGTCGCCAACGAGCCGACCGATTTCTTGAACAACCTGGTCGCCTCCTGGCACATCTACAACTTCAGCTGGTGCCACGTCAGAAGCTGCTGGGACGACGAGGCCGCCCCCGTTGCCCAGCGTGTGCCGCTGGTGCTCGGCGAGTTGGGGCAAAACGACCGCGGCTCGAGCTTTGTCGACTCACTGATGGACTGGATGGACGCGCGCAGCGGGAGCTACCTCGGGTGGACCTGGGACGTGTGGGGGTCCGAGTGGGACCTCATCACGAGCTACGACGGCACGCCCACTGGGTATGGGGCTACGTTCAAAGCGCGGTTTGGCTCGTAGCGCGGCCGCGCCGCTCGCGCTGCTCCTCGCCTGCGGCGTGGGTGGGCCGCCCCAGCCCCGGGTGCCGGCGCTCGTCGATCCTCACGCGACGCCCGAGACGCGCGCGCTGTTCGTGAACCTGCGGCGGCTCGCTGGGAAGGCGCTGCTGTTCGGGCATCAGGACGATCTGGCGTACGGCGTGCAATGGTTCAACGAGCCGGGGCGCTCGGATGTGAAGGAGACCGCGGGATCCTACCCTGCGGTATACGGGTGGGACGTCGGCGGCCTGGAGCGGGAGGGGGGCGGGGGCGGGGGCGGGGGCGCGAACCTCGACAGCGTGGCCTTCGAGCGGCAGCGCGGCTGGATCGCCGAGGGCTACGGGCGCGGCGGGGTCATCACGCTCAGCTGGCACATGCGGAATCCGGTCACCGGCGGCAACGCGTGGGACACGGCGCAGGCGGTGCGGGCGATCCTGCCGGGCGGGGCGCAGCACGAGCGTTACAAACAGTGGCTCGACCGCTTCGCCGATTACGTCAAGGGTTTGCGTGCGCGCGGGCGCTCGGTAGCGGGTGGCGAGGTGCTTGTCCCGCTGATCTTCCGGCCGTTCCACGAGACGAGCGGCGGTTGGTTTTGGTGGGGGGCGCGGCACGCGACGCCGGACGAGTACCGGCAGCTGTGGCGCTTCACGGTCGAGTACCTGCGCGATCGGAGGGGTGTGCACAACCTCCTCTGGGCGTATTCGACCGATGTGTTCGACACGAAGCAGGCCTACCTGGAGCGCTATCCGGGCGACGCATACGTCGACGTGCTCGGGTTCGACGACTACCAGAGCGTGCGGACACCGGCGACGCGGGGCCTGTTCGCGCGCCGGCTGCGCGACGTGGTCGAGCTGGCGGAGGCGCGTGGAAAGATCCCGGCGCTCACCGAGACCGGCGTCGAGGCGATCCCGGACTCGATGTGGTGGACCGGGACGTTGCTCGCCGGTATCGCGAGCGACTCCGTCGGGCGGCGCATCGCGTGGGTGCTGGTGTGGCGCAACGCCAGCTTCGAGCGAGAGCACCGCTATCATTTTTTCGCGCCGTATCCAGGCCATCCGAGCGCCGCGGATTTCGTTCACTTCACCGAGGACCCGCTGGTGCTCCTGGAGAACGAGCTGCCGGACCTGTACCGTCTCGAGCGTCGCTGAGGATGACGGCGCGCCCTCTTGGCCCGCTGGCGCCCACTTTCTATCTTCCGTCGCCGGAGTGGGGCCAGGTAGCTCAGTTGGTAGAGCAGCGGACTGAAAATCCGCGTGTCGGCAGTTCGATTCTGCCCCTGGCCACTTGCAACACAAGGAGTTAGCGAAGAGCGCATACTGTCGTTTCGCCTCAATGTCCCCCCGCTGTCCCCCGGCGCGGCATGGCGCGTGTCGCGTCCAGCACGGCGAGACGCGTCACGCCGTCCCGTAGATCCCGCTCGTTCACGATGTTGTAGCGGTCGAACACGCTGCGCGTCTTGTGGCCGGTGAGTTGCATCGCCACGCGCTCGGGCACGCCTGCGCGCACCAAGTTGCGGACGGCGGTGCGGCGGAAGTCGTGGGGGATGCGCCCGAGCAGCTCGGGCCGGATAACGGCACGGACGCCGCCGCGTGTTGCGTGCGCTGCCCGGTCGAGCGCCGATCGCCACGCGCGACGGAAGTAGCGCACCGGCTGCCCTTCGCGGTGGAACACGTGGGGAATGATCCGACCCGTGGTCCGCTCGAGCGTTGTCGTGCGTGCGCGCTGGCGCTTGAGCAACCGCTGGAGTGCCGGAAGCGCGTCGAAGGGGAACGTCCGGCCCTCGTCGTTCTTCGTGCTGCGCAGTTCCAGCCGCACAACCCCGGCCCGAAAGTCTACCTGCGCCCACCTCAGCCGTAGCACCTCGGACGGGATACGCCAGCCCGTCAGATAGGCGAACTCAACGACTGGCCGCAGGTCCGCGGGCAGCTCGGCGGCGAGTGCGGCGAAATCGCCCGACTCAAAGAACCCGACGCGGGCGTTGCTCACCTGAATGGCGGGGATATGCGGGCGGTGCGCGACCTTTCCGGCCCGGAGCCCGAGCGTGAACATCCGTTTCAAGGCGGCCAGTTCGTTGCGGATCGTGGCGGGCGCGGCTCCCGAGTCTTGACGCTCGCGGATGTAGGTCGCGACCCTGTCGGCCGTCACGGTGACCGCCCGCGCCGCGCCGAAGTGGGCGAGCAGGTGCATGAGGCTCGTCTCGGCGCGTCGCAGGGAGCGCCGGCTGTTCACGCGGTAGTCGTCGCGCAGCATCTGCGCGAGGTCCTCGACGGTCGTGCGCTTCACGTCCGGCGCCGTGAACGCGCCGAGCCCCAGTTCGGCCTCGCGGCGCGCTAGCAGCTTCTCGGCCTTTCGCCGGTCGCTCGAGCCGCTGGACTCCTCGTAACACTTCCCGTTCACCTTGAAGCGCACCCACCAGATTGCACCCCGCAGCCGCAGGGTGCCGAAGCCGCGGCGGTCCGGGTGACTTTCGCTGTTCGTCGTCCCTGCAATCATCGACGCCTCTTGGGCAGGGGGAAAGAAACGGCTCTCTTCAACCTATCCATTGGTGGATAGGTTTGCAAGACCGCTCTGCCTGACGAGGCATCCCCTTCTTGACGAACTATCCCCTCGTGGATAGGGTAGACCCCAATGACCCCCATCGTCCTGCGACTGCGCTACTTCCGTGAGCGGGCGGGGTTGAGCCAATACCGCCTTGCCCGCCTTGCCAACGTGCCGCAGAGCACCATCTCCCGCCTTGAGGCGGGGAAAACCCCGTCCATCGACCTTCGGCAGCTTGAACGGCTGGCGAACGTGCTCAAGGTCAAACACCCGCGCGACCTCTTGGTCCGCATCGCAAAGCCAAAGCACTAACCCCACCGCGCCAGCCGCCGCCGCACCACCGTTTCGGGGAACCGGAGGTACTTGCCGACCTTCACCCCGCCAAGCTGGCGCTTGTGGTCATAGGCGTAACCTCGCGGTAGGTGGAGCAAGTCCTCTACCTGCTCCGGTGTGAGGTGTCGCTCGACGGCGTGCGAATCGGGCACGGCGGTCGGGGCTGCGGACGCCGGCTCGGCCCCATCGACTGTGCGCAGCTCGTCCAGGACGACCCGGTAGACGTTCGCCACGGGAGCGGTGGCACCCTCCCGCTCCGCCTCCGCCGCCCGGCGCTCAAGCGCAGCGACGAGCTCGACGAGCGTCATAAGGCCTCCCGCACGGCGCTGCCGGCCTCCGAGTCAAGTACGGGCTCGGAAGGAGGCGGGACCCTAGGCGCGCTCATCGCGGCTGCGGCCTCGGGGTAGCAGCGTGGGCACACCCACCCAGCGTCCGACCGGATGCCGAAGTGAGACCTAGCCCCTCCACAGCGGGGACAGCGATCGAGTTCCGACCCCCCGATGTGCGCAAACGTCATCGCCTGTGACGCCGGAACAGCGGGAACGGAAAGCATGGCGGCGTCTCGGGACGTTTCGGATGATTCCAGTCTCTGCATTTCCGTTCCCTGGTAAGTACGGGAACGGCGGAACAGATACGGGTCGCCTCGTCTCCCCTCCCCGGTTCGGATTACCTCGCCAGACTCTACGAGGCGTTGTAGTGCCCTCAGTACCACCTCGGCACGACCCTCAACCGCCTCCTTCACGGCGTCCCGCGTTACCGGTTCGGATTGCCTGTTGAGCCACGCCACCACCTTCTCTTCGGACTGCTTCGCGTCGTAAGCGGCTCGGGTGCCCCCGATCTGGGGCTCCTGCTGGGCGTCCAGCGTCAGGACAGACTCGGGCAGGTCCTCCCCCGTGCGCTGGAGGGTCGTGAGCGTGCGGGTGTTGTCATCCCGACGCCGGAGCAAGAGGGCAACATCGACCGTCCCTACAATCGCCGTGGATCCGAGAATCGTGTCGAAGCCGGCGCGGTCGCCCTTGCCGGCGTGGTGCACTAGCATGATGTGCGCGCGCCGGGATCGCACGAGCGCCAGCACAGGACCAAGCGCCGCCACCACCCGGGCGTAGTCGTTCAAGTCGCTCACGCCGAGCATGTGCTGGAGGGTGTCGACCACCACGAGCACGGGGTCCACCTGAGACAAGACATTCTCGAGCCAATCGAGGGCCTCGGCGGGGCGGCTGCCGGTGAACACGTACAAATCGTCGTCGGCACGCGCTCCGAGCGTGCGGAGGTGCCCCTTCGTCACGCGGCGGGGATCCTCGAGCCCGAGATAGATCACGGGCCCCTTCGTGGTGGTGCGCCCGAGCACGGGCTCGCCACGGCAGACGCGCAGGGCGATCGCCCGGGCGGTCGTGCTCTTTCCTCCCTTGGGCTTGCCCCCGAAGACGGACATCCCGCCCGCCGGCAACAGGCCGTGCACGATCCACGACACGAGATCGTCAGGTTCGGCCAACAGGTCGCGGATGTGAGTGAGGCTGGACTGCTGCACTACAACGGCGCCCTTGCCCTTCGCGGACACCAACCCTTCCGTCACGAGACGGCCCGCTTCAGGGATGCCGCAGTCCGTGAGAAACGTCTCCGCCATGCGCCGGACGAGCTCACGGTCCATTTGGGACGAGCTCTCTAGGTCCCGTCGCAAACGCTGGAAGAACTGCTGGAAGGCCGACGCATCGGAGTCCGTAGAGAGACTGTCCAGCCCGGCGCTACGTAGGATCCAATCAAGGTCGAGCACGTCGCTCATCCCCGAGGATCTGGTTAGGCAACCGGCGCGGGCTCGGCCTTGGCGCGCTCTCGCGCCAAGCGGTCGAGATCCTCAGCACGAAACTCGAGAAAGCCTCGAGGTCCGAGGCGGGTACGAACCCTCCCGAGAGCTGCCAGCCGGTACAGTTGGTTCTGCGTCCGGTGTGAGCGCCGGCTGGCGTCTCGAAGCTGTAGCCAAGACTCGCTCATATGCCCTCCATCGCTTCCCGTGATGTGCGGCCGTACCTTATGTGCGGAGAGAGAGTGCGTAAATCCGTGGCGAAATCGAGATTTTGACACGGGGGGCAGATGTCGGCGATCCACGTCGCCATTCAGCGGTGCATTGATGAGGGCTGGTACGAGGAGCTGAGAGCGCGTGCTCCCTACTGGATTGGTTACTTCCCTGTCGATCAGCCAGAACTCCAGGCCGAGCTCTCTCGATGTGCGACGTTGCCTAAGGAGGACAACGAGCGCTTACGCGCACTTCTGGCTGTGTGGCAGGTCCCGCCCTGGGGCCCGTCGTGGGGATCGGTCGACCTTCAACGCGCCGCCAACGCCCGCAAAAGCGCCTGGGCGAACCAGGGTCCGTCACCAACTACAAGGCCAGCGGCGTCTCCGCCTCCCTCGCCGACAGAGCCGTCCGTCGAACCCGCGGCCCCGATGCAGGATGCCGTCCTGCCTGAACTTGGCTATTTGCACGTCAGGGTCGCGTTGCTGCAGTTGATCCCGCTGCTCTCGCTGCACGCCGGAGAACTGAGCAAGCTGCACCGCGCCCGGGACAACCGAGCGATCTTGGCGTTGCTGGCGGCGCTCGCACAGGTAGCTGGGCTCTTAGACCAGTCCCACAGAGGGCGACCAAAGCGCCTGCCCAAGCCAGAGTACTTGCGCGAACTGAACCGTCAGACGGTGTGGCTGTTATCGAAGATCGACGAGTGGCGTGACAGGGTGGAAGGCTTCGTTGCGGAGGCACGCAACCCCGCTGAGGACGCGACCGCGGTAGGCCAGGAAGCCCCTGGCGGTCAGGGAAGTGACACGCTGTCTTTAGATCAAGCCTGGGCCATTCGGTTTCCGATGCTCACTCGCGACGAAATGAGGGAGGTTCTGGATCGGGACTACAGGACGGACGGGAACAGCGACCCCATTCCCAAGTGGCTCATCGAGCGAGTGGGATTCGATCCCTCCTCGCTGATCGCTGACTGGCTCATCGCTCGCCGACTGGGATTCGATCCCGCGTCGATCCGACAACGGAGAGGGGAGAGCAGCGATGCCACCGCCGACAGCCGCCAGGAGGGGCGTCCGCAGGATGATGCGGGCCTCGCGAACAGGGTTGCTCAAACGTGGGCTAAATGGAAGAAGGACATGGCAAGTGCCCTCGCTGACCTGGAACGCGATGAGCCCGTGACGACTGAGGGCGTGCGGGAACCGGACAGGGGCATGAATGAGGAGCGGGGGATTTTGGAGCAACGCCTAGCTCGCACACTCGATGACTTGGAGAGGAACAGTCCGCCAGGGGCACCAACTCTGGAGAGGCAGGCGCCGAGTGCGCCGATTTGTGCCCCCGATGTGGTGGACCTACGAACCATGCCTCCGAGCGGGGAGCACGATTCTCCGTGACGACCAGGATCCCGCCGCGCGCGCCCATCTGCCCGACGCTCGTGCGCTCGTGGTTGCGAGAGCTGGATCGGTATCCCCTCGAGGAGTGGGAAGTCGGCCCGGCCCGAAACGTGGGGGACATCCACCAAGATCCCGAGTTGGCGATCGCCCTCGGTCGCGACGGCGTACCTGTGTGGTGGCCGGCGCGCCACCCAGAGACCCTAGAGAGGCTCACACGCGAGACCCGCCGGAACTGGTTCGTCTACTGGTTGACTGATGAACTCTGGCCGCGGCGGAAACACCTGCGCAGAGGGGCACGCAGCCACTGGCGACGGATCATCGCTCAGGCCCTTCTTCTCGAGCACGCGCAGGAGGAGCCGTGGGCCATTCCATACCCGCAGGAGTTGAGCCGCAGCTGGAGAGGCTAGCGACCGTCGGAATACGTCGGGTCTGGCTCGAAGCGTCTGGGGGTTGGAGTGCCCACCAACGGATGGGTTGCTAGGGCCTGGTGCTCCTCCGCACGGTGATAGTCCCCGTCCAATGGTCGAACACGCTGCACCATTCTTCGTAATGCGTGGGTGGAAGGAGCTGAGATCGACCCTGGTGCTCCCGGCGCTTGTTCTCGAGTGCGGCCCGCAGTCGATCGCCGGGAGGCAAGGCGTCGAGTGCCATAACGGTATTGCAGCTGACGACCGTGTAGCGATCGGACAGCACGCCGCGCACGGCTAGCGCGCCGCCTGCTCCGAGCAGGAAGATCCCGACAGCGGCAACGAACCACCACCGCGCCGTATGGTCGCGGCCCACCGGCCCATTCGGGGCGGCTTGCTCGGCAGGGCTCGTCACGTCGCCACCCGCCTCCCCTGCACGAGCACCTTGATCTGCCGCCGCGCCAGCCGCGGGCCCAGTTCCTTCCGGCCCATCGGTAGAACGGGCCGCTGGCCAGAGAGGACGGTAGGTCCAGCGAAGCGCGGCCACTACCAGGACGTAGCCGGCGATGGACCCAGCTGCCTCGGGGTCGCCCCGGAAGAGAGCTGCGAGTTGGTGGGGTAGCTGGACCACCAGAAGGGCAGCCCCTAGGGCGAACCAGACCCAGATGAAGCGCAATGCCCAGAGCGCCCATCGGGGCCCTGTTATCGGCATCCAGGCATCCTTTCCGGGGCGGCCGCCGTTTCCGCATCCGCTGGAGACCGCATTCCTTGTCCGTTGAACAGACGCGCCGTGCAAGACCCACCCTAACGCCGATCTACTGATATGTAAACGGTGGCTATGTAAACGCTGTAGAGGCAAAGGCGAAGGGCGTTGCAGTCTTTCCGCCTATGCCAACGCTGCGCCTTCGGCTCGGGCACGCCATTCGGCGGTTGCGAAAAGACGCTGGCTACTCTCAGGAATCGTTCGCCGACCGCTGCGGCGTGCACCGCACCTACATGGGCTCGGTGGAGCGAGGTGAGACGAACATCTCGCTGGACAACATCGAGCGGATTGCTCGGGGGCTGCGCCTAACGCCGGCACAGCTGCTCGCCGAGGCAGAGCGGGAGCGATAGGCGCCGGCGGCTCCTCCACCCGCACGTCCCAGGGTGAGGGTAGGTCGTGTCCACCGCCGCCCTTAGATTGGGAGCATGCCCAAACGAAAGCACCGAGTGACCGCTGTTGCTACGGCGCAAACCTCGGCGCAAATGCCGGTGAAATCCCGGTCACCCAACGCGCTCCGGGAGCAACCGCACGGGGGGGCGCTAGTGGTTGGCGGTGGCCCAGGCCGGGGAGGCCGGCCGCCCGAGGCCATGCGCCGCGCGTGCCGCGAGGCGTTCGCGGAGAAGGATGGCGTGGCGTTCGTGGCTCGGGTGATGTCGGGCGAGGTGACCGAGACGGTGGCGGTGACGGTCGGCTCGGGCAAGGATGCGCGCACCGAGCTCGTGCAGGTGCCCGCGAAGATCCGCGATCGGTTGTACGCGGCGCAGTTGCTGATCGAGCACGGCCACGGGAAGGCGCCCCAGGAGGTCAAGTTCGAGGACGAACGGCCGCGCCCGACGGGCGAGGAGACGGTGACGCGAATCATCGAGCTCGGGCGGCTGCTCGAGCGGCGCCGGGCCATCGAGGTCCTCATGTCTGGAGAGCAGGTCAAGGACGGCAGGAACGGGAACGGAGACGGGCCCGCAGGTTAGGCGCGATCCGTGAGGCAGCAAGCGCAACCAATGACAACGAGCTTCGCGGACCTACCAGATCCAAACAGCGTCGTTCTGGACCTAGCTCGCCGCGGTGGACTGCAGACAGGACCACACGACGATCAGATACTCGGTACCGCCCCCAGCGCCCTGTCGCCCGCCCAGCAGGCAAGGGCGCGGCAACTTGCCGACGCCGTGATGAGTGGCTTTTTTGTGGTGGCGACCGAGGGACACACATTCGCCCCTCTATCTCTGGTCAAGGCAAAGTTTGGGAGAACCCTGGAGGTCAACTACCCCGAGGCAGGCCCCGCCTTCCTAGCGTTCGCGCGCTCCTATTGGACGCTGAAGCTTCTTACGGAGCACGCTGATTACAGCCCGTCGAGCCTCACCGGCCATCAACTCCTTACCCTTCTCGAGCAGAACATAGCCTCTGTCTTTTTCCCGACACCGGGACCTATCAAGATCGATCCCGATCAACGCGAAACGACTCAACGGGAACTCATCAGTCGGTTTGCTCCGGCGATCGAAATCGAGGACTTCATCAAGAGGAATCCCATCCTGCTGCGTGACCGAGGGGACTCAGGAAGAGGCTGCGCGTCAGGGATCCTGTTGCTTCTTGGTGGGTCCGTTGCTCTGGTGTACCTTGCTGCGACTGTTGCTGCGTAACCCACGCTTGAAGCTACCGGCGCTGCACGAATGGCTGAGTCATCCCTTTGTACGCCCGCACACCGGGGGACAATCGGGGGACACTCGAGAGAGAACGCCCGGTCCTGCTGACGCTTCCGAGGGCTAGGGAATGAGAAATCCTCTGTGCGTGTCTCTGTCGAGGCCCGTCTGCCGCGGACTTGGAATCCGCAGCGCGCTGACATTGGCGGGTGCTCGGGTCGCCGCTCACGCGCTGGGTCACGGGGGCTGGGCAGACCCGCGTCCGAACTTCGCCTTTCGGTATAGGAAGCGGTCCAACTCGGCGGCAGTGACCACTCAGTGGTGGAGTTGGCTCAGCTCCCCACAGATCTCGCTGGCCGACGGGTGCGTCGGGGGATTGCCGTACTTATCCCAGTTGATCGTACCGGCCTTGTTGAGACAATTGAGATACGTCAACACCGGCAGCTCCGTCGCACCCTTATTGATCGCGGTCTGCGCTAAGTAATAGCTCACGGCCGCGACCGCGATGAGAACAGCCTGTACTGCGCTACGCATCCAGAAGCTGTTGTCTGACATAGGAGCCTCCGCAGGATCTATTTAAAGGTTGAAGTCTGCCCACACCGCTCCGTGATCGGAGGCGCTCACCGTAGCGCTCGTCACTTGCGGGTACGGCGCAATCGTGCCACCGCTGAACTTGTCGACCCCGAACATGCCTTGTCGCTCCAGGCCGGCCTGCACGAAGGCGTCGCGCAGCGGCTTGGAAACGAGCAAGTAGTCGATTTGCTCGTTCTTCTTGTAGTGATAGCTCCAGCGATCCGCGGCATTGGGAAACTGCAGGGCCAACACGTCGAAGAGATTCGGAACGCCGAGAAGCGGAGCCAACGATGCGCTGTCTGGTGTGTCGTTCAGGTCCCCGCAAACGACCACGAGGTCGGTCGCGAGGTTGAAACGCTCCCCCAGGATCTTGGCGACCTGCGTCGCTTGGCGCAGGCGCTTCTGATTGCCCTGCGACGGGCCGCTGTACCCCTTGGACTTGAAGTGATTGAGGAGCATCCACAGCTGGCGCTGGTTAGACAACTCGAGCCGCACCTCCAGGCAGTCGCGCGAAAAAATCGTCCCCCCGCTGTCCTCGTCCTTGATGTGGCTGCGCAGCTCACGGATGGGCAGGCGGCTCAGAATACCCACGTCGATGCCGCGGTCATCGTTCCCGTCAATAAGCATGTTGAACGGGAAGCGTTTCGCTTTCGGGATCTCTTGGTCGTTGAACCGCTGCAAGAGCGGCCGGTTGTCCGCTTCCACGATGCACTGTGCGTCGGCGTTGACATCGGCGACCACCTTCCCCGTGTTCGCACGCGCCTCGGGCCAGATTTCATCACGCTTGAGCGTGAGCCAACCATCCCAATCGCTCAGGCCATTCGCGACGACTTTCGTCGCGCTCTTGTTGAACAGTTTTTTCCCCCGGATCTCCACGACGTCGACGTAGCGCTTCAACCCCTTATAGAGCTGGATGATCTTTGGCTTGTCATACTGGGCTCTACGCAGTTCCGTCTGGAGGGCGCGCAGGTCGGCGAGCGCCGCGTCCCCCTGCGCCTGGTCGTGCATGTTGAGCAGTTTCGGACGGTCGAAGAGATTCTCGACGTTGAACGTGGCGAGGCGGAGGGTCGACATGGAGTTCCCCTTATCGCGGCTAGCTACGGCGTGATCGGGTGCTCTGACCGGCTGACTCGGTTCCAAGATGTGACAGGCGGATGGTCGCTACTAGGGCGTTTTTGCGGCAGGGACGGTCAGAATGCGACAAGGCGGGCCCGTTGGCTACCGTTGATCGACTTGGAAGAGATTGCCGCCGTGCGCTACGTCCTGATCCCAGTCCGCTCCTCAGCTCCGAGCGCGCCGGAACTAGAGGCTGGCAGGTTGAGGAGTGGGGCCCGCGTAGGCGACGGCTCCCAGAAAACGATTCAAGACGTCCGACACCTTCAGTCGGAAGTCTCGAGTTCATCAGGCATGTCCCGGCTCGCTTGGGCACACGTCACGGCAAAGCACACCGAAACATCAGACAACCGCTGGAGTTGGACGCGTGCCGCGGATCGCTAGTCCGCGGTCCTTCCCGCCCCCGCTCCGGGCCTGCAACCGTTCCTGAGGTCACTTCCCACCACGCGAGACCGGTCGAAGAGCGATTCGTGCCCGCGCCCATGCAGCCTCGCCGGGGCGTTGCGGCCCGCAACCATGGCAAGCACCACGGGCTCGCTGCGAGCGCGTGGGCCGTCCAGCTCGGTGCGGTGGCACGGGAGGGCGGAAAAGCTGCCCACGGCGCACAGCCCACTGGCGCGCGCTGGTTGGGGACCTATGATGAGGGTGACCCGAGCCTCCCGGGCAACCCTTGGCCGATCTTCTCACTCGACTGCGACTCGCTCTTGCCGGCCGCTACACGATCGATCGCGAGCTCGGCCGCGGGGGGATGGCGACGGTCTACCTCGCCCGCGATCTGAAGCACGATCGCCGTGTCGCCCTGAAGGTGCTCCACCCCGAACTCGCGGCGGCCCTCGGCCAGGAGCGGTTTCACCGCGAGATCATGCTGGCCGCCCGGCTCCAGCATCCCCACATCCTCACCGTCCTCGACTCCGGCGAAGCCGCTGCGCAGTTGTGGTTCACGATGCCGTTCGTGGAGGGCGAGAGCTTGCGGGACCGCCTCAACCGCGAAAAGCAGCTGCCGGTCGAGGACGCGCTCCGCATCGCGCGCGAGGCGGCGGAAGCCCTGGATTACGCCCATCGCAGCGGGGTGGTGCATCGCGACGTCAAACCGGAGAATGTCCTGCTCACCGAGGGCTACGCCCTGGTGGCGGACTTCGGCATTGCCCGGGCGCTCGGCGGGGGCGAGCAGCAGTTGACGAGCACCGGGATCGTGATCGGGACCCCGGCCTACATGAGCCCGGAGCAGGCGAGCGGCACACACGAGCTCGACGCCCGCACCGACGTGTACGCGCTGGGGTGCGTGCTGTACGAGATGCTGGCGGGTGAGCCGCCCTACACCGGGCCGACGGCGCAGGCGATCATCGCGCGGGCGCTGACAGAGGCCCCGCGGCCGATTCACCCGATGCGCGCTGGGGTGCCCGAGGCCGTGGATGCCATGATCGCGAAAGCCATGGCGGGGAGCCCGGCCGACCGCTACGGCAGCGCGGCGGAGTTCGCCAGGGCGCTCGGATCAGTGAGTGGGGAGATGCGGATGGTCGCCGCGCCCGGTGTGTCCACCGTGCGCCGGTTTGTGCGTCAGCGACCACTGTTCGCGATGCTCGCGATCGGCTTTCTGCTCGGCCTTGGGGTGCTATTCGCGTGGGGTCGGACGCGCGTTGGCGCTGAAGGGACCAGCCCGGCCGCCCGTCTCACCATGCTCGCCGTGCTGCCGTTCGAGAACCTGGGGCCTGGCGACGAGGACTACTTCGCGGACGGCATGACGGACCAGGTGCGCGGCAAGCTCGCGTCGTTACCAGGGCTGGGCGTGATCGCCAGCAGCAGCTCGAACCAGTACCGAAGGACCACCAAGCCCCCGAAGCAGATCGGGGCCGAGTTGGGCGTACAGTATCTCGTGGTCGGCAAGGTGCGCTGGGAGAAGCAGGTCGGCGGGGCGAGCCGGGTGCAGGTGAGTCCCGAGCTCGTGAGCGTGGCGAACGGCACCACCAAGTGGGAGCAACCCTTTGACGCGCTGCTCTCGGATGTGTTCGAAGTGCAGGGTCGGATCGCCGAGCAAGTCGCACAAGCTCTCGATGTGAAGCTCGGGACCGGCCAGAAGGCCACGCTGGAGCAGCGGCCGACTCAGAACCTCGCGGCCTACGACGCCTTTCTGCGCGGCGAGCCTGCGTCGGCCCTGGACGACCCGATCAGCCTCCGCCACGCGATCTCTTATTACGAGCAAGCGGTGGCGCTCGACTCGACTTTCGTCCAGGCCTGGGCTGAGCTCGCCCGGGCCCAAGCGCTTCTCTATGCCAACGGCACGCCCACACCCGCCGGGGCAGCGGCCGCGCGCCGCGCGGCCGAACGGACCGTTGCCCTCGCTCCGAATCGCTCCGAGGGACACAGGGCCCTGGGCCTCTACTATTCGACGGTCATCACGGACCTGCCTCGGGCCCTCGCAGAGGCCAACACTGCTCTGGAACTCGCACCGGGCAGCGCGCGAGCACTCGCCCTGGTCGGGTATATCGAGACGGGCCTCGGGCGCTGGGAGGCAGCGCGTGCGCACTTGGAACAGGCCGTGCGGCTCGACCCTCTTGACGTCCGGGTGGTTAGGTTTCTCGCGTCAACACTACTCCTCACCCGCCACTATCCTGAGGCCCGGCAGGCTTGCGACCGGGGCCTTGCCCTCGCTCCGACGAACCTGTCGCTGCTCCAGTGCAAGGCCATGGTCTCGCTGGGGCAGGGCGACCTGGCCGGGGCGCGGGCCGGGCTTAGGGCCGCGCCGAAGGAGGTAGACACCGCCCTCGTGGCCTACATGGCGACTTACAACGATCTCATGTGGGTGCTCGACGATGCCGAACAAGCGCTGCTCCTCCGGCTCAGACCGCGCGCGTTCGACGGGGACCGGGGGCAGTGGGGAATAGTGTTCGCCCAGACGTATGCCATCCGAGGCGACCCAGCCCGCGCCCGGATCTACGCCGACTCCGCGCGGCTCGCCTTCGAGAAGCAACTGCGCGCGACGCCCGGCAGTGAGACTCTTCACACCTCGCTCGGCCTCGCGCTTGCCTACCTGGGCCGGAAGGCTGAGGCAATCCGGGAGGGTGAGCGGAGCGTCGCGAGCATGCCGATCACGAGAGACGCTATCACCGGCGCCTACGTTCAGCACCAGCTGACGCGGATTTACATCATCGCGAACGAGCCGGAGAAGGCGCTCGACCAGCTCAAGCCCCTGCTCAAGATCCCCTATTCTCTCTCGCCGAAGTGGCTGAAGATCGATCCAAACTTCGCGCCGTTGCGTGGGAATCCGCGCTTCGAGCAGCTAATTGCAGGACCGTAGCGGGTCCTGCTGTGCCCTGATTACCAATGTGGCTGGCACATCGTTCCCGAAGGCGATAGGATCCCATCGTGCGCATTCCTGCCGTTTCCTTTTTGACTCTGCTTGCCGTTCCTCTGGTAGGACGAGCCCAAAACCAGGCCGGGACGCCTGCGGTTTCCTTCGCATTCGCCCACGTCACCGTCATCGACATGACCGGCGCTCCACCCCAGTCGGACATGACCGTCGTGGTGACCGGGAATCACATCGCGACACTCGGACCGAGCGGAGCTGTCCGGATACCAAAGGGCGGGCTTACGCTCGACGCGACCGGCAAGTTTCTCATCCCGGGCTTGTGGGACATGCACGTCCATGCCGCGTGGTCGAGTACGCTTCCGACGTTCGGACCGTTGTTCCTCGTCAACGGCGTGACGGGCGTGCGGGAGATGTGGGGCAGCCTCGACCTCGTAGCGAGTGCGCACATTCGCCTCGCCCAGCACCGCCTGACCGAGCCGCGCTTCGTAGCGTCCGGACAAATCCTCGACGGCTCGCCACCGATCTGGGAGGGCAGCATCGGGCTCTCGAGCGCGGAACAAGCACGGCGCGTGGTCGACTCCCTGCACGCCGTGGGCGCTGATTTCATCAAGGTGTACAACCTGCTGCCCCGCGAGGTCTACACGACAATCGTGGCGGAAGCGAAGCGGCTCCACATGCCCGTCGTCGGGCATGTGCCGGTCGCCGTTGGGGCGCTCGCCGCTTCCACGGCCGGTCAGCGGAGCATCGAGCACTTGACCGATATCCTGCTCAGCTGTTCGACGCATGAGACCGCACTGCGAGCGGCGCTCGTCGCGGCGTTTGACAAGCCCCGTGACTCATTGCGGGCCCTGGGGCGCAGGCAGCAGCCGGAGCTGCTCGACACCTATAGCTCAGAGAAGTGCCAGGCTCTTGCCGCTCAGTTCCTGCGTGACAGTACCTGGCAGGTGCCGACGCTGACCGTACTCCGCGCGTTCGCGTACCTGGATGACAGCGTCTTCATCTCGGACCCCCGGCTCCAATACATGTCGCGTGAGACGCGAGATGGTTGGAATCCGCGGAATGACTTCCGGTTCAAGACCATGACGGCAGCGGACTTTGCGCGGAATAAGCGGATCTACGCGAAGCAAGTCGAGCTGGTAGGGCTGCTCCATCGAGCCGGCGTGCCAATTCTGGCCGGGACCGACGTGTTGAACCCGTATTGCTTTCCTGGCTTCAGTCTCCACGACGAGCTTGCCTTGTTGGTGGAAGCCGGATTGACACCGATGGAGTCGCTGCAAGCTGCAACCAGGAATCCGGCCATCTTCCTGAAAGCCAGCGACTCACTCGGCACCATCGCGGCCGGGAAACTGGCAGACCTCGTGCTCCTGGACGCGGATCCCATCGCGGACATTCACAACACGACGAAAATCAATGCGGTTGTCCTCGACGGCCAGTTGCTGGACCAAGCCGCGCGGCAGCGCCTGCTGGATTTCGTGAGGCTCCAGGTGGCGCTACCGCCTCTAGACTCGGCGCGGCACTGATCTGCAGGCCCGTGTGGTGAGAGGGATCATCCGGACGTCGAGGGTTTCGCCGGCCCTACCGTCGCCTGCACGTACCGAACGACAAGGAACTCGAGACTGTCAGGCCGCCCGAGTGCAGCGGATTGGTCATCCACCGCGCAGCGGTAACCGGCTTGGACTGTCTTCTTTAGAAGGCAGTTTGTCGGAATGTTTGCCGCAGGACCTAGCCGCCCTGTGCCGACCCCCCCCTGCACGTGCATCAGGAGGCACCGGGCGATACGGACCGTCTTCGTATCGGCGATACCCTGTCGCGCCGGGCCGGTTCCCTGGTCCCATTACCGAGGCTACTTCGCTGCCGCGGGAGGCAACAAGAGAAAGGGTTGCTTTCTCCTGGGCGATGCTCCCAGTGCCACGGCTCGGAGGGAACGGTGCGAATGAACTCGAGGGAAGGACCGTTGCCAAGAACATCGCGTGATTGCTACTAGCTGTCGTAACTGGACTCTCTAGCAGTGAGCATGGTGTTCAGAGGGTCTGGCGTCGGCTCTTCTGTCGGTTCACGAGTGGCAAACTGCTCAGCAATAGTGCTTCGTGATGCCAACCGTGAGGGAGACTTGGATGCGCGCGCCGCATACTGAATCAGCTGCGCCGAAAGAAGCGCGCCAATTCCCGTCGCCCGCCCAGCTACCTATCTCAGTGCCGCAAAAACGCCCTAGCGATCGCTGAGCGCTCCCGTACATTGGACTCGAAGGACAAAGCCAGGCCCGTTCAGCGCTGAAGTTCCACGTGCCGCGCTTCACAGGCGGCGAGGAGCATTACTGGGGGACCGGACGTGCAATCGGGACACGTCTGTGAACCCCACCTCACGCGGAGGAAGGGTTCCATGGCCACGAAGTGGAACTCGCCATCGAGGCGTAGGTTGATCGCTCTCTTCGGACTGAGCGCTGCACTCGGCGCTTGCATGACGATCGTCAAGCCGACCAATAATCAGACGGTTTCCTCACCAGTGGACATACAGGTCGACTGGAACGTCGGAATGCAGCGTGGGACTTTCAACGTCGTTCTTACCGACCAGGCTACGCTGCAAAGCACTGACATTACCTCACAGTTCGTTACCACCTGCATCCCCGGCAACAGCGGCTGCTCAGCGACCGCAAGCCTCCTACTCGGCGGTGGCACCTATACGCTCAACGCGTCCGGGAACCTTTCGTACGCCCTCGACTACGTAAATACGAACCGTCAGCAGTCATTCACCGTTGTTGGCCCCTCGTTCTCCCTGAGCGCGACTCCCGATCCCCTCGCTGTCACGACGGGTGGCAACAAGACCCTCACGATCAAGGTCGGTCGGGGCGGCGGCTTCACAGGACCAGTCGCGGTTACCCTTACCGGCCTCCCCACGGGCGTCACGGCTGCACCCGCGACAGTCACCGTTCCAACCGGAGTCGCGAGTGCGACCATGACCATTGCCGCCGCGCCGACAGCCGCACTAGGTCAGTACAAGCCGACGCTGCTCGGATCTGCGCAGACCCTCAGCGCACAAACCGCCTTCACGCTGACCGTTGTCGCACCCGCCCCGACGATCAGCAAGGTGACCCCCGCGAGCCAGTCTCGCGGAGGTACGGCTGTCATCGCCGGGACAGGTTTTGATCCCATCTGCTCGAACAACTCAGTCGCCATGGGGACAGCGAGCACTACCCCGACCAGCTGCTCGGCGACCTCAATAAGCTTTCAAGTTCCGCAGTTGGCGACTTTCGGCACGACGAGCGTCAAAGTCAACACTAGCGGCCAGTCCAGCAACACCCTGCCATTCCGCGTAACACGGCAAGCCGGGAGCTTTGTGGACATTACAGCTGACATCTCGGGGCAGACGATCAACAAGACGTGTTCGGCTGGGACCGTGAAGGTAGACATTTGCGCCAATTGCACCGGTTATGCCGCTCCCTTTGCCGCCACCTACCGAGTGGCGGCAAACAACAATCAGATCGGATCAGTGATCCAGTTTCGGAAGGACAATCAGCGCGTGGCAGGTCTCGGCGGTGCCGGCTTCAGCCTCTGCAGCATCGGCATCGTACTCGACGGGAATGCACAGGGTTATTTGCCACAGTTGATGGCGTTGACGTTCCTGGACCTGGGCAGTGGACTCGCTTTCCAAGTGAGCCCCTATGGTTTCAACTACGGGACGCCGAGCGGGACGGCCTCCTACACACCAAGAATCTTGAGAAGTCCGGACGGGACAGTCCTGCTGGTCGTCACCGCGGCGACACAAGGGCCCCCGGAGTTGGTGGCCCGCTTCATTGATCAAGCAGCCGGAGGGAAGTTCATCAGGACGGAGTCGATAGCGCAGGCGGGAGTCGGGGTGGCGGCTACGGTGGGGTCTGCAGATCAGATTATGTGGTCTATCGCATCCAACACAGGTTCCTTCACAATTCCCTGAACAATAGCACCGCCTTGGACGGGAACGCGCCTTCCCGCGTGGCGCACGAAGGACGGCGGGCTGTTTGGGCCCGCCGCTCACCGGCTTCGCCGTTCGCCGGTGCCCGGGCGGCCAACACCTCGGCAAAGCGTTGCGTAATGCCAGCCGCCAAGGGCGGCTAGATGCGCGCACCGGACTCGCAGTCCGCGGTCCTCAAGCACCCGATCGGCGCTGGGCCGACCTTCCGGACAGGTCACATCCGCTTCAACCCAAATCTCACCAACATTCGCCCTAACCACCCGCCACGGCCCAGACTAGGGAACAGCGACACCGCTCGACGCGGGTAGGCAGTGCTAAAAGGACCAGTCCCCAGCACCTCCCCTTGATCAAGACCCGTGCCCAGATAAGCCGCGAGCGCCATCAGAGAAACGTTGATGGCGACCGAATCGCGCGGATCGAGTTGTCGCTTTCGGCTCCTGGGATCTCCGGCATGGCGGATGCCCGGATAGTCGGAACAGAACCAGTAGAGATTCTTAAGCGCCTCCTTTACGTTGTCGTGCGGCCAGTCGGTTAAGCCATCGCACAACTGGCCCAACGTTCCCGGCTTGCCCTTCGTCGCAGACGCCAAGCCCTCGAGATAATTGCTCGCCCGTGCAATGCTCATCCTCAGGTCGGGATCGCCTTGGGTACGGGCGTACTGATCGAACGACGACTCGAAGTCACTCCATAAACCCGCAAGATTCGTGTTACGAGCGTTCAGTCGGTGCAGCTCCGCGTAGAGGTTGTTGAAGGAACCCGGTAGGAGGAATCGGAGGGTGAAAGGCTCGTCCACGCGATAGCGTAGGTTGAACTTGCGAAGAATGTCGCCCATGAGACGCCGGTAAAGGTCCGCGAAACCGAAGATCTCGTAGTCGGAAATGACGTTGTTCACCTCCTCAAGGAAGTGCACGATGGCGGACTCGCTTGCGAAATCGGTTCCCTCGAGAGCCAGGAAGCGTTGTCGCGCCTTGTCCGGGTCGTTGCGGGCCTCTTCTAGATCCGTGTCGGTTGGCCGAGGGGAGAGAAACTCGTCCGCGGTCGCGAAGAGGTCGCTGAAGAGGTCCGGGGGCGCCGCGGCATCCCTGGCGGAGTAGTCGGCGAGGGGTATCCACACCTCGGCGGCCAAGTCCGTCCAGGCATGGCGCAGGCTGCAGATCATAGCTCCCCCTGGAATGCCTGGTACAGAACTGACTGGAACACGCCGTCCAGTCGTTCGCGGCTCGCGGCTTGACCGCTCTGCACTACGCGAAGCTCTAGAAGGAACTCGACGAATCTGGCTTGACCGTCCAGTGGTGCAAGTGGAATTTCAAGTTCTCGCAGGATTTCCAAGTTGAGATTCGCCCGGGCTGCGTCGGGAGCTTGGGCAAGCAGCAAGGGACGCCGAGAGCGCAGGACAAACTCCACGTACTCGGTGAATGCGTACGTTCGGTCTACATGAATTCCGACAATGCTGTCTGGGCAATAGACAGGAATTTCCAGAATTGCCGTAGCTCCGATCGTGGCACCCACAATCGCAAAGACGATTGTCCCTGGGAGAAACTCCTTGCTCACCGCTTTACCACGCTCGTTGAGTGTCTGCTGCCACCTAGACAGCAAACCCCCACTGGCGCTTATGTCTCCCGTTTGGATGAACGGGAACTCGCCGCCAAAGTAAGCAGGATCATTCCGAGGACGAGGTGTGAACCTGCCGCGCTCAAGCCGCGCGATATCTCCGAGCCTTACCGTCGGCAAGCCCAACGAGTTCGAAGTGGGATCACCAAATAGCTCGAAGAAACACGCGGGTAGAGCCTTGGATAAACACACATCAGCTTGAGTACGGAGGTCTCGAAGTGCCTCCGCCTCGTCCAGAAGTCGCACCATACGCTTCTGCTCTGAGAGAGGCGGAACAGGAATCCGTATGTGCGGGACTGCCGCGGTCGCGTGAAGGATCGTGACTCCGGTAGCGTAACGCCGAATCGTCTCTTGCACTGGTGGGGCCATCAGGCTGTACTTGAGCCAAGGGAGGGAGACCCTACTGGGATCAACAGGCTCCACCTTTCGAATGCCAGAGCTGATTGCTCCTTCATGACCTGTACTGACGTGTCCGGGAGAGCCGTCCAAAGTCAAGAGGAGGTCAGAGCGCGTAACGAGAACAACCTGGGAGGCCTCTGTGAAGACTGGATTGTCTGTCTTTCCAGTGACATCGCCCACCCGCAAGAACCGCACGCCGCGGGAGGCGTCAGTGTAGCTTGCGGTCCCTGGCTCAGTACCGCGCGTGAGACGTGCGGCCTCCAGGAGGGGAACCTCTGACCAATCGGTCATTGCGGTCTGACCCGCTCAAGAAGCGCCTTCGCCCGCTCGGCAATCTCCGTCTCCAGCCGGATAACGTCCGTCAAAATAGTGGCCGGCGCATCGTGCTCTGCTACATCGAGTCGCACGGGCTTGTAGCGACCGGGCATGAGATGCCAACCGTTCTCACGGATCTTCTCCACTGACACCCGAAAGCTGTTGGAACCCTCCTCTCGATTCGGCCATTTCGCGAGGATATCGGGGACGTCGTTCGCATCAACGGGCGTGCGCTTATCGTCCAGCGAGTAGCCGTCGGCGGTGAGTTCATAGAACCAAACCGACTCGGTGGGCTTGCCCTTCTGGAAGATGAAGATGGCGGTGCCGACGCCCGAGTAGGGCTTGAACACGCCGGAGGGCAGCGCAATGACGGCCTGCAGCTCGCAGGTGGTTAGCAGCAACTCGCGCATCTTGCGCTCGGCTTTGCCAGAGCCGAAGAGCACACCGTTCGGCACGATGACACCTGCACGACCAGTGTCGGTCAGGTGATCGAGGAACCATTTGAGGAAGAGCAGCTCGGTATCACGGGTGTCGAGGTTGATGTCGGCTAGGATGCTCTCCTTCTGCACGCGACCGGCGAAGGGCGGGTTGGCGAGGATGACATCGTAGCGCGGGCCGGGATACTGGCCTCCCTGTGTGGTCGTGAGAGGGTTGTGATGCTCGATCCGGGCGCGTTCCAGCTGGTGCAGATACAGGTTGAGAATCGCGATCTTCACCATGTTGGCATCGTTGTCGAAGCCCGTGAAGGCATGGCTTTCCAGGAACTCCCACTGCCTAGGCTTGAGCAGGCTGCCGTCGACGATCCCGCGGGCGAGGTCCGCCGGCTTGGTGTGTTGCCGGAGGATCCGTGTGTAAACAGAGATGAGGAAACCGGCAGTGCCGCACGCGGGGTCGCAAATGCGCAGGCCCGGCTGCGGGTCGACCAGCGCAACGATTAGGTCGATGATGTGGCGCGGCGTGCGGAACTGGCCGTTGGTGCCCGACTGCGAAAGCTTGCCGAGCAGGTACTCATACATGTCGCCCTTTAGGTCGTGTCCCTCATGGGGTGCGAGATCCATCTCGGCGATGATCTGTACGACCGCGCGCAGCGTCGGCCGTTCGTAGATCTTGAGCGTGGCATTGCGAAAAAGCTCGCGACCGGTGCTGGAGAGGTTCGGTAGTTCGTGGAGCCGTTCGATTGCGCTGCGCAGGGCGTCGAAGAGTTCGTTGCCCGTGAGGGTAACGAAGTTGCCCCAGGCGTAGCGTGCCCATTCGCCCGAGAAAATGCGCTTGTAGCTCCTTTCGATGAGCGCTGCCTGCTCGTCGCGCTCGGAAAGCAGCCGCAGGAAGATCAAGTAGGAGAGTTGCTCTATGGAGTCCATGGGGTTGTTCACGCCGCCTGCCCACAGGACGTTCATGAGCTGGTCGACTTTCTGACGTAACCCCGAAGAGAAGAAGTTGGAGCCGCTGCCCTGGCTCAACTTGACGACGGAATCGCTCTGAGTTTCAGGCTTTCGCATAAGTCACTCAAGATGCTGCTTTGAATACGAAAGTCGAACATTGGATGAGGGATGACTGCTGCAGGGCTTCAAAAACCTCGTCTCGCTCCCGAAAGCGGCTCAGCGCTGAGAGACCGCCCAGCGTGCGAAACTGGCTACGCTCGAACAGCCGGTTGTAGCGGCCGGCAAGGAAGTCGGACAGCGCCTGCGAATCTTCGCTCACGAGCTCAGCGGTGGCGTTCAACCACTTCTGCTCGTCGTAGCGCAGGTTGAAGCGCGCAGCGATAGAGTCCACCGTATCCGCGACAACCTTGTCCTTCGTCGGAAGGTCGCGTTTGCCGAGCGCATTGTAAACGAACGCTGGAGTCGGGGCTGGCACGCCGTAGGATACGATCAGCTTGTCGGGGGCGTAGAACATCTCCGGTCGATAGTAGAAACGTTCTTGGAGGATTGTCTCGATGGCATCGTCGTCCTCGGCCTCCACGGCCCCCTTCAAGTCCGGATCGACGTCTGCGAACTCCTTGAGGTCGCGCTCGAAGGAGCCGCGGAAAGTCATTACATCGACTTTCTCACCGTTCGGGCCAACAATGCGGACCTCGTGGCTCACGATGCGGTCGGTGCCTTCCCATACGGGGATCTCGCGGCGCGTGTCGACACCTTCGTCGCTTCCGTAAGACGAATCAGGCCGCGGTTCACGGATTGCCCCGCCGCCTTGGCCGCGTTCGTCGGACGTAACACGCCGCCCATCCTGCGCGGGTAGCCTCAGGGGCGCCGCGTAGTCGTACTTGTCTTCGAAGAACTCAGCAACGGCGCAGAAGTCGAGTAGGAAGAAGTGGCGCTTTTCGTACTCGGTGTTGCCAACGACGAAGGTAAAGAGGCGAGTGCCTCGACCCTTGATCTGGATGTACTCTGTTGGCGAGAAGATGGGGCGCATCAGGACAACGTTCAGCAAGTCGCGGCAATTGTAACCAGTGGAGAGCATGTCAACGGACACGGCGATGCGCTCCGAACGCTTGCCGTCGCGGAAGTCCTTCGCCAGAAAGGAGGCGTCGGGAATTCGCGACGTGATCGTGAGTGCAATCCCAGACTTGAGCTCGTTTAGGACCTTGGTCAGCTCAGTGGCGTGTGTCTGATTGACTGCGAAGATGATCGACTTGCCGATCTCGCCCGTCGGGTCGCGCTGCGCCTCACGCAGGAACGCCTCGCACATGACGCGGTTGCGATGCGGCGTGAAGATCTTTCGCTCCAGATCCTGGATTTTGAAGTTCTCCTCCTGCTCGTTAATGATCACGGTCCAGCCGGCTTCCTGAAGCGCCTGGGTTGTGATGTCCGAACGGCAGTCGACGATCTTGGGCAGGCACAGAAAAGGGCCCTCCGGGTCTCGCACGGCGTCGATGATGTCGTAGCGGAACGTAGGTTGACCCGGTTCGCAGCCGAAGTAGTGGTATGTGTCGCGCAACTGACGGGCTTCGAGCGCCTTCGGGTCCTCAGTGGCGAGCTCTTCTAGATTTACGTTCTTCAGGTAGGCCTTGGGCGTCGCGGTCAGACCAATGCGCGTGGCCTGGAAGAACTGCACAACCTCGCGTGCGTCGCCGTAGATGGATCGGTGCGCCTCGTCGTTAATGACAAGATCGAAGTAAAACGGTGTGAACTCCTCGCGGTAGCGACGGTCGGTCATCAACGACTGAATGGTAGCAACCACGACTGATGAGCCGAGTAGCTCCCCTGTGCGGCGCGCAGTCTTGTAGATCACGGGCTTGTATTCGCCCAGAACGACGTTGAAGTCCTCCATCGTCTGCTTCGCGAGTTCGATTCGATCCACAACAAAAAGCACCCGCTCTGCGTTGCGGGTGATGAGGAAGCGGCGGATCAGCACGGCGCAGAGAAGCGTCTTGCCAGTGCCGGTAGCCATCTCGAGTAGGAACTTGCGGCGACCCGCGTCGTCGTACTCTTTAGCGATCTCTTCCATCGCGCGAATCTGGTAGCCGCGCAGGGTCAGATCGGGGCGCAGCGCACGGAGTGACTCGGGACGAATGAGCTCGGTCTGGAGCGGGCGCGGGGGCTGTAGGTTTTTCAGTCGGAGTCGTTCGAGGTCCTCCCGGGAGGGTAGCCGCTCAATGCGGTAGGCGTCGCGCTGATCAGCTCGCTCGTAGTTCCAGAACCAGTGCTCCCGCCCGTTGGACAGGAGCACAAACGGAGCGCGAACGTTCTCTGCGTAGCCCCGCGCCTGTTCCTTGGCGTCATACGGATCAAGGTCCTGGCGCTTGGCTTCGAGGACGCACAGAACGCGGCCCAGAGTGTCCTTAAGCAGGTAGTCGATCCTGCCGGTAGGGGTGTTCAGCTCCAACTGGACTTGCTGAGGGTTCAGCAAGTCCCAGCCGCTCGCTTCGAGGGCTTTGTCGATCTGGATCCGGGAGAAAACTTCGCTTCGACCAGTCACGGATTCCCTAGCTCCATTTTCGCCACAAGGACGTTACGCAACCCTTTCGGGCAACGGCTGATCGCTATCCTTCCACTTGTGAGGGCCTTCATTCCGCGAATGAACAGCCGCGGGCTCCTATACGAAGATTCAAGCGAACGGTCTGCGTTGGCCGCTCTCAGTCGCGCTCCGTCGCGTCATGAAACGATACTCTCATTCCTAGGATCTATCCCCCTCGTCGTCGTCGGATCTATCCCTCGTCGTCGTCGCCATCATCATCCGGCTCGTCGTCCTCGACATCCACAGCCATGGCGTTGATGTAATCGCGCCGGACTGTGCGGAGCGAAGTGCGGGACGCCTGATCGACCAGAAAGAACCACCAGCCGTTCATTGCGTGGCCGACCATGTGACTAGCCGCTTGTGAAGGGCTTGAAAACAGCGTGTCATCGACTTCGATTCGGCCGTCCGGGAGCAGCGTCGCCACCCGATCGATGAATTTCGCCCGCCGAGGAAAGAGCGGCATTCCGGCCTCAAGCACCCCCGCGTTGATGAGATCGGCGAGATCAACCTTCTTACGGAGCCTGGGCCTATCGGGGGAGAACCCAGATCGATGATTGGGAGGCACCGGCCAGATCTGGATGACGACTTCAGCTAGCTCTTGTGTCCTGGCCCTAATTGCCTCGTCTGTCCATCGGTCGGCTGCCTCTTTCACGAGCTCGCGGTTCAGGAGCAAGACGTCGTGGGCCTCGAGTCCCTCTTTCTTGCCCCCCCTTCCGAGCCAGGGTCCGTTTGAGACTTTGGAGTTCAGCTTGCCGGTCAGCAACGTGAGGTTGCCAAGCGTGTGGATGATGCGCTCTCGGTCCGCCTCGCCGTGCTCCGCGTCCTGCAGCGGCCAGTGGGCGCCCCACTTCCTGGGCATCACATGCTCGATCGCCAGCTTCCCTCTAGCCACACGCTCATCACCAAGACCCGGCCTTCCCTCCCTCCAGCCGCGCTTATGATCCTCGATGGCCTCGAGAACCATGCGAAGGCGGCCGCGACCAAGACGACGATACGCTAGCAACGCACCGAGCTCATCTCGGATCTCCTGATCGTCCGGCCAGTACCGACTGCCGCTTGACTGACCGGCCAGGTAAATCTCAATCACATTTCCTGCGTTCGTACGATCCGATTTGCGAACCTGCGCGACGAGCTCGGCGACCACCTGGTTGTAGTTCTTCGTGGTTGCGCGTACCAACATCCGGCGAACCATCCAACTCTCCACCACATCTAGGGCTTTGACCAGTTGCCCCTCTGGAATGGGCGGTTCCTCAGGATCCAGCAGGCAAAGCACGAGCGGCTTGATGACTTCGCTCTCTAGCACGCCGGTGCGGTAGCCGAACAAGCCGAGCCGGTCGATCGGCCCAGCGTGCGTCATTCCGCTCGTGACGAACTGGCGGTAGACATGCGACGCACTGTGAACCTGCACGATCAGTTTTGTCATGGGCAGCCCGGCGTCGTGATCGGCGAACCGTTTGAATCGGTCAAAGACCTCCCGAGCTACAACTTCGTCGCCCGTGCGGGCAATTAGCCAGTGATTCAAGTAGATCGACGACCGAGGGTACCGGAGCCGGCCTACGCTGATCTCGTGTTCCCAGAAAGCTGTCTCGAATTCCTTCCAATTCTTTTCGTAGGCATCCTCAACGTTGGTGCCCGTTTCGAGCAGCCTTTGAAAAATGAAATTCTTGATCAGGTCGGCGGCGGTGAGCGGCGCCCCCCGCGCGTTCAACGTCTCAAAAATCTCCTGAGCGTTCTCGTCAACGGTGAGGTCGATAACCACCAGCTGGACAAGTTCGCGCACAACCGTCTCGATCGCTGCCGCTCGTTGTGCAACAGCCTCGGGACCGCTTAGAGCGAGCCAGTCGCGCGCTTGCTCACTGAAGAAGCGGTGCGCTTCGACCATGCGCTCGCCGCGGTGGCCAATCGCGTCATGGTCGACGGGAGGCTTGGCAGCCATGACTGCATTGAACGCTGGACGATCCCGGTTCGTGGGCCAAACTTTGAAGCGGTCCTCTGGCTTCGAGCAGAAAGGTTCCGCATTCGTGATTAACGGCTCGATTCTCATCGCTGGGGGCAACGCCTCGACCAAGAGCAGTTCTGCGTGAAGAGCGTCCAGCAACAGCTGCAAGGTTGTCAGCCGCTGCTGACCGTCGATGATGGTTCGCTCCTGCATCTGTCCGGTCTGTCTCTGAACCTGCTGCAGCACGACAGCCCCGAGAAAGTGTGGATGGTGTTTGTCCGTTGGTCCCGCAAGAAGCCTGTCCGCCACGCGCACGACGTCATTCCAGAGTGGCTCCCACTGGTTCTCCTCGTTCCACACGTACGGGCGTTGGAACAGCGGTACGACAAGCCGTTGCGGTTGCATGAACACCATTTGGGGTGTGCGGACTTGAGTCTCCACTGACGCTTTCCCTCCCCCGCCCATATCCGAGGCGGCGACACGCCTTCAGGCACCGGTTCGCGACCGCCGATCAGGTGCACAGTACCAGCCCCTTTCGGACATGCCTAGGGCGTTTTTGCGGCAAGGGATGGCGGGTTTGCGGCATTCAGGTCAGTAGTGCCCTCGTTGACCTTCTCTTCCTCGGGGGAATGCGGCAAACGGACCGACAAAGCGGGTTCCAAGTGTCCTTGAATGAAATGGTTATCGGTGCGCGGAGTATCACGAATCCGCTGCCCTTCCTGGACCCGATCCCAGCAGCGGGGTGACCACCAATGTGGCATTCCAGGGCTCTCCCCCGAATCACCAGAGCATCGCGCTTACAGCTTGCGAGTCGAGCTCGGCAAACAGTTCGAAGAACCGCTCCATGTCCCGCACGCTGTCCGCTGCTGGGGTCGGGGCTACCGCGGAGCGGGGCAGCGCACGTCGCTGCTTGGCATCCTTGGGCTCAGAGAGGACCTCCCTGGCCTTCGGGTGGACGAGAGCGTTCCTGCGCTCAGTTAGATGCCGCCAGACCGTGACCAACTCGGCATCGCTGGGCAGCAGCTGCCCGGTGCAGGTCCCGACCACCGCGGCAAGCTTGCGGTAGGAGTTCAGACGTTCGTAGTTGTCACGATAGAACGCATTGCCTAGGCGCTTGACTCCGTAGTAGTTCAGAAAGCCCTCCACGGCCATCGCGGAGAAGACGACAGCCGCGCTCCGAAAGAAGCGGTACCTCTCCAATAGGTTGGGTGGGATCCTGTAAGTGCCACCCTTCTTCCGCGCTTCTTCTAGCCGCTCAAGATGCTTCTGTAGCAGTGCGTGCTTCTGTTCGAAAGCGAGTAGACAGAGGTGGGCCTGTCTGCGGTAGCCAACGCCCTCGACCTCCCACCCCCAAGGCCGGTTTGCCGGCTCAACCTTGGGAAACTCCATTAGTCTGGCACTCCGAGATGCTCGTATCTGCTGACACGACAGATGCCCGGTTGAATGGTAGGCGGCTCCTGCAGGACCATCAATCGGTGGCAATGCACCTTACTTCTGTCCCAGCGGGCCTGCCAGCTCAGTCATTCGCACTGTAATCGCGACCTACGCTCAGAAAGGGATGCGGCCGGGGGGATTCAACCCAGAACCCGGTTGCAGCAGGAGTTGGCCCTAGCTAGAATGAAATCCCGGCTCAGTCTAGCAGATGCCGGCAGGGAAAATTGACGCTGCCCCTTGGTGTAACTGGCAACACGCCTGACTCTAGCGGGACCTGACCGGTCCACTCGCTGGACACCGTGCCGGAAACGGCGCGCGTGAATGCTCTCGAAGTCGGCGGACCCTTGACTGGCAACGCCGAGCCAAGCCCCGAGAGGGGAAGGTGTAGAGACTGGGCGGGAGCCACCTGACCGCGTCACGGCGAAGGTGAAGGCACAGTCCAGACCACGAACGCTCACGATGTGAGCGGCGGCGAAAGCCGAAGTGGCATGGGATCAGGAGAGTCCTGGTTCGAGCCCAGGAGGGGCAACTCAGAGCCCGACGTCGCAGCGCGCGGCGTCGGGCTTGGTGTCTCACGCCGGGAGCCGCCGGAACTACCCCGTCGGTTTGCGGTCGGGGGGACGCCGCAGTTCGAACCACGCCCGCCCGCGTGGGCGATCGAACTCCACCACAGCACGCATCGTCTCCTCATCGGGGTGCTGGTATCGGAGCAAGGTGCTCGTATCCCGCCAACCGCCGGCCGCCGCGACGTCCTTGAGCGGGAGGTCCTTTCGTTCCGTTGCCCAAGCGCGTCGGAACATGTGCCAAAGTCCTCCCCTGGGTTTGACGATCCTCCCGCGCTCAAACACCTCATTGAGCCAGTAGGCAGCGAGGTGTCGGGTCATAGGGCCACCCCGGTGACGACGAAGCTGCGGACGCGGATGCGGGAACAACAGCACTGACCCGATCCCCGGGCGCTCAGCCCGGAACCGCCGTAGCTCCTTGAGCAGATCGCGGCGCGCTGGAACGACCCAAGTTTGACGGACCTTATCGTGTTCAGGGCGCCACCGAATCGTCCCCTTCTCGAAATCCACGTCATCCCAGCGCAGGGCCAGGATGGCGCTTATCCGCCGCCCCGTACGCCACGCTAACAGAATCATCGGATGCAGGAGCGGATGTACGTTCGGAGCCACCTTGAGGAGAGCCCGTATGGATTCCGCGTCCAGGAGCGGCCGTTTGGGGTCCTTTTCCGTGGGGATGCGGACCTTTTCGAGTGCGTGTCGAGTGAGGAGGGGGTGACCTCGCTCGTATTTCTGGCATGCCCAATTGAGTGCCGCCTTGAACATCCCCAGGTCACGGCGGATCGTGTTGGCTCCGACCCGACGGCCTTCCACGCCACCGCCGCGTCGCCACACCACGTAATCGTGAATGCGGTCCGGCGTCAGCTCGCTCACCAGTTGGCCGCGCCCGAAGAACTGCTCGAGATAGCGACCAGTCTGCAGAACGTGCTCCAAATAGCGCTCAGTCTTCAGAGACCCATCAGGTAGGTGGCGACCCTCCGTAGTGTACCGAGCGAAAAGCGTTTTCAGAGTAAGGGACAGAGCTGCGCGATCGCCGCTGATCCGCTGGTGGGCTGTCTCGAAGGCTGTCACCGGTTTGCGCCCCATGGCGATACTCCCTGCGGAGTTAACGAGCTGCGTCTCGAGATGTGTGAGCCTTCGGCAAACAATCCGGCAAAGGAGCATAGCATGTCAAGCGACAGAAGGACTTGGACGTGAACCGCGGATTGCTAGTCCGCGGCGCTGGCAGAGGCCAGCGGCTCCAGCTGGCGCGCGTCAGAGACGGCTCAGGATGGGCCGCAAGCGATGGGTGCGGCGTTGCCTTTGGATGGTGACAATCGCAGTTGGCGGGGTACGTTAGCTGGGTACTTGATTTTCGGTATTTATTCGGGTATGGTAGGTTCGCCTCGTTTCTCTTCGGAGGATGATATGGGCGCGACTGTGAGCAAGAACGCCCGACTCCTCAAGTATTTCGTCCAGCAATACCCGGGAATCCCTCGAAAGCGCCTGGTGAAGTTGGTCTACATGGCCGACATCATTTCCCGGCAGTTCTTAGGGCGACCGATTTCAACCTTCGCGTACCGGCTGGACAAATTCGGCCCCTACGATCCGGCCATCGAAGATGCGGTCGCGGAGCTTGTTGCCGCTGGACTGGCACGGGAGGACGTGACCTGGGAGGATAACATCACCTGGAAGCGCCTTCGGGATTCGGGCCGTCCTATCGCCTTTGATTTCACGCCGGGTGAAAGTGAAATCCTGGCTTACACCGCCAAAAACTATCTCAACATGCCTATGCCCGAATTGCTTGATGACGTCGTGTATGAGACGTCGCCCATGAAGGAGGCTGAAGTCTTCCGGGCACCGCTCCGCATGGAGCTGGTGGACAATGAGGGGCGGAAAGCAGTAGGCTTCGATCTTGAGGCCGTTATCCGGGCGGAGCGGCAAGCGGAGGCTGGCAATCACGCAACGCTTGGGGCGTTCCTCGATGGGCTACGAACTCGTATTGCCTCCAGACACTCAAAGTGAGATAGCCGATTTCATTCTAAACGAGTTCGTGGGTGAGGCCGAGCAACTAGCCGCCGCGAATGCCATTCAGCTTGAACTAGACAAGCTTTCTGCGAACCCCATGCTAGGGACGTCTCCGCCTGGCCCGTTCGAGGGTCGTCCGATCTACCGATTCACAATTAACGTTGGCAAGAAGAGGCTAACCGCTCAGGCAACCTACAAAGTACACCAGCAAGATGGCCTGATCGTCGTAATTGGGTTCGGGCGCGTCGGGCCCGTTGCTCTGTGAGGCCCTCCACCACGCTTTGCGCCCGATGCCTTAGCGCACAAGCAAGCCCAATCCCCGGGCCCTCACAGTATAGAAACCGACCCCCGTCCCGCCATTGGCAGGCATTGACGATTGAACGTGTTCAAGTGGGGTAGGCGAGTGCCAGTGCTGGAGCACAAAACGAGGGAGCCGCACAGGCCCCCTCGTTTTTTCAGTCCGGCGTTACGTAGGCTGGAACGCGGCCTTTACAGCCCGTCCGCGCTCGACGCGCTTCGCCTCAAGCCACACGATCACGTCCTGCGCGAGATAGCGCTTAGTCTTCCGGCCGAGATCGATGCATGGGATCCCGAGCCGCTCTACCTGTCGGGGCCTCAACTTGAGCCACCCGGCGACCTCGTCCCGGGTCAGAATCGCCTCGGCATGTGTTGGATGCATGTACCCTCCATTAGGTGCAAGGTCTCCCAGAGTGGTCGCCTCGCCAACGTGGTGGCCGACCTGATGAAGCAGCCTGTGTCATGTGGGGACAACCGGGGGACAGCCCCGAGAAAAGTGCCTACTCTGCTGGGGTTTCTCCAGGCGTGAGAATCAGGAAATCCTCTTGCCGTATGTCCGGATAACAGGCAAGCCGATCCCTAGCTGCCATAGTCTCGCCGAGGTATCCGCACCAGTTTATGGGCGAAACCCCCGTTCTCCGCGAGACCCTGTGACCGATCAAGTTGTCAAAGACACACCTGTCCTACGTGCTCTCGAGTCGCTAAGCATTGCGCGTTCGGCCGCTACGAGGCTCGATTCACCACCAATCCATCCCTTTCCCGCACGGATGCCTCTCAGCGTGGCTAGCCACCTTATTGGTGCCACAACGAGACCTGAAGCGACCGTCCTCGATCCGATGGCTGGCTCTGGGACCACGCTGATCGCTGCGCGTCTGCTCGGACGAGTGGCTCTTGGCTTCGACGTCGACCCACTCGCGGTGCTCGTGGCGCGCAGTGCGACGCGGACGTTCGCTGCCGCGCGACTGGAGAAGTTACGGGCGAGAATCCTCCGTAGGGCCGCGAACACGGTCGACCGAGTCCACCTAGCGGAGGTCCGGGAGGACCTCCCCGAGGAGGACCAAGGATTTATTCGCTACTGGTTTCCTCACGACGCTCAGAAGCAGTTGTTCGCCCTCGCGCGCGCAGTCGCCAAGGAGCCTGCGGGCGACGAGCGAGACCTGGCCTGGGTCGTGTTCTCAAGCTTGATCATCGCGAAGTCGGTCGGCGCTTCCTTTGCGCTCGACCTTGCCCGGTCACGACCGCACAAGCGCGATGACAAATTGGTGCGACTACCTCTCGTTGCGTGGGATCGCCGGTTCAAATCGACGGCAGCGAGACTTCCTTTTCTTAGCTCCTCAAGTACTCCCAGCGCTCGCGTTGCGTTGGGCGACGCCCGCCATCTGTCTATCCCCAACGGATCCGCCGATCTCGTGTTGACATCACCACCATATCTCAACGCCATCGACTACGTGCGAGCGCACAAGTTCTCGCTCTTGTGGATGGGCCATAGCCTCGCGGAACTGAGGGAGCTCCGCGGTACAATGGTCGGTAGCGAGCGGGGTTTGTGGAGTCCGGACGGAGTACCGGGGCCGCTAGAGGACAGGCTCGCGCGCTCCGTGGAGGACGAGCGACGCCGAGCGATGTTGCGCAAGTACTTATCTGACCTCCGTAAGGTGATTTCCGAAATACATCGCGCGCTGAAGCCGAATGGCCTCGCGATGCTTGTCCTCGGTCCGACGATCATTTCCTCCAGGCGGTCTGACGTGGTCAGCATAGTCACCGCGATCAGCGAGGGACTCGGCTTGAGAGTGATCGGTAGCGCTGAGCGCCTACTCAGTGCTCGGCGGCGGTCTTTGCCACCTCCATCGCTAGTTCGTGGTAACCCGCTAACTGAGCGGATGCGGCGCGAAGTCGTAGTTGCACTTCGGAAATAGCAATCATGCCGACGGAGTCTTGGTACAAACAGATCCACCAGCGCCTACTGACAAGGGATCCAACGGCGTCAGCAGAGTGCGCCGAAGGAGTTATCGGACCTCTCACGAAACGGCTTGAAAGGCGCTTTCCGCGGCTCCGTGAGTCAGACCTCGTGGCCGATGCCGTGACAGACGCCGTCTTCAGCTATCTGAAGCGCCCCGAGCAATATGACCCGGCAAGGCGAGGTCTTCTCGGCTTTCTTGCGATGGCCGCCGAGGGGGATCTGAAGAACGCCTTGGCCAAGCGACAGCGCCGCCGGGAAATGGAGGTGTCTCTGGACGATGTCGATCTTGAGACTGTTGGCGGGAATAGAGTCGTAGGACCGGCTGAGGCCGCAGGCGAGGTCGATCTGGACAAGATTCGAAGCGGGGTCATCGCTTTGTTTGACGATCCCCTCGACCGGCAATTGGCGGAGCTGGTTCTGGAGGGGGAACGGTCGATGGAGGTGTGTGCACGAATACTCGGGCTGGAGGGCCTCCCGATCGTTGAACAGCGGCGCGAAGTAAAGCGTCACAAGGATCGGATCAAGAAACGATTGGAGCGCTATGGGGAAAGCATCCGTCGCAGGCGACAGTAGCAGCCAAAAAGCGTGGCGGCGCCTCGTCGATCGCTGCAAGCGCGATCCGCTCTTTGTTGGCTGGGCTTTGGGTCAGTACGCGACTGGTCATGAGCTCGCCGATAACCAAGTGCTGTCGTGGCTCGAATGCCGCCCCGACCGACAGGATCAGCTCGCTCTCTGCCGAGTGCCGGACCAGCAGGAAGGCGCCTTCGCCAGCAACGTTCGCCGGCTCGCGCAGTTTGTCGACTGCAACGCAGACAGACTAGTACAACTACTTCGTGAGGTCAGAGCGTTGGCCTCCCTGCGCGAAGGGAATACAGGGGCCGCTGGCGGTGATCTCCTCATGGCCGCTCGAGATCGGAAGGAAGGCAAGGATCCACGGAAGGGCAAGTGAGCGACGTGGACGCGGCAGAGTGGGCTGCGAACTTCTGGCGCCAGGCCGGCGGTCCTGAGCTTTTTCCGCGATCCCTTGAGCCTGCCGTCGCCTGGGCATTACCACTCGCCGTCGTTCGGCTTCCCCGACTCGGACTTCGCGAACTCCGTGGATGGCTAGCTGAAAGAGGCATTCCGTTCAGGCTGAATTCCCCGGACAGGCGCCTACGGGCCTGCGTGCTCGCGCGTGCGGGTCGTGGTGTGGTCTTCCTGGACGGCACTGACTCGGAAGACGAACTCCGGTTCTCGCTAGCACACGAGGTGTCTCACTTCGTGTGCGATTATCTCGAACCCCGAATGAGAGCAATAGCTGTTCTTGGGGCCGGCGCCCGCGAAATACTTGATGGCGTTCGGGGGCCAACACCGGCTGAGCGCATCACGGGTCTCTTCGGTGGGATCGCGCTCGGCGGCTACACGCGGTTTATGGAACGGTCTTCGGACGGTGAGGTCGCGCGGCTCGACATCCTCGAATCTGAAGACCGAGCAGACCGACTAGCGCTCGAGCTTCTCGCCCCGCGGACCACTGTCCTTGCCCGGCTCGAGACTCAAGGGGTTAGATGGCGCGACCCGTCAGCGGTCGATCTCGCCGGCGACCTGTTGAGAGGGGAGTTTGGGCTCCCGAGCTCGGCGGCGACAGTCTACGGTCGACTGCTGGTGATGAGCCAGCGCCCAGCGCGAAGTTTTCGAGAATGGCTCGGAGCCTGAGCAGTCACGTCGAAGTTCGCTATCGTCGCGGGAATAGGGGAATAGGAAGGTATGATGAGCACCAATGATCGCGAGTCGATCACAAATCAAAGCGGCGTCCCGTTTGTTGGGGGGGCTCCGGTCGCCGAGAAGCCCGTTCCGCTGCCCGAGGAAGCCGCCCTCTCCCCGAGCGAGTTTGAGGCGGCGCACGGCGAGCGACTGTCGCAAGCCCTTGACCTCGGTACGTGGACTCCAGGTGCCGACCTCGCAGCCATGTACGCGCGCCTCGAGCAGGAGATCGCCGAGGCAGTACGTAAAGAGACTGAATACCAGAAGCTAATCCGCACTAAAGTCTTCCCGCTCCTACGCAGTCGTAAAGGAGCTCCCCTCGGGGCAGGCGTCTATCGCGCGACGCTGGAGCGCGTGGAAGAGGTGCATAAGAAGCTGCTCTTCAATGGCGCAGTCGAGGCCTGCGACGGCACCGTCGCGTCACTCGACACGCTTCCCGTGACCATCACGCAGATCGGCGTGTGTGTCGTGTCCTACCGAGGTGATCAGGGATCTTGGGTCCATCGCATCTATCGCCGTGACTTGCGTACATCTTCAGCCAAGAGTCCCGTTGATGAGACCCTCGAGATCCTAGAACGGCGCCGGCAACGGGGGGCAGTCGGTTACAGCAGCGCACGTGATCGTCTGACTGACTTGGCGCGGCGCGGCATTATGGCGTATGCGGAACGGGCGGTGCTGCTTGATCGCTCCAGCGCCGAGTGGCGGATGGGCCACGGCAATCCAACCCCGTATGAGCTAGTGACTGGCTCTGGGATGGTGGAGCTCGTGCAGGCAAGCCTGGAGCTTATGAAGAGGTTCATTCTCGAGCACAAGCGGTTCGTGTTCATCCCCAGCGCTCCGTCGGCTCGAGAGCTGCTCACAATCGGTAACGCTTTGAAGCCCCTCGAATACGCGATCATCGATTCGAACCGGGAGAACCTTGAACGGATTGCGAGCGGCCACTATAGGGGCGAGGGATGGGGAGCGGTCGGGGCAGCAGTCGACGATTTCGTCGAGGAATGCGGACCCAAGATCGTGATCGGGATGTACCGCGCTTCGCGGTTAGCGCCCTCACAGATGTTCTACGCTCATGTCGACCACGCGCACGAAGCAGCGCTAATCGCGCTTGCTGACAGCGTCCTTCAAGAGCATCGAGGTTTTCCGATGCTCATTGATCTAGCCGACAACCTGTGCAGCACGATGTTCGGAGCGGATACTTTCGCGGCCTCCACGGAAGTTGCGTATGCCGCTGCGGGGGAACCGTTCCGATACCAGTCAGAGCGGGGCAGCAGGCGGTAATTACGGTCGAGAGGAGCAGGACGATGGGTGACGAGAAGAGTCTAACGCAGGACGGCGTCCTAGACACGCCCGACGCGGCTTTTCGCGCGATCGATGCTGATAGTGCGCGAGCTGGCGGATCGTGGGTGCCGCCCGAAGGCTACGAAGGCAGCATCGGCAGCACGATGTTCGACGCGCCCACGAGTAAAGACGGCACGGTCACCGTGCTTCTGCCGCCAGAAAACATTGATAGGCTGCCGAGTCAGGCGCTCGTTAGAATCGAAGGCCCCGTGGATGGGCGCGTCTATCTGGGCGCCGTGGTCGGGGGGCCATTTGCTGAGCCTGACGGTCTTCGCGCTGACTCAACTCCAATGGTCGTGACTGCCGTCAAGGGCGGGCTTTTGATGCCCAGGTACCATGGGCGCGCACAAGTCGAGATCATCGGAGAGCGTCTCAAACAAGGCGCGATCGTTCCCCCGCGCTGGAGACCTAAACCCAATAGCCCCGTGTTTCCGCTTGATGCGGAACAGACGGCGCACGTGCTTCAGATCCAGGGCGACCTCCGCTTAGGGCTGGCCGAGGGCTTCGAGGACCTCACCGTATGCGTGCCGGCGACGCGAAAGAGCGTTTTTCCGAGACACCTCGGCGTGCTCGGCACGACAGGTGCCGGCAAAAGTACGACGGTCTCTGGTCTTGTAGCGAAGGTTCAGCAGGCCGGAATGGCCGCCATTCTCATCGACACTGAGGGCGAGTACTGCGCAATTAACGAGCCCGCTGAAAAGGACGAAATGCTGCAGGCATTAGCCCGGCGAGGCCTTGAGCCGCACGGCGTCGAGGAAACGCACGTGTATCACCTAGTCGGCAAGGAGACTACGAATCCCAACCACCCGTCGGTTGCAGCCTTCTCTCTCAGGTTCAGCGCGCTCTCGCCGTATGCTGTGCAAGAGATCCTCGACCTGAACGACGCGCAGAGTGAGCGCTTTTTCAAGGCCTATGACATCACCAAGCTTGCGCTGGAGAAGTTAGGGGTCTGGCCGAAGACTGACGAAGACCGTCGCAAGTTCATGGAGCTGGACGAACTCGAGAGTGGATATCCTGAGATGACGTTGACGCACCTGTATGATGTGGTCAGGGAGATTGCGTCTCGCGTGGACAAGGATGGAGCGGACCAGTACCTCGAGACTACGTTGTTTCGAGATAAGCGCCAGCAGCTCCGCGAGATCATTGGAAGCGTCGATCCCCCCAAACACGTGTCGAGCTGGCGCGTTCTGCAAGGGAAGTTGGGCAAGATCAAACGACTGAAGATTTTCGATTCGGTGGACGCGGCGCCGCTAGAGTACGGCGAACTACTTCGGTCTGGTCGCGTGTCGATCGTGGATCTGAGCGATACGGATTCACCTCAAGTCAACAACCTAGTAATCGCGGAGCTCCTGCGCGGGGTGCAGGAACAGCAAGAGACCAACTATAAGGCGGCGGTGGAGCGGGGGCGGTCGCCCGTTCCGACAGTAGTCTTCATCGAGGAGGCACACGAGTTCTTATCGGCGCAGAGGATTAAGAAGATGGAGGTCCTCTTCCAACAGGTTGCGCGCATTGCGCGCAGAGGCCGGAAACGCTGGCTCGGGTTGGTGTTCATCACACAGTTGCCCCAACACTTGCCGGACGAGGTATTCGGTCTGATAAACAACTGGATTCTTCACAAGGTGAGTGATGCCGGTGTCGTCAATCGCCTGAAGCACTCTATCGGCGGGATCGCTGAAAGCCTTTGGGACCGTTTGCCTTCCCTCGCGGCAGGACAGGCTATCACATCGTTTACGACGTTTACTCGACCGGTGCAGGTTAGCATTGATCCTACTCCGTGCCGTCTGCTGATGGTCGAGTAGTACGCCGGACGTGGACGGATTCAAGACACGCAGCGGTCGAATCCAATAGGCGAGGACGGGCAGACCATGCCGCATCCGCGCCCCTCGGTGCCGCAAAAAAGCCTAACCCCCGGCTCCCCTCGCCCCCGATGTTGAGGCACCTACGGTCGCTGTAGGAGGTTCAACGGATGACCCGATACAAGTGTCCGCTCTGCGGGACGACGCTGAATCGGGCGCGCTACGAGGAGGTCCTTCGCGTCCTGGAGGAGCGCGACCGGGTGGCCCAAGCGCAGATCGAGGATGCCCATGCAGCAAAATCGCCCTATCCCTGTCAGCACGAACACGTATAACGTGTCGCGGTTGAACTCCGTGAAGCCAACCCTACCGTGTCGGGAACGCTCAGATGCTGATAACCGAAAATGCAGTCGACGAATGGATTCGAAGTCACGCTGAAGAAGCTCAAGGCGTCACCGTGGAGCTGGTCTGGCGTCTAGTGTCCGCTTCTTGTCCCGGACCTAAAGAGAGACGCTTCCCACTTGGCGACAGCATCGGCCAGCCAGGTCCTGACGGTGTGCTGGTCACGGACTTTCCCTTCGAACCATTCGTCCCGATCGGACGCTCCATCTGGGAAATTGGTACCAGCATAAAGGCGGGAGCGAAGGCGACGTCGGATTACTCTGATTCTGTGGGGGCAGTGCCGGAAGCGATACGGAAGGAGTCGACCTTCATTTTTGTCACCCCGCTATCCGGTAGAAGGGACTGGCAACACACGTGGAAGGGTGACGACCAGGCAAACTGGCTTGAGGAGCGCCGAAAGAAAGGTGACTGGCAAGATGTTCGAGTAATCGACGGCACGAAGCTAATTGATTGGTTGGACAAGTTCCCCTCGGTCGTCCTCTGGCTCGCGGACAAAATGAGCATTTCAACGCAGGGGATAGAATCTCTCGAACAACGTTGGGAGATCATCAAGGCGATCGGATCACCTCCCCTGCTCTCACCCGGCCTCTTTCTTACCAACCGCGATCCCGCCTCCGCCAAGGTCCGAGAGTCACTATCCAGAAATGCGCTTCAGCTGCAAATCGACACGCACTTTCCCGATCAAGTGGTTCCGTTCCTATCGGCGTGCGTCGCGGAGATGGAAACTGACCAACGCGTTGACATAGTTGGCCGGTCCATCATCGCCATGAATCCGGAGGCGTGGAAGGCAATGGTTGGGTTGCCTCGACCACACGTCCTCGTCGCGGACTTCGATATGGAACAGGAGGTGGCGGTACGAGACCTCTTGCTCGCAAGAGCAAAGCGAGCTGGTCACATTGCGATATACCGAGGATCCCCGGGAGGACCGCCACATCCCAATAGGGTCACTCTTGCGATGCCCACGATTTCGCAGATCAAGGAGTCTCTGCGCAAAGCGGGATACTCGGACGAACGTGCCCGCGTGCTGGCGGAACGAACCGCCGGCAATCTCAGCTCTCTCCTACGCTTATTACAGAGAAGCTCCCTCCTGCCAGAATGGGCCGACAACACCCAGGCCGCGGACCTCGCAGTTGCGGAACTGCTTGGATCGTGGAATGAGGGCCAAGAAGCGGACCGCGCGATTGCGGAGAGAATCGCGGGAAAATCATATGGGGAGTGGATCGCCACGATGCGTGACGTCGCTACTCGGGCGGGCACTCCCCTAATCCAGTCGTCCGGTGCTTGGAAACTGTCTGCCAGATACGAAGCTTGGTACGCCTTAGGGCCGAAGATATTTGATGAACACCTGGATCGTCTCGCCGATGTGGCAACCGTTGTTCTGCGCGAGAAGGACCCCCAGTTCGACCTTCCTCGCGAGGAACGGTTTGCAGCAAACGTTCGAGGTAAAGTCCTGGCCCACTCGCGCTCGCTTCGAACTGGACTAGCCGAGTCCCTTGCCCTCGTAGGGGGCCACGGTCGCGCACTGACGTCCGCATCACCTGGCAAGGCTGAAGCAACAGCGGTTCTGTCCGTTCGGGCGATCTTGAAGTCTGCTGATTGGGTCACCTGGGCAAGCCTTAATGATGTGCTTCCGTTGCTCGCGGAGGCGGCGCCTCAGGAGTTCATGAACGCGATCGAGGCGGCGCTAATTGATAATGACGGACCGTTCCCTAGAGTGTTTGCACAGGAGGGCGAAGCAGTCACCGGGTGGAACTACATGACCGGGATTCTCTGGGCACTTGAGACGATCGCTTGGGACCCCGAGCATCTAATACGCGCGGCCACCCTTCTTGCGGGGCTGGCAAAGCAGGACCCCGGCGGAAAGTGGTCTAACCGTCCAGACAACAGCCTCAGCATGATTCTCCTGCCCTGGTTTCCGCAGACTGTTGCTTCGCTAGAAAAGAGGCGGCTGACGGTCGAGGCAGTCGTTAAGGAAGCCCCGGACGTTGGGTGGCATCTCCTGCTGAACCTGCTGCCACAATCCCACAGCGTTTCTATGGGCACGCGGAAACCGTCCTGGCGTCCAACCATTCCCGAAGATTGGAAGGAAGGAACCACACGCGGCGAGTACTGGCGTCAGGTAACCGCATACGCCGAGATCGCCACGGACCTCGCCCGCGCCGATATCACCAAGCTTTCGCAGCTCATCGAGCGGCTGGAGGATTTGCCTCTTCCAGCGTTCGAGCGTGTGCTCGAACACCTCAAGTCGCCCACAGTGCGATCCGCTGCAGGCGAAGATCGCATGGAAGTCTGGACGAGTCTAACGGGCATCATTTCGAGACATAGCAGGTTCAGTCAGGCGCAGTGGGCGATGCCAGCAGAGAAACTGGAACTAATCGAGCGTGTCGCCAAGGATCTTGTCCCGGAAGATCCATCGATTCGGAATCGTCGCCTCTTCAGCGAACGTGATTTCGACCTTTATGAAGGGACGAATGACTGGGAGAAAGAGGCTCGACTGTTGGAGAAGCGTCGTGAGGAGGCAGTCTCGCAGGTTTACGGAGAGAGAAGAAGCGTTCCGGATGTGCTCGACTTCGCCGCGAATGTTGACTCCCCCTGGCATGTCGGAGTCGCATTCGGCTCGATCGCCACCGACGTCGACTCAGTTTTACTGCCAGATATCCTGACTGCTCAGAACAGCAAGCGGAGTCGTTTCATCGAAGGATTCGTTGTTGGACGGTTCCACGCCGGTGGTTGGGATTGGGTAGATGCAACGCTCAAAGCAGCTTGGACCCCTGAGCATAAAGGGCAATTCCTAGCATACCTCCCGTTTATACGCGAGGCTTGGTCACGTGTCGCGAGTGTTTTGGGGACCGATGCCGGCCCGTACTGGACGCGTACAAACGCGTGGCCCTACCAGACCGACGAAGGTCTTTCCGAAGCTATAGAGGAACTACTTAGATACGAGCGGCCGCGGGCCGCAGTGCGTTGTTTGGGTCGCCTGATTCACGACAAGAAGTCAATCAAAACCGATCAGGCGATTCGCGCGTTGCTCATGCCGACTAAAGAAACGGCGGGTGGAATTGACTCGTTTGAGATTGCCGCTCTCATCAAGAACCTCCAGGACAATCCAGAGACCGACGTTCAGGATCTCACGACCGTGGAGTGGACGTACCTCTCACTCATAGACAGCCATAACGACCTACGGCCTGTCACTCTGGAGCGACGCCTTGCATCTGACCCAGGGTTCTTTTGCGAGCTGATTCGCATACTCTATCGCTCGAAGAACGCGGAGGAGGCCAAAGAGGAACCATCGGAGGAGCAAAAGTCCGTTGGAAAACGCGCGTTCCGATTGTTCCACACCTGGGCAACTCCGCCAGGTACCCAACCTGACGGCTCGCTCGATGCGGCAGCGTTGAACGCCTGGCTTGACAAAGTGAAGTCAGAGACGAGTGCCTCCGGACACTTGGAGGTCGCAATGATCACGGTGGGTCACGTCTTGGCCCATAGTCCACCGGATCCCGCCGGACTGTGGATTCACCGCGCAGCCGCCGCTTTGCTGGACGCGAAGGACGGCGAAGACCTTCGTTCTGGATTCACCACCGAGCTGTACAACTTGCGGGGCGCTCACTGGGTAGACCCCAGCGGGGCCGAAGAACGAAAGCTCGCTGCCGACTATCGAAGGAAAGCTGATGAAATCGACAATGCCAGATTTCACCGGGTGGCTATTTCCTTGCGTGAAATGGCTGACGGGTACATAAGGGAAGCAGAGCGCATCGCGAAGGAGACAGACAACGCCTAAAGCAGACCCAGGGCAAAGCGCCAATTGGTTTCTCCGCCGATGCTCCCTGGACCGCTCCAGGTTCAGCAAGGCGGCTAGAGGAGCACAGGGGCGCCGGTGAGTGATCAATGAGAGGACCGTTCATCCTCAGCAGCCTCCGCCTCGCGTCGGCGTTCCTCCTCGCGCCGGCGTTCGGCAGCTTCTTCGGCGAGGCGTTCTCTCTCTGCTCGTCGCCGGCTGGCTTCCAAGTCTTCATACGCTGCCTTCACGAGATTGACGATGAAGTCGCCGAGGCGTTCTTCCAGACGCTTGGTCTTCGTCTCTGCCCAGCCCTTGAGCACTCCATACCCCCAGTCGTAGCGGATCACAAACGCGAGCTGGCCTGAGTATTCGTGGTATTTGTCATGGTAGGTAGAGGGTCGAGACGTGCTGATCCGGCTGCCAAAGGGTCTGTCAGCTCTGGCAGGAGAGCTCACAACTTTCTTGAGAGTTTCACGGATGCCAAAGGGCACGCGCTGATCGAGGATTGTTATGTAACTCTTTCGATCGTCTCGAGAACCGAGCTCGGTTTTCCAGCCACGTGCATCGAATGCCCTAATGAGTGCATCCATAATTCGGAGAGCTCGCCGAAGCTGCGCCTTCGACACGTCGATATCCAGACGAGGGGTCAGACCATCTCTCCAGTTGCCCGGGTCGACCTTTCCTTCAAATACGTCACGCGTGGCTTTTACGAGCGGGTGCGGCGAGCGGAGGTCTTCTCGCACGATTATCGCATTCGCAGGGTCCGATTCGAAGGCGATCTGTTCTGCTACTGGTCCGGGAAGTTCCGGGTCGGCAACGACGGAAGGGGGCGAAAGGGTTTTCTCTCGAGGAGTTACCGCGTCGTTCGGCGCCAAGGCCGGCAACGGAATGCGGCCAGCCTTCTTGCCTGCCGCTTTCTTGGCCCAGTATCCACGACCGGGAAGCGGGATCTTGAGACGCTTGCAGTCTTTCGACAGCGCGACGTCCGAAATCCCGAACCCCTTCGCGATAGTGCGGACAGGTTCGCTCCAGACCTTCTCGTACAGTTCCTCACGACTTAAGCGTGTCTCTTCGGTCACGATCCGTCAGTGGCGTTGCTTTTTGTGCCCCGATTTGTGCCCCAAGGCGAGGGTTCAGGAGGGCGTAACTCGTTGTCCTACTGAAGAGGCGCCGGTCGGAATCGCACCGACGAATCGAGGTTTTGCAGTAGGCCAGGAGCGCCTGCGCACCACTTTATCCTGCTCCATTGCGCTTCACAAGCCTAGGTGAGATGCGACGCACGGCTCAACGCCTAGGGGGAGGTAGCCTCCTGCCGGGGCACATCGGACCCTCGCGTGCCGCGCCTCTTGAATTGCCACGCCTCGGTAACGGGCGAGCTGCCCGTCCGGCCTCGACGACGTCATAGCGCTGCAGCGTGGCGGAGACACACTTCGTGGGCACGTCTTGGACGCGTATGTCGCGCGCCCGTAAAGACCGATAGGTTCATCCGGTGGCGGGCCGATGGCTCCGCGCCGATTCCGTAGATCTGATCCGTTCGCTCCGACGCCTCCTGTCGGCGCCACTTCGGACTGAGTGTGACCCTTCAGCCGTTCGATTGAACCGAGGTGTGTCATGCAGGAGCACAGGTTAGCCAAGGGCGACCGACGTCTGAATGCGCTTGTTCACAATGTCATTTGGCCGGCCGTTGCGGGCAGTATTCTCTGGACGTTATTGCACATCACCATTGGCCCACCCGATCCTGGCGCGCCACTTTGGCCTCGGTTCTTCGCGCTGCTATCTGTCGGTGTGTTCCTTGTGATTGACTGGGTGGGCACAGAAGGGGTAGCGAACACAATCAACCCACACTACTGGTGCGCCGATCTGCTACTTGCGCCCTGGCTCTCCGTATTCGCAGTGGCCACAGAATTCAACACCTCGTGGGCAGTTTGGCCGCTCGGGATAGCCTTCGGGATCGCAGTCATCGGTCACATCCTTGGAGCCTGGGAGCCAGTCCCTTCAGCCTGGCATCCATGGGACCGGCGCGCTCCCTTTGGATGGCGCTTTGCCTTCGCTGGAATTAACGGACTTGGGCTGGGACTTCTGTGTGCAGGAACGCACCTGGGTGAGTCGTATGCCCCCTGGTCGACGTCCGTGGCCACCGCGTCGGTCGTTCTCGCGTACCTGGGTGTGAATCTGGTGGCCGAGAAGATGGCGTCCTCCGCCGCAGGGGCCCATTGATGGACAGCCCGCCCTGGCCAATGGTAGCGGGAGCACGGCATCGCTTTAGGTGGCGCCAGACGACGGATACAGCTTGACTAAGATCATCTGTGCACAGTGCGGCGAGGTGTTGTCGCCTCAAGACGGGCCTATGTACCACGCTGCCTGTAAACCAGCAGGATGGTACACCTGCAAGGACTGTGGACGTACCTACCAGGCGTCAGACGAGAATCAAGAATCGTGTCCCTTGTGCGACGATATCCGTGCAGCCAAGATGCGGCCACCGCCATCAACCCTCGACAGAGCGAGAGACAGAGTCATCACGCTGGCAGCCGTTGGGCTTGCTGCGTACCTCATCTACGGATTGCTGCACAAGCTATTCCAGGTGCCCAAGTGCTACGCAGAATACGCAGACGGATACACCAACCCGTATCCCGAAAGCGCTAGAAACGAGCCATCTCGTGACTCGCCGATTCATGGTCGTATTGTAGGTTACGTACACGCGGACCTTTCCGAGTGCCAGAGACCAGACTTCCCTCAGTAGCCTATTGAAGGCCATGCCAGCAGGCGCAACGGAACTGCAGAAGGAACTCCTCGAGTATGTCCCCCCGCTGTCCCCCTGACCATCAGACAAACGCGCCGACTACCAACACAACGGCCGCCGAGTGAGGCGGCCGAAGTGCTGATGTACTAACGTCTACTGTCTGATGTTGGCCGATGATCCGGGACGGAGAACACAGCGGGAAGAACTGAAAATCCGCGTGTCGGCAGTTCGATTCTGCCCCTGGCCATTCGCCGCACCCTCGACGGGCAGCCTTCCCGCAAAACGGAGGTCTCTCATGGTCAATGTGGACGAGCAAGGCGTCGTGGTAGTGCGTGGGGGTCCGAATGGGTTCGCCCAGGAGATTACGGCGGGGCGTCATCACCTGATCGCCGACGAGCCGGTGTCCGCCGGGGGGACCGATCGGGGGCTTGGGCCGTACGAGCTGCTCCTGGCCGGCCTCGGCGCCTGAACCTCCATGACGATCGCGCTGTACGCGCGAAGGAAAGGGTGGCCGCTCACCGGCGTGACGGTTCGCCTGCGCCATTCGAGGATCCACGCCGAGGACTGCGCCGAATGTGAGACCCAACAGGGCATGCTCGATCGGATCGAGAGCGAGATCGCAGTGGCCGGCGAGTTCACCGAGGAGCAGCGTACCCGACTACTCGAGATCGCCAACAAGTGTCCGGTCCATCGGACCCTCACATCGGAGATCAGCATTCGGACGACTCTCGTTTGATGACGCGTCCTAGCCGATGTCCAGCAGCACCTTCAACACCCCGGGTCGCTGTGCGTGCTCGAACGCCGTGATGGCCCCGGCGAGCGGGTAGCGCGCGTGGATCAGCGGCTCGACCGCGACCCGTCCTTCCGCGAGTAATCGCAGCGCCGGCGCGAACGGCCCGCAGCGCGAGCCGACCAGCGTCAGCTCATTCACCACGACCGCCGCGGCATCGAGCGTCAGCGCTCCGGCGTACGTGCTCTTCAGCACGAGCGTGCCGCGCGGCCGCACGGCGCGCTGCGCCACCGCGAAGCCTTCGGGATTGCCGGTGCACTCGACGGCCACGTCGAAGTCCCCGCGCGCCGCTCGATCGGCGCGGCCGGTCTCGATGCCCCGCGCGGCGAGCGGAGCGAACTTGGCTTCGTGCCGTCCGACCACGAGCAGGGCACAGCCGGTGAGCGCGAGCGTCTGTGCCACGAGCTGACCGAGCTTCCCGGCGCCCACCACCAGCACACGGTCGCGGGGACCGATCGGGACCTGCTCCTGGATCTCGAGCGCGGCCGCGAGCGGCTCCGTGAACACCGCGGCGTCCGTGGACACGGCGTCGGGGACCGGATGCAGGTTCTCCGCCGGCAGGATGAGGTAATCGGCGAACGCGCCGTGGCGGCTCACGATACCGAGCACCGTGCGCCGCGTGCAGTGGGTGCGCCGGCCCGCGAGACACGCGCCGCACACGCCGCACACGGCGTTGATCTCACCGACGACGCGGCGGCCGACGAGCGCCGATGGACCGCGCTCGACGACGCCGACGAACTCGTGGCCGGGGATGCCGGTGTAGGGGTAGTACCCGCGCGTGAGCTCGATATCGGTGTTGCAGATTCCGGCGCGCAGCACGCGTACGAGCGCTTCGCCCGAAGGCGGCTCGGGGATCCGAACGTCGTCCCGCATGCGCAGGCAGCGATCCTCCAGCCAGAGAGCCCGCATGCCGGTAATATGCCGCCCGAGTCGTTGACAGGGCGTCGGGCTTCGTGGTAGTCTCGGCGCGATGAGCGACGTGCCGCCCCTTCCCGATTGGGCAAAGACACTCCAGCGGCGCATCCGCCAGCGCGGTATCGATTTCTTCATCCTGCACGGGCCCGGCGTGCGGGACCTCCACGCGCTCGGCGCCCGGCGCTTCGGCACGATCGGCGATTGCCTCGCCCAAGTGATTTTGAACGACCGCTCGGCCATCGTCACGTACGACCGCGGCGCGGGGATCGGGTTCTCGGATCGGGACGTCGAGAACGACTTCAAGACGGTGCTGAAGGCGTACGACAAGCTCGGCGGGACCAACCTCGCCCAAGTGCAGCCCCGCGACCCCGACCGCGCCCTGCAGCTGATCGAGACCTACCTGCGCTATCAACTCACCGGGAACCCGCGCTTCTCGGCCGCCGTCATCATTGATTATGGCGAGACGGTGGCACCCGCCGGTGAGCCGGGGCAGCTCCCAGCGGAAGACCGCGGCGCGATCGTCACGCTGCGCCGCTGGGCGAGCGAGCCGCTGTTCCTGCAGCGTAGCGTGACGTTCTGCCTGCTCGTGGAGACGACGGCGACGCTCTCGGCCGCGTTGGTGAGCGACGCCCGCACGTTCGAGATCGCCGTCCCGGTGCCGGACGAGCAGGAGCGCTACGCGTATCTCGCGGGGCGCGGCGGTCGTCCCGAGACGTTCGCCGTGGTGGACGCCCGCCGCGTCGCCATCCTCACCGCGGGTCTCACACGTCTCCACCTTGAGAGCCTGCTCGCCGAAGCCGAAGCGAGCGGCGCCCCGCTCGATCAGGAGGCGCTCACGCGCGAAAAAAAGCGGCTCATCGAGGAGGCGAGTGGAGGCTTGCTCACGTTCATGACCAGCCGGGTCGGCCTCGATGCGGTCGCCGGGCACGAAGGAGCGAAGGCGCTGTTGCGCGAGACCGCGCGGGCGCTGTCGCAGGGACGGCTGGACGTCGTGCCGATGGGTTACCTGATCTGCGGGCCGGTGGGCACCGGCAAGAGCTTCATCGTCCAATGCTTCGCGAAAGAGATCGGGATCCCGGTGGTCGAGCTTTTGAACTTCCGCTCCAAATGGCAGGGGCAGACGGAAGCGAACCTGGAGCGCGTGCTGGGGCTGCTCGACGCGATCGGTCCGATCGCGGTGGTGGTGGACGAGGCGGATGCGGCGCTCGGGACCCGCGAAACGGGCGGAGCGGACTCCGGGGTTTCCGAGCGGGTGTTCGCCTCGCTGGCCGCCTTCATGGGTGACACGCGCCGCCGGGGCAAGGTGATCTGGTTCCTGATGACCAGCCGACCCGACCTCGTGCCCGTGGACTTGAAGCGTCAGGGGCGCGCCGAGGAGCACCTGGCGTTGTTTCCGCCCGCCACCATCGCGGAGCGCGTGAAGGTGTTCGATCTGCTGCGGGAGCGGCTGGGGATCGGGCTCGAGCCCGGGGTCGATGCTGCCGCCCTGTTTGCGGAGAGCCGCGACGCGCTCTCGGCGGCGGACCTCGAGGCGATCCTGGTGCGCGGCAGCCGGCGCATGGCGTCGGCGGGCCGGACCACGTTGAGCGCCGCGCTGTTGCGCGAGCTGATCCGGGACTTTCAACCGCCCTCGTATCCGCTGGAGCTCGAGTACCAGCGCCTCATCGCCGCCTTCGAGTGCACCAGCCGTCAGCTCTTGCCTCCCGACCTTGCCGCCGTGCCGCCGGAAGCGATCGGCGCTCGGCTCGCGGAGCTGCGGGCGGCACTCGGCAAGTCGGCGTGACTCTCTCACCCTGACCCGGGTCTAGACCTCGTGTGGTTGCTCGCCGTTCTATTCATTTCCGACAGCGCGTCGGTGTCGCATACGTTCATGGTGCCCGTGGCCCCGGCGGAGTCCTTGTCCGTCGAGATCACGGGCCGCGGCGACCCGGTCGTGCTCATCCCGGGACTCTTCGGCTCGGCGTTCGGTTTCCGTAAGGTCGTCCCGCTCCTCGTCGATGCCGGCTACCGGACGATCGTCATCGAGCCGCTCGGCGTCGGGGCTTCCGGCCGGCCCGAGAAGGCGAACTACTCGCTCACCGCCCAGGCCGACCGTATCGCCGCCGCGCTCGACTCCCTGCGCGTGCGCAACGCCCTCGTCCTCGCGCATTCGATCGGCGGCTCCGAGGCGTTCCGGCTCGCCTATCGGCGGCCGGATCTCGTGCGCGCGCTGTTGTCGATCGAGGGCGGGCCCACCGAGAAGGCGATCACGCCCGCGTTCAAGCGCGCGCTGCGGTTCGCACCGTGGATCAAGCTGTTCGGCGGGATCCGCCTCATCCGGCGCAAGATCCGGGGCATGCTCATCGACTCCTCCGGCGACGCGAGCTGGGTGACGGACGCGGTGGTCGTCGGCTACACGGCCGTCGCCGCGCGCGATCTCGACGCCACCCTCAAGGCGTATCTCGCCATGGCGAACGCCCGAGAGCCGGACCAGTTGGCGCCGCACCTGTCGCAGATCCGGTGTCCCGTGCGCCTGATGGTGGGCGGCGCGCGCCACGACGGCGACGTCGGGGCGCGGGAGGTGCAGCTGTTGCAGCGCAGCCTCCCCGCGTTCGTGCTCGATTCGGTGCCTGCTGCCGGGCACTTCATTCAAGAAGAGGAGCCGGGCGCGGTGTTGGCCGGCGTTACCCGCCTCAAAGGGAGCGTGACCGCGGCTCACGCCACCGGGTCACAGTGACGGAGGTTCGCCCGATGCGCATCGCCCTGGTCGCCGAGGACTACTACCCGCAGCTCGGGGGTGTCCCCGAGCACGTGCACAACCTCGCCCTGCAGCTCAACGGCTGGGGGCACCCGACCACCGTGGTCACGTCCTACATGGGCGACTACGCGGACGCCGAGTTCGTGCGTCGGGTGGGAACGAGCCGGGTGATCTATTCGAACGGCGGCGTGTCGCGCGTGACCACCGGCTGGCGGCTGCGGCGACGCCTCGAGGAGGTGTTCCGGGCCGGCCGCTACGACATCGTGCACGTACACGGCGGGCTCGCGCCGACGCTCGGGTTGGCCGCACCGTTCGCCGCGTGGCGCGCCGGCATCCCGGTGGTCGCCACGTTCCACTCGTGGTTTGCCCGCTCGATCGGCTGCCGGGTGTTCCGGCGGCCGCTGCAGCGGATCCTCGACCGCCACGCGGCGACGATCGCGGTGAGCGAGCCGGTGGTGGATGCCAACGCGCGCTACTTCCGTGCCGACTGGGACATCATCCCGAACGGCGTGGATACGAGCTTCTTCCGGCCCAACGGGGGTGGCCGGCGGCCGACCGACGCGCTCACCGAGCACCCGCGACTCCTGTTCCTCGGGCGGATCGAGCCCCGCAACGGGCTGGGCACCCTACTCGACGCGATGCCGCGCATCCTGGCGCGTTTCCCCGGCGCGGTGCTCACCGTGGTGGGAGACGGGCCGTGGCGGCGCTACTACGAGCGGCGCGCCCAGAGCGGGGCGCTCGGCACGAGCGTGCGGTTCGCGGGGCAGGTGTTCGACGACCGCCCCGCGTACTACGGCGAGGCCGATCTCTATCTCTGCCCGACGACGATCGCGTCGTTCGGCGTGACGCTGCTCGAGGCGATGGCGTGCGGCACGCCGATGATCGTCTCGGACAACCTCGGCTTCCGCTCGGTGATCGACGGCGGCGAGGAGGCGGTAATCATCCCGAAGGACGACCCGGCGGCATGGGCGGACACGACGATCGCCCTGCTGGGCGACCCGGAGCGCCGTGCGGCGATGGGGCGCGCCGGCGTCGCGAAAGCAGCCCGGTTTGCCTGGCCGCGGATTGCGCGCGCGGAGCTCGCGGTCTACGAGCGCGTGCTGGGGCGGAGCGCCAGCGCTGCGACGAAGCGCGCCACCGATCCGCGGTACGTTCGGGTCCCCATGAAGACGTCGGTGATGGCCTCGACCAGTCGCTGACCCACCCGCCGGAACATCCAGCGGCGCGCACGCGGGTGCTCGTACAGCAGGCGCGCCAGCGTGCGGGCCACGCGCAGCTCGGCGAGCATGGGTCGCAGTGCCTCGTGGTAGCCGGCGCGCGCGCGCGGCGGGTCGAGCTCGCTCGCGATGATGGCGTCGGCGGCGAGCCCGCCGCTCCGCGCCGCGAGACTGATCCCCTCCGCCGTCACCGGGTCCGCGAGCCCCGCCGCGTCTCCGACCAGCAGCATCCGCTCGCGGGCGAGCGATCCGGTGCGCGGGCGTACCGGGATCACGAAGCCGTGGCGCTCGAGCGCCTGCGGCGCAAGCCCGATCGCCTGCAGATAGTCCTCGAGCTGGCGGTGCAGGTTGATCGCGCCGCGGTGCGTCGTCAGGACGCCGACTGAGAGGTGCGCCGCCTTGGGGAACACCCAGGCGTAGCCGTGCGAGATGATGCCCACGTCGAACCGGGGCACTCGGGCGAACCGGTCGAGCGTGGCGTCGTCGACGCGCACCTCGTACTCGAGCGCGGGGATCAGGTGCCGCCCGTCGCCCCACCCCGCGAGCCGGGCGAGCTCACCCGTGGCGCCGTCCGCCGCGATCACCAAGGCTGCGGTCACCGGACCCGCGTCGGTGTCGAGCCGGACGTGACGTGGCTCTATGCTCACGCCGGTCACGGCACAGGGCGCGCGCAGCGTCGCTCCCGCGGCGGCGGCGGCGGACGCGAGCAGGTGGTCCAGCCGGTCGCGCATGGTCATGGTCATGATCGGCGGGCCAGGCGGATGGCGCGTGGCGCGGTAGTGCTGGTTCGCGTCGAGCAGGTGGAGCTCGGCCTGCCCGCACTGCCGCTCGAGCACCCGCTCGACGTCCGGCGGCAGCAGGGCGAGCGCGCGGCCGACGAGCGCGCCCCCGCAGGTCTTGTAGCGCGGCAGCGTGTCCTTCTCGAGGAGCGCGACTTTGAGCCCGCGTCGGGCGAGGGTGAGCGCGGCGGTCGCCCCGGCGGGGCCGGCGCCGACGACAGCGACGTCGAACATCGTGACTATCAAGTTACCCCACGATGACCAACCTCGTTGCCGCAGCGATCGCTGTGCTCGTCGCCCCCCGGGGCGCTCTCCGCCACACGCTGGCACGAGCACGGGCACCAGTGACGCCCGAGCCGGTTCTTCTCCCTCCTTGCGGACCTCCGGAATCGCGCGCAACATAGCGGTCGTTGATTTTTCGTGCGGCAGAGCTGGTACCCCTGAGCACTAGGTAGGGAGGAACCGTGGTACAGCGCTCTTTGCTTGTCTCGCTCGCGCTGCTTGTGGCCGTTGGGACGCCGCGCGCGTGGGCGCAGCAACGTCAGGTCACGGGCCGGGTCACCAACGCGACGAACGGCGAGCCCGTCGGCCGAGCCAACGTGTCTGTCCAGGGCACGGCGATCACCGCCGTGACCAGCGATCAGGGCGAATTTTCACTGGCGGGCCCCGAGGGCGCCGCGACGCTCGTGGTACGGCACATCGGGTTCAGGCGCCGGGAGATCGCAGTGCCGGCGTCCCAGGGGCGAGTGGACGTCACGCTCGAGCCCGACGTGTTCAATCTCGAAGCGGTCGTGGTCACGGGTCTGGCGACCGGCGTCGAGCGGCGCAATGCGGGGAACGCGGTGGCCACCGTCAGCGCGGCGGAGCTGGGGTTCGTTCCGACACCCAGTCTGGAGCAGCAACTCCAGGGTAAGATTGCGGGCGCGGACATCCAGCAGAACGGCGGCGCGCCCGGCGGGGGCCTGCAAGTCCGGCTTCGCGGCGTGACGTCGATCAACGCGACGGCCGAGCCATTGTACGTCGTGGACGGCGTCATCGTGAGCGACGTCGCGATTCCCTCCAATCAGAACGCGGTCACAGCCGCGGCTCAGGGATCGAACCCTTCGCTCAACCAGGACGCACAGGTGAACCGCATCGCCGATCTCAACCCCAGCGACTTCGAGAGCATCGAGGTCCTGCGCGGGGCGTCGGCGGGTGCCATTTACGGTCAGAAGGCGTCGAACGGTGTGGTGATCATCAAGACGAAGCGGGGGCAGGCCGGTGTGTCGCAGGTCGGCTTCACGCAACGTTTCGGGTTCTCCGAAATTTCAAACACGGTGGGCTCGAGGGTGTTCCGGGACACGGCCGATGCGTTCGGCGCGTTCGCGCCAAGGGTTCCCCGGGACACGGCGACGCGGCGCCTCATCAGAGGTCTGTGCAACTTGCCGACCGGCGCCTGCCCCTTCTTCGATCTTGAGCGCGAGCTGGCGGGGCTCAAGCCACTGTCTTTCGAGTCCGGAGCCAGCGTGTCGGGCGGTACCGAGAACACCCAGTACTTCGCCTCAGGGACGGTGAAGGACGATGGCGGCATCATTCAGAACACGGGATTCAAGCGGCAAGCGCTGCGGGTGAACCTCGATCAGCGACTCGGGTCGAAAGTGCGGGCCAGTCTCAACACCAGCTACATGCACACCCTCGCGCAGCGCGGCCTCACGAACAACGACAACGCCGGGACCAGCTTCTATGTCGTGCTCTCGGCCACGCCGAGCTTCGTGAACCTCGGGAGGCTGCCCGGCGACACGTTCGCGCTCAATCCGTTCGTGCCGAGCAACCCCGTGCAGACCGCCGCGCTCATGAAGAACAACGAGGATGTGTATCGATTCATCGGGGGAGCCAATCTTCAGTGGGACGCCGTGCAGTCGGGCGGGCACTATCTCCGGTTCATCACGCTGGGCGGCGCGGACTACTTCAACCAGGAGAACGCGCTGTTTTTCCCGCCCGAGCTGCAGTTCGAGCCCAACGACGGCTTGCCGGGCACCTCACTGTTGTCCAACAGCGGCAGCCTGAACCTGAATCTGAACACCAGCGCCGTCCATACGTATACGCCGAGCAGCAACGCCTTCTCCGCCACGACGTCCCTCGGCATCCAGTACGGCTGGCGCAAGCTCGACATCTCGCGCATCACGAGCCGTAACCTCACGGCCGGGCAGGAGAACGTGGACGCAGGCACGAACATCGTGATCGGCCCCGAGCGGCGGGAGAAGATCAAGGACCTCGGTTTCTTCGCCCAGGAGGAATTCCTCGCCAAGGATCAGCGTCTGCTTCTCACGGCCGGGATTCGCGCGGATCAGAGCAGCCTCAACGCGGACCCGAGCAAGCTGAACTACTTCCCCAAAGCGTCCGCGTCGTATCGGTTCCTCAAGCCGACCGGCTTCGTGGACGAGCTCAAAGTTCGTGCGGCGTTCGGCGAGTCCGGTAACGAACCCACGTATGCCCAGAAGTTCACGTCCGTCCGCGCCACGAACAAAATCGGCGGGCTTCCAGGCACAGTCATCGGCGACACGACAGGCGCGCCAGACCTGGGGCCGGAGCGAGAACGGGAAATCGAGGGCGGTTTCGACGCCACGCTGTGGGGTGGTCGAGGAAACCTGGAGGTGACGGGCTACCAGAAAAACGTCAGCGACCTCCTGCTCCCACGGCAGCTTGCACCCACCAAGGGTGTGAACACGCTGATCGCGAATGGCGGGAAGCTACGGACGCGGGGCCTCGAGGTGACCCTCGGCCTCATCCCCGTGCAGCGGAGCGACCTCAGCTGGATCTTCCGGACGACCTTCGCGCTGAACCGGAGCACCATCACCGATCTCGCGGGTCTGCCGTTGTTCCGCGCCGGTGGCTTCGGGGCGTCGCTCGGCCAGTTCCGAGTGGAAGAGGGCGCGTCATCGACGCAGATCGTCGGCAATGACACCCTCACGGCCGCCGACGTCGCGAGCAGCAAGTACGACTTCCTCGGTGCCGCCGACACGACGGGCACGGTCGTCGTTCGCAAGATCGGCGACGCCAACCCCGACTTCCGGATGGCCTTCACCAACGACTTCAAGTGGAAGCGTTTTGACCTTCACGTCCTGCTCGACTGGCAGCACGGCGGCAGCATCCTCAATCTCACGAAGCTGCTGTACGACTTTGGGCAGGTGACCGCGGACTACGGCGTAGCGCTGCGCGATACGGTAGTGTTTCCCACCAGCGACACGACCGCCGACACTCTTCGGACGGTGGGCCAGAAACGGATCTATGGGTTCGGCAAGGTGGCGAAGAACTTCGTCGAGAGCGCGACGTTCTTGAAGCTGCGGGAGATCACGCTGACCTATACGTTGCCGACCTCCGCGATGACCAGCTTCTGGCGCGGGGCGCGTTACATCCGGCTGAGCGCCAGCGCCCGCAACCTCTTCACGATCGCGCCGTTCACCGGGCTCGATCCGGAAGTGAGCAACTTCGGAAACCAGCCGATTGCGCGGAACATCGACGTCACCCCGTTCCCGCCCAGTCGAAGTTTCTGGTTCTCGATCGACCTGGGGTTTTGACCATGCGGCCACTTTCGAGGACTCGACTCATGCGAACGAGGAAACTTCTGGCCGCGCTGGTTGGGCTGGCGCTTGCCAGCGGCTGCAAGGATCTCAATGTACCGAACCTGAACTCGCCGGCACTGGACGACCTGCTGAACAACCCTACGCGGTCCAAGATTGCGACCGCCGCCACGGGGTTGTTGATCGGGACGCGGGCCGGGATAGCCGCGCAAAACGGGTACGTATCGCTGCTCGGGATCGTGGGCCGAGAATCGTACAACTTCGACCCGGCAGATCCTCGCTTCGTGACGGAAATGATGGTGGGACCGCTCGACGGTGGTAGTCCGGCGTTTGGCGGTAACCTTTGGGCCCTTCCCTATCGCAACCTGCTGAATGCGAACGTGGTGCTCGCGGCAGCCGACCGCGTTCCCGCGATGAGCGACGCGGAAAAGGAGGCCGTGCGGGGCTTTGCCAAGACGATCCAGGCATTCGACTTCCTCAAGGTGATCGTCACGCGCGATGCCAACGGCGCGGCGATCGACGTCGGTATCGATCTAGCCGCGCCGCCCGCGGCTATTGTGACGAAGGCCGCGGTCTTCGCCCATATCGTCCAATTGCTCGACGAAGGGCAGACACACTTGCAAGCGTCGGGCGCGACGTTCCCGTTCCCCCTCCCCTCCGGATTTGCGGGGTTCGATACGCCCAGCACGTTTCTACAGTTCAACCGCGCGCTCCGAGCTCGGGTGGCCGTGTACACCGATGACTTCGCCGGGGGGTTGGCCGCGCTCGGCAGCTCCTTCATTGACACCACCAAGTCCCTCGACTTGGGCGTTTATTACGACTACAGCACCGTGTCAGGGGACGAGACGAACGCGTTGTTCGACCCGAACGCCCGCGCGATCCTGGCGCATCCTTCCCTGGAGACCGACGCGCAGCTGCAGACCGGCGGCGCGAAGGACGATCGGTTCGTGCGCAAGATTGCCAAGCTGTCCTCGGCGAAGAGCGCCCAGGGACTCACTTCCGATCTCCAGTTTGTCATCTACAACGCCGTCGATGCTCCGATTCCGATCATCCGCAACGAGGAGCTGATCTTGCTGCGTGCCGAGGCGAACGTCGGGCTGAACACGGCCGGGAGCCTGGCTGCGGCCGTTACGGACCTGAACACGATCCGCGTCAAGTCCGGGAAGTTGCCGGTGTATGCGGGTGCCGTGACGCAGACGGCACTCCGGAACGAACTGCTCTACAACAAACGCTATTCCTTGATGTTCGAGGGCGGGCACCGCTGGATCGATTTGCGGCACTATGGCGGGCTGAACACGCTGCCTCAGGATGCCACCAGCGGCGGCGCGGCCAAGCGGTTCAACAAGTTTCCGTTCCCCGGATTCGAGTGTGACGCGCGGAGCCCTGCCCCGCCAGGGTGCGGGACGGAGACGGGATTTTAGGTCGCACTGCCTTCGAACGTAGCACCGCCGAGCGCGCCCCCGCGCTCGGCGGTTTTTTATGCGGCCGGACGCATGTTCTGTCGCGATCCGCGACCACGCGTTCCGCCTTGCGGGGTTGCGGTTCGGGCGGCAGCATATGTGATGCTTCGTGCGGCTGCAGTGACTTCGTGGCACCCTCCGAGGAGGCCTTCGTGGTAACACGCATTCCTCTACTCACGCTGGCGCTGGCGACGCTCGTCGGTGTGCTTGGCGCATCGGCGCAGCAGCGCCAGATCTCCGGACGGGTGACGTCGGCTGCGACGACCGATCCCGTCGCGGGCGTCAACGTCTCCGTCACCGGCACCGCGTTCGCCGCGGTGACGAACGCCGACGGCCGCTACGCCATCTCGGCGCCTTCCGGCGCCGCGACACTGGTGTTTCGGCGTATCGGATTCAAACGGAAGGAAGTCCCGGTGCCGGCCGGCCAGGCCACCGCCGACGTCCAGCTGGAAGAGGACGTGTTCAACCTCGAGGCGGTCGTCGTCACCGGCCAGCAGACTGGGATTTCCCGGGCGAACGCCGCGACGTCTTCTACAGTCGTGACGGGTTCCGAAATCACGAGTGTGCCCGCGCCTGCGGTCGATCGCGCGCTCCAGGGAAGAGTCCCGGGAGCCTACATCCAGCAGAACTCCGGTGCGCCGGGCGGCGGCACCCAGATTCAGATCCGCGGCTCGAACACCGTGGTCGGATCGGCCGACCCGCTGTTCGTTGTGGACGGCGTGATCGTGAGCGACGCGTCGATCTCCTCCGGGTTGTTCACCGTGACGGCGAGCGGGAATCCGCAGTCCACCCGCAATGACGGCGAGAAACAGGACGACCCGGTCAACCGGCTCACCGATCTCAATCCCAACGACATCGCGTCGATCGACATCCTGCGTGGGGCAGCGGCGTCATCGATCTACGGCTCCAAGGGCGTGAACGGCGTGGTCATCGTCACGACCAACCGCGGGAAGGCGGGGAAGTCGCGCGCCAACATCGTCCAGCGGGTCGGGTTCTCCGAGCTGCAGCGCGGGTTCGAGACACGCGTGTTCGACACGACGGCCGCGTTCGACCTGTTCGGGGACAGCGCCCTGGTCAGGTCGTACGAAGTGAACGGTGTGCTGCCGACGTACGATCACCTGCGGGAGGTCGCGGGCGAGAAGCCGATGAACTACGAGACCCAGCTCGATGTGTCGGGCGGCTCCGGCGACACGCGCTACTTCCTGTCGGGCAACGTGAAGGGTGACGGCGGAATCATCGGCAACACGGGATTCCAGCGTCAAAACCTCCGGGCGAACGTGGATCAGGCGTTTTCGGACCGATTCACCGTGTCCTTCACGTCGGCGTTCAGTCACACGAACACGCAGCGCGGCTTCACGAACAACGACAACAACGGTGCCAGCATCACGTATGCGATCGCCTACATTCCCGGCTTCATTCCGATCACTGCGGTGAACGGAGCGTTCCCCAAGCCGCTGATCACGTATAAGGGCTCGAATCCGTTGCAAACCATTGCGATCGGCAAAAACGACGAGAGTGCGGTCCGTTTCACGGGCGGCATGACGGCGACCTACCAGGCGGTCACGACTGCTAATCACAACCTGAAGCTCGTGGGTGCGGGCGGAATCGACTTCTTCAGTCAGAGAAACAAAGTGTGGGCGCCGCGGGAGCTGTACTTCGAGGCGAACCAAACAACCCCCGGCGTGGCCACCCTGGGAAACGCGGACAGCCGGTTTACGAACTGGAACCTGAACGCCATTCACACCTACACCGCGACGAGCGGCAGTTTCAAGACCACGACGTCCGCCGGCGTTCAATGGGAGGATCGTCAGCTCAACCGTGCGCGGGTGGAAGCGCACGGCCTGTTGCCTGGTCAGCAGAACATCAACCAGGGCTCGCAGGTGCGGCCCTTCGAAGAGCTCACCCACGAGCGAACCATCGGCCTGTATGGGCAGGAAGAGTGGCTTGGGTCGAGAGATCGACTACTCCTGTCCGTCGGCGCGCGCGCCGAGCGCTCGAGCGCCAACGGCGACGTGAACAAGTTCTATCTCTTCCCGAAGGCGGCGGCGTCGTACCGCTTCCCGGGCCTCCTCGGAGAGGGGAGCGACTTCAAGCTACGGGCGAACTACGGCGAGACCGGCAACCAGCCGCTGTTCGGCCAGAAGTTCACGACGCTCCAGGGAGGCCAGGTGATCGGCGGCCAGGTCGGCACCATCGTCGGCAACGTGGCGGGCGACCCGACCATACGCCCTGAGCGCACGCGAGAGATCGAGGCCGGGGTGGACGCGAGCTTGCTGCGAGGCCGGGCCAGCGTCGAATTGACCCTGTTCCAGCGCAAGACCAGCGATCTGCTCGTCCCGGTGCCCGCGGCGCCGTCCAGCGGATTCGGCCTGCAATTCCTGAACGGCGGCAAGATCAAGAACGAAGGGATCGAGATCGCCGCCGGAATCACTCCGATCCAGCGCGAGCACGTCAATGGGCTTTTCCGGACGACGTTCACGAGCATCCGGAACCGGGTGCTCGAGCTGAACCTCCCCGGTGGTGCGCAAGGGTTCCGGCCCGCCAACGCGGGGTACGGCCTGTCGTACGGGGAGTTCTTCGTCCAGGTCGGACGGCCCATCACGCAGATCATTGGCGTCAACGATCGGGACAGTACCATCTCGCTCGGCCAGGCGAATCCGAAGTTCCGCTGGACGTTCTCAAACCAGCTCACGTATCACCGCGCGTCGGTCTCGTTCATGTGGGACTGGCAGAACGGCGGCGTGGCCCAAAACCAGACGCTGTCGCTGTACGACTGCAACGGCCTGGCGCCGGACTTCTCGAGTCCGCGGGGGCAGGCCGGCTACGACGCCTGCAACAACACAGGCGACGCGCGCCCCTTCGTGCAGTCCACATCCTTCCTCAAACTCCGCAACGCGAGTATCTCGCTGGAATTGCCACAGAGCCTGGCCGCCTCGTTCGGCGCGAGGTCGGCGCGGGTGAGCGTGGAGGGTGTGAACCTCATCACCATCACGGACTACATCGGCTATGATCCCGAAGTGTCCAACTACGGGCAGCAGGCGATCGCGCGCAACATCGATCTTGGGCCTTACCCACCGTCCCGACAGTTCTTCTTCACCATCCAGGCGGGGTTCTGACCATGCGCACGAGACACTTCGCGATCGCGGCCGGCCTCCTCGTTCTGGGGGCCTGTGACTTCGACATCCTCAACACCAACCAACCGACCCTCGGGGATCTCTTGAGCAATCCGACGCGCGACAAGCTCGCCGCTGCCGCGACCGGGCTGATGTCCAGCGCCCGCACCGGCATGGAGAGCCTTATCTGGCGCCTGGGGTCCATGGGGCGGGAAGGCATCAACCTCTCAGGCAACAACCAGCCCGATTACGCCGAGCCCTTCTTTGGCCCGGTGCAGGGGGGTGGCTCCTTCGGCGGCACGCAGTGGCTCGACCGCTATCAAAGCATCCGCACCGCCAATATCTACCTCCAAGCGCTCGCGAATAACGTCGGCTTGTCGGGACCCGATTCGTTGAGCCCCGCGGAGCTGGCCGCGTCGCGCGGCCTCGCCAACACGTACAAGGCCCTGGCGTTCCTGTACGTCATCGAAACCCGCGCGCAGCTCGGCGCGCCCGTGGACGTGGATCGCACCGTCGACCAGGGCCCGGCGCCGTGGGTCACCGAGGACAGCGTCTACGGGTACATCCTCGGTCTCCTGAACTCCGCCGCGACCGATCTCACCGCTGCCGACTCGACGCCGTTTCCGTTTCCCATCCCGCCGACGCTCGCCGACTTCGCGATCCCGGTGGACTTCCTCAAGTTCAACCGCGCGCTCGCGGTCAAGGCCAACGTGCTGCGGGCCACGGCGCTGAACGGCTGCCACGGGACGCCGGCCACCTGCTACACCGCGGCGCTCGCTGCCCTCGGGCAGACGTTCCTCAGTACGGCTCCGGCGGACTTCCAGGCCGGCGCCTACCTCGACTTTTCCACGGACGGGGGCGATCAGACTAATGGTCTGTCCGAGCCGCTGGACGGCTCGACCTACTTCGCCCTGCCCAGCGACACCGCCGACGCGGAGACCCAAGCGGGCGGCGCCAAGGACCAACGCGTCCTCGATAAAATCGCCCCAGCGACGGTTACACAGATCCTCGGGGGCATCTCCATCCCGGGTGAGCTGAAGTTCAAGTTGTATTTCACCAACGGGGCGGCGGACGCCGGTCACCCGATTCCGATCATCAAGGATGAGGAGCTGCTTCTGCTGCGGGCCGAGGCGAGCTGGTTCACCGCGGCCAAGCCACAGGCGCTAGTGGACCTCAACAACGTGCGTCAGAACTCCGGCTTGCTCCCCCCATCGACGCTCACGGTGGCATCGAGCGACGCTGCGTTCATCGCGGGCCTCTTGTACGAGCGACGGTTCTCACTCTTGTGGGAGCAGGGCACGCGCTGGATCGACGCCCGGCGCTTCGGCTTACTCGCTACCATTCCGGCGGCGGTGACTGGGGGGAGTGTCCCTGAGGCGATGCCGGTGCCGGCGCCGGAGTGTGACGCCCGCAACCTGCTGCCCAAGACGGTCGGCGACATGATCACGTGCACGCCACTCACCCCGTGAGCGGTGACGAATGTGAGACACGGAGGGGCGCAGCACGCTGCGCCCCTCCGTTCTTATTCCTACATCTCCTTACATCTCCTTATAGACGTAGGCCCCTGCGACGGTCGCGACGGGCAGCGAGATCAACGCGACGCACGTCCCGATCACCATCAGCTGCTGCGGCATGAACCCCATCGGCGATTCGCCGATCGCGTGCACCAGGCCGACGAAGAACCATACGGCGAGCCCCGCGATCAGCGCCGTCTTCACTCCCGCGCCGAACCGCGGCCGGATGGCCGCGTACACCCACAGCAAGCCGATCCCCGACACGAAATCGAGCGCCACCCATAACGGGATCGCGCTGTCCATCGCAGCCGGCGACTTGCCGAGCGTCTGCATCGCGGCGGCCATGTCCGTCTTCAGCCACACGCCGTACGTGAGCCAATCGACGATGTTCAGCACCACCCCCGCCAGCAGCCCGCCCAGCACCACGCGACCCCAGTTGATCTTGCCCATAGTTACCTCAGGGAGGGAGGAGGAAACCGCACGCCGCTTCGAGAGTAGGGGCCGCTGCAAGGGCCGTCAAGCACGCCCCCGTGCGTCTACGCATCTGTGCGTCTAGCTCTCAGGGCACGATCAGCACCGCCACCATCCCACCCAGCCCGTCGGGGACCGTCGCCACACCGTTGGGAACGACCCACTCCGACCCGTCCACCTGCAGGTTGAAATGGTACAAGCCACGGCGGAGCACCAGGGTGCCCTCCCAGACGTCGTCGCCGAGCGGGCGCAGCGGCACGGGCTCCCATGCGTTCCAGTTGCCCGCGATCGCGACCGAGCGGGCGTCGGGCATCCGGAACCGCACGACCAGGCTGTCGCCACGCAATTCCGGAACGAGGGGGGCCCACCGGGGGACGGCGACACGTGGCGGGCGGGGAGACTTGTGAAAGCGCACACCGAACGTGACGAACCCGGAGCGAGGCAGCCCCTGGTAGGGCTCGCTGAGCGAGCTCCCGCCCGCGAGCTCCAACGACACGCGTGGCCTCACGAACACCTGCAGGGAAGCGCTGCCCGCCGCGGTCGAGCGGTACGCGGACGAGAGGCGTGCCACGGTCCAGAGGGATACGACGGCCCGACCGCGCTCGAATGTGGCGCCCAGGCTCGCGTCCGTGAACCAGCCATCCGGAAAGTGTGTCGGCTCCACGCCTAGCTGCACAGTCGGCGATGTCACGGCGTCACTGGGTCGCCACCACACGCGCGCGCGAGTGTGGAGGGCCGTCACGGGCAGTGCACCCGAAATCAACCCGGTGGACGGACCGGCCGCGATCCCGGCTCCCCAGGTGGCAGCGGACCAGCGCAACTCCCCCACGGCGTGCGCCGCCGCGGTCGGGCCGGCGCCCGTGCGCGTGGTGCCGGCGAAGATCGCTTCGACGCCAAGCTGGCGTCCGCCGGCGGAGGGCGCGGTGGCCGCGGACAAATCGGCCAGGCCCAGCCCGGCCCATTCCGCGTCGGGGAGCGATGCGATCGAGCTCGAAAGGTCCGCGACGAATGCTGCACTCGTGTATCGAACGCTGGGCGAGAGGATGGCCGAGCCGAAGCTCGCTCCCCCGGGATAGCGCACGGTACCCGCGCCCACGCCGACGGACCCATCGACTTGGGCCGCTGCTGGCGCTGCGTGCGTACTCGCCGCCACCAGCAGCACGACGATCCCCCGCCTCACGGCTGCAAAGCTAGCCCGCGCCGGGCGGGACGGAAACGGCGCGGAAAGCGAGTAGGGGCGCAACAGCCTGCGCCCCTACGCTATGGGTTAAACCGGTACCCGCTGACTGCTAGGGTCGGTGATTGCCCGACTGGCCCGGATCCAACGGCCTCGCAGGTGGCTGGGCCGGCATGGCCGGCTGCGGCGGGCGAGCCGCGGGCGGCGTGGCGGGAGACACCCCCGGCTGCGGCCGCTGCGCCGGCGGCTTCGCGATCCACGTGGGCCGGTGGTCGAGCCCGACCACCTCACCCCGCCGCTCGGTCGCGCGGTGCTCGGCCACTTTGTCCTTGGCCGTCTGCGACGCTTCGTCCGCCGGGCCGCGCTGCGGGCTCTGGCGGTGCAGCGTGACCTTGTCCTTGGCCGTTTGAGACGCAGCGTCGTTGGGGATCTGTGGCGTCTGCGCCGCCAGCAGCGTCGGCAGCGCAAGCGCCGCCGCCCACCCGAGAAGCTTACGCATCTTCCAACCCTCCTCTATGCTATGAGGTGGGGGCCCGGTCTGGGAGGGCGACCTCAATCCCCAGATGTCGGTCCGCCACCAAGGTCGTGTCGTAGGGCATGACGCCATGAAGAGTGTTGAAGCGGGGGTCGGGTAACGCTTGCGGCCGCAAGTGCCTACGAGGCAGGGCGTTACTATACCTTCGGGTAGCGACTCTTTAGGGTGGGACTGGTTGCCCGCGACACCCCGGTCCTCTACCATCACCTGCATCACTTCCGGCGATGGGGGGTCCTGTTGGGTCTCGAGGGTGAGGCGACGGATGCGGAAGTCGTGCGGGCGGTGCTGGCGGGCGACGTAGAGCGCTACGCCGTCCTGGTGCGGCGCTACCGCGATCGCTACGCGCGCTACGCGTCGCGCATGCTCGGCTCCCGGGACGTGGCCGAGGATGCGGTGCAGGACGCGCTGGTGCGGGCGTTCGATCGGCTGGCGGACTGCCGCGAGCCGGACAAGTTTGCGGGGTGG
>WNFY01001636.1_pt1 | contig 76049 bp, 86 predicted proteins | sample 5400091 | NCBI WGS metagenome assembly WNFY01 (sample SAMN13153364, study PRJNA577476) | soil metagenome | isolation source: 60 cm soil or saprolite under grassland replicate 1 | place: USA:California | collected 2016-06-15
TGGCACTGCGAGGCGCCAGCCCTTACGCATGTCTAGACAACGCCACAGGCGCATGGGGCGCCTCGCAGCATTGGCCCTGCATATCGCCATAGGCCAGCGTGAGCGCCTCGCCATGCATGCTGTGAGCGCCTCGCCTGGCAAGATCACCGAATGCAGGATTGCTTACATCTTGCGATCTTGCCCATACTCGCCAGGTTGCTCGCCAATTTGCCAGGCAGGCGAGAGGCGCTAGCTGGCCCTGGCCAGCTCTGAGCTTGCCTCTGCCAGCGTGCCAGCCCTACCCGCGTGGCAGGCGCCAGCAAGCTCGTGCGCCAGAGGCAAGCTCAGCCACGGGGCGCCCTAGATACTGGCGCCAACGATCATGGCGCAGTAAGATCGTTGGGCTAGCGAAGCTTGGCGGGCACCGCGCCGGAAGTGCAATTACCAAAAGGGATAGACATAACCATGCCCAAAAACAGGGGAAAGGACTAAGCAATGCCAGACTACAGAGAATGGACAGAGGCAGAGCGAGCGGAGTTTGTGCGCACGCGAGACGCAGAGATAGCAGCAAGGGCAGCACTATTTAGCGAGCAGCTAATAGCCCTCTCCGGCAGCATGACGCCAGAGGCGTACGTTGGTCTCTACGCGCGCCTCTGCGGCGTAGTGGAATTCATAGCGCACGGTGGCCAGCCGGAGGATTGGACTGGCGACTACGCGCTAACCTCAGATTTTGCGCGCGCATTCAGCAATATCATCCTCGGATTCTTTGGCCACGATAGAGGCTAGGCGGCAAAGGGAAAGTGATGGCCAGGGCACCATGAAACCAGAGCAAGGCATTAGCGGATTCCGCGCATGGCAGAAGGCGGTCATGCATGACGATACGCTCCGCGAGATTGCGAGTGATGGCTATTTTGATATTCGCATAGTGGCGTTCGCCATAGCCCTAGAAGGCGAAAATGGGCGAGGCTGCTTTGCAACATCGGACACTATCGCAGCGGAGGTAGGAACGCAGAGAGGCACAATCGAGAGATACCGCAAACAGCTAATAGACCTAGGATGGTTTGTCATTGCCTCGCGCAATGGCGGGTGGAACCGTCGCAGTCTTGTGCTGGATATCGCACTACCGGAGGTGAGCAGTGGGCAGGCGACAGAGGCGCCGTGACAAGTTGCGCAAGGGCAAGGTCACCCTATCTACTGCATATGGTGACCAGAGCACAGCCGAGCATGCCGAATGGCTGGCATCGCTGGCAGACTATCCAGAGGCGCCAGAGGCGCCAGTGCCAGCCAACATCAGGACTGCTGATGTTGTGTACCCAGTGTGCGACAAATGCCAGCGTAAGCATGATCCCTGGCTGCCAGATTGCCCCGCATAGATGATGCAATCTAGGGCAGGAGATTGCATCACGTAGATGATGCAATCTATTGCATCGCAGACCCCGGAGATTGCATCACGTAGATGATGCACTACCAGACAATACATACCAGGCAAAGCCTTAAGGCTTTGCTATAGCTATAGCTATACGCGCGAGGCGCCGCAGGCGCCCTATGCAAACCATACCCTCGCTGCGCATTGGCAAAGATCGCCAATGCTCCGCTCGGTTTCCTGCCTCCGCAAAACAATACCTCGCTCGCTATCGCTCGCTCGTGTTCGTGCCTCTGATTCTTTATTCCGCACCGTTATTAAACCGTTACTTGCCAATGTCCTATTTGAGCGCCTTTGGCGCGACTGCGATCACCTATATAGTGAGGGGGCTTACATGAGACCTTGCAAACATTGTGGCTCTGCCTTTGAGCCAGCCGGGCGCCAGCTCTACTGCAAACCCGAGCACAAGCAAGCTCACGACGTAGCAAAGCGCCGTGAATGGCGGCGCCTCGTCAGAGGCGTAAGTAAGTGGCTCACACTTGAGAATGCGCGCGCACAGCGCGCGAGTCGTGACACGCGCTATATGAGGCTTGCCGGTGTCGTCGGTGACTTTGGCCCTGGCCCTTTGCCGTTTGTGCCAGACAGCGAGCATGAGGCTGCGAGGCGCAAGGGCACAGGCGCCGACGTAAGTAACTGGCCAGCGCGCAGCGCTCAGTTTGTGTGGCAGTTGGATGGCCGCTGGCTTAAGGAACGTGACAGATTGCGTTATGGCTTTCCTGCTGATTACGAGGTGCTGTCTGTGGCCAGGGCAAAGCGAATGTATCCCAACCCGCAGACCATCACAGAGACGCGCGCAAGCCATAGCCATACGTGCGTAGTCAATGGGCTTTACCCTCGCCGTAATGGCGAGTGCAGCGATTGTGATGCGCTAATGGGTATCGCCAGGCACAGGGCGGCTAAGGCACCACACAAGGGCATGATCCTGTTGCTTGGCGAGCTTGGCGACTATGGCAATCAAGACGAGCGAGAGCCAGCGTTAGCGGCATGACTTGCATGCATTGCTCGCTCTCGATAGAGAGTGATGGCCATGGCGAGTACGTGCATTGCGATGACGCTATGCGCTATGGCTGCGCTAATGGTGAGACCTTTGCAACGCGCGACCGGCGAGGCAACGCCTCGCGAGGTGCTAAGGGTGATGGTGGCAGCAAGGGCAGGCTGCGCCGCATAGGCATCGTTGACGTTAAGGGCAAGCGCCTCTGAGTTGTTCGAATTAATCCGCGCGCTGTTCGAGTTACGCGATTTTTAGCCAGCGTCGTTGATCGCCTTGATGTGGGTCCATTTTTTTCTCTCCCCGGCGAGATGTTTACTTGTGCGTACGCCGCACAGATTCCCCAAACTTGCCTCTGGCTGGCCCTGTAATCGCCTGTGGGCGCCTCGCGCCCTGGCCCTGGCCTAGCGCCCTGGCCCATGGCATACGTGAGCGAGGCAGGCAAGCTCAGCCAGCCCACCTAAGACCTAAGTGCCCTGGCCACTCCTTAGCCCGGTCGGCCAGGGCACTCCCAAACACTTAAGCCGGCGTTGCGGTGGTCCATTTGACACGCTGTTTACAGCGGTGGCCGCTCACGATAACACCCTGCCAAACGGCTCCTATGGCGTACTTACAAGCTCCGCCACTTCCTTGGGATGCCTATTAAGGATGTAGCGGCGCCGGTATTAATTGTCTTGCTGCCATTAGCAGCAAGATTAGCAGTAAATCACTCGCAGCCAAGATTGGCAATGCGAGAGGCGAGCACTTGCTGGAGTCATACAGAAGTGCATGCCGAAGCGTAACCACAAGGCAATAAACGCCAGTCAGAGCGCAATTGCCCATAAGGCCAGTCAGAGCCTCGTGTATCAAGCAATCCGATACACACAGAGAGGCCATTTATCATGGCTATCACCATTACTGAACTAGTCGCCAAGGCAAGGGCCGACGTGGCCGATGCCGAAGCACGCGAGCATAAGGCTCGTACTGAGAGCAAGCTCATTCTTGACACCGTGGCCAGGGAAGCGCGGGCCAATCTAACACCGGAAGAGACAGCCCGGTTTGAGACGCTCCGATCTTCCATGGAGAATGCCAAGGGCGATGTTAGGGACAAGAAGGCTAATCTTGCCCGCGCTCTTGAGATTGATGCAGAGGAACGCGACGCTACGGCGAGTGCCAACATCACTCGCCCCGGTGCAGCCTCGCCACACACGCGCGATCGAGTGGAGCGAGTTTCCGTTACCGGAGAACCGCGCACGTACAATAAGGGCAATGACCCGGACGGGCGCAGTTTCCTTCTGGATGTTGCGCGTGGCGTTATTTTCCACGATGTGCAGAGTAACGAGCGGCTTTCACGCCATATGGCAGAGGAAAGGGTAGAGCGCCCTGGCCTTCTTGAAAGGGCGGCGGGTGACGCGACTACTGCGGCATTTGGCGTTGGCCTCGTGGTCCCGCAGTACCTCACGGACTACTACGCTCCTGCGGTTGCCAACCTCAGGCCATTCGCTGATCAGATGAATAAGCACCCATTGCCGCCCGATGGGATGACCTTGAATCTCTCGGCCATTACGACAGCCACTAGTGCTGCCCTCCAGGCAACGCAGCTAACGGCAGTTAGCGCCACCTCTATTGCTGAAACCGACTTGTCGCTGCCGGTGCTCACTGCGGGCGGTTCGCAGAACGTTTCTTTGCAGGCTATCCAGCGTGGCACTGGCATTGAGAATGTCACCATGGGAGACCTGCAAAAGCGCGTCGCCACTGTGCTGGAAAGCACCGTGATTAATCAGGCGACGACTGGCGCAGTGGCTACCGGGCAGACAATCACCTATACGTCGGCTAGCCCGACTCAGGTAGAAGCCTATCCCTTCTTGTTTCAGGCACAGAGCAAGCTAGAAGCCGCATTGCTCGCACAGGCGAGAGTGGATACTGTCGTCATGCACAATAGGCGCTTTAACTGGTGGTGCTCTGGCGTCGCTAGCACTTGGCCGACCCTTGGCCAGTTGAATAGCGGAGTTGCGCCGCAGCAGCAGGGAATGCAGATCACCAACGCCTATGGCGATGGCGTGAGAGCAGTTCTCGCTAATGGCCTTAAAGTCGTCGTATCCGCGAATATCCCGACTAACCTTGGCGTTGGCACTAACCAGGACCCCATTCTTGTCTGTGCTAGTGAAGAGGCGCATCTTTGGGAAGATCCCAATAGCCCGCAGTTTATCCGCGCAGAGCAGCCGAATGCCGCTTCGCTTGGCGTTCTGCTCGTCGTGTATGAGTATTTCGCATACACCTTTGACAGGTACGCGAATAACCCGAGCGTCATCAATGGCACTGGGCTAGTCGCACCGGCTGGTTTCTGAGCTAATGCGTGGCGCCTGATTTTCGTCATGGCTTATCAGGCGTTGCTATTCGCTGGTCATCCGAACAGCCAGCGAGCGAGGCAGGGGCGGTGGGAGTTGAAGCCACCCATGGCCCTCGCCTCTTAATCGAATAGCAAAGCGCTCTAGGTTACTCGCCTAGGGCGCTTTTGCTTTGCTTGCTCAGATTCCTTGTAAATTAACAAGGTTTCGCGATGCTAGGGGGCTTACCCATACAGACACCTAGGCAGGCGCCTACAGGGCGCGAGGCGTAAGCTAAACATAGGCCACAGGGCTTTACAGGGCGCCCTGTGGCTGCCTGGCAGGGCCAGGGGCATACCTGAGTAAGGGCAGGGCGCTCTAGGGCGCGAGGCTCACGAGCGTTGCCTATCTTCCATGATGGCATCCTCATGCTGATGACCCATTGACCAGCCCTCGCATATCTCATCCCCGCAGTCGCATGGCTCGGCGTAGCGCCCCCAATGATGCAAGAAGGCAACAGTAACGCCAGACCTTCTGGCGTATGCGGTTTCAAACTCGTCTGCTGTCATGTTCCCTACCTTAGCCAGACGTGAGCAAGCGCATATGGGACCGGCCAGCCCCTACGGGGAGACAGGACACCCGCGCAAAGACTGACCGGCCGGTTTTAGATTACCAGCAAGCGCTGTAAGGGCGCTAGCCTTTAGGGCCGTGCGTGGTAATCACCATGGGGATATCGTCAAGGTGCGCGCTGAATTGGGCATATGGCTTGCCCTGTATCTCAAACTCGCGCGTGAGGGTAATGCCAGGGCTGGCTTTCAGCCTCGCAGTGACTCGCTCGCTGCCACTGGTGAGAGTGGCAATCTGATCGGCGCCATATGCGATTATCAACTCACCTTCGCGTATGCGAATTGGCTCTGTCGGGTCTATCTCATCTGCCATTCACGTATCCTTGCCTGTGCGCGCTTATGAAAGCCTGCCAGCCCGGCAACCGAGACAGGGTAACGGCTAGCGCAGACTGGCAGGCGCTAGGCAGATTACCAGCATTGGCGCGAGTGCGCTAGGCGCCTCGCCTATGCGCAACGGTGCGCAGTGCTGCCCGCATATCGGCATCCCATACGCCAAGCCCCTTGACGCCATAGTCGCCTGGCCTGATGTACTTGCGCCCTGTGACATAGCCTCGCCTGTCCATGATGCGCACTCGCTCAGTAGTGCAGCGAGGGCAGAGCGAGTGCTCATCCCACCCGCCGATATCGTTGTCCGTATCGCCTTTGTCCTGCCAGCCATGGCCTAGCCTCATGCACTCGGCGTATTCCACATGCGCGAGTCTGGCCATGAGCGTTCTACGCGGTGTCATGGCTACTCCGCTTTGTCATCGGGGTGCGCCTCGTTATAGGCGCTTATGGCTTTGTGGGGAATCTGCCCGCGCTCAGCTAGCTCAGGCCAGCCGTTCGCTCTCGCCCATTCGCGCACTCGCAGATTATGAGCGGTGACGAGTTGCTTGGCAGTGCCATAGACAGGTTTAGCGCGTGAGGCGCCTGGCTGATCTTTGCGCCCATTGGCCTTAACGGCGTCCATAAGGTCTGTGATGCTCTTAAGCGCATCCTCGCCTACGTCTACGGAATACCAGACACCGCGGAATCCTATTTGCAAGTCGGGCTCCACCGCTGGCACCGTGTTATGCGGGCTCAGATCGCAGAAGTACTCCGTACTGATGACGCGAGACATTAGCTAGCCCCTATCCGGGCGAGAGGATTATCATTTGCCTTGCGCAGAGCGTCGCTTAGCGCCTCTGGCGAGTGAGCCACGATAAAGCGTATGGCGTTGCCTCTGCGGTATTCCGCCGTATAGACGCGCTGGCTTTGAATGATGGTCCACTTGGCATAGCGGAGGCGTAAAGCGTAAAGCGTGGTCATCTGCTTTCCCCTGTCTTGAACTGGAGAAGCGACTTGCCCCGTTGGCAAGTCGCTCATTGCCCATCCCGCGGGATGGGGTTTGCCGAGTAGTCGTCGCCCATCTTGCGCCGCAGTTCCATGGCGCTATCGGCTGTGAGCGTCTCGCGGTTGTCTGTTCGCTGCGCAATGAATCTGCCGTCTGCCCAGCTAATCCTGTAAGCGCCGTCCCAATGCCAGGCAAGATCCGCGATCTCATGATCGCGCTGGGTGGCTTCGTAGTCATCCACGCATGTCAAGTTACGCCAGAGCACACAGCGAACACAAGACATACAGCGCGCATGGTTTGCTGGCCTGCCCAGCGGGCAGGCTTGATCATTGGGGACATGCCGAAGGCGCCATACCTCGCGCTGGCCGACACGCTACGCGAGCGGATAGACGAAGGCGTCTACCTGCCTGGCGAGGCGTTGCCTAGTCTGGCGACAATCGCGAGTGAGTTTGGCGTTAGTCGCAGCACTGCCGCTAAGGCAGTGCGCTTGCTCGTGAGCGAGGGCAGGCTGGTCTCTGTGCCGTCCTGGCGGATCTTCGTAGCTGAGTCCTAAAAATAGCCCCTGGCCTGCGAGTTAAGGGTACAGAGCGACTCGTCGCGGTTGGCCGAGGTGAAGGAGACGACCACCTTGTCGCCTTCGCGGATTCGCTGCCCGGCGAGCTTGCAGTCGGCGGTCGCGGTACGGCGGAAGGTCATCACCGGGGTCCACCAGCGCAGCATCTCGTCGACGGCGCTCGGCATCAGCCCGGGATCAGCGCGCAGTGTCTCTTGCGCACCGGGATGTTCCAGGAGCGCGATGCAGCCGCCCGGCAGGCCGTTGCGCAGCGTCTCGTTGCCGGCCACGGCGAACAGCCAGAACATGTTCTCGAATTCCTCGACCGACACGCGGCCACCGTCGTCGTCGACCTGCGCCATGAGGATCGACATGATGTCATCGCCGGGATGCCGCCGTTTTTCATCCGCCAGCAGATGGGCGTACGCGTAGAGATCGGGCATTCCCGCCCGGGTGCGAGGATCGGGCAGGCGGCCGTCGGCCGCTGGAACCGGCCGCAGCGCGACCGCCGCACGCGCCTGCGGCGTTCCGCCGGACGGGTCGAACTCAGCCGACGATGCGTAGTCGGGATCCTGATAGCCGATGACGCGGCTGGACCAGTCGAACAACAGCCAGCGATCCTGCTCGGGGACGCCGAGGACATCGGCGAGGGTCAGCAGCGGCAGGTCGGCGGCCAGGTCCTTGGCGAAGTCAAACTCGCCGTGCACCCCGGCAAATACCCGGTCGCACAGGGTCCGCGCATGGCCGCGGATCCGTTCCTCCAGCCGCGTCACCGCGCGCGAGGTGAATGACCGGCTCAGCAGCCGCCGCAGCCGGGCGTGCTCCGGCGGATCCGTGTTGAGCATCATCCGGCGGACGTAGCCGAGCGCATCTGGCGTCGGCGGGTCCCGGATCTGCGTCGCGCCGAGCCAGGAGGAGAACAGCTGCGGCTGCTTCATGACCGACTCGACGTCGGCGTGCCTGAGCACGAGCCAGAAGCCCGGGCCGCCCGGCCAGCCGAGGACGGGGATCTCGTCGACCCATACGACCGGGCTGTCCCGGCGAAGCCGCGCCAGCGCGTCGTACGGCACCGCTCCCACGTAGGTCGCGGGGTCAAACACGACCTCGGTGTCCGGCCGGACCGGAACGGTCATGCCCGCCCCAGGACCGAGCCGACGGTCACATGCGAGCTGGCCACGTCGACCTCCCGGTCCTGCGTTAGTTCTGCCTGGCGCTGAATCTAATCGCTCGATACGCCCAGCGGGAAGGACGAGAAGGTGATGGCTGCGGTGCCCCATCGCCGGTTTCCGCGGACACGCCGCTGGACGGCGCGCACGAACAAGCTCACGGTGCCCAGGGGCGCCGCCACGATCGCGGCGAGCAGCAGCGCAGCGAACATTTACCGGCCGCCCGCCTGCTGGGCGAAGGTCACGGTGACCTGCCGGAACCCGAGCGAGCGCAGCATGCCGTTGAGCATGCTCTGGGTGTTCTTCTGCGCCTCGGCGAGGAGCGGGCTGTGCTGCGCCGCGGTCCCGATCTTCTGCTGCGCCAGGATATAGACCTGCTGCTGGCTGTTGGGGTTGCCGGCGAAGAAGTTGCCGATCCGGTCCAGCAAGCCCTGCTGCTGTGCGTAGACGTAAGACTGCCGGACGTTCAGCGCGGCCGGCTCAAGCTGCGCGGGCGGCAGCGTCACCGTCACCGCGGTGCGGTCGGGCGAGACCTGAATTCCCCGGCTCTTCAGCCGCGTGAAGTCGACGAACGCGATATCGGTGCCCTGCCCGATGAACAGCGTCTGACTGCCTTCGATGAACGAGGGCATAAACGTGGCGTGCCTGGTCAGATCGACGACCACCTGGAACGAGCCGCTGGCCGCTTCGTAGCGGCTGAGCTGCGTGATCGACTTCAGCAGCACGGGGCCGCTGCGGTCGGTCGTGGTCTCCTCGAACGGGTTGCGCAGCTGGGGCAGCAGGTGCACCGCGGACAGCACGAGCACCAGCACCACCACGGCGCCCAGCGCGACTGCCAGTCCCGCCAGCCGCCCGGCCAGTCCCTGCGCTCCTGGTATGCGGGCCATTTCCCGGCCTCCCGTCCCTTCCGGTCGCTGTCATTGCGTCAGCGCCGCGGCCTCAGTTACCCCGTAGAACGGGAGCGACTCATTCATTCGTGATGGCGAGCCCGCCGGAATGGCGGCTGCCGACCCCCGCTCCGGACTCCGGATTCCGGCAGGAGGAGAAATGCTCAGGGATTTCCGCAGATGGCTCACCGGCCCGAGTGGGCGGACGCGGCCGCCGCGAGCGCGGCGGACCAGGCTCAGCGGATGCCTACTGTGGTTGCTGGTGCTGATCGCCGTGCTGGTCATGATCGCGCTACTGTTCGGCGGTTTCCGGGAGGGAACCAAGGCCGCCGGGCCCGGCGCCCCCGGGCCGGCCCTGGCCGCGATCGGCCGGCTGGCCTGACCGTCAGCTCTTGATCGCTATGATGCATGCTGACATGGAGGCATCGAGCGCGGTCGCGGCGGCGGCGCAGGCCGCGCAGCAGGCTGCTGCTGACCTGAGGTCCCGGTCGGCTGACGCGCTGGACGAGGCGCTCATGGCCATGTCAGCGCGGCTGGAGCGGTGCGCCGCGCGGGTGGCGGCGGCGAACGAGGAGGATGTGCGCGCCGCGCGAGCCGAAGGTTCGCCGGGCGCACTTATCGACCGGCTGCTGCTCGGCGAGGACCGTATGCGGGCCATGTCCGGCCAGCTCCGCACGCTCGCCGGGCTGCCCGCGACGCCGGTGCGACGCTGCCTCAGGGACCTGGCGGGAGACCTGGTCCTGCAGGAGTGGCGCCGGCCGGTCGGCGTGATCGGGGCCAATTTCGAGGCACGGCCCAATGTCGTGGTGGACATGGCCTCGCAGCTCATTAAGTCACGGAATGCTGGCGTCCTGCGCACCGGGTCGGCCGCGCTCAGGTCGGCCGGCGTCCTCGTCGACGAGGTTGTCGCCCCCGCGTTGCGTGACGTCGGCATCGACCCGCGGGTGATCCAGCTCATCCGGGTGCCCGGGCACACGGCGGCCTACGAGCTGGTCCGGCAGCCACGGCTGATTCCGCTGGTCATTCTCCGCGGCAGCGGGGCGAGCACCAGGGCGCTGGCCAGGGAGGCAGCGCTGCACGGCGTCAGGACGCTGGCGCACGCGGACGGCGGTGCCGTGATCTACATCGACGAGTCCGCCGACCAGCAGCTGGCCGTGCGCCTGATCGAGGCCAGCCTCGACCGGCTCGGGGTGTGCAACCGGCTGAACCTGCTGCTCGTCCAGCGCCCGGCCTGGGCGGACATGGTTCCGCGCATCGCGGAGGTCACCGCGCGCCTCGGCATCGCCACCTCGTATCCCCCGCACAGCCACGCTCTCGGCCACGAATGGGCCCTGGACGCGGGCAACGAGGCAACGATCACGGTGGCGCCGGCCGCCACGGCCACGGACGCTGCCGAGATCGCCAACCAGCAGACGTCCGGGCTGGCCGCCGCCGTGGTCGCCGAGGATCCGGCCGCGGCGGGGCGATTCCTCGATGCCTACGCCGGAACCGGCGCCTTCTGGAATTCGACTCCCCGGCTCCTCGACGGGTTCAAGCTGCTTTCCGTACCGGAGACCGGGATCAACATCGACGCTTCGCCCGGCCCCCGCGGGCCGGTCACGTTCCGCGACCTCTATCTGCGGCAGTACGTCGTCACCCCGAAAGCTGCCGCCCGCGACATGCGCTAGCCGGCTGGAACCCGTTCAGCAAGCTTCGCCCGGGTAACTGCCGCTCCGGCCGCATGGCCGGCATAGACGACCAGTGAGTCCCGGTGAATCGCGTGGATATCGCGCGCCGCGCGGCGCGCGGCAGAGTCAGGCGCGAGAAGGCCGTGCCGGAAGCTCCCGTCGAGCAAAATCGCGGCGCACAACCGGGGCTGCGCCAGCATCAGCGAGTCCGTCAGCTCGATCACGGTGTCCAGCGAGAACGTTCGCAGCTGCGCCAGAGCCTGGCGAGCGGCCCTGGTCCGGCCGCTGGCGAGCTGACGGCTGTCCTCGAACTCGCCCGGGCATACCATCCGCGATCTGGTCAGGCCGCCGTCCGGGGCATCACGGCCCGTTGCCGTCAGCGAATGCCGCATGCGGAAAAGCATGGATATCACGCTCGCCACATCGTCCGACGACAACGCGCGCAGGAGAAGCAGGATGCTCGACGACAACGCCACGCAGCCGCGCCCGATCAGGCGCTCCGGGTGCCGGACGTCCACGAGCTCGACCACCGAGCCTGGCTCGAAGTCGCCGGCCAGGCGTTTTATGCCGGAGAGGAAGAGCGTGCTACCGGTCCGCAGGCTCGACTCGGCCTCGCGATTGATGCCGATCGAGCCGACCGAATAGGCCACGCCGCCGATCCAGCGCTCCTGCGGATCCAGCTGCCGCCCGGCGGCACGCACGACCGTTCCCATTCTCGCCCGCGGGTTCAGGCTCCTGGCGACGACATCCGGCTCGCGAGCCGCGGCGATGATGCATTCGACGCCGCAGTATGCCGCTCGCGCGGCGGCGCTCAGCTTCGAACGCATGCCGCCTCGGCCGCTGCCGAGCGGCACGGCCCGGACCGACCGCGCCTGGTCGGGAGTCAGCTTCGCGATGCGCTCGCTGAGCGTGGAATCACGGTAGACGGCGCCGACGTCCGTGAGGAACAGCAGGCGCTGAGCCTCGGCGGCGACCGCCACGGCCACGGCGATCTGGTCATTGTCGAGCGCGGCCACCGGGTCGGTCACGTCATTGCCGTTGACGATAGGCAGCAAGCCTCGCTCGAGCGCGGCGCCGAGCATGGAACCAAGGTCGCTCATCGCGCGGGCGGAACCGAGATCACTCTTCGAAACGAGGATCTGGCATACCTCAACGCCCACTGCCGCTGCCAGCTGCCGGTACAGCGCCATGAGCGCGGGCTGGCCTACCGACGCCGGGAGCGCCACGCCCAGTGCGCCGGGCGGCGTATCAGAGCCGTCGTAGCGCCCGAGCGTGGTCGTGAGCGAGCCAACGAGGCGCTCGTGCGCATTATCCGCGACGCCGCCCTCGCCTGCCGGGCCCGAGGCGGCGATCGAGGACCGCAGCGCGTCGACGAGCCCGCGGAGCGCGGGGGCGGCGCTCGCCGTCGGGCCTTCGAAGGCGAGCAGGCGCTCACCCAGCCGGGCGGCCCCGGACGTCACCAGGAGTATCTCGTGGCCCGCCCGCTGCATAACCGCGACCTGATTGATCAGGCCCGCGATGACGTTCAGCGCGAGCCCGTCCCCGCTCGCAATAGAACTCGAGCCGAGTTTGACTACCAGCCTGGTCAAGAAACCTCATCATCAGCAATAGACTGCGGCGCTCATGCCCCAACGGGCACCCTATCCGCCCCGCCCGCGCGGCACGCGTACGTGGTCGGGCGGCCGGCCTGCTCAATGATCACGACAGGCCCGGGGTTCCGGCGCCCCAGGCTTCGTGATCATGAGACCGGCTGGCCTCCGGGAGGCTATTGACAGCGAGCGGGCCGGCGGTCTCCGATGTCGGTAGCGAAACTGGAGGTAGGGATGAGCAGCTATGAGGATGCGGTTCAGACGCTCGAGGCTGAGCTCCGGCAGGTGGAGCGGGCCTTCCGCGGCCTGACCGAGGCTGACTGGCAGATCCCCACCCTGCTCCAGCCCGTCGATGACACGCTGACGCCCTGGACGCTGTTCGAGCTGGCGGGGCACTTCGACATCTCGATCGGGCTTACCCGGATGCTGATCTCCAGCCAGCAGGACGGCCAGGTCGGCCGGGACCGGGTCAGCTTCTTCATCTTCCCGCGCTCGGAGGTCGCTCCGGTCGTTTACAACTATGCCTACACGATGGTCGCGGGCAAGCAGCCTGCCCAGATGGCCGATGTCCTGCACGAGACCTTCAGCAAGACGATCGAGGAGTCACGCGCCACGCCGCCCGAAGCGATCGGCTCGGGGTACTACGCGCTGATGCAACTCGGCGAGTTCGTGCCGAGCCGGATCGTGGAGGCCGTGGTGCACGGGCTCGACCTTACCGATGCGCTCGGCCAGGGCAGCATGGCCACGCCAGCGGGCCTGGCGACGACCGCCGCGATCCTGGATGAGCTGATCGCCCGGCGCTATGTCCCTGGCCGCCCCGCTGACCTGGCCGACGACATGGCCTGGGTGCGGGCCGCGTCCGGCCGGGCGCCGCACGACGACCCCCGGCTGCCGCTCATCGGCTGACCCGGCTTTTCAGGTGTCGATGTTCGGGTTATCCGCGGGCAGCGGGACCAGCCGGGCGGGCGGCTCGGCTATCACCACGGCGGACTCCACGGTGAGATCGGGCCGGACGTGGATCAGCTCGCCGTCGGCGAGCATTCGCCAGCCGCGTTCGCCGTCGAGCTTCTCCGACGCCACCACGACAGTCGGGACGCAGGCGAGTGCTGGCGCGTGCACCGAGGACGTCGAGCTGCGGACGTGCAGGCCGGCCCCGGGCGCGCTCTTTGGCCGGGCCGGCAGGCTGTCCCCGGCGGGGCGCTCGATGACGTGCAGCGCGTGCTGGCCCGGGTAGCGCAGCGCCCACAGCTCACCGGGCGCCGCGACGATCGCGTTCAGCGAGGAAACCGGCAGCCGCTCGCCGATCCACCGGGCCGCGGTGGCGATCCCGGCCCCGACGTCCCCGCCGCGGGCGTCGGCCTGCTGGGTGATCAGCGCGAAGTAACGCTCGGAGTCGGTGTCGCCGAGCACGAGATCCAGGTACGGGCCGAGCTGCTCGTCCAGCCGGGCCAGCTCGCCGAAGCCGCCGTTGTGCGCCATGATCCGGCCGTGCATCGCGAACGGGTGGGTGTTCGCCGCGGTGCGGGCGCCCGCCGTCGCCCAGCGCACGTGGGCGACGAACGTCGCCGACTCGGCCTGCCTGGCCTCGCGGATGAACTCGTCATCGGAGAACGCCGGCTCGGGCTGCTTGTCCAGCACGGGCCGCCCAGCGGCATCGAAGAAGCCGATCCCGCTGCCGTCGGCATTGCGCCGGCTCTGCGCTTCCAGCGAGTCCGGGGCGCCGAGCAGCCAGAATGTTGCTTTTACCGGCTCAGCCCCGGCGGTCATCCCGAAGAGCCGACACATCGCTTGCTGTCCTCTCAGGTAGCCGGCTGACCGCGGCCGGCCCGTTATAAAAGCTGTTGACTTGTCTCAGTGACCGCGGTACGCGCGGGCAAGCTCGCGCAGCTGCGCGTGCGCGCCGCGCATGGTGACCTGGCCGCCCGGCAGGTAGTCCTTGCGCAACTTGGCGACCGATGTGTAATTGGTGTCGCACACGTTCGCGAGCGGTGCTTCGACCGCCTGGGTGATGAACTGATAAGCATCGAGAACGGATAGTCCGTAGTCGGCCGCGACCCATTGCACAAGGTCCACCTGGGCAATGCGGAACGCATCCTCCAGCGGCCGGGCCGAGCCGGTGGACATGATGTGGGTGTCGGACTCGATCCGCGGCCAGGGCGTGGCGATGCCCTTGAGCAGCTCGACGACCAGGACCGTGTTCATCGCGCACTCGACCGCGACGCCGCAGGTCTCGCCCTCGCCCTGGCGGGCGTGGCCGTCGCCGAGCGACAGCAGCGCGCCCTCGACGTTGACGCCGAGGTAGCAGGTCACGCCGGCCTGCATCTCCGGGGTGTCCATGTTGCCGCCGAAGGCGTCAGGGACCAGGGCGGAGCGGACTTCGAGGTTGGCCGGCGCGACGCCGACCGTGCCGTGCATCGGGTTCATCGGCAGGTCGGCGGTGAAGTCGCTGTCGCGCGCGGTGAACTGGCACTGGCCCTTGGCGCGGTCAAGCTCCCAGATCCAGACGACCTCGGGCAGCGGGTCCTGCAGGGTGGCCGTGAGGTGGGTGGAGGTGAGCGCGCCGAACAGCGGCACGGTCGTCGATGCGGCCCAGTCGCGGCTCGGCTCGATCGAGACGAAATGGACGGCGAGGGTGTCGCCGGGCTCGGCGCCCTCGACGTAGAACGGGCCGGTCTGCGGGTTCAGGAACGGGAATTCGCAAACCACGGAGACCAGGTCCTCCTTGCCGCGGACCCGGCCGGCGAAGCAGTCCTCGGTCCACACTTCCAGCACCGTGCCTGGCGTGATGCGGGCGACCGGCGGGGCGCCGCCGAAGGTCCAGGCGTACTGCGCGGCCTCGGGGCGGAACGACAGTACCTGCGGATCGCTCATCTCAGCCTCCACGGCGTCGTGCCCGGCTGTCCGGGCCTGGTTCGGCGGGCCCCGGCCGGTTCTTGTACCGGGGCCGGTCTCGTGCTGGGCAGGTCTCGTGCTGGGCGGGTCTCGTGCTGGGCGGGTCTCGTGCTGGGCAGGTCTCGTGCTGGGCGGTCTAATGATGACCGGTGACGTGGCCTGGCTGGCCGGTGGTGTCGTAGCGCTCCCGCCAGGCCCGGCACCTTTCGGTGAATTCTGCCAGGTGCCGGGCGGCGAAATCCGGTGCCGACCAGTCGTGCGCGGCGACTTCGGCGTGGTTCACCCAGGCATAGGTCCAGCCGCGGCGCCCGTCGGCCAGGGTGAGCTGCCGCAGCTCGTAGAAGTCGTCCTCATAGGTATCGATGAGGCGCCATTCGGCCGGCGTGAGCCCGGTGATCAGGATGCCGGTTGCCGTTGCCCGGCCGGCCCGGATCATGCCGGGGTAGTTGCGCGCCGCGAGGGCGGCGGCCCGCCACCCGACGGCGGTTCCTGCCGCGTGCTCGGGCACCCGGCGCAGCAGCGCGGTGAGGACGCCGGGGAACTGGAGGGTCCCGTACGCGAACAGGGCGCCCGGCCCGGCCTGGGCCTGGAGCAGGTCCAGCTGGCCGGGGCGCCGGGAGGTCGCCGGGGAACTGGTCGATGTGCGCTGCATGAAGCCGCTCCGATCATGCCGGTGCCGATCATCAACATCATCGTTCATGACCCATTGCGGCGGGTAGATCCCCGCTCCGGTCAGCTGCCGGGACGTGCGGCTTCCAGGTACAGGCGGGTGGTCGGGTACTCAGACTCATAAGGCGGCCTGCGTTCGGCGATGGCTACCTCAAGGCCAGCGCCGCTGGCCGCGTCCGCGAGCTCGGTCAGGCGGTACAGCGTAGCGACGAACGGCACCTGCTCGCCGAGGAAGACGTCCGAGGTATGCTCACCGTCCCCCTCGTGGGCCGACAGCAGGACCCGCCCGCCCGGCTTGAGCACGCGGCGGAACTCCCGGAGCAGCGCCGTGAGTTCGCGCCTTCGCACATGGATGATGCTGTAGAACGCGAGCAATCCCCCGATGGCGTCATCGGGAACCGGCAGCCGCCGCATGTCAGCCACGGCCGCTCCGTCGAGATGCCCGGCGGCGATGCGGGCCATCCCGGTGCTGAGGTCGATGCCGATCACCCGGCGGCCCTGGCCGCGGAGGAACGCGCCAATCTGGCCGGGCCCGCAGCCAACCTCCAGGACAGGGTCGGTAACAGCGGCCGCGAAGGCGGTCAGGAGCCCGGTGTCCCTGGGCTTGTCGTCAAGCTCGGTGAAGAACGTGCGCTCGTAGCTCGCTGCTACCCGGTCATAGCTTGCGCCCAGCCGATCCCACCTCATCGAGGACATTCTGCCCGGGTCTGCCTGGCGGCGTGCGGGCCGGCGGGCTAGCCGGGTGAGCCCGCTGCCGGCCGCGACGCCGGGCCTAGCGGGTGAGCGCGCTGTCGGCGACGCGGTCGAGTGCGCGATGAACACGGTCCTGGTCGTCGAGCTGCTCAAGGGCATCGCCACGCCCTGGCCGCGGATCGAGTCCGACACCCACATCATGTCCGCCGGCTCGGCCCGGCGGCCGGACCCGGGCAGGGCCGGCCTCGGCGACGAGACGGCGCAGCACGGGATCCCGCTCGGCCAAGATGGCGGCGGCCGCCTGGTAACTGCGGGCCTGGCGGGCGGACGCTGGCTGGCCGGATGCCGGGCTGGCGGATGTCGGGCTGGCGGGTGCCGGCAGGTCAGGCATGGGCTCAGTCTGCCCGATCCGGCCGGGCGCGCAGACTGAGCCACCGGGATGCTCGGCTTCTCAGCTAGATCTCGCCAGGCGCGACTTCCTCGCCGGGAGCTCTGGCGGGCTCTGCCCTTTCCGCGGACCGGAGGCACCCTGCGGGCCTGCCAGAACATACCTCACCCGCAACCGGCGGCAGCTCGGCTGGCGAGCCGGGGCTGGGCGCTCGTGCTGTTTGCGGCCTGCCTTAGCGGGCACGGAGATCAACAGGTATCCGTGCGCGAAGTCACGGTGATCACGGATCACCGGCTGCGGGACCCGGAGCGGCCCGCACGGGTTCCAGGCAGCTGCGCGCGGCGAGTGTCCGTATCGGAGCGGGGCGCGACCAGGACGGGTGCTCGGATGGCCGCGTTGGACTCGCCGGAGCCGGCCGGGCCACCGGGGCTAGGCCGCGCTGCTGGCGTGCGGCGGGACGCCGCGCTCACGGCGGAGCCTCCGGTTACGGCGGAGTCTCCGGTTACGGCTTATGCGATCGCGGTCGCGCCTCCGCCGGCGGTGTCAGCGCCGTGGCGGCCCTGGCACGGGCGGGCGCGGGCCCGGGACCTGCTCTGCCTGGCCGGTCTCGTCCTGAGCGCGCTGTACGGGTTCGCGATGATCCCGCTCACGCCGGGCCTGATCGCCACCCGGCCTGTGCTGCTCGAGCTGCTGTCCGGCTCAACCTCGTCGGTGGTGGCCGCGGGCGCGTTCGCCGAGATAGAAAGCAAGCTCCAGCTGACCGTGGTGGTGGCCGCGGCCGTGCCGGGCATGATGAAGTTCGACCTGCTGTTCTGGTGGGCTGGCGTGCTGTGGGGGCACCGGATCGTGGAGATGCTCGCCCGGCGCAGCAGGCGCGCCGCCACCTTCGCCCGGCGGGCCGAGCAACGGGGCTCCGGGTTCGCCAGGACCGCGGTACTGCTGTCAGCCTTCCTGCCGGTGCCGACGCCCCTGGTCTACGCGGCGGCCGGCTGGGCTGGGCTGCGGCTCATCCCGTTTGTCGGCTGCGACCTCATCGGCTCGGCGGCGTGGGCTGCGCTGCTCGCCGTGCTCGGCTCCATGCTCGGCACCAGTGGGGTCGCCGCGGCGAACCTCGTGTCTCGCTATGCGCTCATCACCATGATCGTGCTCGCGGCGATCGCCATAGTGCCGCACGCCTGGCACGTCCTGTCGGCGCGCCGGCGCTGACAAGGTGCTCATTCCGGCCCAGCGAGGTCCTGGTGCCGGATACGGCCGGCACTGTGGAGTGATCGCCGGGCGGCCCGATGCACACCTGTCACCAGCGAGGCCGGCCAAGTCGTCGCTCCCACGGCGACTTTAGCTGCATGATGCGGTTATGGCGGAGCAGGCAGGCACGACCGGGCAGCACGCCCACCACGGCCACCACGGCCACGCCGACTGGTCGGCGCGCGGCCAGCATCTTGTCAGCGAGGGCGAGGCCACCGCGCCGATGGTCGATCAGGCGCTGGGATGGCTGGCGGAGCGAGTTCCGGGCGCGCGGGATGTGCTGGACGTGGGCAGCGGCCCTGGCGTGGCGGCGTGCGCGTTCGCCCGGATGCTGCCGCGCGCCCGGGTCCTGGCGGTCGACGGTGCCGAGCCGCTGCTGGCCATGGCCGGGGAACGGGCAGCGCGGCTTGGCCTCGGGGACCGGCTGACGACCCGCCGGGTGTCGTTGCCGGAGGGGCTGGCCGAACTTTCCCCGGCGGACATTGTCTGGGTTAGCGGGGTGGCTCATCACCTGCCGGAGCCGGTGGCCGGATTGCGCGCGCTCGGTGCCCTGATCCGGCCGGGCGGCCTGCTGGCGTTGCGCGAGGGCGGTCTGCCGACCCGCTTCCTGCCCGACGGCGTGGCACCCGGGCTGCTGGCGCGGCTCGACGCGATCGGCGAGGACCTGGTGGCCGCGGCGGAACATCCGATGGGGGTCGTGCCGCACCTCGGCGGATGGCCGGACTTGATGCGCGAGGCGGGCCTGCGGCCGGCCGGGAGCCGGAGTTTCCTGCTCGACCTGCCCGCGCCCGTGTCGCCCACAGTGCGCCAGTACCTGCACGGCCGGCTGGCGATGATGCAGGAGCTTGCGGGCGACCACCTGAGCGCGGCCGACGCGGCGGCACTTTCCGGCCTGCTCGATCCGCATGGCGCCGGCGGCGTGCTGCGGCGCCCCGACGTATTCCTGCTGGGCGTGAGCACTGTCCACACCGCCGAGCGCTCCTGACCTGCCGTTTGCGCGACACGGGCATGGCCGGAAATGGGCTCGCGGCCCGGAATCGTCAGCCAGCAGGTTCGTAGCTGAGGATCAGGACGCCCGCGCCGACGCCGAACCCGGAGCGGCCTTAGCACATCGGGAGCACTGTCCGGTACTTCCCGGCCGGCGCCGGCGGGGTGAAAATGGGCTCTGGCGTCAACCATGGCGGTGGCGACCAGGGAGGAAATTTGTTATGTCCGATGTGACGGCATGGCCTGCGGACCGGCGGATCACGATCCGGGACCTGCAGGCGGCAACTGACCGGGGCGAGCGGTGGTCGATGCTGACCAGCTACGACGCGCTCACCGCTGGCGTGTTCGAGCAGGCCGGGGTGCGTGCGCTGCTCGTCGGCGACACCAGCGCCCAGATGGTCCTCGGCTACCCGGACACGCTGCCGGTGACCATGGACCAGATGGTCACGATGGTGGCGGCCGTGGTCCGGGGAACGCGGACCGCGCTGGTGGTGGCCGACCTGCCGTTCGGGAGCTACCAGGCGGGCCCGGCGGCGGCACTGGCGAACGCGGTGCGGCACCTGAAGGAAGGCGGCGCTCAGGCCGTCAAGCTGGAAGGCGGCCGGCGCGTGCTGTCGCAGGTCGCGGCGCTGGTAGCGGCCGGCATCCCGGTGATGGGCCACCTCGGGCTGACACCGCAGAGCGTCAACGTGCTCGGCGGGATGCGCCGCGTGCAAGGCCGCGGGGATGCCGGGGACGACCTGCTCGCCGACGCGCTGGCACTGGAGCGCGCGGGCGCGTTCGCGATCGTGCTGGAGTCGGTGCCCGCCGGACTCGGCCAGCGCGTCTCCGAGGCGCTGCGGATACCCACCGTCGGGATCGGCGCCGGCCCGGGCTGCGACGCCCAGATCATGGTCTGGGCGGACATGGCCGGCCTGACCTCCGGCCGGCTGCCCCGGTTCGTCAGGCGTTACGCCGACATGCGCGACGGGCTGCTCGACGCGGCCCGCCGGTACGCCGATGATGTCGCGGCCGGCCGCTACCCGGATCCGGCGCACAGCTACGCATGACGAGCACTGGCCCAGCGCCCGGCTGCTCGGGCCTGGCGCACGACCTCATCCCGGAGGAGCCCCGCGTGCACGTCGACAGGCTGGATCATCTGGTGCTGACCGTGGCGAGCATCGAGGCCACCGTGGACTTCTACGTCCGGGTCCTCGGAATGAAGGCCGTGACCTTCGGAACCGGACGCACGGCGCTGACGTTCGGCGCCAGCAAGATCAATCTCCATGAGGCCGGGAAGGAGTTCGAGCCGAAGGCACTGCGGCCGACTCCGGGCAGCGCGGACATCTGCCTCATCGTCGAGGACGATATCGCCACGGTCATCTCTGAGCTGGCCGGCGCTGGTATCGCGATCGAGGAAGGCCCGGTCGAGCGGACTGGCGCGACCGGGCCGATGGTCAGCTGCTACCTGCGCGACCCGGACGGCAATCTCATCGAACTCAGCAACTACCCGGCAGCGAACTCGCCGCGGCCCCGGTGAGTTCGCGGGCGGCAAGGACGTCAGCCTGATGGGCGCCGCCGCCGTGCAGCAGGCGCTGCGGGCCGGGCTGCTGGACGAGATCGAGATCCACCTGATCCCCATGCTGCTCTGCGGCGGCGTGCGGCTTCTCGACCACCTCGGCGATGACCCGGTTCAGCTGGAACGCCTGGAAGTGGTAGACGCGCCCGGGGTGACGCACCTGCGCTACCGCGTGCTCAAGTAGCCTGCGCTGCCTGGCGGAACTCGCTGGGGTGACGCCAAAGCGGGTGGCGAAGGCATAGTGCCCGCACGCAGATAACGCCGATATCGCCGACAGCCGGGCCAGGTTGCCCGGTATCGTGCGGTCCTGTGCTGGACGGTAACGCGGTCTTCATGCCGGATGACATCCCCCGGCGCGGCGTCTTCGCGCTCTGGGGCACCGGCACGGGAACAGGCAAGGTCGAGCTTGTCTTCGCTCGTGGCGCCGACGGCCTGCGCAAGCGCCTGGTCACGGCCAGCTTCCTGTCGGTGGCAGAGGCGCTGCCGGAGCTGCTCTCGATTGACCCGAACGCGACCGGCCCGGCCGGCCAGGCCGTCCGGCCCGCCCTCGGGGTGTGGGCCTCGGCGGCGACTGCGGGGTCGGCCTGGTCGCCCGCGGCAGGCTGCTGCCCACGGTCGGCCCGGGAGGCACGGATGTATGGCGAATCGGACCGCTCGACGCGGCGGACCTCGCCTGGCTGCACGAGCTAGCGGCTCATTTTCCGGCGGTCGCGCACGCCCTGGCGATCCCTGGCACGCGGCCGATGCGGATCCGCTCGGCCGGATCGCTGATCCGCGAGTTCTGGGACGCGATCGCCGACACCCTGGTCCGCACTGCGGCGGCGCCCCGGTCCGTCGCCTCGCCGGCCTTCGCCGCGCTGGCACCAACTCCCGTCGGTGACCTGGCCGAGTGGCTTGCCGACACCACCGAAGGCCTGGCCGCAGGCGCGCGCCTGGGTCTGCGGATCGAGGCGGCGCCGACGCCCGCAGAGCAGATCGATGCCTGGGATGACGAGACCGGCTCTGACTGGTGCGACCTGGAGGAGGCAGACCCGGACGAGGCAGACAACGAGACCGGCCGGACAGACCTTGCCGCCAGTCAGGACGCGGCCGACGGCGTCGACGCGACCGCCGCCCCGCCCACGTTCCGGCTGGTGCTGCAGTTGCGCAGCACCGCTGACCCGAGCCTGATCGTCGACGCCAGCTCGCTGTGGGATCAGCCGGAGGTCGTGCTCACCAGGTTCGGCACCCAGGCCGAAACGGACCTGCTGCTGGGGCTGCGGCGAGGCGCCGCGGTGTGGCCGCCGCTGGAACCGGTGCTGGCGCAGGCCAGCCCGTCGGTGCTCGAGCTCGACGATGACCCGGTCACCGGGCTGCTCGGGCCGGCCGCCGAGGAACTTGCCGGCGCCGGCATTGAGGTGCTGTGGCCATCCAGCCTGGTCGGTGACGGGCTCAAGCTGCAGGCTGCGGTGACGCCCGTGCCGGGGAAGGTCACCGAAGCCGGGTTCGGCCTGGACGCCCTGCTGGATTTCCGCTGGCAGCTCACGCTCGACGGGCAGGTGCTCGACGAGGACGAGATAACGGCCCTGGCCGAGGCAAAACGGCCCCTGGTCAGGCTGCGTGGCCGCTGGGTGACCCTCGACCCGGCGCTACTCGAGCGGCTGCGCCGCCCGCCGCGGACGCGGATGCGGGTGATGGAGGCGCTCGGCGCCGTCCTGGCCGGATCGGCGGACATCGACGGCGAGAACGTCACCGTGGTTGCGGAGGGCCCGCTGGCCGACCTCGCCGAGCGGGTGGCGAACATCGCCGCGGCCCCGGCGCAACTCGGCGCACCGCCGGGTCTCGTCGCGACGCTCCGCCCCTACCAGCAGCGGGGCGTGGCCTGGCTGGCCGCCATGTGCGAGATCGGGTTCGGCGGCTGCCTGGCCGACGACATGGGCCTCGGCAAGACGATCCAGGTGATCGCCCTGCACCTGCACCGGCGGCCGGCCGGGCCGACGCTGGTCGTGTGCCCGGCGTCGCTGCTCGGCACCTGGGAGCGAGAGGTGCGCCGGTTCGCCCCTGATGTGCCGGTCCGCCGGTACCACGGCGGGGGGCGGCATCTGCAGGAGGTGGCGGAGGACGAGATCGTACTGGTCACGTACGGGGTGGTGGTGCGCGACTCGGCTGAGCTCGCGGACGTGGGCTGGGGCCTGGTCGTCGCCGACGAGGCGCAGCACGCCAAGAACCCGCTGACGCGCACCGCGCGGGAACTGCGGGCGGTGCCCGCCCCGGCCCGGATCGCGCTGACTGGCACGCCGGTGGAGAACCGCCTGTCGGAGCTGTGGTCGATCCTGGACTGGACCACGCCCGGGCTGCTCGGCCATCTGGAGACCTTCACCCGCCGGGTGGCCGTCCCGGTCGAGCGGTATAAGGACGCCGAGGCGACGGCCAGGTTCGCCGCGCTGGTCCGGCCGTTCCTGTTGCGGCGGCGGAAGTCCGACCCCGGCATCGCCCCGGAACTGCCGCCCAAGACCGAGACGGACCGGATCGTGCCGCTCTCGGCCGAACAGGTCATCCTGTACGAGGCGGTGGTCAGGGAGACCATGGAGGCGATCGCCGCCGCCGACGGGATCGAGCGCGCCGGGCTCGTATTCAAGCTGCTGACCGCGCTGAAACAGATCTGCAATCACCCCGCGCAGTACCTTAAGCAGAACACGCCGCTGGCCGGCCGGTCTGGCAAGCTTGCGGCATTCGATGAGCTGCTGGATGTCATCCTGGCGGGCGGCGAGTCGATGCTGGTGTTCACCCAGTACACGCAGATGGCGACGCTGCTGCAGCAGCACCTGGACGCCCGCGGCATCGCCTCGCTGTTCCTGCACGGCGGCCTCCCGGTGCGGCGCAGGGAAGAGCTGGTCGACGAGTTTCAGGCTGGCCGGACGCCGGTGTTCCTGCTGTCGCTGAAGGCTGGCGGCACCGGCCTGACCCTCACCCGTGCGACCCACGTCCTGCACTATGACCGCTGGTGGAACCCGGCGGTGGAGGACCAGGCGACCGACCGGGCGTACCGGATCGGCCAGGATCGTCCCGTTCAAGTACATCGGCTGATTGCCGAGGGGACGCTGGAGGACAGGATAGCGGCCCTGCTGGAGAAGAAGCGCGAGCTTGCCGATGCGGTGGTCGGCTCGGGGGAAGGCTGGATCGCCGAGTTGTCCGACAGTGAACTCACCGAGCTCGTGTCGCTCCGGGCCGCCCGATGACCGGGGCAGCTGGCCGGGCACCCGGGCACACCTGGTGGGGACGGGCCTGGGTCGATGCCCTCGAACAGCGGGCACGGCTGGACCCCAACCGGCTGCCCCGCGGCCGGGACTACGCCCGCAGCGGCAGCGTCGGCGAGCTGGTCCTCGCGCCAGGTGAGATCCGCGCACAGGTCCAGGGGCGCAAAAGCGTGCCCTATGAGGTCCGGATCCGGGTGCGGCGGCTCGCCGACGATGAGTGGGATCAGGTGCTCGAAGCGATCTCCGCCCAGCTCGGCCACGCCGCGGCGATGCTGGACGGCGAGCTGCCGCCAGAGGTCGCCGCCGACGTTGCCGCCGCCGGCCTAGATCTGCTGCCGGGCGCCGGCGAGGTCGGGCCGCGCTGCAGCTGCCCGGACGAAGCCGACCCATGCAAGCACTCGGCAGCCGTCTGCTACCTGGTCGCCGACGCCCTGGATGTCGACCCGTTCGCAGTGCTGTTGCTGCGCGGCAGGACCAGGGGGGAGGTGCTCGCCGGGTTGCGGGCACGCCGGCGCGACGCCCGAGCGGGCGCCGGGCAGGCCCGGGAGGCGGCAGCGCTGCCGGGCGCGGCGGCTGGCACACCCGTCGGCCGAGCCGGAACGGCGGTCCTCGATGACGGCGTTGATGCCCGTAGCGCACTGGCTCCGGCGCCAGCACCCGGCCCGATCCCGGTGCCGCCGATGCCACCCGCCCGGCCCGGGCATCCGGCCGCGCTACCGGTCGACCCGCCGTCCTGGCGCGCCGGACTGCGCGAGGACTTGCTGGCGCTCGCGGCCGACGCTGCGGGGCGGGCCTGGCAACTCGCCGTCGGCCTCGACGCCGACGCCGGGCTCGGCCTCGACGCCGACGCCGACCTGGCTCGCCGGGCAGCGCGGACACTGGGCACGCCGGCCTTCACCGCGCTCGCCACTTGCAGCGGGGTCGACGGGCGTGAGCTGGCCCGCCGGGGGCTGGCGTGGCAGCACGGCGGCGCGGCCGGGCTTGAGCTGCTGCACGCCGACTGGGACCCGCCAACGGGGGCAGCCGGAGCGCTTGATCTGCTGAAGGCGGCACGCGCCGCGCTGCGGGACGTGTCCGGGACGCGCGCCAGGGTCACCCGCAACCGGGTGACGGCCGGCCGCATGCAGCTTCGCCTCGGGCGCGACTTCCTGTGGTACCCCTACCTGATCGGACGGTGACTGGGAGCCTGCCGGGCCGCCCAAGCCCGATCCTGCGGCGGCCGCCGCGGCGCTGTGAAAGCTGCCGGGCACTGAGGGCAGGCCTGGCGGAACTCGCTGGGGGTGACGCCGTAGCGGGCGGCGAACGCGCGGCTGAAATGCGCTGCGCTGCGGAAGCCCCACCGGGTGGCGACCTCGGCGATGGCCAGGTGCGCGAGGCTGCGGTCGGCCAGGTCGTCACGGCAACGGCGCAGCCGCTGCTCGTGCACCCAGGCCGCGAAGCTGAGTCCTTCGCGCGCGAACAGCCGGTGCAGCTGCCGGACCGAGATGTAGCTGGCCCGGGCAGCAGCCGCCGGAGTCAGCCCGCGGTCGCCCAGATTCGTGAGCGCATGCCGTTTCAAATCTGCGGTCATCTGCTCGCGGTCACTGGCCAGCTCGTCCTGGCCGCAGGCCGCCCGCAGGCCGCCGACCGAGGCCCGGGATCGAAAGATGTCTTTGCTGGATACGAGTTCCCTGGCTCGGCATGGCCGGCATTATGCGCTGATGGCTAGCCGCGTCGCCGGTTTCTGTAACCTGGCGTCTTGTGACCGAAATCCGCGAGCGTGACCCCGCTGACCTGCGGGGGCATCGGCGTGTCCGCTGGCGGTGTATCGTCCTGGCGCTTTTTGCATTGCTCGGCGGATTTGGATTCGCCACGGCGCAATTGTTCGTCTGGCCGCAGCAGGGAATGCCCGCCCGGGTCGACGCCATCGTGATGTTCAACGGGCCGGGCGACCGGCTCGATACCGCGCTGGCACTGGCCTGGGCGCACCGGGCCCCGGTCGTCGTGATCTCCCGGGGCTCGCATTACCGGGGTCGTGGCCGCATCTGCGCGCCGAAGATACCGGGCGTCAGATTCATCTGCTTCGACCCCCCGCCCGCCGACGACGCGCGGCGAGGCGGAGTTCGCCGGCCGCCTGGCGACACGGTACGGGTGGCGTTCCATCGCGCTGGTGGCGATCACCCCGCAGATCACGCCGGCCACGCTGCGGCTCGGGCGCTGTTTCCGCGGCCAGATCTACGCGGTGCACGCCGCGCTGCCGCTGTCCGAGTGGCCAGGGATGATCGCTTACGAGTGGGGCGAGACCATGAGCGCGGCACTCCTGCAGCGGACCTGCTAGCTGCCCGGCGGGCCGGGAGGTGCAGGCGGGCCGGGCACCGGGGGCCGGCGGGCCGCCGCAGGCGGGCCGGGCACCGGAGGCCGGCGGGCCGCCGCAGGCGGACCGGGTACCGGGTCGGGCTTGCGGATGCGGGCGAGCACGAGGGTGATGTCGTCCTCTCCGTGCTGGCGCAGCATCTGCGTTACCGTCGCGCAGGCACTTCCCAGCGTGGCGCGGGGTGCGGCGAGCGCGGAGCCGAGCGCGCCCCGCAGCGCGGCCAGCCCGCTGTCTAGCGGCCTGGTGCGGCTCTCCACCAGCCCGTCGGTGTACAGCGCGAGGGTGGCTCCCGGCGGCAGGCTGAACTCGGTGGTCTGGAAGGATTCAGCGCCGAGGCCAAGCGGAAGCCCGGGCGGCAGCTCGAGCACCCTGGTCGCGCCGCCGCGCAGCACGATCACCGGCGGCAGGTGCCCGGCCTGGGCGGCGACGCATGAGCCGTCTGACGGGTCGATGACGGTGTAGATGCAGGTCGCGAACGGCGAGGCGGCCATCCCCGCGGCCATCTCATCCAGCCGGTGCAGGATTTCTCCCGGCGGCAGGTCAACGCTGGCCAGCATGTGGGCAGCCGTGCGCAGCTGCACCATGACGGCCGCGGCCTCCGGGCCATGACCCATCGCGTCACCGACGATCAGCACCGACCGCCCGTCGGGCAGCCCGACGATGTCATGCCAGTCGCCGCCGACAACGCTGGCGCCGACCGGCAGGTACCGGTGCGCGACCTCCATGCCCGGCGGGACGCGCTGCCGTCCGGGCAGCAGGCCGCGCTGCAGCGCGAGCGCGGTCCGCCGTTCCCGGTGATAGAGCCGGGCATTGTCGATGCACACCGCGGCACGGGAGGCAAGCTCGCCGGCCAGCGCGATGTCGCCAAGGTTGAAGGCCGGGCTGGCCAGCGTCCGGGCGAAGGTCGCGCACCCCACCACCACCCCGCGGGCGACGAGCGGCATGGCCAGGAACGAGTTGTAATCCGCGGCGATCTCGCTGCCGCCGGGACGGCGGCCGATCCGCTCGGCGATCTCGTCGACGATCTCGTCGAACAGGACGGGAGCGCTGGTTGCCATCACCCGGGAGTGCGGCGTGTCCGCGGCGAACGCGAGCACCTCGCCCGGTGGCAGCAGGCTGTCGGTGACGGCCTGCTCGTGGCCGGCCAGGCGGACCGCGAGCCGCCGTACCACCGCCGCGCGCCCGGCCCGGAGCGAGCTGAGCTCGTCGGCGGCGAGCAGCCGTTCCGCTGCGTAGATGGTGGCCGCATCAGCGAACCCGGGAACGGCGGCATCGGCGAACTCTGCCGCGGTCTGGGTGAGGTCGAGCGTGCTGCCGATCCTGGCCGTCGCCTCGCTCAGCCAGCTGGGCACGGGTTGCGGCGACACATGCTGGATGATCACCAGCGCGCCGCCGTCCAGTCCGGCCAGCGGCTCGCAGCGGATGGCGAACCGCCCCTCGCCCAGGTCACCGCCAGCCACGGTCGCGGTCCAGACTCGTCCCGCCGCGACCTCGGCCAGCGCGTGGGCTACCAGCTGGCGCTGGCCAGGGCTGGTCATGAGCACGTCGCAGAGGTCATGCCCGGCCACTTCGTGCGCCGGGTGCCCAAACAGCTGGGTGGCGGTCACCGACCAGGAGGCGATCCGGCCCTGCGGATCCAGGGTGAACGCAGCAAGGTCGGCCAGGTCTGGCTCGCGCCGCCGTGGCAGCGCGGGCTTACCGTCGCCGGCTCGCTGTGACTCCACCCGTATCTGTACCAACCTTGACGACCATTTTGCCGGGCCTGCCGCGGCTTACCCTGGCGGTGGCTGCCGGCTATTCACCCCGTGACGGCGGGCACGGGCAGCAGCCATTGCCAGCGCCCTGAGATATTCTGCAAATATCGAATGTATCGCATTGTAGGGGTCAAAATGGGCCCGAGCACTGGGTGCCGAAGAGTGTTATCGGGGCCCCGCGGACGGCGATCGGCACCGGGTGCGCGCAGCAGCGAGGAGGAGCGGCGATGACCGGCGAGCCGGACTGGGTACCGCCAGGAGTCGACACCAAGCGGGCGAACGTTGCCCGCGTCTACGACTACTGGCTCGGTGGCAGTCACAACTTCCTGGCCGACCAGGACCTTGGCCGGGCAATCGCGGCGGTCGAGCCCAACGTCCGGGCGTTCGCGCGGTCCGGCCGCGACTTCCTCGGCCGGGCGGTGCGGTTCCTCGGCGAGGCCGGCGTCCGTCAGTTCCTCGACATCGGCTCCGGCATACCCACCCAGGGCAACGTGCATGAGGTCGCCCAGCGGCCGGACCCTGGCGCCCGGGTGGTCTACGCCGACATCGACCCGGTGGCGATCGCGCACAGCCAAGCCATCCTGGCGGGCAACGAGAACGCCGCGATCATCGATGCCGACCTCCGCGACCCGGAGAAGATCCTCGCCCACCACGTCACCGGTCGGCTGATCGATCCCGGCCAGCCGACCGGGTTACTGCTCGTCGCGGTCCTGCACTTCATCGCCGATGCCGACGATCCCTGGCGCGTGGTGGCGACGCTGCGCGATGCGCTCGCTCCCGGCAGCTACCTCGTGCTGGGTCATGCCACCGACGAGAGCAGCAAGCCCGGGGTGGCGCAGGCCGCCGAGAAGGTCTACAACCGCAGCGTTTCCACCCGGATACACGTGCGCTCCCGCGCGGAGATCCTGCGTTTCTTCGATGGCTTCGACCTCGTCGAGCCCGGGCTGGTCTCCCCTCCGCTGTGGCGGCCCGACTCACCCAGCGGTCTCAGCGACCCCAGCCAAGTCTGGGGCCTGGCTGGCGTGGCCAGGAAGCCCTGACACACCGCCGGGCGTTCAGCCGCGCCTGCCGCTGCGAGATATGAGCTGGCGCCCACTGCGCCCGGATCATCCCGCTGGCTGGCTGAGGCCCTCAGAACGCTGCTGCGGGCGCGTTCTCCTGCGTAGGCGGCGGGACGCCGGGCCCGGTGCGGGCATGCCTCGCTTTGCGTCGCCCGCTCCACAGTCGCCTGTCCCGTCAGCGCGGCATCGACCATGATTTGTAACGGATTGTCCGGCGCCAGCTGGACGCCGCCAGCACGCTCCGACCCGGTGCGCTGTCGCTATCGCGGCCATCGGAGGCGGCCGTCCGGGGAGTCATTAGCCGGTTGTCCCCACCAGCAGGACATCTACGGTGCTTCGCCGCCCGCGCGGAGCCTCTTAGCTATTAACCTTGTTCTGGCAGGAAAATCGAACACCAACTCATATTGAGTTTCTTTTGTCAGAGCTAATCGCTATTATTATCTATGTAGTCGGAGAACGAGCTACGGCCGGGGAGGTGAGCAGATGCCGCCGAGGATGGCCGGTGCGGGTGCGCCGCAGGGCCTGTCGTGGTCCTGGGAGCTTGACTTCGACGTGCTGCTAGCAGCCCTGGCCGACGCCGCTCCTAACTCCGGCGCCCGCCCGTCCGTTGCAAGCCCTGGCCGCAGCGGCCGATCAGGTGCCGGCTCTCCTCAGGCCGGTTCGCCCGGCGGTGGTTCCTCCCGCAGCGGCTCCCGCCGCGCCGACTCTCTTTCGGCCGGTCCGCCCGGCGGCGACGATGTCGGCGCAGAGTTGGCTGGCATCGATGGCCCGGAGGGGACAGACGCCGCAGGCCCGATGCTGCCCGCCACGGCGCTGGCCGGGCGGGTCGCGGAGCGGCTCGCTCCCGGCCCGGACCTAGCGGCCTGGCTGGCGATGGCGCCAGCCGCCGATCTGGATGGCGCTGAGCTGGCGGCGGTAGCCGGGTCCTGGCGGCGGGTCGCGGCGTGGGCGCAGGCGCGCGAGCTGGCAGCGGTCGCCCAGATCGCTTCCAGGACCGCGGCCAGGGACAAGGAGATCGGTACCGGCGCTGATGGCCGTCCCGCGCGGGTGCCGGATTCGGCGGCGGCGGAAGTAGCCCTGGAGCTGACGATGTCCCAGTACGGGGCATCGTGGTGGACGGACCTGGCCGTCACGCTCGGCTGGCGGCTGGCCGCCACCGGCGCGGCGCTGGATGCCGGGGTGATCGACCTGTCGCGCGTCCGGCTGATCGCCGAGGCCACCGCGACGCTCTCCGATGAGACCGCCCGGGCAGTCGAGGAACGCGTCCTGCCTGCGGCCGGAGAACAGACCACCGGGATGCTGCGCGCCGCGCTGCGCCGCGCGGTGATCGCCGCCGATCCGCAGGGAGCGGAAGAACGCCGCAACGAGTCAGAACGCCGGGCGAAGGTCGTGCTGTACCCCGACGAGGAGAACACGGCAACGCTGGCTGGCCAGCGGTTGCCCACAGTGCACGCCGCCGCGGCGATGGCGCGGATCAAGGCGATGGCCCGTGCGCTGAAGGCCTCCGGCGCGGGCGGCGGGATGGACCTGCTGTGTGCCCAGGTCTTCGTTGGCCTGCTGCTCGGCACCCTGCCGCTGATTCCGCCCGCGCAGGGAGCGCCGCCCGATGATCCGCCCAGCGAGCCGGACCAGCCGAGCGACTCGGCCCCGCCAGACGCTGGCCCGACCGGTCCGGCGGCGCCGCCGACCCCGCCAGGCACAGGCCCAGCCGGCCCGACGGACCCACCACCCGGCGCGGACCCGACCGATCCGCCAGGCACAGGCCCGGCCAACCCGCCCAAGCCGCCTTGCCCGCCGGGAGACGTTCCCGGGCAGGGCCCGCCGCGCGGACCCGGCCAGAGTCCGCCCTGCGGGTCCGGCGATCCTGGTGCCGGTACAGGCGAGCCCTCCGCCGGCGACCCGGACGATCACGATCCCGGCGCTGCCCCCGCCTCCGATCCCGACGGTCGCCCGGATAACGGCCAAAGTCCAGGTGCCCGCGACAGCACCCGCGCCGGACCGCCCCGCCGATCCCGCTGCGATGCTGCGCCGCCCGGAGATGACCAAGCCGGCCAGGACCCGCGCGACCGCTCTCCTGCCAGCGGGACACCTCCCGGGAACAACCCACCCGGCCAGCGCCCGCGCGACCACCCGCCCAGCAGAGGAGCACCACCCGGGAACAACCCGGCCGGCCGGCGCCCGCGTGACCATCCGCCCAGTGACGGAACGCCATCCGGGAACGACCGAGTCGGCCAGGACCCGCGAGGCCGACCTCCACCCAGCGGAACATCTTCCGGTGACAATCCGCCTGCCAGCGGCGATCCGCCGTGCGGCAATGATCCGCCGCCTCATGACACGCCGCCGGGGCAAGACCCGCCATCGAGCCAAGTCCCGTCAACGGCTGAAGGCGTGCCGTCGGCCGAAGATGTGCCGCCGCCCGGGGACGCCGATGGCCCTCGCGACGAGGACGACTACCCCTGCGCTGACAATGGCCCGGCCTCAGGCGATGAGGAATCCGCAGGCCAGGACGACGGCGCTGACTGCTGGCCGGCGCCGGAATGGCCGGACCTGCCCGCCGTGATTCCGCCTGCCTTCGCCCGCCCTGGCGCTCAGGCGACCAGCGCCACCACGCCCGGTTCCGAGGCCGGCAGCGCCACCACGGCTGGCTCCCGGACCGGCGGTGGCCGCTCCGGACTGCTCGATGTGTCCCTGCCGTGGCAGGTTCTGGCCGGGATCTCCGCCGGACCCGGGTACCTGGGTCGGATCGGGCCGGTCACCGCCACCCAGGCGCGCCGTATTGTCCAGTACGCGGCCGACGACCCCGGCACCGAATGGCGGATCATTGTGACCACGCCCGAGGGCGCGGCGCTCGCCGTCACCAGGATCCCGCGCCCCCGCAACTGCGGCCGGGACGGCCTGCCTGACCTGAATCTCGGAGCACGCACATCGGCCGGAACAGCGACCGGGATCGGAACGATGACCGCGACCGGAGTCGGAACGGCGACCGCGACCGGAGCCGGGACCGGAACAGCGACCGGGATCGGAACGATGACCGGAACCGTGACGGGGATCGGCCTGGTCAGTCGCGTCACGCTGGTGATTCCCGAGGATCTCGCCGCCAGCCCGCCTGGGCAGGACGGACCGGCACGCACCGGGCCAGCTGGAGACATCCTCGGCCTCGCAGTCAGGGCCGCTGCCAGGGCGGCCACCCGGGCGAGAGCAGCCGCCGCGGCCGATGCCGCCGCCGGCGGCTGCTCTCACAGCGCCGCCAGCGCAAGCTACCGGCCGCCGCCCCGCCTGCGGGACTACATCGCCGCGCGCGATCTGACCTGCCGCTTCCTCCGGTGCCGGCAGCCCGCCTGGCGCGGTGACCTGGACCACACAATCGCGTTCGACGACAGCCGCCTGACCTGCCATTGCAACCTCGGCGGACTCTGTCGCATGCATCACATCATCAAGCACCATCCCGACTGGACGCTGGAACAGATCGCCCCCGGCATCTTCCGCTGGACCACGCCATCCGGCCGTACCTTTATCGCAACTCCCGACGCGCATTTCGTCTGAGCCAGGAATCCGCGGGCGATCGGTGCCGACCATTTCGCCAGGAAATACCGAATGCCAATCCAGACAGACGTGAGGTCCGGACATGAGGCCCGGACGTGAGCCACCCGACGTGAGGCCCGGACGTGAGAGCCGCCGGACGTGAGCCACCGGACATGAGGCCCGGACATGAGAGCCACCGGACGTGAGCCACGGCGGCGGCTCCCGCGCTGCGGCCCGGCCCGGCGCCCACCCGAGGTTAGCCACCGGAGGCAAGCCTCCGGACATGCTGCTGGCGAGGGCTGATGGAGAAGACCAGGCCGCGGCCATCGGAAAGCAGGCGGCCGGCCGGGTGGGTTTCATCCTCCACGTCGAGGATTTCGACGCCGCTTACACGCGGATGAAGACCGCCGGGGTCCAGTTCGTGATGCCGCCGCGCACGGAGCCCTATGGCCGCGTCGCCGTGTTCCTCGACATCGCCGGCAACAAATGGGATCTTCTCGGTCCTGCGTGAGGGGTCCGGCGTAGGACGGCGAGCCGACCGACTGCTGTAGTGCCGGGAGGCTTCAGTCACCGACCCTGCCGGTATGCCGTGCTCGCGCGAACCCGACGCGAGACACGGTTGTCCCTGGCCAGTGGGGAGGCCTCCCCTTGATCGCCGCCGCCCGGCTGACGCACTCTCATCAAGTTCGTGCATCAGGGCGACGCTGGGCGGCCGGAGGGCGAGGGAGAGCAATCGTGCGGACAGTGCCCGAACGGGACGCACCACCGGTGCCATCGGCCTGGCGGGCGCTCGGTCCGGTAGGCGCTCGGCCTGGCGGGCGCTCCGGACTGGCGGGCGCTCCGGCTGAAGGGCGCGGTGATCGCCGGGATGAGAGGGCCTGCGGCCCGCAGGGACGGAGCGGGACGTGCCGATCGCCGACGCGGCAGCCCAGCCAGGGTCGGCGATCGCGATCAAGATCGGGAACCTGCCCATAAACCAGCCGGGACGAGGCTCCCGGGGCCGGCCCGGCGGGCACAGGGGCGCCGCCGGGCCCGGCCTCCGGGGCCTTCAGCCCGAGAGTCAGGATCGCGCACGCATGAGGCCCGCCGCGACCAGCCCTACCTGCTGTACCTGGTCGGCACCAGGAAATGGCAGAAGTTCGGCGTCGGCGATCAGCCGCGAGTACGCGAGCATGCACGCGGCGGTGCCGAGGTCGTCCAGGTTCTCCGTGCCCCGTTCGCACAGGTCACCTTCGCCAGCTATCAGCCAAGCATGGGCTTGACTGGCACGAAGTTCATGACGCGATCGTCTGCATCCGCGGGCTGCGTTTCACCTGGCAGCACCATCCGGAGCGCGGGCGCCGCGCCATGGTGGAGATCGTGGTTCAAGATCGGCGGTGTATCGCCGTCCTGTACCCGGTCAGCGGCCCGTCCAGGGACGTATTCGCGCTGGGAAGTGAGTACCCGAACCCAAGGGCATCATGACACGGCAGCTGGCTGGCCGGCAGCAGGTTGGGAACGAAGGTGCTCCGGGCCGGGCCATTGACCGCGCCGAGCGCGGACTCCATGGCGACCAGCGCATACAGCAGCCAGACCAGGCGGAGCCCGGCGAACGCCTGGGCGGCGAGCGCCGCCGACACCGCCGCCATGCAACTGCTGGTGACCAGCACGAGCTTGCGCCGGTCGACCGCATCAGTGACCGAGCCGCCCACCAGCCCCACGGCGAGCGTCGGCACCGCCTGCGCCACGCCGACCGCGCCGACCGCGAATGGCGAGCGGGTGAGTTCATAGACCTGGAGGATGACGGCGAAACCGGTCAGGGCGCTGCCGACCGAGGACAGGGTGGTCCCGGCCCACAGCCGCCGGAACGCGGGGGACTCGCGCAGCGGCCCGATGTCTGCGAGCAGCCGATTCCGCCGATCTCTCCTGGGCACGTGCCGACATCCTCGCTCTGCCGCCTAGCGGGGGACGCCTGCCCCGCCGGGACGCCGCCTGGCCGACCCGGCGCGGCGCCCTGGCGACCCGCGGCCCGGTCTGCATCGCATCGGCCCCTTATTGTAACAGCACTTATATAAGTGCTGTTACAATAAGTGGATGGCCGAGGACGAGACCTCCGATCCGACCGAGCAGAGCCGCTGGCGGCCGTTGCGGCTGCTGCAGGCGGCGATGGATGCCGACATCGCCCGGATTTACGCCGAGGCCCGGATCGACGGGCTCAAGCCCAGCTTCGTGATGGAACTGCTCCGGCTGCACGCCAGGGGGCCGATGACGATCACCGAGCTGGCCGGTTCGGTGCAGCTCACCCACTCGGCGGTCAGCCAGAAGGTGACCGCGATGCGCGCCGCCGGGCTGATCCGCACCACCGCGGGCGCCGATGCCCGCAGCAAGAAGGTGACGCTCACGGCCAGGGCACGCCGCATCGCGGGCCGGCTGGCGGCGGAATGGCGGGCCACCGAGGCCGCCATCGCTGAGATCGAGGCCGAGATTCCCTACCCGCTCAGCCGGGTCGTCACCGACATCGAGGAAGCGCTCCGGCGCAAGGGCTTCCACGACCGGATCGCCGAGAAGCTGGCAGCAGACCCTGCCTGGGGCTGACCTGGCCAGGATCCCTGTTCTGTTCGTCCCGGAGGTCCGCCACCTGAGCCGCCGGCTGCCCGAGCCGGTAGCCGGGCCGACCGCTGGCCCGGCGAGCACGATCGAGCGCCCGGCATGAGCCTGCCCGCCTGCCCGCCGGTTTGCGCCCGGGCGCACGCGAGCGCAGACTGCCCGCCTTTACAGCAGATGAACGACGCTCCGTGGCGCCGGCTAACGGCCGGACCGGCTGGCCTGCACGCTGCTGATGAAGGACCGCCACTCGGGGACAGTGAAGGTCAGCATGGGCCCGTCCCGGTGCTTGGAGTCCCGCACGGCCACGATTCCCGGCAGGTTCCTGGCGACTTCGACGCACTGGCCACCGTTGCTGCCGCTCCGGCTGCTCTTCTGCCATACGGCGCGGGACAGGTCGATGCCCTGAATGGTCATCCCGCACCTCCTTCTGCTGAATCGTCACGCGAATTCGGCCGCCAGCCGCGCGATGAGGTCGATCGACTGACCGGTGCCGAGTGCATCAGCGCGCAGGTGGTCAAAGACCACTGTATAGCGCCGTACCTCGTCCGGACTCTCCAGGAAGAGGCTGCCGGTGAGGTGTTCGAGGTACACGACGGTCGGATCGGCGATGTCAGGGAAATCGAGGATCGTGAACGGACTGATCGGGTGAACGTGCGACGCGGTCGTGAACGGCAGGACCTGCAGGGTGACGCCGGACCGCTCGGCGACGTCCATGAGGCGGCGGAGTTGAGCGCGCATTACGGCTGAGCCGCCGACCTGGACGTGCAGGACGCCCTCACCGAGCACGACCCACTGGTCGGGCGGATTGGCCTGGCCGAGGATGGCCTGGCGCTCCATCCGCAGCGCGACCTGACGGTCGATGTCCTCGGTGCTGCCCGCGTTGGGCGCGGCGCGGAGCACGGCGCGGGCGTAATCCTCGGTCTGCAGTAAGCCGGGGATGACCAGGGGCTGGAAGTCACGCAGCCGGACCGCCTCGGCCTCCAGCCCGATGTAGGCCTCGAACCAGTTCGGCAGCACCTGGCCGTAGGTGTGCCACCAGCCCTTGCGGCGGGCTTCGCGAGCCAGCTGGACGAGCGCCTCGGCTTCGGCGCCGGCGACGCCGTAGACCTCCAGCAGCTCGCGCACGTCGCCGGGCTTGATGCTGATCTTGCCGGTCTCCATGCGGCTGATGCGGGTGCCGGAGCATTCCAGCCGCTCGCCAACCTCCTCGCAGGTGAGATTCGCCTGCTCACGGATGTGGCGTAACTCGATGCCGAGTCGCTTCCGCCGGACGGTGGGGCTGGGGCTAGCCATCGCGTCTCCGGTTTCTCGATCATGCCGACAGGTCTTCGGTCAGCAATCTACGCATCATACGTCAATGCACCTTGCGCAATCGTATGAACTGATGCATGCTTAACGCAAGATCCTGACTTGCACAATACGCGCGAGCATCGGAGGCCGACCGTCATTCGAACCGGCCGAGGGGCTCGCGGCCTCTCCAGGCGGTGAGCACGATGCCCGGCACCAACCGGCGGACGACCTCGCGAGCAAAGAACCTTATCCCTCAGCCAACCCGGCTGGGGATCACGCCCAGCCGGGAGTTAGATCCGGCGCGAAGCACGGCCATGTCCTCCGAATGGCCGCTTCAGTCGTACCTCGAACTGGCGGCCCTGCCAGGCGCGGTGCCATGTGCCCGACTGCACGCCCGGCAGATCCTCTGGGAGTGGGGCCAGGCCGCCCTGGCCGAGGCGGCCGAGTTGCTGGTCTCCGAGCTCATCACCAACGCCGTGCAGGCATCGTCCGACGCCGCGGCCGGCCAGCCCGGCGCGGTCAGCCCAGACCGCGTGCCGACAGTGCGGTTCTGGCTGGCAGCCGACCGTCAACAGGTACTGATCCAGGTCTGGGACGGCTGCCGCCGGGAGCCGCAGCTGCAGGACCCGGCACCGGAGGCCGAGAGCGGAAGGGGACTACTGCTCGTCGAGGCCCTCAGTACCCGGTGGGGGTCCCAGGTGCTGAACGGCCGGGCAGGCAAGGTCGTGTGGGCGCTGGTTTCCCGTGCTGGCTAGCCGGTAGCCAGATCCTCGGGCTTCAGCGGCATCAGCACGCAGAACTCGTTGCCGTCCGGGTCAGCCATGACCACCCAGCTAACCCCTGAACCCTGGCCGACGTCAGCTCGATGGGCACCGAGCTGCTCAAGCCGTGCCACTTCCGCGGCCTGGTCCGCGGGCCGCAGGTCAAGGTGGAGGCGATTCTTACCCGCCTTCCCCTCAGGGACTCGCAGGAACAGCAGATCCGGCACGATCCCGTCCTCGGGACTGCCTTCCGGCGGCTCCAGCACGATCTCATCGCCGCGTTCAAAGGTACGGCGCCACCCCAGCGCCGACTGCCAGAACGCCGCCAGCCCAGCCGGATCGGCCGTATCGATGCACAAGCACTGGATTCGAAGCGTCATGCGCTGACTCTCCGGCCCCTGCTGCGGTTCTGTCCATCCGTTTTCCGCGGAAGATCACGACGACGGGCGGGCTGATAGTCCAGTGCAGCTGCGGAGGCTGGCGTAGCTCCGGGCCGCGCGCCTGGCCCGGGCGCCGTGCAGCGGGACGGGCTGGCCGGTAGCGGAGACCACGGCAGGGAGGAACGAGGCTATGAGCGGCCGGCCATGGGGACGGAGGGTGAGCTTCAGGACGCCGGTCGCGGTGCCGTAGGAGCGTTCCCACCACAGGAAGTTGCCCATGCCGTAGGCGACGAACGTGTGGTGCAGCCAGCCGGAGCCCTGCAGCGTGTGAGCATGCGCGCCGATGATGATGCTGGCGCCGGCCCGGGCCAGCCTCGGCGCCAGGGCACGCTGGTTCACGTCCGGGCACGCCTGCCCCTCGGTGCCCCAGTGCATGAAGACGATCACGACATCGGCGTGCTTCCTCACGGCCCGCACCGCGGCGAGCGTGCGGCGGGTATTGATCGAGTTCGCCTCACCGGGCCGGTGACGGGTGGCGACCCAGGAGGAGGCCAGCTCGGTGACCTGGGATACCCCGATGATCGCGATCCTGGTGCCCTTGATCGTGGTGATGTAGGGCGCCCAGGCGGCGCGGGCGTTCATGCCGATGCCCACGTACGGGAAGCGGGCCGCCTTCGCCGCGGCGAGCGTGTTCCGGAGGCCCGTCTGACCGTAATCAAGGACGTGGTTGTTCGCCATCGTGACCAGGTCGATCCCGGCGGCGCGGATCGCGCTGAATGCCTTCCCGGTAGTCCGGAAGTGGAACTGCTTGGGCTGCGGGGTGCCGCGGGAGGTGACGGCGGTCTCCAGGTTCACCGCGGTGAAGTCGGCGGAGCCGAGCACCGGGGAGACCGGGCCGAAGGCACTGGCCGGGTGCCGGAGCAGCTTCCTGGTGCGGCGGGCGAAATTGACGTCCCCGGCGAAAGCCAGGGTGATATCCGGCGAGACGGCGCCGGTTCGTGGCTGCGCGACATGGCTGGCGCCCACGCCGATCGGCGAGCGCGCGGCGGAGGGATGCGATGGCGCTGTGGTGGCCGCGCACCCGGCTAGGGCCGTGACCAGGGCGAGGATCGCCAGCGGTGGCCGTAACAGCACCAGCACAGGCTACGCCCGCCGGTGCCGCGAGGCTGGCAGCGTAGCCTCCGTTAAAAATGATCTTTGATCTGGCCTGGCGCAGGCGCGATCGCGCGGCGCGGCGATCTGCGCCGCTGGGTGCCAGACCGTTACCGGCGATCAGCCCCGGTTATCACAAAATATCTGCCGGCAGGGAAAGACAGCAACGACCGTATTGCCGCCGTCAGTGGCGGTAGTTGCGGTGCGCCCCATATTCGGCCAGTATGCGAACACGCGTTTTCCCAGCGATCGGCCGGCTAACTTGCGATACCGGCCGGGCTTGGACAGAGGCGGGGGCCATGTATTTGTTCGAATGCGAGGCAACATTCGAGGCCGAGCCGACTGCGGTCTGGAAGGTGTGGACCGACGTGGACCGCTGGCCTGAGTGGGATGTCAGCAAGGAGATCGCGCGGCTGGACGGCCCGTTCGAGATCGGCGCGTCCGGCTGGGCCAAGCAGCGCGGCAACCTTGGCGGCTCGTTCACCATCACCGAGGTGGATGCCGGACGGCGCTGGGTGACCGAGTGCCCGGTGCCGCTGGGCAAGGTGATCTTCGACCACTTGCTCGAGCCGGTCGCCGGTGGACGCGTCCGGGTGGTCAAGAGGGTTGAGGTGCAGGGCGGATTCGGGCCCCTGCTCCGGCTGTTCGCGCCCAAGATGCGCCGCGATATCACCGAGTCCCTGGCCGCCCTGGGACGACGGCTCGCCCATAGCGCACGGCCTTGATGCGCCTGCCCGGACCGGATCATTGCACCTTGTCGTACTGGGATGCCTGGAGCTTGTACAACTCGGCGTACTGGCCGCCGAGCGCCATCAGCTCGGCGTGCCGGCCGCCGAGGCCATCAGCTCGGCGTGCCGGCCTTGCTCGATGACGCGGCCATCGCGCAGGACGTAGATCCGGTCGGCGTGCCGGACGCTGGCCAGCCGGTGGGTGATGATCAGTATGCTGCGGCCCTCGGGACGCTGGAACAGAACGAGAAGTCCTGGTACATGCTCCTGTTCCAGTTCGCCGGAATTGCCGAGCAGTGGCTCACCGACAATAACTGGGCCAACTTCCGGTCCTGGGCCCGTCACCCTGACGCCGAGGCCGTCATCGCCGAACTGCAGGCCACGAAGTCCCTGACGCCCGGCCTCAACTGGTACCGGGCCAACGTGCCGCCCGAATCCTGGGTCGCGCTTCCCCTGACATTGCCGGCCATACAGCGCCGACCATGGGGATATGGAGCCCCGGCGACATTGCCCTGACCGAGACCCAGATGACCGATTCGGCCGAGAACGTGGCCGGCCCCTGGCGCTACGAGCGGCTCGACGGCCCCGGCCACTGGATGCAGCTGGAGGCTCCCGGCACGATCAGCCAGCTGCTGCTGGACTTCCTCCCCGCGTAGCCGGCGCGCTACCGGAGCCGTCAAACAGACGAAGATCATTTTTAACGGAGGCTACGTGGCCGGCCCGCGCCACTCGCCAGGACCAGCGCGGACGGCGGCCGGACCCGGGTTAGCGGGCCAGCGCGCCCATCGGGTCCCAGGCGGGCAGGACGATCGGCTCGGCACCGAGAGCCTGCTGGAGTTCTGCCGGGAGCGCGCTGCGCCGGGCGGCGATCTCGAAGACGTACTCGTCGAACCATGAGTCGTTCATGGTGTAGAAGCCGTCCTTGCCGCTGTCCGCGCCCCAGCTGTTCTCCACCCGCCACCTGCGGGGGGCATCACCGGCGAGGTCCACTCCGGTGAAGAGCATCGCGTGGGTCATCTGGGTCTCGTGGTAGGCCAGCGGCTGCTGCTGGACGGCCGCATCCCGGCCGCCAACGTGTGGGGCGCCCAGTACTACCTGCTGGAGCAGCGGGGATTCCGCAAGCTCGTGGACACGACCTTCGTAATGGGCTTCCTCGTCTCGCCGGACGCATCGCGGGAGGATGTGGACCGGTACTTCCGCGGGCTACTGCGGGCCCAGCAGGAGATCGACCTGGAGCCCGAGCGGTACAAGCGCTTCTGGCTCCGGGAGATGCCGCCGGACCTGCAGGACCTGGCCGACGTGCGCCGGTTCGGGACGGGCGAGCGGATCGTCCCGCAGCCGTATACCAGGGAAATGTACGACCGGACCTACCGCTGGATGCAGAACTGGGATCTCGTCGATGCCGCCGCACCCGGCGGCGGCCGTTACGAAGAGGCCGTGCTCGCTTAGCCGCCGCGACCACGACCAGGACCAAGTGAGCGTGCACGGCCCGGCGGGCTGATGGCGATCGCCCGCACCTGGCTGGCAGTATCAGAGACCGTGCGGCGCGTTGTCATCATGGGCTGCGGCGGGGACCGGGCACGTCCTCGACATCGACCACCGCGCCGACATCTACCACCGCTCCTAGAACGGGCGAGCCCTGCGTGACGGCGCCGGTGCCCGCGCGCTGCGGATCTTCGCGGCGGGCGGGTGCTGTGGTGGACTGGGCGGGTGAACGGGAGCGTGGCCGCCGCGGCGGCGGTCGGGCTGGCGGTGGAGCTGGTGCGCACCGACAGCATCAACCCCGGGCTGGTGCCGGGGGCCGCGGGCGAGGCCGCGGTCGCCGGGCTGCTCGCGCGGCGGCTGGAGCGGAGCGGGTTCGCCGTGGACCTGGTGCCCGCCGCGGGCGCGCCCGGCCGGCCGAGCGTGGTCGCCCGGCACGCCGGCACCGGCGGGGGGCGCAGCCTGCTGCTGAACGGGCACCTGGACACGGTGGGCGTGGCCGGGATGACGCATCCGTTCGCCGGCCGGGTCACTGGCGGCCGGGTCCGCGGCCGGCTGCTGGGGCGGGGCGCGTGCGACATGAAGGCCGGGGTCGCCGCGATGGTCGCGGCCGCGGAGGCAGCCGCCGCGGCGGGGACGCCGGGCGACGTCGTGCTGGCGCTTGTCGCCGACGAGGAGAATGCCAGCGTCGGGACCGAGGCCGTGCTGGAATTCCTCGGCGGCCGGCTGCCGGACGCCTGCCTGGTCGGCGAGCCGACATGGCTCGACCTGGCGGTCGCGCACCGGGGCTACGCGGTCATCCAGGTCGCGTTCACCGGGCAGACGGCACACTCCTCGCAGGCCGCGCTCGGCGTCAACGCGGTCTCGCACCTGGGCCGGATGATCGCCGTCGTGGAGGAGCGGGATGCCGTGCTGGCCGCGGGGCCGGGCCATCCGGTCGCGGGCACGGGGTCGATGATGACGACTGTCGCCGGCGGCGGGACGTCCCCGTTCGTGCTGGCGGACTCGGCATTCGCGGTGGTCGAGCGGCGTACCGTGCCGGGTGAGGCTTCGGCTGGCGGGCTGGCCGAGGTCGAGGCGATCCTGTCCGCGATGCGCGGCGGCGATCCGTCGGTGCAGGCGGAGGCGTCATTGCTGCTGTCGCGGGAGGCGTGGGAGTTCGATCCGGGATCTGCCGCGGGGACTGCGCTATCCGGGATGCTGGCCGAGGCGCTGGGCGCGCGCCTGGGACGCGTTCCCCGGCCGGTTGGGGCGCCGTACTGGATGGAATCAGCGCTGTGGCAGGCCGCCGGTGTCCCGACCGTGGTGTGCGGGCCGGCCGGCGGCGGGATGCACGCCGAGGATGAATGGGTCGACCTAGCACAGGTCCGCGCCTACGCCGGCGCGCTGGTGGATACCATCCGCGCGTTCTGCGGCCATCCGGCCGAGGCCGGATGACTAGCTGTTGACCATCACCTTACGGACGAAGGCTTGAGGATCTTCGATCCGGCGCATCCGCCAGGCCCGCAAAGACCGGGCGAGGGCAGTCTGGACGAGGTCCTCGGCGGCGGCGGGACTGCCGGTCAGCAGATGGCCGAACCGCAGCAGCCGCGGCAGCGCGCCGGCGACGAACTCCGCGAACTCGTCCTCGCTAGCCAACGACGGCAGCACACCTCCCGAGGCGATGCAGGCACGTCCCGCTGTTCAGCACGGCCGATGCCGCCTGCCTGGCGACGGCCGGCGCGGTCCGCCTTGTGCGCCTGACACTCCCTCTGACCCACGGCGGGCCGCGCAGGTTGTCAGATAGCCGGGGAAATCGAAACCATCGTGGCGGGCCGGCTCGGCTCCGTGTCCTGCGGATCACGCGGAAGCCTGGCCAGGAGGCCGAGGTCAGCCGGTGAATGGCTCCAGCAGGTGGCTGAAGTCCCAGGTGTTCTGCACGATGCCGGAGCACGAGTTGCTGTCCCTGGTGCCAGGGCAGCCGCCGTTGTCGCGTTGTATCGCCCAGATTGACAGGAAGTTCAGGCTGTTGGCCTGCGCGAAGCTCAGCATGGTCTGGGCATCGGTCAGGTAAGTCACCTCGGTCTTCTTCGGGTAATCGTCGATGCCGGGGAGCATGGTCATGCCCTCCATGGCCCAGAGCTGCGCCGAGGTAGCGGACGGGTAGATGCTCGCCAGCTGGCTGTGCACGTTCTGCGCCGCGCTGACCGCTGCGGCACCCATGTTCACCGTGCCCTCGCCGGACAGGTAGTAGTCGAACACCATGATGTTGACGGAGTCGACGCGGGTGCCGTTGGCGATCGCGTTCTGCAGCACGGCGAGGCCGTTCGGGTCCAGGCCGTAGGGCTCTACCGGCAGCGTGTACTGGATCTGCAGGGTCCGGCCCTGGCTGGCCGCCCAGGCCTCGACCATCGTGAGCGCCTTGTTGCGCCGGTCGATGCCTGCGGTGTTGTTCAGCGACTTGGCCTCAACGTCCATGTCCAGCCGGGTGACGTTGTAAGTCGTGATCACCGACTCGTAGGCCGCGACTAGCTGGCTCACGTCTTTGCACGAGTCAGCGATCTCGGTGCCGCCCTGGTCGGCGCTGAACCCGCGGCGGCCGCGTCCTAGGGCACTGGCGCGGCGATGTCGATCTTGGTCATGTTCCAGCCGGATACGCTGATCACCGGCGTTGCGCCCTGCAGGTCAGCCGAGTTGTAGCTGACGGTCAGCGTCTCGGACTCACCCGGCCAGAGCGTGACGTCGTTGCCTGACCAGATCGAGGATTGCAGCTCGTTGTCCCCGGGCAGCTCCTGCCCGCCGGCCGTCCCGCGCCGGACGTCGGCCCGCAGGAAGAACCCGACCGTCGGTGCGGCCGACGTGTTGGTGATCGTCACCGTGGTGGCCAGGTCGGCGCCGGCCGGGCCGGCCTGGTGCGTGGTCGCGGCCGTCGCGGAGACCGTGGCCTGCGGCAGCGTCTGCAGCTGCTGCAGGTTGGCGTACTGGGAGAGGATGCCCTGCGGCTGGCCCAGCGTCTTCGTCCAGTTCGTGACGTCCGGCTGGGTGGACTGCCAGTACACGTTGCGGTCCACGATCGTGCCGTTTTGACGGAGCAGCAACTCGACGAAGTAGGCGGTGGCTGGGGTGGGCGGGGTAGTGGCGGCAGGCACCTTCGGCGTCAGGACGCCATTGGCGACCTGCTGGCTGGCCAGGGTGAGGCTGCTGGCCGTCTGGTCGTCGAGCAGGGTTCCCGCCACGTTGTACACCCTGGCCTCCACCGACAGGCCTGACTGGCTGGCGCGGCCGAGGTTGTCGAGCGTGACGGTGCCGTTGTCCTGCGCATAGATCGCGTGCAGCGACTCGTTGGCTTTCTGCGCTCCGAAGTAGCTGCCGGCCTGGTCGCCGTCGTTGTTGTACAGGGTCCACAGCAGGCTCGGCCAGCCCTTGTTCAGCTGCCAGTAAATCGTGCCGGTGGACGGCACCGGCGTGTTGCTGGCGTGGTCGATGAACGCCTCGAACTGCGCCCGGGTGTTCTCGTAGTTCTGCACCTGGGCCTCTTGGACGTACTGGTTCAGGCCCGACCACGCACCATACCGGTTAGTGAGCGCGGTATCGAAGTTGAATAGCGTGCCGAAGTTGTAGCCGCTGTGCTGTTTTCCCTCATAGTTGGTGTGGTACTGGTTGAAGCTCGGCTTCTGCCACAGATTCGCCTGGTCCGTGGCGGACATGAACCGGTTGATGGAGTCGAGGGTGGGGACGGTGTCCCCGGCGCTCTGCTCGCTGTCGTAGCCCCACGAGCCGCCGGCGTTGGTCTCGTCGCCCCCGGCGAAATGCGTGGTGTCGTACCAGTAATTGGGCGGGACCCAGTCGTAGGGACCCTCCTTCTCGCCGGCCGGCCCGAGCTGCGCGCTGCTCTTGTACTCGGCGGAAGCGATCAGCGGGTCCTGGAAGTCGGCCTGCGAGAAGCCCGCCAGGGACACCGATTCCTGCTGCGCGGTCGGTGCGTTGTCACTCCACTGGAAGCTGAACACGCTCGGGTGGTTGCGCAGGTTCTGCCCGATGGTCAGCGCCGACAGCTGCAGGATCGCGAGCTGGGCAGAGGTCAGCGTGCCCGAAACCTCCCATGCGTCGCAGCACTGGTATCCAGCGTTGACCAGGATCCCGGCCTGGTCCATCTGCTCGAAGAAGTCCTCGGGCATGATGTGGCCCTCCAGCCGGATCGCGTTGATGCCCATGCTCTTCATCAGCGCGATCTGCTTGGCGGTATCGGCCGCGGAATAGTGCAGGAACAGGTTCGGGTCGAAGCCGCCGCCGCGGATGACGATCGGCACTCCGTTGATCTTGAACGTGCGGACGCCGCTCGGCGCCCCCGCCGACGTCCCGGCCGTCAGCGCGGACGTGACGTTCCGGATCCCGAACGTCTCGCTGGTGGAGTTGAGCACCACGCTGTTCTGGGACACCGACGTGGTCAGCGTGTACAGCGGCTGCGCCCCCAGCTGGTACGGCCACCAGACCTGCGGGCTGGCGATCGTCAGGGCGGGGAACTGGGCCGGCGTGAACGACACCGTCTGAGTCGTGCTCGCCGGGACGGTGACCTGCTGGCTCACCGTGATCGGCGTGCCGGTGCCCGGCGGCGTGATGGTGGCCGCGACCAGGCCGGCCTGAGCCGAACTTGTGGTGTTGGTGATGTCGCTGCTGACCGTCAGTGCCGAGCTGCTCAGGTCGGCCGCGTTGGTCTGCAGCACGTGGGCGTTGCTGTCCGTCAGGGGGCCGCCGACCTGAAGCTGGACGGGGAACTGGATGCCGGTGTTGTTGTCCGGCGGGATCTGCGTCCAGTCCACGTTGTCCAGCGTGAACATCGTGGTCGGGTCGTTCGGGTTGACCTCGATCGCGAGCGAGTTCGTGCCCGGCAGCAGCTGTCCGGTGACGTCAAACGTGAAGCGGGTGTAAGCGCCGGTGACGGTCGACGAGGTAGCGACCTGATGGCCGTTGAGCCAGACGTTGGCCGAGCCAATCACCCCGTTGACGATCAGCTTGGCGTCCTGCCCGGCCTGCAGATTGGGGGTGAAGTCCGCCCGCCACCACCACGGCACGGCGAATTGCTTGATCCGGTCCGGGCCGATCCTGGTCATCTGGCCGTAGCAGGTTTGCATGTTGGTGGAGAAGAAGATGTTCGGGCACTGGCCGTTCTGCTGCAGTGCCTCAAGCTCGGTCCCTGGCGCCCCGGCGTCATCGTTAGTGACCGACAGCCAGCCGCTGGTGCTGAAGCCGGGTGTGGAGATCTGCTGCCCGGTCTGCGTGGCGGTCGCGCTGCTCAGCACCTTCCAGCCGCCGGAACCCAGGTTCGACAGGTTGCTCGCGCCGGTATCAGACGGCGCGGCCGCATGGATGCCGCCCACCGCAGGCCGGGCGGCAGCAGGACTCGGCTTACCGGCGCGCGGCGCGGCCTGCGCGCCAGATGCGGCGGCGACAACTGAGGCGACTGCCAGCGCCGTGGCAGCCCAGAAGGCGATACGCGGACGAATGACAAGGCTCATGGCTGGCAACTCCTACCTGCGGCCGGCTGGCCGCGATGCTCGCTGCCCCCATATATCAATTAGTTCGTATACTTTCCAAACAAACCTGTCAAGCATGCCCGGTCAGGCAACGCAGGCGGCTATACAGGCGGCGGCTGTGCGACGCCCGCCCAAGCCGCGGGGACCGGCCGGGCAGCCTCGTTAAAATGATCTTCATTGCGGTCTGGCTCGTTCGTCAGCCGCGCGAAGCCCGCCCGCCGCGCTGCCCCGCTACTACGATGAGCCGGTGTCCCTGCGCGCGATCGACTTCCACGTGCACCTGCCGACGCCGGACTGGCTGGACGGCAGCATGGACGGCTACCTGGCGGCGGCCGAGGCATACTTCCGGTCGCCGGTGCAGCGGCAGTCGCTGGACGAGCTGGCCGCCAGGTACCGCAAGCTCGGGGTGAAGGCGGTCCTGCTGGCCTGGGACGCCGAGACGGCGACCGGCCGGCCCCGGGTGCCGAACGAGACGGTCGCCGCCGCCTGCCGGGCTCATCCTGATGCCTTCACCGGCCTGGGCTCGGTTGACCCGCACAAGGGCGAGGCCGCCGTCGCCGAGGTGGCCAGCATCGCCGCCCTGGGGCTGCGCGGGGTGAAGTTCCACCCGTCGCTGCAGGCGTTCTCCCCCGATGATCCCGCCTGCTGGCCGGTCTACGCCGCCTGCGAGCAGCATGGCCTGCTCGCCTTGTTCCACACGGGGACGAGCGGGATCGGCGCCCGCCAGCCCGGCGGGCAGGGCATCCGGATCGACTTCGCCCACCCGCTCAAGCTCGATCCGGTCGCCGCGGCATTTCCCGGGCTGACCGTGGTGGCCGCCCATTTCGGCTGGCCCTGGCATGCTGACCTGGCCGCCGTCGCGCTGCATAAGACCAACGTGTACATCGACATTTCCGGCTGGTCACCGCGGCGGATCCCGCCAGAGGTGATCCGCGAGCTGCGCGGGCGGCTGTCCGGGCAGTTCCTGTGGGGCAGTGACTATCCGTTCTTCACGCCCGAGCGCTGCCTGGCCGAGGTCGACGGCCTCGGGCTGCCGGTCGATGTCCTGGACCAGGTGCTGCGCGGCAACGCCGCCAGGATCCTCGGGCTCACCTGACCGGCCACTGTGCTGCCGTGCAGGTCAGCGGGCACGTCAGGCCAAACCAAGATCATTTTTAACGAAGGCTACTTGGCCAGTGCCGCGGCAATGGCGGGTTGTCCGTCGTGGCGGCCAGCACGCGCGGGGAGCCTACGGGATGAGCGCGATCTTGCCGGGTGTGTGGCCGGTCATGCTCGCGCGGTGGGCGGCCGCGGCATCGGTGAGCGGGAAGGTCTGGGCGACGAACACCCGCAGCGTCCCGTCCTGCGCGAGCCGCGCCAGTTCCCGGCGGGCGGCGGCGCGGATCTCGGTGCCCGGGTCCGCGCCCGGTCCCCCGCCGAGAACCTTGATGCCGGCCTGCGGCCCGCGCGCGAACGCCGCGATCGTGGCAATGCGCCCCCGGTCGGTGACGAGCGCGAGCGAGACGTCGATTGCCTCGTCGGTGCCGACCAGATCGAGCGCCGCGCCGACGCCGGCCGGCGCCGCGGCGCGGACCCGCTCGGCCAGCCCGTCGCCGTAGGCGACCGGAATGGCACCGAGCCCGCGCAGGAAGTCATGCCGGGCCGGGCTGCCGGTCGCCACGACCGTCGCCCCGCGGGCGGTAGCGAGCTGCACAGCCATCAGGCCGACGCCGCCCGCCGCCCCGTGGATCAGCACCGTGTCGCCCGCGCCGACGCCCGTCGCCGCGAGCGCGTGCCAGGCGGCCGCGCCGGTCACCATCAGCCCGGCGGCCTGCGGCCAGTCCAGCGCGGACGGCTTCGGGACCAGCGCGTGAGCCGGGACCACGAGCTCGGCCGCGTAGGCGCCGGACACCCGGAACGCGATCACCTCATCGCCGGGCACAACCGGCCCGGCCGGGCCCACGGCACCGGGTCCCGCCGCCGTCACCACCCCCGCCGCCTCAGAGCCAAGCCGGATCGGCAGCCGCGCCGGATCGGCGCCCATCGCCCCGCTGTAGGTCCTCCAGTCGATCGGGTTCACGCCCGCGGCCCGTACCTCGATGCGCGCCTCGCCGGGCCCGGGGGCTGCTGTCTGCTGGTCAGTAACCGACAGCACCTCAGGACCGCCGAAGGCGGTAGCGACAACCACAGCTGGCATGCCAGCCGCAACGCTAGCGCGGGCACCGCTCATTCCCCGCACGATCGCGGCGGCCCCGGCTCCGGCGGACGGCAGCCTGCCGCAGGCTACCCGCCTGCCCGGGACTTCGGGCGAGGCGCCCTTTGCCCCGCTAGGAAATGGTAGTTCCGCAATTATCCTTGCCTATCCGGCCAAGCTGAGTGCGATTGCATGCCATTTGTTTGAACCGGCTTATTCTGCGCCCTATGATGTTATGCTTCTGGTCAGGCCTGCGGATGGGACTTGATGGCAGGCGTTGTGTGATCTGTCCATATTCAGCTCTTTAGCGCATATTGCTTTATTTGTACGACATCGGGCGGGCCAAGGGATATGAACGCGCAGCGGACGCGGGTGCAATGGAATTTTGTCATTGCTCAGGCCTGCCCGCGCGAATCAGGCGGTAATTGGCCCAGATGGAAATAGCACTGATGACGGAAGGTACCTATCCGTACGGGTTCGGCGGGGTGAGCGTATGGTGCGATCAGCTCATCCGCGGGATGCCTGGCTACGACTTCCACCTGGTCTGCCTGGTGGCGACGCAGGCCGAGCCCGCTGTATGGTCATTGCCCGGCAACGTCGTCTCCATGGTCAAGGTGCCGCTCTGGGGCCCGCCGCCGGCCGGGCCTGCCGCCGGCAGCCGGGGCGGGCTGCCGGGCCGCCTGCTGCGCCAGCTGATCGACACCTTGCTCGACTCCTCGGCGGACGCCCAGTGCCGCTTCGGCCATGTGCTGCGCGAGCTGTTCGAGTACTCCTCCCGGCACGGGAATCTCAGCGCCGGGCTGGCCAGCGACAAGGCGGTGCGGCTGCTGAGCGACGCCTGGCAGGCCCGCTGGCCGGAATCCGCGAACCCGGCGCCGACGCTGCACGACGCGGTGACCGCCATGCAGCTGCTTGACCACTCGCTCCGCCCGCTGTCCTTCCCGCCGGTGCGGGCGGACGTCGGGCACGCCGTGACCAACGGGCTTGGCCTGCTGCCCGCGCTCACCGCGAAGTGGCGGCACGGGATGCCGGTGCTCGTCACCGAGCACGGCGTATACCTGCGCGAGCAGTACTTGCAGTACCGCAAGAGCCCGTACCGGTGGCCGGTCAAGGCGCTGTACCTGGGGTTCATGCGGCACCTCTGCGCGGTCGGCTACCGAGAGGCGGAGACGATCACTCCCGGCAACGTCTACAACCGGCGCTGGGAGGAACGGCTCGGCGCGGAACCCTCGCACATCCGTACCGTGTACAACGGCGTGGACCCCGCCTATTTTCCCGCCTTCACCAGCGAGCCCGGGGCTCCCACGATCTCGTGGGTCGGCCGCATTGACCCGATCAAGGACCTGGAAACGCTGCTGCGCGCATTCTCCCTGGTGCACCAGGACATGCCCGAGGCAAGGCTGCGGCTGTTCGGATCGCCGCCCACGGGCAGGGAACCCTATCTGCACAGCTGCCAGGCTCTCGCGGCCGACCTCGGAATCGGCAAGGTGGTGACGTTCGAGGGCCGGGTCGAGAACATCCGCGACGCCTACGACGCCGGCCGCATCGTGGTGCTCTCCAGCGTCTCCGAGGGATTCCCTTACAGCCTGATCGAGGCAATGACGTGCGGCCGGGCTTGCGTTGCCACCGATGCCGGCGGGGTCACCGAGGCCGTCGGTGACACCGGCCTTGTGGTGCCGTCGCGCAGCCCTGAGCTGATGGCGCGGGCCTGCCTCACCTTGCTGCGGGACGCGGGGCTGCGGCACCGCCTCGGGGCCGCGGCCCGTGTCCGCGCGCTGGAGCTCTTCACCGTAGACGGGGCGATCAACACCTTCGACGAGATCTACAGCTTCCTCGGCTCCGGCCACTCGCGGCGGCCAGGGCAGCATCCTCCGCTCCGGTGACCGCCGTCAGGCCGCCAGCGGCTAAGACCGCCGTCAGGCACAGCGCCAGCTTCGCCGTTCCCCAGCACCTGCGTCCGGTCACAGCACGCCCCGCCCATCCCCGAGATCGGCCTCCGCAGCCGCGGCACGACCACGCCGGCCCAAACGAATATGCGGCCAAAGCGGACGTAAAATCCATCCACTTCCGCTCCTGACATCAGATGTGACGCCCAAGAATGCGAGCCAGATTACGACATCTCAGAAAGAAATTCTGCCGAGTTCACCGCCTTGCCATTTTGCTGCGGTATAGGCGCATGGCCAGGGCACCGCCGGAGAGAATGTCACCGGGAATTGATACGTATTTAAGCGCTGATACCCATGTTGATAACGCTATTTCCGCTGGTTTCAGCATTGCTTCGGAGTTAGCATGCTGGGAGACAGGCAGGAACGAGGAGAGAGGCGGCGCAGGCATATGGCGGACCAGATTCCGGTCGTCGACCTGGCGGCTGCGCTCGGCGGCCGCGCACCAGACGGGCTGCTCGAGGCGGTCCGGGAGGCGGCCGAACAGGTTGGCGTCATCCAGGTGATCAATCACGGGGTGCCGGCGGACCTGCTCGCTGACTACGGCCGGCGGATCGGGCGCTTGCTTGGCCAGCCCAGGGCGGAAAAGGCCAGGCTGGCCAGCCCGGGCGGGCATCCTTACCGCGGCTGGCGGCAGTGGCCGGACGACTTCGGCCGGCTTGAGCTTGAGCGGTACAACGTGGCTCAGTTCGATACGCCGGGGGACGCGCTCGCGGCCGGCGTCCCCGCCGAGTACGCCGGTCTCTTCGGGCACCCGAACGTGTGGCCGGCCGACGACCCGGGGCTGCGCGGCTCGGCCTTTCGCTACATCGACGCCGCGCGCGAGCTGGCCGGGCGCGTGCTCGCGCTGTACGCCAGGGCGCTAGGTGCCGCCGACGGATCCTTCCCGCTCGGGGCGCTCCCCCATGTGCGGCTCACCACGAACGATTACCCCGCCTGGTCCTACCCCGACACCGGCAACGACGAGGACAAGCTGCTGCTGCTCGAGCACGCGGACGACTCGGCGCTGACCGTGCTGCACCAGGAAGGCGGCTACCAGGGACTGCAGGCCCAGCTGCCGGACGGGAGCTGGCTCCCGGTGCCGATCCTGCCTGGCGCCCTGCAGGTGTTCTCCGGGGAGCTGCTGACGCGCTGGACCGGCGGGCGGCTGCAGCCCGGACGGCACCGGGTAGTCGGTGGCGGCACGATGACCCGGCGGTCAACGGCCGTCTTCTGCTACCCGAGCCTGGAGACGGTCGTGGAGCCGATTGCGCCGTTCGCGGGACCGGACGCCGGCGACTACCAGCCGGTCCTGGTCTGGGACCACGTCCGGCGCCGGGTCGAGGACTACCTGGCTGACTACGGCCGGCCCGAGCAGATAGCCGCCTGGCGCGAGGGCAAGCCTTACGTTGCTGGCCTGTCGGAGACCTCGGCCGACCGGTGACCGATCCGCGGGAAGGGAGCGACCGATGACCGATCCGGCCGGTCCTGGCGGTCCGATGCTGTCGGTCCGCGGCGAGGCCGGGCAGGTCGTCGTGCCCGACTACGTCATCCTGGCCGGAGCGATCGAGTTCTCCCGAGAGTCCAAGGCGGAGGCGGTGCGCGCCGCCCGCCTCCGGCCTGGACCGCCTTACCGCCGGCCTCACCGCGCTGGGCGCGGTGGCGCTTGATGTGGAAACGGAGCGCCATCCGCTGACCTGGTCGGCGCAGGCCGCGACGACGCACGTGGAACGCGCTCACAATGAGCAGACCGGGCGCTACGAACCGACGGGACGGGTGAGCGCAACAGTGGCGGTGGTGATCACCGTCCGCGCCTTTGACCGGCTGACCACGCTTGGAGCCGCCCTCGCCACCCATGAGGCCCTCAGCGTGAACGAGGTCTCCTGGCACGTCGACTGGGACAACCCCGGCTGGCCGCAGGTACGCGCGGCCGCCATCCGGGCCGCCATCCGCAAGGGCCGCGACTACGCGGCCGCGCTCGGCGGCTCGCTGCACGGCGTGGAGCACATCGCCGACGCCGGGCTGCTCGGCGGCAGCGGCGACGGCGCCATAGCGTTCCGGTCCACCAGCGCCAGGATGGCGCTACCGCCCGCGGCGATAGCGGCGAGCCGGACGCGCCATCCCTGGACCCGGTCCCGCAGGAGCTGTCCGCCACCATCGAAGCCCGTTTCACCGCCACGGGCGTTTCGCTGCCTGCGCCGGATACCCCGGCCAGCCGCTGAACCGGCGGCCACCCGGGCGGCTAAGCGACCTGCCGCTGGGCGGCGTCGCAGGGCTCCTTGCTGATGAGGGAATGGGCCTGGTTGATGCGGGAATGTCATACCAGGGGCGGACGGGGCTACTGTCACGACTGACGGCAGCTCTGGTCGAGCGGGCCGATGGTCAGCAGATGCTGGTTGTGGTGGACGACGCTCACCTGCTGGACGAGCTGTCGGCAGCGCTCGTCCATCAGCTGGCGACCTCTGGCGCGGCTGCGGTGCTGTTGACGATGCGCACCGGCGAGCAGCCGCCGCCGGCCGTGGTGTCCTTGGACAAAGATGGCCCGATCCCACGGCTGGAGCTGGAGCCGCTTAGGCACTCGGAGTTCGGCGTGCAAGCGCCGCAGACGCCGGGTTGCTGACGCGGGCCGCGCACCGAGCCCGCGAGGTGTTCGACTCGGCGCTGGCCATGCGGCTGGCTCGCGCGTCTTTGGAGTTGGCTCCCTCGTTCGAGGCCGGGCTGCTGCTTGGTGCGTCGCTCAGTCAGCGAGTTGGGGCGGTTCGACGAGGCGGCCGATGTACTCGATGGCCTGGTCGGCGCGGAGCCTGACGGAACCGCCCATCAACTGCTCGCGCGGGAGCGAGCCCTGGTGATGTTCCACGGTCCTGGTGGTTTGGCGGCAGCGCGGCGGGTTCTGGAGGAGGCCGAGGCGTCCGTGGACGACCCGGTGCGGCGGCTGCTCGCGCGCGCCGACCTGGCCCAGCTCCTGGCTTTCGCCGGGCTGTTCGCTGAGGCGCTTGCCATTGGCGGCCCGCTGATCGCGCCGGGCATGGACGTGCGGGTGCGGCTGCGGTTTCTTCCCCCGGTGGGGCGTGCATGGTGTTCGCTGGCCGGGCGGAGCAGGTGCTGGCGTTGTGCGACGAGCTTGAGCCAGCAGCGGCTCGCCTGCGCGAGGAACTGCCCCAGGCCGCCGGCTGGGTGTGGCAGGCGCGGTCCAACGCGCTTGTCCTGGCGGGCCGGCTCAACGAGGCGACCGTGGTTCTGACCCGGCCGCTCGAACCAGGCGCGGCTCCGATCGTGGGGGACGGCGACCTCGCTTATGCGCGCACGAAGCTGGGCCGGGCGTTGTTGCTGCAGGGCCGGCCGGGCAGTGCCCTGCAGCAGCTCACCCATGCCGCCACCACGCTGCGCGCCAACGAGCCTGTCGGATGCCTGGTCTGGTGTCTGTCCCTTGCCGCCGAGGCCCGCGCGCTACTCGGCCACCATGTCGAGGCGGCGGCAACCACCCGCAGGCGACGAACAAGGCGTCATTCACGACCTCCAGTACGGTGCCAGTGCAGAACGGCAAGGCTGACTACACGATCACGGCGAGCGTGACGTTTAGCCCGTCGTGCAGCCCGCCGATGACCGTCCAGTTCACGTCCGCCACGCTGACCGACACGACAAATAACCTCTCGGTGACACTGATCCCGTAGGTGGCCGTGTCGGCTCGCTGCGATTCGCAGCACAAGGAGGGGCGGCAACTCGCCGCCTCTCCCTTTGCGCGCGGAGCGACATTCAACGGCAACGGGGCGGGCGGGGCAGCCATGCCGGCTGCCCCGCCCGCCGCCTGGAGCGAACGCGGATCGAGGTCTAGATCGACCGCTGGTAGGCCCGGAAGGCCCGGGTGGACGCCGCGGCGGTGACCGCGACGGCAAGGGCGAGGAAGGCGGCGTAGCTGCCCACCGTGCCCCACGCGGCATGACCGCCGACGGCAAGGCGGCCAGCGCTCGCCGCCCAGTTGACCGGGTTGAACCTGGCGATGCCTGCGATCCAGCCCGGGATCAGCTGCAGTGACAGGAACGCCCCGGATAGGAACGTCAGCGGCATCACCAGCGTGGTCGACGCAGCGATGAGCGCCTCACGCTGACGGGTCAGCAACGCGAACCCGTTGGAGAGCCCGGCCATGGCCAGCGCGATCAGTACCGAGATCCCGATGAGGGCCGCGATGCCGACAGCGCCGCCGGGGAACCTGGCCCCGATCCCCCAGCCGATCGCGATGATGATGGCCGACTGCACGATCGTGGTGACCGCCTGGTAGGCGAGCAGCGACGCCATCAGGGCGCCGCGGTGGACGGGCGCGGTGAGGAACCGGTCCATGACGCCGGTCTGCATATCCTCGACGTAGGACATGCCGGTCCAGGACGAGGCGAACATCGCGGTCATGATGACCACGCCGGGCGTGAGGTAGGTGACGTAGCTACCGCCGCCGAACCCGGGGATCTCGGCGACCTTCTTGAACAGGGCGCCAAACAGCAGCAGCCAGATGACCGGCTGGGTGAGCGTGATGCCGATGACCGCCGGCTCGCGGTAGAGCTGGCGCAGGTAGCGGGTCGTGAGCAGCACCCACGACTGACGGACGAGGTTCATGAGACCGTGATCCCTTCTGCATGGCGGAACGAGCGGCCGGCGTGGCGAAGGTAGACATCGTCCAGTGACGGCCGGGCGACGGTGACGGACAGGACCGGGACGCTGTCGGCCTCGAGCCCGGCGAGCACCGCGGGCAGTGCCCGCGGCCCATCCGCAACGCGGGCCCGCACGACGGCACCCTCCGCGGTCACCTCGCGGACCTGGGGAACGCGGGCCAGGGCCTGCCTGGCCAGGGCCATCCGCGCGGCGTCGTCGAACTCGAGCACCACCGAATCTCCCTGCAACCCGGCCTTGAGCTGGTCGGCAGTGCCCTCTGCGACGACCCGGCCGCGATCCATGATCGCGATCCTGGCCGCAAACTGATCAGCTTCTTCCAGGTAGTGAGTGGTGACCAGGATGGTCGTCCCGGCATCCGCGGCCATGCCGGTCAGCACCGCCCACAGCTCGGCGCGGCCCTCCGGGTCAAGCCCCGTGGTCGGCTCATCGAGGAAGAGGACCGCAGGGTGGTGCACCAGGGCAGTGGCGACATCCAGCCGCCGCCGCATGCCGCCCGAGTAGGTGCGCGCCGGCCTGCCGCCCGCCTCAGCCAGCCCGAACTGCTCGAGCAGCTCGGCCGCGCGGCGCCGCAGCTGCTGGCCGCGCATCCCGCAGATCTTGCCCTGCAGGGCCAGGTTCTCGAAGCCGGTCAGCTGGCCGACAGCGCCAGTGTGCTGGCCCACCACGCCGATTACCGACCGGACCCGGCCGGGACGGGCGAGCACGTTGATCCCGGCCACAGCGGCCCGGCCGCTGTCAGGCCGCGACAGCGTGGTCAGGATCCGCACCGTCGTCGTCTTCCCGGCACCGTTCGGGCCGAGTAGCGCGAACACGCTGCCGGGCGCGACCGAGAGGCTCAGCCCGTCCAGCGCGCGCACCTTCGGCTTGTACGTCTTGCGGAGGCCTTCCACCTCCACGACGTCTGTCGTCTTGCTCATTGCAGCACTCCCTAACGTCGTTCTTGGGCAGAACAATGCTCAAAAGTTCCGAACACTGTATTTACTACAGAACATTGTTCTCGTCAAGTACGATGTTTGGCATGGATGAGACAGCCGACGGCGCCCGGCCCGAATCGCCGCCCACGCCCCAGCCCCCGTGGCGGTCCGCGCCGCGGCGCCGCAGCGTGCCGAGGCCGCAGCTCAGCCGGGATGTGGTCGTCAATGCCGCGCTCAAGGTGGTCGAGGCCGAGGGCGGGGACGCCCTCACCATGCGCCGCGTCGCCGAGCAGATCGGGGTCTCGGCCTCCTCGCTCTACGGCTACGTGGCCAACAAGGAGGAACTGGTCCAGCTGGTGCTCGAACGGATCATCGAGGAGATCCCGTTCCCGCCAACCGGAGGCGGCTGGCAGGACATGCTCCGGCAGTTCGCGCGGGAGATGCTCGGGGTTTTCCGGCGTCACCCGGGCGTGGCCGGGCTGACCCTCGGCCGCGTGCCGTTCGGCCCGAGCATGCTCGCCGGCGCGGAGCGCATCCTCGCCGAGCTCCGCTCCGCGGGCATCCCCGACCAGGTTGCGGCGTTCGCCGGCGACCTCGGCAGCCTCTACGTCGGTGCATTCGCCTGCGAGCAGGAGGTGACGCCGATAGCCGAGCCGGGTGACTTCGCTGCCCAGGCCGCCGCCTGGCTGAGCTCACTGCCGCGCGACCAATTCCCCAACACGGTCGCGCTGGCCGGAAAGCTTGTCGCGGGCAGCGCCGACGACCGGTTCGAGTGGGGCCTGGACGTCATCCTCCGCGGCCTGGCCAGCTACCTCACCTCGCCGCCCACCGCGGAAGCCCGGTGGCCCGGCACCTCAGGCGAGCCGGGCGAGCCGTCGGCTGGCTGACCATAGCCTCCTCCGGGCAGACAACGACGCAGAGCGTCGATGGCATTCTGCTGCTGTTGTCAAGGTGGCGATATGCCATCGGTGCTGCCCGGGCGCCCGGCTCCGGGCGGTTCGTGGTCCCTGCGGCGCCTGTGGTGCTGATGGTGCACACGGGGAGCGTTCCGCCTGATGGATGCGCTTTTGGTATGCGCCGGCGAATACCGCAGCCACATCCATCCGGCGGAACGCCGTTCCGGCCCGGCTCCAAGATCATGAAGCTCGCTGGCACATACCGGCACCACCGCTGCTACGGCAGGAATGTCTCATCCACATTGCTGGGCTGGTACGGGCGGGCCGAGGGCGGGTGCCGGATAGCCCGGGCGCAACAGTTGCCGCAGGCGCGGCTGTCGTAGTGCCGGTCTCGTAGGGTTGCGGGCATGTCAGCACCGTACGCCAGGACGGTCATTACCGCCAAGGATGCGGGGCCGGACGGCGGCGGCACGCGGACCGCGATCGCCGACCGCCGACCGATCGTTGCGGCGAGCCTCGGCGCTGCCTGCATCTCGGCGTCCGGGATCCTGGTCAAGCTGGCCGGCGCGGGCACGGCCACCACGGCGTTCTACCGGTGCCTCCTCGCGCTGCCCGTGCTGGTGGCGCTGGCCATGCTTGAGCAGCGCCGGCACGGCCGGCGCCGGCTGGCTCCCCGCCTCGGGGCGGTGCTGGCCGGGGGGTTCCTGGCCGTCGATCTCGTGCTGTGGAATCACGCGATCGCGGAGGTCGGGGCCGGCGTCGCCACCGTGATCGGGAACCTGCAGGTGCTCTTCGTCGCGCTCGCCGCCTGGCTGCTGTTCCGGGAGCGCCCGCACCGCGGGTTCCTGATCGCGCTGCCCGTCGTGATGGCCGGGGTGGTGCTGGTGTCCGGCCTGGCCGATGGCGCCACCGGCGGCGCTCACCCGCTCGCCGGGATCGGATACGGGATGGGGACGTCGGTCGCCTATGCGGCGTTCCTCCTCGTCCTGCGCCAGACGTCGGGCGGCACGGCCCATGTGGCCGGCCCGCTCGCGGAGGCCACCGCGGGCGCCGCGGCCGGCGCGGTGCTGCTCGGCATGATCTTCGGCGGCCTGCAGCTGGAAATCCCGTGGCCGTCGTTCTGGTGGCTGCTGCTGCTGTCGCTGACCAGCCAGACGATCGGCTGGCTGCTGATCACGTCGTCGCTGCCCCGGCTGCCGGCCGCCGTCTCGTCGCTGCTGCTGCTCTTGCAGCCGGCCGCCGCGATGCTGCTGGCCGCCGCCGTGCTGGGCGAGCAGCCGAGCCTGCTGCAGGTCGCGGGGGCGCTCCTGGTCTGCTGCGGCATCCTGGGGGCGAGCCTGGCCGCGACTTCACAGCGCGGCCGGCCACCGGGGATGGCGGGCGCGGCGGGCGCGGCACCGGCCGGCGCGGCGCCGGCACCGGCACCGGCACCGGCACCGGATGCGATTCCCGCGCCCGCCAGCGGGGAAACGGCGGTCCGGCCGTTACCCGCTGCCGCGGGCCGCTGGCCTGCGGCAGGCGACCGGCCATCGAAGGCTCGTTAAGAGGTCCCGGCAGTAGGACTGCCGGGCTCGCGGGCCCCCGCATCCCGCCTGGCCGCGTTGTCGTCGTCGCGAGTAGCTCCGCTACGCGCTCCTCCTCCGCCTTGCCAGCCGGGCGCGGATGACCGGCTCCCTGATCCAGCGCCCCACTGCCGGGACCTCTAAGCTGATCGTGATTTTGGCTGGCCGCTGGCCGGGATCTCAGGTGAGGTGCCCCGCGCCCCAGGCTCTTGGTGCGCACGAGTTCGCTCGCGCGGGCGGCGAACTCATCCAGCCCCATCGGGGTCTCCTGGCCGGAACGGTCCCGGACAGTGACCGTCCGCTGTTCGGCCTCGCGGCGGCCGAGCACGGCGATCAGCGGGATCTTGCGGGTGACCGCCGTCCGTACCTTCACCGGCAGCCGCCCGGCGGAGGCATCGATGTCGGCGCGCAGCCCCGCGTCGGTGAGGATGCCGAGCACCGTGCCCGCGTAGTCAAGCAGCTCGTCGACGATGGGGATGATCCGGACCTGCTCCGGGGCCAGCCAGACCGGGAACGCGCCGGCGAAGTGATGAGCTCGGTCATCCGGCTTTCGATGCGCTGGAGATCTTCCGGCTGGAACGGGCGCTCGACGTCGAAGTCGTAGTAAAAGCCGTTCTCGATGGGCGGCCCGATGCCGAGTCTCGCCTCCGGGTACAGGTCCTGGACCGACTGGGCGAGCACGTGGGCGGCCGAGTGGCGGAGCACGTACAGGCCGTCCTGGCTGGACAGCGCGACCGGCTCGATCTTGATGTCGGCATCGGGCGCCCAGCTGAGATCGCGCAGCGCGCCATCCGGCCCCCTGGCTACCACGATCGCATTCGGCCCGGTCATCGGGAGCCTGGCCGCGGCCACCGCGTCGGCGCAGGTCGTCCCGGCCGGGACGAAGATGGGCTCGGCCACGGGAACGGGACGAAGGGATGGCGGCATGGCACTTTCCTTGGCTGGTGGTGGCGCTGGCGGGAGCACGGTGCCGGCTCCCGCGGGGATATCCCAGGCTAGGCGATGTTGTCGCGCAGCCTGCTCAGCAATTCTGCTAGCTGGCTGATCTCGCGATCGGACAGCCCGGCTCGCAGCTTCTGGTCGAACGCCAGCGCGGCACCGCGCAGCCGGAGAAAGAGCGCGTCGCCCGCGGCGGTGAGCTCGACGACGTGCACGCGGCGGTTCGCCGGATCGCGCCGGCGGGTCACCAGGCCGGCTGCTTCCAGCGCGTTCAGGTGATGGGTGAGCGTGGCGCCCTGGATGCCGGCCGCCTCGGCGATCTCCCGCTGGCTGGCCGACTCCCGTGCCTTGACCGAGATCAGCACCAGCCAGGTGGGTAGCGAGCCGCCCGCCTGCGCCATGGCCTCGTCAAAGGCCCGACTGGCGGTCTTCGCGACCTGGGCGAGGTGCAGGCCGATCGGCGGATGTTCCTGGCTCGGCCGGCCCTTCGGGCCCGGCGGGCGTTCCTGGCGCGGCCGGCCTCTCGGGCTCGGCTGGCGTTCCGGGCGGGGCATGACCGGAAGATTAGCACAAATTTGATTGATATCTAAGCATTTGACATCTAACGACTTGATTCCTACCATCGTCGCCGAGGCGAGATGAGAGGAGAGCAGTCATGAGTGAGCTGCCGATGCGGGGCCGGGTGGCCCTGGTGGCCGGCGCCAGCAAGGGAATCGGGGCAGCAGCCGCGGAAGCCTTCGCGGCCGCGGGCGCCGCCGTGGTCCTGGCGGCCCGCGATGCCGCCGCCCTGGAATCCGTCGCGAAGCGGATCGAGGCCGACGGGGGCCGGGCGACGGCGGTACCCGCCGACGTCGCGGACGCCGACTCGATGCGGGGGCTTGTTGATGCCGCCGTCGCGACCTATGGGCGGCTGGACGCAGCGTTCAACAACGCCACCGACGGGCCCATGCCGGCACCGCTCGCCGACATTGACGTCGGCGAGTTCGACCGGGGCATCGCTACCAACATCCGCGGCACGTTCCTCGGGATGAAGTTCCAGATCCCGGCCATGCTGGCGAGCGGTGGCGGCGCGATCGTGAACATGGCCTCGGTCGCCGGCCTGAACGCCACCGCGAACCTCGCGGCGTACGTCGCGGGCAAGGCCGGGATCATCGGCCTGACCAAGGTCGCCGCGCTGGACTACGCCGACCAGGGCATCCGGGTCAATGTCGTGGCACCGGGCCCGATCCTGACGCACCACCTGGCGGCGGCAGGGCCGGAGGCGCAGCGGCTGGCCGGGCTCTCCACCCCGATGCGGCGGACCGGTACCGCGGCCGAGGTGGCCAGCGCCGTGCTGTGGCTGTGCTCGGAGCAGTCGTCGTTCGTCACCGGGACCGTGCTCCCGATTGACGGCGGCCAGTCCGCCGGCAACAAGCCGCCGCAGATGTACCGGCAGGGCCAGCCGATGACCGCGTCAGAATCGGAAGGGAGAGGAAACCCATGACGACCGATACCCGCGCAGAGATACTCGCCCTCGGAGCCCAGTGGGCCGAGGCGGAGCGCAGCGCCGACACCGTGGCCCTGGCCAGGCTCGCGGCGGACAACTTCCGGCTGGTGGGACCGTTCGGCTTCGTGCTTGACAAGGCGCAGTGGCTGGGCCGGTACGCGCCTGGCGCGCTGGTCACCAGCTCGCTGGACTGGGATGAGGTCGAGGTCCGTGACTTCGGCGAGACGGCGATCGCGATCGGCCGGCAGACTCAGCGGGCGACCTACCAGGGCCGTCCGGCCGACGGCCAGTTCCGGGTGACGCACGTGTTCGTGCGTGACGGGGACGGGTGGGTGCTCGCGAGCCTGCACCTGAGCCAGGCGGCGCCGCCCGCGCCGCCCGCGCCGCCCGCGGCCCAGGCGGAGTGAACGGCCAACCCTCCAGGCTGCAGCTGCGCGGAACCGGAGCCCAGTTCCGGGCGGCTGCCGTCTGGGCGCCGCTTCCCACCGGGATGATCTTTTGCGAGTGCCCGGCGACGGCCTACAGTTCCGGGATGGGGGGATACGTGATCCGCGCGGCGTGACAGGAGCCGGGGCGTGCCCCGCGCCGTGAGCACCTCGTGAAGAGCAGTGGATGAGGTTACCTCGTTGGCAGTCATGCCGGATCGGTGCGGATCACCCGGCCTGACGCTGGCCGTGCTCGGCGTGGCCGCGATGGCGTTCAGCGTGCTGCAGTCGCTGGTGATCCCCGTGCTGCCGGCCATCGGGCGTGACCTGCAGGTCAGCCAGCAGGCGGTGACCTGGGTACTGACCGGCTACCTGCTCTCGGCGTCGGTTGCCACGCCCATCCTCGGGCGCCTCGGCGACATGTACGGCAAGCGCCGGCTCCTGGTCATCACGCTGGCCGCGCTGGCCGCGGGCACGGTGGTCTCCGGCCTCGCCACGACGCTTGCCGTGCTGATCGCGGGCCGGGTCGTCCAGGGCCTGGGCGGCGCGCTGTTCCCGCTGGCGTTCGCGATTATCCGCGACGAGTTCCCGGCCGAACGGGTTGCCGGGGCGATCGGGTTCATCTCCGCCACGCTCGGCATCGGCGGCGGGCTGGGCATCACCCTGGCCGGCCCGGTCGCGGCTACTCGAGGAGGCCCAACGTGATCGTCGAGTCGGTGCCGGCCGGGCAGACCGGCGTGGCGACCGGGATGAACGCCAATATCAGGACCCTCGGCAGCGCGCTCGGCGGACAGGTCACCACCAGCATCGTGACCACCACCATCGTGACCGCCAGCATCGTGCGCCCGGCCGGCGGCGGGCCGGCGTACCCGGCGGACCGCGGCTTTACCATCTCGTTTATCGTGCTCGCGGTCATCTCGCTTGGCGCCGCGGCCGTGGCCGCCCGGGTGCCGGACAATCGCCGCCGCCGGGCATCGATCGCCGAGCCCGCTCCCGGCGCCAGCTCCTGATCCTGGCCGGCCGCCTTACTTCTTCTTCGGCCGGTAGCGCAGCCGCTGCCTGGCCATCTCGCTTCTCCCGCTGCGCTCGTTGGCAGCGGCTGCCCGGTTGGCCCGGTCCAGCTCCGCAGGCCCGATCAGCCCGTTGGCGAGCAGGAATCCGGCAAGGTCGCGCTGGTGGCGCTGCTCGTTCCAGATGCGGCGCTGAAGCTCCTTCTTGTAGTCAGAAACGGCGCCCTCGCCGTTCAGGTCCAGCGCGATGGCCACCTCGGCCATCGGCATCTCCTGCGGGGCAACAGCGCCGAGAATGAACTGCTGGTAGTAATAGGCCATGGCCATGGCGGCCTTGTCATTCCGCTCGAAGTAAGCACTTACCCGGCCGGCCGCCTCCGGCAGCGGAGGCTTTCCGTCCCCCGCCGCTGCCTGGCCGTATTCCCCGTGCCGCTGCTGCTGGGTGTGCGGCTGGTCATTACTGTGCGGGATGGTCGGGTTGTCGCGCCGGTCCGCGGGCACGTCGATGCTCAGCGGCACCACCCACTTCCCTACGCTGACCAGCCACGATCCGTCGTCGAGCCGGACCGGCAGGGTCTCGTACGCGGCGGGCGCCTGCGGCAGCACATGCCGGGCCGTGGCCTGCACGGCCCGGTAGTCCATGGCGGATCCGGCGGCGAACGGCGCCAGGTACACCCTGTGCGTGGTATCCCGGCTGAACAGCTCCCAGCGGTAATGCACGTAACGAAGGCCGGCGCAGCGCGGGGACCGGTGCAGGGTCGGATCCTGCCCGGCGCTGAGCAGCTTCCGGTCCAGCCAGGTGATCTCATCAGGCGGACAGATCAGCCAGTCGCGTTGCCGGGCTGACCAGATAACAAGCTGGCCTTTCGCCATTCACCACCACCCCAGGGAACGGCGCGTCACCGGCCATCGGCCGGACCTTGCGATGTCTGCGACGATAACATCCGCCCAGTCCTGCGCTGCCGGGCCAAGCGGCTGGTCAGCCGATCTCGACTCTCGAGGACGGCGCATCGGGGCGCGAGCCCCAGCGGATCGAATCGCCGTCCATGAGCGCGCGCTCGTCGGCCAGGAAGGTGCCGTTGAGCGTCACGCCGTTCCGGCCCAGGCTGGTGATCCACCACTGACCGCCGGTGAAGGTGAACTTGGCGTGCACCCGCGACACCGTCGGCACGTCGGGAAGGCAGAGCTCAGTCAGGCCGCCGCGGCCCGCGCGGGCCCCCGAGCTGCGGGTCTCGGCGATGCTGTCCCCGGTCACCAGCCGCAGCGGCGGGATGGCGGGCCGCTCGGCCATCGTCAGCTGATCTGTTCCGGCTGCCAGCACCGCGCCTTCCGGCTGCCCGGTGCGCCCGTCATGCGCGTGCGCGCAGACCTTGCCGGCCTGGTACGCCCGGCCGCTGGCCAGCGGCTCGGCATGCCCGGGCACGGGCCCGGCAACCCAGGACTCGAGCCCGGCGTCACCGGATTGAGGCCGGCCATAGCCAGGACCGGGCTCGGCGTAACCGGACGCGGGCCCGGCATGTCCGGCCGCGACGTCGGCCAGGCGCCGCAGCCCGTGCGCGAGCGCGTCTCGTCCGTCACGCCACTGCCGCGCTGTCGTGCGCCGCGCCCCGGAATGCTGGTCGCTGGTGATGCCCAGGCCGCGCACTGCCGCTGTGCACAGCGTGACGAACACGGCGAGCAAGAGCAGCAGCGCGGTGCCGGCGACGAGCGAGCGGGTGTAGGCAAGCAGGAACACCCACATGGCGACGGCGACGGCCGCCGCAGTCCGCCGCCGCCGGTTTCGCGGCGGCCGCGCGGTCCCGGGCGGACCGCGCATCCCATCGCTTCGATCGGCCATCGCGACACCTTCCTTCCGCTATCTGAGTGCCGGCCAAGCGAGCCCGGCGGGCCATGCGAGCCCGGCTGGCACGACCGAGGATGCGGCGAAAGGCGCGAGCAGGTCAACGGATCTTGCCCGGTTCCCAGATATCTGGAAACGGGACGCCAGGCTGATGAACGCCGCTCACTGACCGAGGGGCGGAGCCGGTGGCCCCGCCCCTCGCCATTCGTTTCCCCCGGGTCTGCGGCGACCTGGGTCCTGGGTCGTCCTTGCCGGCGTTCTGGTTGGCGGGATGCAGTCGGCAGCCTTTCTTCAGGCAACCTTCAGCAACCTGAAGACGCGCTACTGTGAGAGTTCTCTCACCAGCGACGCAGTCGTGAGGATTGTCCCTTGCCTCCAGTGTCAGGTTACCGACCGCCTGTCGCATGACTGTCGCAATGACCAGAAGACCTCCAATGCCCCAGAGTGAAAAATACGCACGTGGCCAGCGGGCGGCGGGGCTGCACCTCCGGCACCTCATGCTCCGGTCCGGGCCGTACCGGCACGAATGGGAACAGCATGCCCGCGACGTCCGGCCCGACGAGATCCGGCAGGACGCCGTCTGCACGGTCATCGCCCAGCACCTGTACGAGACCGGCGCGCATGATGACACCGACACCAGGCTCGCCCGGGCACTCAAGGACCGGGTGAGCCGGGCATTCAGCGGCCGGGGGCTCAGCCTGCAGACGCTGCACTGGTTCGAGGAGGCATTCCGGCTGTCCCGGCAGGATGCCCGGCGCGTCCAGGAGCTCTACCGTGGCAACCTCCGGCCCAGCGTCATCGTCGGCAAGCTGCCGCCGCCGGGCGGCGCGCCGGCATCCGGACATGAGACCACCCTGCTGTTCGAGCATCATTTCCTCGGCCGGGACGGTGTGCCCGCCCGTCATCACACGCAGCAGACCGTCCGGGCGCTCGTGGACGGCATGGCGAGTTATCAGTACCGGATCGACACCCCAGAGGCCGACATCAAGGTCATCCGCGGCGGCAAGCTCGGCACGCTCTACCAGCTCAGCGAGCAGCTGTGGGCCGTCGACATCTCGTTCAACCACCCGCTGCGGTACGGCGAGGAGGCCTACGTCGACTACTGGACGATCTTTCACTACTCGCAGCCGCCAGCGACCGAGTTCCGGCGCGGCGCCCACCGGCGCGTCGAGCATCTCGACATGCGGCTGGAATTCCACCCGGACAGGCTGCCCAGGCAGCTCTGGTGGGCAGAATGGGCCGACTACCGGGCACCCGCGGAAGCAATCGTCGAGCGGGAGGAACTCGTCCTCGATGAAGAACTCTCAGCCCACCGGTACCTGGAAGCCATCGAGCACACCGTCGTCGGCTATTACTGGGAGTGGTAGCCATGGTGCGGGCGCCTCGCCAAGGCGCGACAGCACTTGCTTTGCTAACCGCAAGCAAGCACATTGGTCGGGCGGGCAGGAATGACCTCGCCGCCGCAGGCGGCGCATCGGCACCGAACAGGGAGAGCCACGCCATGAATGCCCCGGCCCCAACCTCTGCGAGTCCGGCAGGGCAGGCCGCCTTCACCCACCGGCAGATCCTGGTGATCATGTCCGGGCTGATGCTGGGAATGTTCCTGGCCGCGCTCGACCAGACGATCGTGGCGACGGCGCTGCCCACCATCGTCGGCGACTTCCACCGCAGCGACCTGCTGTCCTGGGTCATCACCGCCTACCTGCTGGCCAGCACCGCATCGACGCCGCTGTGGGGCAAGGCGGGCGACCTGTACGGCCGCAAGCGCGTGTTCCAGCTCGCGATCGTGGTGTTCCTGGTGGCCAGCGCGCTGTGCGGCGCGTCACGCAACATGTACGAGCTGATCGCCTTCCGCGGGCTGCAGGGGATCGGCGGCGGCGGCCTGATCTCGCTGGTGTTCGCGATCATCGGAGACGTGATCCCGCCCCGCGAGCGCGGCCGCTACCAGGGATACTTCGGCGCAGTCTTCGGCGTCGCGAGCGTTGTCGGGCCGCTGGCCGGGGGATTCTTTGTCGACAACCTCAGCTGGCGCTACATCTTCTATATCAACCTGCCGATAGGCCTGGCCGCGCTCGTCGTCACCAACCGCGTGCTGCGGTTGCCCAAGCGCACCCGCCACGTGCTGATCGACTGGTGGGGGGCGCTGCTGCTGGTCGCCGGCGTGTCCTGCATCCTGCTGGCGACCCAGTCCGGCGGCACCGACTATCCCTGGGGGTCGTGGCAGATCATCGGGCTGTTCGCGCTGGGGGCGCTGGTGCTGGCCGGCTTCGTGCTCAGGGAAAGCATGGCGCCCGAGCCGATCCTGCCGCTCGAGCTGTTCCGGATGCAGATCTTCACCGTGTCCAACATCATCTCCTTCGTCAGCGGCATCGCGATGTTCGGCGCACTCGCGTTCCTGCCGCAGTACCTGCAGCTTGTGCACGGGGTCTCGGCCACCGAATCGGGTCTGCTGCTGCTGCCGCTGCTGGTCGGCCTGCTGGTGATGAGCATCGGCTCGGGCCGCTACATCTCCCGTACCGGGAGATACCGCTGGTTCCCGCTGGCCGGCACGATCCTGGTCACCGTCGGGCTGGTCCTGCTCTCCCACCTCGGCGCGCATACGTCGTTGGCTGTCGTCAGTCTCTACATCCTGGTCTTCGGCGCCGGGCTCGGCCTGTTCATCCAGGTACTAACCCTGATCGTGCAGAACGCGGTGCCGATGCGGCAGATGGGCGTCGCGACCTCGTCGGTGACGTTCTTCCGCTCGATGGGCGGGGCGATCGGAGCGTCCGCTCTCGGAGCAGTGCTGACAGCGCAGATCGGCGACGAGCTAGCGCGCACCCTGCCGACGGCCGCGCTGGCCGGCGGCGGCAACAAGGTAGCCCAGTTCGTGCAGAGCCCGGCCGCGCTTGACGCGCTGAAGCAGACCCATCCCGCCCTGCACGAGATCATCATCCAGGCCTACTCGGTCGCCATCGACAGGATGTTCCTCGTTGCCATACCGGTGTCGATCCTCAGCGTCATCGCCGCCCTGTTCATCAGGCAGGTCAAGCTGCGGGTCAGCAACGCCCCGCCGCAGCCGGCCGGTGCCGCGACGGCCGGTGCCGCGACGGACGCCGCGCCGCTCTCCCCAGAAGGGAGTCGCTAGATGCCCGGCGTGACCATCTCGGCCGGCTACGGCGCCGGCGGAAGCATCGTCGCTCCCGAGGTGGCCAGGCTTCTCGGCCTGCCGCTGCTCGACCGGGCGATCAGCTCGCATGTTGCCGCGCAGCTTCAGGTGACGGTCCAGGAGGCCGAAAGCGGCGACGTCCGGCGCTCGCTGAGCGGCCGGTTCTTTGCCGTGCTCGCGCCGCTGGCCGGGGGCGTGCTCTGCGCGGGCACCGATGCGGCTCCGCCGGAGGCACTGCCACTGCCGCAGCCGGACGACGCGGCGCTGTTCCGCGAGCAGGCCGAGGCGATCATGACCACGGCGCTGACGGACGGCGCGGTGATTCTCGGCCGGGCCGGGGCTGCCGCGTTCCACGAGCGGCCCGACGTGCTGTGCGTGCGCCTGTTCGGGGCGGCGGAGACCCGGATCGCGCAGGCGGCCCGGATCGAGGACGTCGATCCGGCAACGGCCCGGCGGCGGCTGCCCGAGGTCGACCGCGCTCGCGCACAGTACGTCCGCCGGCTCTATGCCACGGACATCGACGATCCCAGCCTGTACTGCCTGCAGATTGACAGCACGGCAATCCCGCTGGAGACCTGCGCGAGCCTGATAGCCACGGCGTACACGAAACTCGACCGCGGCTGAGCCCGGACCGACGCCCGGACCGACGCCCGGACCAACGCCCGGACCGACGGTACGCCGAGCCTGGGACACCGGGACCGAGCGCGTCCGCGGTGTTCGTGAGGCGCGGTGTTCGTGCTGCGCGGTGGTCGTGCTGACCGGCCGCGACCCTGGTGGCCGCCGACGATCACCTGCGGCGGGCCGGTATCAGCGGCTTGCCCAGTAGTCGCTCGACCTCTTGGCTTCGGCCATGCGCTCCGGCGTCTCGAATCCAGGCGCGAGGGAGGCGGCGGTGCCTGGCAGCACCTCGTGATGCTCGATGTTGAGCAGCCGCAGCCAGCTCTGCTGGCCGAAGGTCAGCGCGATGAAGCAGCCGAGTTCCACCAGTTCCGGCTCGGTGAAATGCCGGTGCAAACGCTCCCAGCGAGCGTCATCGTCCGGCAGCCGCCATGCGATGGCCTCCGCGTAGGCGAGCGCCGCCTTCTCCCTGTCGTCGAACCGCCCCGAGGTCTCGAAGTTCAGCAGGTCGTCGTACTTGGCCTCGGTAAAGCCGCGGTCGGCCGCGCCCGCTGAGCGCTGATTCCCGCAGTACTCGCAATTCACCGACCGGGAGATGTACAGACGGCACAGTTCCTTGATGCCGTGATCGCAGACCCCGCTGTGGAAGATCTCCTGCCAGGAGCGGGCAAAGGACCAGAAGCACGCGGGAACGTGCGCCCGGACGGCCGAGCTCTCCGGCCGCGGCGTGCCTTCCCGCCGGCACCGGTCTAGCTCCGCCCGCATCTCATCATCAAGCTGCTCGATCGGCGCGTAACTGATCCGCTGCGTAGCCCGCATCCAGGTCCTCCCAGCTGCCAGGAATCCGGTTCTCGATCCTCCGAGTTTCGCAGCGGCAGGATGCGCAGGCAACGGGCGCCGCAGGCGGCAGCCGCGCAACGATTCGCAGGCCCCGGCCGTCAGGCATGGTCCGTGACGGATTCCTGGCAGCCGGCCATGGACACGGCGACAGTCCTCGCCGGCGCACGCCGGAGGAGGATCGCGCGCCGCTGGCGTGCGCCCGGCAGAACCTGACGATGCTGGTCGGCCGTGGGCGGGTCGGGCCGGCCGCCCGGCACTGGACCCGGTGCGGAGCGACCCGCGCCGGCGGCGAGATGGTCGCCCGCGGTGCCCTTGGCGAGAATCCCGCGGGTGATCTGATCTACGCCGGTAGCATATCGGCGTCCCCGGCCAGCCTGGCTGGCGCGCTCGCCCGCGCCGGGGCGCGGGTGGCGAGGGACCTTGACATCAACGGGGTGGGTGCAGCTTGACATCGCGCGGAAGCCCGGCGAGCGGCCCGGCGCCGCCGCCCGTCGCCCGTCGCCCGGTAGCGCCGCAGGCCGGCCGGCGCCCGCAGACCCGGGCCTCACCAAGCGCGCACACCGCCGCGTTCCACGCCGCGATGACCGACCTCTGGGCGGCCGTCCGGACAGGAAAGGCGCGATTCGGCCGGCCCGCGTTCTTCCCGCTGCCGGGTTATGCGCAGGTCAAGGCGATCTCCTTTCCGTCTGCCGACTGGCACAACCGGCTCTACGCGGATTTTCGGCTCGATGTCGCCGCCGCGCACCACCTGCTGGGACGGACAGCGCGAGACGCCGCCCTGGTGCGGGTCATCGTCCCGGCGGCCCAGGCCGCCTGGATCGTGCCCGGGGTCTGCTCCAACTCGATCGGCTACTGGCATGTCGCCGGCGCCCGGGTGGTGTACCGCGTGCACGGGCGGACCCGATCGTTCGGGATCGCGTCCCTGATCTCCTGGCGCGGCGTCTGGTACGTCGTCCATCTCGGCGCGGTATTGCGGAAGGCGGCCGTTGGCGAGGTTGATCAGCCGGCCGCCGGGCCAGGTGTCACCGGGCCGGCCGGCGGCTGCTGACCGAACCGGGACCCTGAATCAGCGGGCCCTGGCGCCTGCGGGGCTTGCGGGTTCGCTGGCTCCGGCTAGCCGCCGAAGGCGGCGCCCATAACCAGATGGATGTGCACATCGGTAGTGCTCTACGCCTGTCAAGGTGCACATTCATCAGCCGGGCCCCCGCCAGCTCGGCCCGGCGGCTGCTGTCCGGCCGGTTTACCTGGCGGGCATCAGCCGATGAACTCCGGCAGGCCGCAGCGGATGGCGATGGCGGGGTCCCGATACGAAACCAGCGCGCTGATCAGCGGCTGGCCGGCTGCATCGCTGACCTGGAGGACCTGCAGGCCGGTCACCGCCAGGCGACCCTGCTCATCCGGCGCGTACGCCCCGAAGGCCGGCTGCCCGTTGCAGGATCCCGCCACCAGCCGTATGCCGCCGGGACGGGCCGGCCCGAAGATCGCTTGCTCCAGGAATGCGGCCGCGGCTTCCCGGCCGCTGAACCACATGCTCATCGGCGGCATCGAGAAGCAGACATCCTCGGTGACCAGCTGGACGAAACCGTCGATGTCGGCGAGCCGCCACGCCTGCACGTACCGGTCCAGCAGCTGCCGCACCCTGGGGTCGGTGACCTCCGGCTGCGGCGCGCCGGAACTCTCCCTGGCCTGCACGCGGGCCCGGGACAGCAGGCTGTTGACCGCGGACGTGCTGACGCTGAGCACATCGGAGACCTCGGCATGGGTGAAGCCGAGCACGTCGTGCAGCAGCAGGGCGGCGCGCTGGCGGGGAGCGAGGCGCTGCAGCGCGGCGACGAAGGCCAGGCTGATCTCTTCGCGGCGGACCACCTCATCCTGCGGATCGCCGGCGCCGGCCAGCTCCGCGTCGCTGACCGGCTCGACCCAGGCCAGCTCCGGATCCGGTGGCGCCGGCGCCGTGCCGGGCTGGGCCGGCTGGCCGTATCCGCCCGGGCCGATCCGGGCGCGGCGCCGCCGCAGCGCGTCCAGGCAGACGTTGGTCGCGATGCGGTGCAGCCAGGCGGCGAACGGGCCCGAGCCGTCATACGTCGTCAGCCGGCGCCAGGCCCGTTCCAGGGTGTCCTGCGTGGCGTCCTCCGCGTCGGCTCCCGATCCGAACATGCGGTAGCAGTGCCGGAAGACTGATCGCTCATGCGGCTGGATGAGGATCGCGAACGCCGCATCGTCACCGGCGACGGCCCGGGCGAGCAGGTCAGCGGACTCGGCGGAAGTGGCCATCTGTGCAGCCTCCCGTCTGCCGCCGACCCGCCCGCCCGGGCTCTGCCCGAACCTGGTCAGGCATCCTGGCTGGCGACTCCGACCACCTGTCCCTGCGGGTCGGCCAGCAGCCCGAATGTCACGCCGGGCACGGACGTGGCTGGCTGCACCACGCGGCCGCCCTGTGCGGCGGCGGCCTCCAGGGTAGCGGCGACATCCTGCACCCCGACGAAGAACGTCACCAGCGGCTCGCCGCCCTGCAGCGGGCTGATGCCGCCGGGCACGCTGCCCTCGACGCCGGAGTCGACGTAGCTGTAGCCGGGAAATCCGCCCTCAGGGAAGGTCCAGCCGAACAGCTTGCCGTAGAACGACCTGGTCGCGTCCGGGTCGGCCGACCGGATCTCGAAATGAACTACTGGAGCTGGCATGGGATGTTCCTCTCATCGATACGGGTCTACGCCCGGTATGACGAGGGCGCCGGCCGGAACTCTCGGTCCGCCAGCCAGTTGCCTGAAGATCACGGAAGATGCGGCGCTGGAACCCATCGGATCGCGGAGCGGCTGGGCATCGGCGTATCCGCCCGCACCGTGATCATGAAGCTTTCTCGCGTACTACGTCGGCGGGGTCCTTGTCCCTGCGCAGGCCCAGGTATCTCGGGTGGCGCAACTGCCCGGCCGGTGTCCACTCGGTGAAGGCGACCTGCGCGACCAGGCGCGGCTCGGTCCAGTGCACGCCGGCCTGCGGTAGCTCCCCGCGATCGAATGGCGGCATCGGACGCTCGAGACCGGCCAGGGTCGCCCGCAGGCTGGACAGCGTGCGCTCGTCGAACCCCGTGCCGACCTTGCCTGCGTAGGCCAGCTGGCCGTCAGGGCGGTAGTAGCCGAGCAGGAGCGCGCCGAAGCCGCTCCGCGTGCCTTGCGGGTCGGTGTAGCCGCCGATCACGAATTCCTGGGAGCTCTCGCACTTGAATTTCAGCCAGTCCCGGCTCCGCCCGGCGCGATACGGCGCATCGGCGCGCTTGGCGATCAGCCCTTCCCAGCCGCGGCCGCATGCCTGCCGCCAGTACGCTTCGCCGTCGGTGTTGCGGTGCGCAGTGAAGCGGAGCGGGCCGGTGTAGGAGACAAGCCCGCGCAGCAGCCCCTTCCGCTCGCGCAGCGGCAGCTTCCTGATGTCATACCCGCCCACGAACATCAGGTCGAACAGATAGAAGTACACGCGCACGCTGCTGATCAGCTCCGGATCCGGCCTGGCCACCTGCATCCGCTGCTGCAGGCGGGCGAAACTGGTCCGGCCGCCCGCGAAGGCGATGATCTCACCGTCGGCGACGAAGTCGACGTCCGCCTGCCCGGCCAGCGCCCCGGCAAGCTCGGGATACGTGGCGGTGATGTCCTTCTTGTTGCGCGTCATGAGCCGTGCCCGGGAGCCCTCGCGGAACACCAGGCAGCGCTCACCATCCAGCTTCCGCTCGAAGATCCAGCCGGGATCCGAGAACCGGTCGCTGGTCAGCGTGGCGAGCTCGGGCTGCACCCACGCCGGGATCGGTACCGGCCTGCCGCCCGGCGGCTGCGCCGGACCATCCGTTTCAGCCATCTGTCCCTTTGCCTCATGCCCGCCTGGCCGTGATGCTGCTACCCCACTTCCCCGGATCGGCGCTGCCCACGCCTGGTGCCGAGTTCCTGCGATCATGGTGGCGTGACTGCGACGCGGGTCCCTGGGCTCACCGACAGCCACACTCACCTGCTGACCGAGGCCGCGGGCGTCCCGCTGCCGTGGCAGGGTTCCTCGGTGGCCGCGTTCCACCGCCGGGTGGCCGGCGCGGGCACCACACCGATGGACGTGCTCGAGCCGGCTGCCGCCGGACCGCCCGGTGAGCTGGCGGCAAGGCTCCGCGCCGGGCTCGCCCGTGCCGCCAGCGCCGGAACTTCGCCGATGACGGCGGCACCGGCATCCTGTTCCAGACCGCGGCGGAACTCGCCCGCCGGATCGAGCCGCTGGCCGCCCGTGGCTGGCGGATCGCCACCCATGCGATCGGCGATCGCGGGATAGCGACGGTCCTGGACGCCTACCAGCTGGTCTGGGGCGACGATCACGCCGCCATGACCACCGCCGCGCCACGCGTTGAGCATGCGAGCGTGCAGTCCGCAGAAATCGTCGCCCGGATCGCCGAGTCCGGTGCCATTGCCTGCCTGCAGCCGTCTTTCGCGGTGAGTGACGTGCCGCATGTCCGCGCCGCCCTCGGGCCGGAGCGGGGACGGCTGGCGTACCCGTGGGCAGCGCTCGCCGCGGCCGGCGCGCGGCTGCTGGCAGGGACCGACTACCCGATCGAGGTCCTGGAACCGCTGGCCGGGCTCGCCCAGCTGGTCAGCGGGCGCAGCGACCGTGACGGGTTCCGCACGCCGGACACCGCGCCGCCACACTCCCGGCTGGCGCGCGGCGACGCGTTCCGGGCCATGTCAGACGAGCGGGCCGGGCACACGGTGCTGTCCGCCGACCCGCGGGCCGTACCCGCCGGGGAGATCGACCGTATCGAGGTACTCGGCACCAGCCCGGTCCCCTTTTGACGGCCCCCTGCGGGCCCGCGGGCAGCCGTCATCGGCCGCGGGCAGCGGCCAGACCGTCGTCGTCGTGGATGCCTTCGATGATCCCAGCGCCACGTCCGACCTGGCCACCTACCGGTCCAGCTGGGGACTGCCCACCTGCGGAACCGGCTGCTTTACGAAGGTCAACCAGGACGGGATGGCAAGCCCGCTGCCGCGCGCGGCGGGCATGTCACCAGCTTCATCGAGGATGACAACGCCCTGCACGTCTCCTGACCCCGCAGTTCCGTAGTGGCTGCCCCTGAGCTGAATCCGCTCAGGGGCGCCAGCATCACTACACGTGATGGATACTCTGGTAGATCATGATCGCTCCTGATGTGAGCAGGACAACCAGCACTATCGCGGCGACGGTCACGGCGATCTTTAACAGGGTCTTCCAGAAGATCACGGAGATCGCGGCGAATAGCACAATGATCGTGCGGGCGGATTCCACGGCCTGCGGCGTTGCTTGAACGACGAACATTTCTGCACCTCCTTTCATGTCGCCGTCGGTTGAGCTGAGACCGGGAAGCGCTTGGCCGCTGGACCCCGTCACCGGCACGCTGACCAGCAGCGCCTGGCCAGTCCGGACGCGGGTCTTGCATCCGAACTGATTGCCGGTAGCATGGAGCACGACACACCAGCCCCTCCCGAGACGGCGGGGTTTCTGTCATTGGCACGGTCGATGCGGCAACATCGGCCGTGCTGGCATTTCCGGGCGGGTGAGCCGGCAAGCATGCCTCAAAATTCACGCCGTATGATCTCTTTGTGGCGGCAACTCTGCGAGGCAGTCACCTATAGCGTCGCATATCCCATGGCACTTGCCAATGGCGATGGCCGTTGGCAATAAACGATCATCCGCCCAGCGGCTGTTGCTTCGCCGGCCTGGGTTAAGGCCCTGGTCCAGGCAACGGTCGGCCAAATCGATGACGCTCTGCTCCCGGCCAGCGACATCATGAGGTCGTCCCTGCTCAGGGCACATCGGAGTGGCCCATATCGCCGACCGCGAAACACCGGGACAAAGCACCCGTCAGCGGCCTCGGCGTGTTAGCATGTCGCGCACGAGTCTTGGCAAGTGCCAGCGGCGATCGTCGTAGGCTATCGCCATGCCACCCCCGGCGGAGCGTGCCGTCGGGCGCTCCGGCTCGGACGCAGGACGACCGTCCCGGAGGGGTGCGGGCATGGCAGAGGCGAGTCCCACCGTACGCCAGCGCGAACTCGCCATGCGGCTGCGAGAACTGCGCGGCGGCCTTGGGTTAACGGTCGAAGAGGTGGCCGGCCGGCTGCTCTGCTCCCCGACCAAGATCAGCAGGATCGAAACGGGGGCACGCCGCGTTAGCCTGCGCGATGTCCGGGACCTGTGCCAGCTTTATGGCGTCGGCGAGCAGAGCACCGCCGATCTTATGGACCTTGCCCGGCAGGCCCGAGAGCCTGGCTGGTGGACGCAATACGACGACCTCGCCATGGGCCCGTATCTGGGCCTGGAACAGGAGGCGACAGCACTTACCCACTTTTCCATGTATTTCGTCAACGGGCTGCTGCAGACCGAAGATTACGCACGGACGATCATCAAGACGGTCAATCCGAAAATCAATCCGAAGGTGCTTAACGACAGAGTCGAGGCGCGGCTGCATCGTCAGCAGGTGCTTGAGCGTGAGGATCGGCCGCGTCTCAGGTCCCTGCTGGACGAGGGCGTGCTGCTCCGCCCTGTCGGGGGCCCGGAGGTGATGAGTGGCCAGCTCGCTAAGATTCTCCAGGTTGTGAGCGAGGAGAAGGCGACCGTCCAGGTCATACGCTTCAGCTCCGGCGCACACGCGAGCGTCGACGGCGACTTCACGTACATGGAATTCGCCTATTCATCCCTCCCTGATGTCGTTTCTGTCGAGGGGCTGCTGAGCACTCTCTACCAGGAGCGGCCAGCAGAACTGGCGCGCTACCGTGAAGCCCTGGAGTATCTGCGTGACGCGGCGCTGAGCCCACGGGATTCGCTAAGCTTGATCGCCGAGATCAAGAATACGTACGCTGGTTAGCAGCAG